>Ga0163144_10002110_pt1 | contig 46438 bp, 48 predicted proteins | sample OliLak19BULKMAT1_FD_123175 | JGI IMG/M metagenome (GOLD analysis project Ga0163144, IMG submission 123175) | Freshwater microbial mat bacterial communities from Lake Vanda, McMurdo Dry Valleys, Antarctica - Oligotrophic Lake LV.19.BULKMAT1 | ecosystem: Environmental > Aquatic > Freshwater >... | reverse complement strand
TCCTCACGGATGGCGGGAATCTTTGACAAGGCCTCCTTGAGACCTTCGTGTGTGCGGGCCATGCCGCAGTGATTCCAGAGGACATGTCCGATTTCCTTGTGGAAATCGCGGACCGTGCGTTTGCCTTTGATCGAAAGGAGTTTTTCAATCTGGGCTTTGACCTCATCCTCGGCTTGAATGAATTCCGGGGCGTCAATAGAAGGACGACTGCCGGGTTTTTGTGAGGCGAGGTAATTACCCAAGGTATAAGGCAGGACAAAATATCCATCAGCCAACCCTTGCATAAGGGCACTGGCCCCGAGGCGGTTGGCGCCGTGGTCCGAGAAATTTGCTTCACCAGTGACAAAAAGGCCGGAGACATTACTCATGAGATCATAATCAACCCAGAGTCCACCCATGGTATAGTGGACGGCCGGGTAAATCCGCATCGGTTGTTTATATGCGTTTTCACCGGTGATCCGTTCGTACATATCGAAAAGGTTACCGTAACGTTCCCGGATCATGTCTTCACCGAGGCGTTTGATCGCATCGCGAAAATCGAGGTAAACACCTAGTCCGCTTTCCCCGACCCCACGGCCTTCATCACACACTTTTTTGGCGGCACGTGAGGAGATGTCACGGGGAGCGAGGTTCCCAAAGCTTGGATACATACGTTCCAGGAAATAATCCCGGTCTTCGTCGGAAATATCTTCTGGGGCGCGTTTGTCACCGACTTTTTTGGATACCCAGACGCGTCCGTCATTACGGAGGGACTCGGACATCAAAGTCAGCTTTGACTGGTAGTCACCGGTGACCGGGATACAGGTCGGGTGGATCTGGACAAAACAGGGGTTTGCAAATAAGGCCCCGCGTTTATGGGCGCGGAAGGTAGCCGAGACATTACAATTCCTCGCATAGGTCGCGAGGTAATAAGCATTCCCGTAACCACCGGTGGCGAGTACGATGGCATCGGCACTGTGGCGTTCGATTTTGCCCGTGACGAGGTTCCGGGTGATGATGCCTTTGGCCTGACCATCGACGATTACGAGGTCGAGCATTTCATGCATCGTGTGGCATTTGACTGTTCCTGCGCCGATCTGGCGGCTGAGTGCCGAGTAAGCACCGAGCAGAAGCTGTTGACCTGTTTGGCCGCGGGCATAAAATGTACGGGAGACCTGAGCACCACCGAAAGAGCGGTTATCGAGCAACCCACCGTATTCACGAGCGAATGGCACACCCTGGGCGACACACTGGTCGATAATGTTTACGCTGACCTCAGCGAGGCGGTAAACATTTGATTCACGGGCGCGGAAATCTCCCCCTTTGACCGTGTCATAAAATAGGCGCTGCACGCTGTCTCCGTCATTACGGTAATTTTTCGCGGCATTGATCCCTCCTTGGGCTGCAATCGAGTGGGCGCGACGTGGGCTGTCGTGGAAAGTGAAAGATTTAATATTGTACCCGAGCTCACCCAGCGAAGCGGCAGCCGAAGCACCGGCCAATCCGGTCCCCACAATGATCACCTCGTATTTGCGCTTATTTGAGGGATTAACGAGTTTATACTCAGCTTTCCGCTTTGACCATCTCTGGGCAAGCGGCCCTGTCGGACATTTGGAATCTAGGATCATAACTCTGGCAGACTGTTTGTGTTGGATTCATTATAAATTTCTGACGAAGGATCTCCCTGAGCTTTGATTACTCCGGTCAAGACTGCGACAGGAATAGAGGCAAACCCCAAGAAAAGGATGATGGCGATGATTTTAGCCAAGGCATTAAAAAAACATTCATTCTTTTTGTTTTTTAATCCCAGGGTCTGGAAAATACTGGCTATCCCGTGGCTCAAGTGTAAGGAAAGTAAACCCACGGAAATGATATAGAATGCGGATACATACCAGACACTAAATCCCTCGATGACCATAAAATAAACGTCATGGACATATTGACCGTGGAGCGGGGCTTCAAAGGTCGAATAATCCGGATAAATCGTATGGGTCGTGAAATGGAGGATATGAAAAACGATGAATGCCAGAACAATCGTACCGCTGACAGTCATTGTACGGGATGCCAGTGATGCTTTATAGACTTTCCCGTCTTCGTAAGTGATTTCCTTTGCCACTTTATTCTCTGTCCAAAGGAGAATCGCAAACCAGACGTGCAAGACAGCGCATGTCAAAAGCCCGAGGCGGAATCCCCAAAGGACGAACATATTGCTTTTAAGCAGGACGGCATAAGCATTTATCTTATCCGGGGTGCCGGCAAACATTTGGAGATTTCCGACCATGTGCACAAGGACAAAGGCCACAAGGGCCAGACCAGTGATCCCGACGATATACTTTCTGCCGACCGACGATGTAAAGAGCATCTTTAAAAATGAAACCATACGTTTTACTGTGTTAATTGATAATATCCGTTAAATTTGTCCGCCTTCTCAAGTCTGTCAAAAGAACTTTCAAAACTTTTGAAAGTTCATTTTCCCGATTTATTTGCCTCAGGTTCCTATTCCAGACTCCTACTACACAAAAGGATATAGAGGAAACCACGGGCGATGGGAAAAAAAATTTTCGATAGATTCTTGCAATTGATCCTAAATCGGATAAATTTTGTCTTATTATGAGCCAAACACCTAAAATTATTGCCTATTTAAAGCCCTCTTGCGGTTGGAGCATGGGCATCCGCGCCATCCTGACAAAATATAATTTATCCTTCGAAGACCGTGATATCATCAATGATTCCACCCAATACATGGAAATGGTCCAGAAATCCGGCCAACGCCTTTCCCCTTGTGTCGAGATTAATGGCATCATGATTCCTGATATCAGCGGCGAAGAGCTGGAGCAATGGATGATCACAAATGGTGTGGTTAACCAAAATAGCGCTCCTACTGACGTACCTATTAACCAACCCTGCGCCCACGAAATGGAAAGCCACACGGTTCAATTCAAGGAATAACCCTTTTTTTTCCGAAATCCCCTAAGACTCTCGGAATAAAATCCCCAAACCCGCCCGTGCAATTTGCTCTGGCGGGTTTTTTATTTCTTGATTTTGCCTTTTCAAAGAATTTTTTGCATCTTTACGTGTCTCATTGAGTAACCATCCACACCTGTGCCTAGAAAATATTCCTTTTTCCATCGGATATCCAGACCGGGCAATTTGCTTTTTTACGGCTATATCCTTCTCTTCATTAGTCACTTATCAGTCCATACAGAGGATTACGATCCTAAAACCCCACGCAAATTGCGGTTGGAAATGATCTATTTGTTTGATGAATCAAACCCGGAATTTATTCTTGTTATTGGACAAAGCGGATTCAAAACAGTCGATTCCCTAAAGAAATATTTAGAAAAGGTTCCTCTCTAGACTGGTCCCCTGGCTGCTGCCGGATCGGGGGTGAAGCCCTCGGTGACGAAAAAGAACTCAAAACCTGCAAGCATTCTGCAAGGACGGCGGGATTGATTTTGTTATCCACCCTCGGGGTTAATCAGTCATGACTAAGCCAGCACCATCCTCCTGGCCAGGAGCCTGCACGTGTTATTTTATTGACCCACCGGAGGCGTGGGTATAAAAACCAAACAAAACATCAATAAGTCTGTCATCAGCCGAGCCATCGTTAAAAGGAGGAATTATGAAAAAGTTAAAATCCCGCTTGGTTTTCATTTGCATCATTTTGGGTATTCTCATTTATAGTCCATTATCACTCCGGGCAGAGAAACTTCCCTTTAATACTGTTTTTAAAGGAACCGATAAATTCTACCAACTCGTCGGCCGCGCCCAAAAGGAAAACTGGAGGTCACTGCCGATTGGTGAACGCACAGATGCCGTTGGTTTGGCATTATGCGGGACACCCTACAAAGGATTCACCCTCGAAATAGATAACCATATTGAGGCCGCCTCGGTAAACCTTAACGGCCTGGATTGTTGGACCTTTTTCGAAATTTCGCTGGGTTTTGCCCGTATGCTCAAAATGAAACCCGATCATTACAAACCCGAAGATCTCCTGAAAATGATCGAGCTTGAACGCTACCGCGGGGGCCGGTGTGATGGCGGCTATCTATCCCGCATCCATTTCCTGGAGGAGCTTTTCCACGACAATGAAAATCGTGGCCTGTGCAAGAATATAACACGGGAACTGGGCGGGGTGCCGATCCAGCGACAAATACGGGAAATGACCGTCGCTTGGCGTTCCTACCGCTATCTCAAATATAATCCCTCCCTGCGCCCTCAGATGACACAAATCGAAAACCGAGTCTCCCGCTTGCCCGTTTACTACATTCCCAAAAGCAAGGTCGCCCGGATCGAGCCCAAACTCAAAGACGGGGATATCATCGCTATCGTTTGCCGAGACAGTGGGGCATACACCTCCCATGTCGGCCTCGCTTACCGTGATGCCAATGGTGTATTGCGTTTCATGCACGCTTCATCGCGTCACAGGAAGGTGCTTGTCGATAAGGAGCTCAGTGCGTATTTAAAAGGTTCCTCCGAAAAAATCGGGATCATTGTCGCCCGTCCAAATGATTTACCGGCATCTATGGCGCAAACATCAAATTAATCGATACACCTCCAAAACGTATCAATTTTGACGGGGATGAAACCCATGTCATGATCAGTATATGAAAACGTTAAAAAAACACGTAATCCGCCCTATCCTCCTCATCACCATTACCTTGGCCATCCTTTATGCCGTGGTGAATATCCTTGGAGTCTGGATCCAAAATTACGCCATGTTTCCCATCCCGCGTGTGTATGGAGGGATTTTGGAGGGTGAATCAGTTCTTCCCACCCCCTCCGGGGATAAAATCACGGTCTTGTCCCTCGATAACCCGGCGGCAAAACAAACCATCCTCTTTAGCCATGGTAACGGTGAGGATTTAAACCGGATCGAACCCTATTTGCACGAACTCCGAAATCTTGGATTTAATGTCGTGGCTTACGATTACCGCGGCTACGGGCGCAGTGAGGGCAAACCTAGTGAAAAAGCCCTCGAAGAGGATATCCTGAGTGTCTATGAATGGATCATCCGTGACAAGAAAGTCTCACCGGAACAAATCATCCTTTTGGGCCGCTCCATGGGTGGAGGGCCTTCCGTATGGCTCGCCGGACAAAAACCTGTGTCAGGACTCATCTTGGAAAGCACATTCACGAGTGCCTATGAAGTGATGCTTCCACCCCTGCCTTATTACCGGAATCCTTTTCCTACTCAAAGACGCCTGCGCAATTTGCGCGTGCCCGTGCTTTTTATCCACGGAACAGCCGACCTGCTCATCCAACCCCACCATGCCCGGAAGAATTTTGAGGCAGCGCATGAACCAAAACAAATTGTTTGGATTCAAGGAGCGGGACACAATGATGCGTACCAGACTGATCCGAGGACTTATCAGGAATCCATCCTGCAATTTTCCCGCAAATTAAATGATTCAACAACTGCCGTCTCGAAGTCGGTGGATTGAATTTCCTCCGGCTGTAAGCTCAAAAGCCCCCCCTGTTTCTGAAATATATGTTACCGCCCGAAAGGGGGTGGTATAAAACCAAAAAAATGCGATATCAACAGCCCCGAATCCCAAGGATTAACGCTGGGGAAGTGTATTGGCTTGGGTCGTTTGCTGGGCGCCTACAGCAGGAGGAGTCACGGACGCTTTTTTATCTTCGCGTTTAGGGCCGACAAAAATTTCCTCGCGGATTTTTTTCAGTTCAGCCTCTTTAGTAAAAAGGGCTTCTTCCATCGACTTGTATTCTGACTGAGAAGCGTCGAGGGATTCTTGGAGGGTATCGATCCTGCCTTCGGCAAGATTGGCCCGTTCTGTCTCCTGTTTTGCTCTTTCTAATGAAGCTTGTAACTCTTGGGCGGAGTCTTGGATCTGGGCTTCTTTCTGGGCAATATCATTTTTTAACTGGGCGATTTCGCTTTGAGTGTCGGTTAGATCCTTAGAGATTTTTTTGACGTTCTCAGTCAATGACTGGATTTTTTTATTTGCGATCTCCAAATCAAGTTCGTACTTCTTTTCCATCTCATTATATTTGAGATATCCGAAAAAAAGTCCTCCGGTTAATGCGATACAAATGACTAAAAGAACCCGGCTCAATACGTTCATATGCGAGGACTTATAGGGAGAAATCCGAAAAAAGTCAAAATAAAATTTCCGCAAGTATCACAAAATGATAGACTTAAACCGGTTTCCTGATTCCTTCACCCTCCCGCCAAGTCTCCTAGATAAAGACGTTTATGGAATTTATAACGCAACTACCAATCAATAGAGTTCGCGTCAGATATTTAAGGCCGATTCGAAGTCAATAAAGAATATTTATGATCGCTCGCTGATTTGTTTTTTCATCTGTTTAGCAGCCATGGCGTATCCCCCGTTGTCCCCGTCGATAAAATGAATATGATTACCATCCTGCGTGTCTTGGACAAAACAGGTCATGAGAGCGTTATCCGACTCGTGCATCCCGTAATCAATCTCGTTACGAACACGTAATGACTCCAAGTATTCCCGGATCAAGGTGATTTGTCCAGATGAACAATCAATGACCAGCCGCAGCATGTCGTCAAATTTCCTGTAGTCCGAGTGAACCCGCATCGATTGCTTATAACGTTGTGAATCAAAAACCAAAGCTGGGAGATTCCATTTAAAAAACAAGACAGTCATGATGATCTCAAACACTCTGTAAAAATAACGCCATGAAAAGCGGGATCCTTCATACCGTTTCTCATCGTTGATACATTCCTGCACCGATTTATACTCGAGCGATTCAGTATTTACCGGATTCGCCACATTAAAATCACCATCAAAGAGGTTATTCAAGAACTGCAAGATGCCTGCATACAGACGATCAGAATCCTGCCCCCTAGCCGTAACGAGCAGGGATAAAACCTTTCCCCGTTTATTTGGGATCTTATTCCACCGGCAGGAAAGCCCTGTCAGGTCAGGGTCGCCTACGGATAAATCTGGGGAACTGTACCGGGCTTCGTCCCCTTTGATCATTTTTTCCGCCAGTGCCAAGCCACCACCACGGAAAACAGCCACAAATTTTCCTTTTACAAGCTCGTGTTTTGCCACCTCGATATACGCCCCGCTTTGCTCGACCTCACGGACAAGGATATGCCCCACCCGCAAGCCGAGCCCAAATTGGACACTCGATAATTCCTGCAAACTCTTTAAAGCACCCATGACCGTATCCAAATCCGATGGTGGCACGAGCAGTGTCGCCCCATCCCCGCCAAAAACGTAGGGGAAATCTTTTCCAATAACGTTCCTGGCCACCGTAATCGATGCGGCCCCAATGGTATTTACATCTTTATAACGACCCTGCTCAATGGCCTTTGTAGAGCCTTTCACATCCGTGATAAAGATAGACCAGTCCCTGGGAACACGGTAAAAATAGCGGTCGTCAGTGATCCCGTTAAAATCGGTGAACCCGTCGAGGTCCACGTATTGGAAAGTCCCTTCCATGAATGGAGGAAGCTATCACACCTCCATGGTTATTCAAAATTTAGTTTTTTGAATCAAGTTTTGATGGACCCATTTCTCCCATGCCTGAGTCGGATTTTGGAGTCGATGAATCCGTTTGAACCGAATCTTTTTCATTCGATACGGGTTTTGACTGTTCATCTTTTACGTCCGCCTTATCAGCCTGTTTTGCCTGCCCTTCCTCATTTTCAGTCATATTCACTTCCTGGGAGAATTCTTTCATCATATCAGTATGGATCCTTTCCATTTCCTGGCAGAGTGCCGTTTCACGGATTGCAAAAAACATAAAACCAGCTATCATCAAAATACGGAGTTGAGAACGATTCATCATGTGCCTTTGTTATATTGCTTTAAAATAACTCATCTTCTTGCCTCTCACAAAAAATTTTCTACAAACGGTAGAAAAATTTCGATAAGTGGCGGAAATCAGCTCGTTTCTGCTTATAATCCTGGCTTTTTTTCCGTGGCTTGCGTTTCGGATTGATCCCCTCTAATAATGGAATCCACCCATGAGTCACTGGCAAAAACTTTTATCCTGGCAACGTCTCGGCAAAAAAATCTCCCCCGCACAAGATCCGGCACGTTCGCAATTCCAAATGGATTATGACCGTCTGGTCTTTTCGAGCGCCTTTCGGCGCCTCCAAGACAAAACGCAAGTAGTCCCCCTGCCCCAAAGTGACTATGTCCGCACCCGGCTGACACACAGTCTCGAGGTGTCCTGTATCGCACGGACTCTGGGGACACTCATTGGCAGGGAAATATGCAGCCGCAGAAATTCCGGGCTAAAACAAATTGCTGCGACGGATTTCGGCGCGATTTGTGCGGCAGCGGCGCTGGCCCACGACATCGGGAACCCACCCTTTGGCCACTTTGGCGAGGATGCCATCCGGCATTGGTTCAAGACCTCGCCACTCGCGCGCCGGATTTGCGACTCGGGGGTCCTCTCTCCAGGACAAATTGCTGACATCGCAAATTACGAGGGAAATGCCCAGGGTTTCCGTATCGTCACACGCTTACAAATGCCCGATAATGATGGAGGGATGCAATTAACCTATGCCACTTTGGGAGCCTTTACAAAATATCCCCGGGTTTCACTCTTACCACCGTCATTTATTCGTGGGGAACGCCGCAGTATGAAAAAATTTGGCATATTCTCTTCGGAAAAAGATTATTTCATCCAAGTCGCGAACCATCTAGGTCTAGCGCCGTTTTCACCCGGGGACTGTGTCTTCCAGCGGCACCCCTTAGCTTTTGTGACAGAGGCTGCAGACGACATTTCCTACCGGGTCATCGATTTTGAAGACGGCTTCCGGATGGGCCTCATCGACTACAAAACCATTTTGTCCCTTTTTGGGCAGCTCGCCGGAAAAACGGCCTTGGCGGCAGCGCTTAAAAAGACCCGGAACCAACGTGCCCGGATCGAATATCTCAGGGCGCGAGCGATCAATAACCTCGCCGAACTCGCAGTAACGTCCTTCCTCGACAATGAGGGGGATATATTATCCGGCAAATTCGACCAATCCCTCATTGATACCATCGGACTCCAAAAACCGTTGAAGCAAATCGAAAATATCTCCATCGATAAAATCTATGGGGGCGCCACGACTCTAGAGGTCGAGCTCGCAGGCTGCGAAGTCATCGGTTACCTGCTGGAAAGATTTGTCACTGCCGTGGAAGATGTTTTCGTCTCGGGCAAAAATTCCTCACCCCTCTCGCGCAAATTGCTCGAGCTCATACCCGAGCAATTTGTCGGGCCCGGACAAAAACCGGTCGACTCCGCTTACACGCGCCTCATGCTTATCCTCGATTACGTCTCGGGGATGACCGACTCCTACGCCGTGAGTCTTTATAAAAAACTCCACGGGATCAACCTTCCCGCAAGATAATCCCCATGCAATTTTACATCACCAGACAAGGAGGGCAGTCCGGGCCGTTTTCTGAGGCTGAATTCAACCGCATGACCAAGGAAGGAAAAATCACCCCCACTGATTATATCTGGCATGAGCCACTCACGGAATGGATCCTTTTTAAAGACTTCGATGCTTTACAGGTAAAACCAGCGGAAAAGGAATACACAAAATATTATAAGGTCGACAGCCGGAAACTCTCCTTCGGTGAGTGCTGGAGCTTTTCCCGAGGCAAATTCCACCTATTCCTATTTGTGAGCCTCTTGAAGATACTGCGTATCCCCTTTAAACTTTCTGAAGGCCTACCCGAAGCCCGGGAATACAAGGATCTCCAGATCAGGGAGGATGAGCTCCCCATTGAAGCATTACTTTCATTTCGTGATCAAACGATCCCTGCTGCACAAAAAGGTTTCGATCTAGTCTCCTACGCGACCCTCGCCAATAACCTGATGCCTTCGTCGACTTATGTGGCGGATTATTTGCATCAGGACCACACGACTATTCTGAGACTCTTTTTTTCACACACGGAGACTCTCACGGTCACCGTCCTGACCTTGGTCACTTATTTGGACAATGGCACAACGGTCACTACGACCACCCGTGATAACGGATTTAAAACGCCTCCTCACAAGATCAAATACATCATCAAAACGGATGACCTCGATAAAATCCTCCACCCACATCTCTCCAAGGTAAAAAAACATTCCTCCGGAGTGAATGTAAGCCTCACGACCTCTACTGAGGAATTTGGGCAACGGGCTTTCCAAACGGAAAAAGAATTCTGCGAATACAACATCGCCCGCGGGGTACTCGTCGAAATGACGCCTGATGAAATCGCCGCCGTCAAAATGTCCCGTTCAAAACTCAGGGCCACGTGATGATGAAAATACCTAAATAAAAAAGGGGCGATCCGGATTCCCGGTATTAAAAAAGAGTTTTTGCAATACCCATGGTATCTGATTAGCTTCGGACTCTCATGTCCGTGCAATATTCCCTTTCAAGCTGTAGGGAGGAACTCCGATGACGACTTATATGATCGTGCGGATCCTCACGACCATCGCATTGACTGGACTCCTTTTTGAAATCGGGCTCAGGATCAATCCAAGGGAGGTTTTGGATTCTATCCGCAACCGCAATCTCATCATCCGCATCCTCCTGTTGAATTTTATTTTTATCCCCATCCTAGCCCTCGGCCTCATGCATGTCTTTACCTTAGGTATGGAAACCTCCGTGGCCATCCTGTTACTGGCCGCCTCCCCATTCGCACCCGTTGTACCCATCTTCACTAAAATGGCAAAAGGAGATCTTCCCTTGGCCGCGATATTAACTTCGCTTTTCCCGTTTATTTCAGCCATCGCCACTCCCTTGGTATGTCTAGTCGCCATTCGTTTTGTACCCGGCGCAGGTGCGTTACAATTTCATTTCGCATTGATCCTACTGGTATTAATTCTCACAATCACTCTGCCATTATTAACCGGGATATTTGTCCACCACTTTTTCCCGGGCTTCACAGCTCTCATCCACAAACCTGTGGAAGTGCTCGCAGATGCCGCGGGCGCACTCTCACTGGGATTTGTGGTCTGGAACGAATGGCACGCGATTATTAATACCGGATGGACTCAATTCCTCGCGGTAATTATCTTATGCGAAATCTCCGTCATCGCGGGATATTGGAGTGGCCCCAAAAATCATCGTAGCCGCATTGTAACGGCATTCGGCGCGGGCAACCGTAATATCGCCCTAGCCATGCTCGTTGCCTTGGACAGTTTTCCGGACTCCCCCATCCTTTCGCATGTCGTGGGTAGCGGACTGATTCTGATCCTTTTGGGGCTCTGCCATACTGCTTGGTGGAGATTTAGCCCCGCCTTCAAAAAGGCGTGAAGAAAACGCCTTATCTTTCCAAGGCGTAAAAGTCTAGGACATCCCCGATTTGCTCTTGGATCCATTCTTCACTGAGTCCGAACTCCTCCAAGCTGCATTTGTGGGAACTCCGGAATTCGCGTTGTGTACTCGTCGCATCCTCAAGGAGGAGACGGTACGCATCACTGATCTGCCAACCAAAATGAGCGTAAAGTTTTTCCATGGTGGATTTCGGGTCAGATACCAGATCACGGTAGTCGATACAATAATACCTCTCCGGGCTGATCCGGTTGCGGAACTCGAACAAATGCCTGTACCATTCCACGGCCAACCGTGCGTATTGTTTTGAGTTTTGAGATGTTTTCAGGATTTCAGGGGAGTGTTTGACCCAAACCGGCCAGAAAAGGCTCACATGCGAGGCGACGGACTTATAGGGATGGCGCACGATCGTAATAAATTTTGCGTCGGGGAACTCGACATTCAAGCTATCGACAGCACCGGACGATTGGGTGGCTTTAGATAAAAGGGTTTTACGGGGGCCATTCACATAAAGATGGCGCTCGAGACAGGAACGGTAAAACCGCATCACTTTGCGCCGCGCGTCCTCCGGAAGGTGATCGGGAAACCCGGCCTCCCAAAGTTCATCGACGTAAGGGAACAGGAGGAAAATCGCTTCGCTGACAAAACAATACAGGAAGAATGCATCATCTTCTTCGGGTTGCGCCAAACGCATCTTATGCAAATTATCCCAGCCGCCGAAACATTTGCGTTCCACCCAAGACATCAAATTCCCCAGGGGATGCCCCATTTTTTTGTCGATCCGGGAGAGTTTATGGATCGCTTTCTGGAATGAAACCGACGGGAAAATCGTCTGGTAAAGCTTTACATGGACAAATCTCTCATCGTCTAGGCTCATGAGATTTTGGGTCAGAGTGGTCCCACTCCTGGGCGGAGCCACGATGAAAACCGGAGCCTCCACCTTCTGTTTATAAAACCCACGAAAAAAGAGGCTATCCAATAAACGGCCCACTGCCACAAGCATCCAAAAAAACAGGAATAGAACAGTAAAAAAGAGGGTGAAAAACCATCGCCTCACATGAAAGGGGCGTTCCCATAAGGAAATCGTCAAGGCACGACGGAATAGTTTAAAATTAAAGTACATATTTTAGCCCGATATAAGCGGGAATAGTTTTTAAACTCAATAATTTATTCAATCATCGCTCAGTCATTTGCGTGACAAGTCTCTTTAACCCAAGGATTTGTCAATAATTTGATCGAGCATGAGAAATGAAAAACAGGAACCCATCCCTTAGGCACTTGATGTTCGATCTCCTTTAAGGCCATTTTTACCTTTTGAACTGGTGAATAAACCTTAGCTGATCGCCTGCTGTTTAGACGAATTCTTTTCCCCATAAAAAAGGCCTTTCAAAGACATGTTTGAAAGGCCGTAACGGATATTCCTTAAAAAAACTTCTTATTTGAAGGAACAGATATATTGGGCAATCCCGGAATCAACGGAGATTTCAAAATAAGATTTCCCGGGGACTTCGAAAGCTGTGCCGGCCCCATAAGACGTCCACTCAGTCTGTCCGGCTTGGCGGACTTTCGTTTCCCCTGAGATAATCTCCATGACCTCGGGTACACCTGTGTCAAATTTAAAGCTGCCGGGGTAAATCAACCCCAGTGTTTTTTTTGATCCGTCCACAAATTGCACGGTATGACTGGCTACCTTGCCATCGAAATAGACATTAGCTTTACAAACAACACTGACATTTTCAAAATTTTCGGTGAATGACATTTTCTTCCCTTTGTTTTTTAGTGTGGAAATGGGATATCACCAAACCCCGCAAAAAATAACAAGCCATTCACACCGTTTTTTATAGTCTTATCTAATATTCGATCTTCATTACTCCTCTGCACCACGTCCGTCACCCCGAAAGCACTCATCGATAGAGACCGGTATAAAGCCTTATTGATATTATTTTTCCGCAACTGGGGCAGGTTTTTGTGCGGCAGCGGCGGCTTTGGCAGCTTCGGCTTTTTTCTTTTTCTCGATTTGCTCGCGGATTTTGGCGTTTACGATTGCCCCTTCGGTCGGGTGCATTTTTTCATATTGATCAGCGGGCTTCAGCAGCTCATCACGATGGAAGAGTAATCCGTCAAAACGGTTGTCCGTGGACAGTTCATATTCATGATCCATCTTGATCGCGTCAAAAGGGCAGACCTCGACACAAATCTGGCACCCCATACAAACGGAGTAATCAATATCAAAAACTTTTGGCCTGCGGATGACTTTGCCTTTTTCATCACGGTCTTCCTCGATAGAAATACACTGCGGGGGACACTCTTTTTCGCAAATCTTGCACGCCACACAACGCATATTCTCCGGTGCATCATCATAAACTAAAAACGGGAAATTACGGTAATTTTCCTGGAGCGCGATGCGTTCCTCCGGATATTCCGTGGTAAAAAGCCTGTCTGCCCGTGAGAAACTGCGCAGGAAATTCTCCGCAGTCACCGCCATCCCCCTTATAATGCCTAAACCCGGGAAATTCATCTATCCACCTCCCCTAAAACAATGTCGATACTACCCAGGATCACCACCGCATCCGCCAGTTTATGGCCCAGACACATATCCTCTAATATCGTTAGGTTAATGAATGACGGCGGACGGACCCGGTAACGGTAGGGGCTCGGGGACCCATCACTGATCACATAAAATCCGAGTTCCCCTTTCGGGCCTTCAATCCGGCTATAAGCCTCACCCGGACGGGTCTTAAAACTCCTGATCTTCACATCCGCACACACCGGACCATCTGGAATATCCTTGAGTGCTTTGCGCAGGATTTTCAAACTCTCGCGCATCTCCAGAATCCGGACGTAGTAACGGTCATAACAGTCCCCGACCGTTCCCATCGGCACCCGAAAATCAAAACGCCCGTAAATCCCGTAAGGTTGGGCTTTGCGCAAATCGTAATCCACCCCGCTGGCACGGAGCATGGGGCCGGTAATGGAGGCATTAACCGCAAGCTCTGCGGAGAGTATCCCTATATTTTCTGTACGGCTGCGCAGGATTTCATTACCGGTGATCAGCTTTTCAAATTCATCCAAGAATTTCGGGAATGTATCGACGATTTTATTCGCCTGCCGCAACCAACCATCGGGCAGGTCACAACGAGCACCGCCAAAACGGAAATAATTACACATCAGGCGCGCCCCACTGACGGATTCAAATAAATCAATGATCTTTTCGCGTTCACGAAAAGCATAAAGCAAAGGTGAACCCCAAGCCCCCAAGTCATTGAGCAGAAAACCAGCCAGACAGGTATGATTAATCAGTCGGGTCAGCTCGGCCATGATCACGCGGATGTACTCGGCCCGTTCAGGAACCTTGATATCCGCAAGTTGCTCCACCGCGAGGGCGTAGCCCCAGTTATTCGTCATGGAACAAAAATAATCCAAACGGTCGGTATAAGGCATCGTCCCGATATAACTCGTATGCTCGGCGATTTTTTCGTGGTTGCGGTGGAGATAACCGAAAATAGGCTTGAGCTTGATCACTGTTTCCCCGTCGAGAACAACATCCATCCGGAAAACCCCGTGTGTGCTCGGGTGCTGGGGGCCCAGGGAAATCTCCAAGAGTTCCTGACCTTCCGAATTTTCCTTATTAATGATCTCATAACCCCTCGGCTCGGGTCTTTCGGCCAAAAGATCCAGATCATTAAAATTATCTTTAGGTGCGATCATACAGGCTTTACCGGGTAATGTTTTTTCGCCTTGGTCAACACCTCATCGTGAGGGGTCGGCTCATACTCGTAATCGTCCGGCTCTACATAATCTTTGCGCATGGGATAATCCTGAAAACCCTCCCACATCAGGATCCGGCGCAGATCAGGATGGCCTTCATACATAATCCCGTAAAGATCATAGGCCTCGCGCTCTTGGAACTCGCAACCCCGCCAGACAGGGGTCAGGGATGGGACCCGTGTATCGATACGGTCCTTTGTCCGCACGCGGATGATCAGGGGGCCCTTTTTTTTCTCCACAGAAACCAAGTGATAAACGGTCTCCAGATAAGCCGGTTTATCGACGATGATTTCTTCTACGGACTCCACCTGTTTACCGTCAATGATCTCGATCGTCTTGCGTTTAACGATATTCGTCGTAGGCAGCCAGTCCACCGCCGTGCAATTTGTGCACATATCCATACGGAACATCGGATCATCCTTTAAATAACGGGCCACCTCCAAGGCGATTTCGGGGGGGATCACAAAAGAATTCGTCGGGCGCTCGTAAGTCAGCGTCGGGAATTTAACAAAGAGGTAATCCGTATTCATTTTGATGTGCCCTTTGCAATTTGCGCGGGTTTCCAAACCTCTGGATTAAAGGGTGGCTCAATATCGTGTGCACCCAGGGTGGGTACGGTAAACTCTCCGTCATGCGAGTCATACGCACGGTTGGTGGGCTCCCCTTCAAACTGCGAAAATGTGGTTTGCTCATCGATCTTGCGCTGGAGGGTCATGAGAGCATGAAGCAAGGCTTCAGGTCTCGGAGGACAACCGGGGATATGCACATCCACCGGGATATAACGGTCGATGCCCTTGAGGACATTATACCCTTGTTTAAATGGGCCACCAGAGATCGCGCAGACCCCCATGGCGATGACATATTTCGGCTCGGGCATTTGATTATACAGCCGGACGACTTGCGGGGCCATTTTTTTTGTCACTGTCCCGGCCACAATCATCAGGTCGGCTTGACGCGGGGAAGGCCGGAAAACCTCCGCCCCGAAACGCGAAAGGTCAAATCGGGAGGCCGCAGCCGCAATCATTTCAATCGCGCAACAGGCCAGCCCGAATTGCAAAGGCCAAATGGAACTGCGGCGACCCCAATTATAAATGCTCTCCAGAGTGGTGGTAAAAACCCCCGCTTTGGCTAGTTCTGATTTAAGTCCTTCATCAATCGGCATAATTGGTTAGTCCCATTCGAGCGCGCCTTTTTTCCATTCATACACCAGCCCGGCGCTTAGGATTAAAAGAAAAAATGACATTGAAAAAAAAGCCCACCATCCAGCGGATTTCAGGACAACCGCCAAGGGAATAATAAAAACAATCTCCAGACTAAAAATCAGGAATGACAGGGCATAAAGATAATAATGAATCTTCAGCTGCATCCAAGCATCACCCCGAGTCACAAGTCCACATTCATAAGTGGCGTTTTTTGTACGGGAAGGTTTACGCGGTCCGATCAACCGTGCAATAATCAAAGGGCCTACGGCGAAACAGATGGCCAAAATGAACATCACGCCCAAGACAAAATAATTATACTCATAAGGGGTCAAAACCATACCAGTTGAAAGTAGAAGGCTCCCGCCCTAATGTCAAACGGGGAAGCATGTCTTCTTCCCCAAAAAGGTCAGATGCTGTCTTTATCGTGTTCAATCAACTTGCTGAGGGGTAACCAATCTGGAAGCCCTTCATACCAGCCGTAATCCGTAAGAAAAACCCGGTGCTCGGAAATCTCGACCCAGAGATCACCCATGGTAAAAGGCCCCGTTTGTTGACCATTCCTCAAAACAAAGACTAAGATTTCCCCAGGTTCTTGTTCTTCCATGGCCATTTCTTCGACCACAGGGGCGTCCTCGACGGAATTCACCGGGGCCGATTCGTCCGATGGTGTGACCTCCGCCGTTTCCGGCAAAATAATTGGTTTCCCAAAACACTCGTCTTCATAAGAAAAACGGATAAATCCAACCCCTGAAGAAACCGGAGCTACCGTGTATTGCAAACGGCATGAGCCGCGTAAAAGCTCGAGCTCCATAATCCTGAATTCATTTTGCATCCAACGCCGCCAACCCAGAATATTTATTTTCTGACCACCAACGCCTTTTTCGGCATCTGCTTGAGTCGCAAAACCTTGGAAACTCATTTCATCAGGAAACCAAGGGGCAAAAGCCCCATCCGGGGTGGTGGGAACAATTGCCGCATCCACAAGCAAACAACCTTCTTCTTGATCAAGCTTCACTTCTTTCAAAAGGGCTTGGGCATTTTTTAATATCCCGAGGACACGTTTATCGGCCTTTTTAGGTTTTTTGATTTTAACCTTTGTCACCTCTGTAGGTTCGCTGGTTTCCTTTTCTCTCCGGAAAGTCGTTTTTCCGGCTGGAGCGGAAGAAGCAGAGGATTCACCTCCGGATTTCCTATCTTTGAGGTATATGATTAAACCCAGAATCAATAAAATAATGCCCGCAAATCCACCGGCAAGGGCCCCTTTCAACCCCAATATCATCCAGCCCACGGCGGCCAAACAGCCCGCCAAGATCAAAGGGATAAAAACAAGAATGAAAAACTTCATAATAAAATACGGGACACTTATTGCGGGGTTGATTCACCGAAATTTACCCCGATATCACGGACACTGACCTCACCGCGAATATCGATCAAGCGCCATGTCTCGCTGGGTTTATAGAATGTCATATTCCACCTCAAAGGGTAAGCCTCGGAATAACTCAAAAAAGTGAGGACAAAAATACGGGATCCGATTTTTTTGACATTGACTAACTCATAATCCTGCACTTTCCCAAACTCCAAAAGCAGGGTCGTCGTCTTGGCCTTCATGTCATTGACTTCACTCGTGCGATCTTTGACCTTGGTATTGGTCAGGATATCGTCAAAGGCCTGTGTGACCTTATCTTGTTTGAGCGTGGTAAAAAAATGATCCACCGATTTTAATATTTCGGGAGGAACAACATCGGCCCCATTTTGCAATCCTGCTTTCGGGGAAGCAAAAGGCTTCTGGGCCACCGGTGGTGACTGAGAGTAGAGTCCTGTCGTCGGGAATATCATTACCCCCGCAAAGAGAAGGGCGAGAATGGTTCTGGGGAAAAGTGTGGTTTTTGACATATTTGGCCTATAATTTGCGGTAAATGTAGCGATGTCACGCCATGAAAACAAGGTATTCCTTCGATGAATGCGCGACAGGTCTTCTTTTATTTCGGGAGGTTACTTTTTTGGTCACCCGTGATATCCTTACGGGATGAGCCCGGTGAATTCAGCATATCGCGGACCTCATCGACGCTCAGGTTTGGTTTACCAATATTCTGCACGGAACGGGTGACTTTATTTTTTTCCGGTCCTTGGTATGACTTAGCCTCATAAATCATCTCCATATCGGGGAAATCCTTGGAGGCCCTGCCATATTCGCGGCTCCCTTCGCGGGCGCGTTCTTCCGCCGCTTGGAAGGCTTGATTGACTTCTTCTTGGTTATTTTCCTTAAAAAGAGCGGATCGGTTGGCCGAGGAAGATTCCTTTAATGAATAACTTTCTTCGACTTCAATCGCCTTTTTGCCCCCTTCAAAATCGCGGGAGAGAAAGGATTTAAACTTCACATTATCGGTATTATACACTTTATCACCCGAATAATTTTTCGAGGCAAAGTCTTTACCGCCTTCCTTGGCACTTTTGATCAAATCCTGTGCTTCCCAACGCGTTTCACGCATTTTCACATTTTGTGCGGATGCGTAAAAAGGCAGGAGACACATTGTCGCAATGAGGATGACCCGTATTTTCACAGTGTGTAATTATATCAAAATACGGAAAAATTCATATAAAAATATTTACATGGCTACATCATCCCCATCATTCATGATGTTTTTTATCCCCTTATTCCCCCTGCCCCATGATCCTCACGATGAAATTACCCACACTCGACCATCCTGTGACAAGGCCGGGCTTTTGTCTCAAGAGAAGGTTGAATCTTGGCGTGCACATGGTTAAGCTGGATAACCTTAAATATTAAAGCCTGATGCAAAGAACAATCCTCACATTCCTCATGACGACCCTTGCGGTCTGTGTCCTCACGACCCCACTCTTTTCCCAGACGAGGGAAGAAAAGAGGTTGTTTGAGACCGCCCAGAGGGCATTTAATGACGGGATTTACGAGGTCGCGGAGATCAATTCTAGAAAATTACTAGGCCAATTCCCAAACTCTGAATTCACCCCGCAAGCCCGCCTTACCTTAGCCCAAGCACTGGTCCTACAGTCCGAAGGAGCTTTGGCCGTCACCGTCTTAACCCCAGAGTTAAGCCGTCAAAAAAGCCCGCTGGACCTGGTCGAAGTGAAATTCACCCTAGCCGAAGCATACACCCTGGCCGAAAAGTGGAAGGAAGCGGCGGCACTTTACCAAGCCATTATTGACGATCCTAAAGCCGGGGATTACGCCCTGAAATCCCGTTACAGTCAGGCTTGGTTAGAATATTTGTCGGGTAACACAGATGCGGCCGTAGAAAAATTTATGATGCTGGGCGAGGAAAATAGAAAAAATGAAACCGGACGTAAAAGCCTGCTCACCCTCGCAAAAATCCAGCTCCAACTGGACCAATCTGACCTAGCGGAAAAAACCCTCGCCCCCCTGATTACGGATAATCCCCTCAGCCCCCTGGAATTCGAGGCCCTTTTTTGGCGCGCAGAAATCTATGCAGCCCGTGGGCAGCATGAGGAAGCCCGGAAGATTTTTGAAAGTATTACGATCAACCCCAAAGCCCAACCCCAAAGTGTGGTCGGCGACGCATGGCTGGCACTCGGCGATGTCTATACCTCGCTCAATGACGACACGGATGCGGCCAAGGCCTATGAACAGGCTTTCCAAAAAGCTTTATCAATCGAGCGGAGGTCCGCTGCGATGAAACGTTATTCGCAAGCCATGGCCAAAAATCGCCAAGTGCAGCCGGCACTGGATAAATTACGCGAGTTCTCCCAGAAAAATCTCGAAAGCCGGGCAGGGTTTGAAGCCGATGTCGTCCTCGCTGGCGCTCTCTACCAACAAAAAATGTTTCCGGAAGCATTAGCCGAATGTCGCCGCATTCTCACTTCACCCGCCTATGCCTCCTTTGACCTGGCAAAGGTCTATGAACTAGCCGCCGATTGTTATGTCTTAAACAACCAGACAGATGAAGCCCTCAAGATGCTGCGCGGCTCATTAAAAACCGCTACCCGTGAAGACCAACGCACCCGCATGCTCTTTAAGATCGCTGACCTGCTCCTCCAACAGAAAAATTCCGCGGGAGCCCTCGATATTTACCAACAAATCAGTAAGGAATTCCCCCGCGGCACTTATGCGGAAGCTTCCCTTTTCAGGCAAGGTCAGGCCCATGCCCTCGCCGGTAATTCCAAAGCCGCCATCACGGCTTACCAGAGCCTGTTGACACAATTTCCTGATAGTGCTTTCTCCGACGCAGCCCAATTTGAGACTGCTAATATCTATTTTCTCGCCGGTCAATTCGTCAAAGCCCGCGAGGTCTATGATGCACTGGTAAAAAATTTCCCGAAAAGCCCACTCATTCCTAAAGCGCAATTTGCTCTGGCGGAATGCCTTTTCCGCGAGGAAAAATATCCGCAGGCCGCAGCGGCATTCACGGCCATTGCCAAAAACCATCCTAAAAACCAACTGGCAGAACAAGCCCTTTACAATCATTGCCTGACACTGGCAAAAATGGGGGACGAAAATACGGCCTTGGACGCCTTTAACCAATTCGTCGAACGTTATCCTAAATCCGATTACGCGGCTTCGGCCACATTCTGGCTGGGGAATTATTATTATAACCGGCAGGATTATGCGCGGGCACAAAGTCTCTTCGAGCAATTATCGCGGAATTTCCCGGCCCATGAACTCATCGATGAATCTTATTATTGGGCGGCAAAAAGTGCCGCAGGCCGCCAAGAAACAACCAAGGCCAATGAGCTTTACCAGAAAGTGGCCAGCATCCCAAACTCCCCGCTGCGCATCGAGGCGCGCCTCCGGCAGGCAGAGCTCCAGCGCCAGCTTAACCAGTTCGCGAATGCCCTGCTTATTTACGAGAGCATTTTAAAAGAGACCGGGCAGACCCCGCCCCTTGAAGCCAGGCTAGGAAAAGGAATATGCCTCCAGCAACTCAAAAAATATGAGGAAGCGATTAAAGTCTATGAAGAGATCCGCCAGTTGAACCAAGGCAACCTTACCCTCCATAATGAGACCACCTATCGGATCGGGAAATGCCTCCAGAAACTCGGGAAAAATAAAGAAGCTCTGACCACTTATATGGATATCATTTATGCAAAGTCCCTCCCCGACGGGTTAAGTATGGATGAAGCTGCAAAATTACCTGAATTTGTCTGGTTTTCCCGTGCGGGATTTGATGCTGGTGAGATCAAAGAAGAACAACAGGACTGGAAAGGCGCCATTCAAATCTATAAAATCCTGGAAGTCGCAGGGGGCCCAAAAACCCAAGATGAAGCCCGGGACCGGAAAGTAAAACTCCAAACTGAACACTTTATCTACGAAGAATAACTCCACCGCCCTTTTCTGACAGACCAAAAAGGCAACGGACAAGAACATAATCTGGGCTCCTGCTTTTTTTTAGACTTCTCTGCCTACCCATAGTCATGACCTTCTCCGGTTGGTGGAGCGCTGGGGGAGTTTTATTTTTTTCAAAAGCCCCGGCAAATTGCGCCGGGCACAAAAAAACAGCCATGGTTAATCCATGGCTGTTTTTAAATTTTAAACTATTCCCGTCACGTGACTAGAATATAAAACGGACACCAGCACGGGGAAGGATATAGTCGTTACTCTCCGTGGTGAAAACATAACGGGCATCAGCAAAGATCCCGAAATTATGAGTGATGCGGACTTCCACACCAGCACCAGCTTGACCGCTGAATTCGTTAATGGGGCCGAAAATCCCACCGGGACCAGCAAAGATGTAGGGGGCAAAATGGTATTTATCGATGGGCAGACGCAGAATCAAATTTCCCGCGATCGCTCCAACGGCATCATCATTTTGAGCACCTTGCCAAGCGTAACCGTCAAATCCTACACCGATGTAACGAGTGAAAAAATAATTCACCCCTGCGCCGCCGCCGAAACCGTCCCGGTAACGCCCGCTTGTATCAGTGAATACATAAGTGCCAAACGCATCGACACTCCATTCGTTTGCCCGGAAAAGCGGGATATCCTGTTCCATAATGGACTGACTAAGTCCTTTGGAATCGTCCATTTTAGACATTTCAGTTCCGGCGAATAATGCCGAGACAGCCATCAGTGAGACCGCCGTAAGTGTTGTGATAAGTTTCATAGACTGTTTTTTTCTGTTTTTATTTTAGGTTTAGGTTTGTATTGCGTAGAAAGACTTTTTCCGAAGGGCATCTCTGGATCTGATAAGTAATTGTCCCCGAGTTTTTACCTGTACCGACCAGATTTTTAGTCAACCCGCATTCATTGCCATCATCAAAGAAACACGTACAGGTCATGCCTCCTGAGTAGAATAATTTCGGGTTAATCATGGGCGAACGTTACCACAGGCGATTTTATCCCCGCTATGGGGTATTCACCCCATATGGTAACCCCTCGGAGAAAACTTCGCATTCCTTGGCGTGAACCCCCGCTTTTAAAACTTTCTCCTTCGTGTTTTTTGTATTCTTCGTGATGCAAATTGCGCCCCAGAAGGCAAGCAGGGCCGCTTGCCCTACACAAAATCAAATCTTCCTCCCTTTGTGTGCACCGTGGTGGCTTTTGACCAAACGTGAGGAATCACCCCCTTTGGACATAACCCTTTCAGGGTAGATCCTTTGATCCAGATTCCCGGGGTAGGTCGCGTGAGAGCGCTTTCCAACCCCGGGCTATATGATTAGAATCCTTTCAGGATACTGAGGAATACCAGCCTTCGTTGCTGTAATGAGGTAACCAATAGAGAGCCGTATGCCTGTATGCCTAGTCGGGAATAAATTTTCCAAAAGAGTCGGTGTCTCGCTCCGACGAAAGACAATTGGGACTCGTGATCCCAAAGTGATAGGGAAAGAAGAATGATTTGCTTCAAATCCTTGTAGGTAACCAACACACTGACTTTTATCTTCTTACCAAAAATGTGCAAATTGCGGCAGGGGGGATTCCCGATCCAGCGGGTCGGCGTGCTGAACCTGACTTTGTAGGGCGAGCGGCCCTGCTTGCCACGGGCCAGAGTTTCACGGTCGCATCCGACATTCTGCAACCGAGCCGGCCACCCTACAGAATTGGTTTGGCCGTCCGGTTTCCATCATCCTTCGTGGTGCAATTTGCTCTCTTTTCTGCCGATCCACGGTCGCGTGCGATACTCTAAGGTGTGGACATGTCTTCGTGGAAGCGGTTACCGACTTTGGAACCTTGTTTTTTGACACCCGCTGCATTATTACGGTAATACATGCGGTCGGAAACCCAGAATGGGGTATTAGCATTGATGGGTTTATTATGCTCGGTCACCACCTCGTAGCCTTGTAGGACAAAAACGTCGAGCATCAGGTCGCTCTTTGGTTCATAGGCGATTTCCCCCGAGAAATATCCTTTTAACAAATAGATGGTGCCGTCATCGCGACCCCTTGGCCCGTTCGGCGCACGATCCGGGGCGGGGACTTCTTCACGCAGCATCACGATGCGGGTAGACTTCCCCCAAGCATCCTTTTCCGGACGCACAAAACCCCAGTACATGAATTTCTCACTAAAATAACGTTGTCCGACAAATTCTGTCCCGACCGGCACCGAACGTTTCGGATCATCGGTAAGTTTCATACCGATTTTGGGGACACCAGCCGTCCCCGGGGAGGAAGTCGTCCCTGTGGTGGAGTCCGTCGTCTGGCAGCCAGTCATCAAAGCAAAGGCGAAGGCCACACAGAGTGATAAATAAATTTTCTTCATAATTGATTCCATTTACCACCTTTAGAAGGAACAGGCCAGCCACGGGCGGCATAATCCGTTTTTTGTTTTGTCCCCTGCATCTTCACCCCGGTGGCTTGGTACCAGGCCTGGACGTATCCGTCCCCGGAATGGCAACCATAACTCCAAGCTTGTCCTGTAGGATCAAAGGCAGAACGGTTCATTTTCTTTAAATCAACAATATGCAGCCAGACAACGGAGACCCCGTCCAAATCATTTGAGTAATCAAAAAGGAAATTTTTCCGGTTCGAGTGGCCAAAATAGTCGAAGCTCTTGATTTTGATTTTACTACGGTCTTTGCCATTATTGATGTATTCGATCAATTCATTACCATTGGCACCTTGTTTATCAAACCACACTAGGTTCACACCCCATTTTAGGGCAGATTGTTCGATCTGGGCGACGTAGTCGGCCCCCATCTGTTTGCCGCGGGCGACATAACCCGTACGGTAGACCATCCAAGTAATGATGTCCCCGGCAGGGATTTCTTTTTTGAGCTGCTCAATGCGGAGCTGCCCCGTAAAGATAAAATTATCCCAGACACGATCGTGAGGAACTTTTTTTTGCTTTTCCCATGAAGGGAGGGCGGGGCCGCCGCTCAAGACAATCCATTCACTCTGTTGGGAAAAAGCAAATGGGGTAGCTAGAACCAGTACTAAAAGAAATAGGTAAGATTTAATTCTCATAAGAATGCCCTTCCTATTGCCAATAATGATGTTTAATTGCAACCATAAACTAGACTGATATGGATGATTTCAAGTAAAGGGGAGCTTGCCCACCGGAATCCCCCTGCTATAATACCCCCCTATGATCAAGAATCTATTGCTCTGTTCGGACGGCTCGGAACACTCCAAAATCGCTATGGAAACCGCTCTGCAAATCGCCCATAAATTCGACGCAAAGATTCATGCCCTGAATGTGATCGAGTCACGCGACGTGGGCGGATCCTTCTTTGCCGATTTATCCGGAGCCGTCGGGATCGTCCCTTACCAGAATCTTTATTCACAGCTGAATGAACTTTTCACGGAACGCGGCAAAGCCATCCTCGCCGTCATCGAGCAAGCTTGTGAAGAGGACAAAGTGCCCTTTGTGTCCTTACTCAAAACCGGAGACCTCGCCGAGGTGGTCCAAGAGGAAGAAAAGAATATCGACCTCGTCATTATCGGGCGTAATGGGGAACACCTTAAACTCAAAGACGATTTCCTCGGTAAAAGTGTCGAGCGAGTCATCCGCATCTCTACTAAACCCTGCCTGATCACCGCTGACCGGCCCCGCCAATTCTCAAAGGCTGTCATCGCCTTCGACGGCAGTGAAAACTCCCGGCGCGCATTCCATGCCGGCATGGAGTTTGTACGGAAGATGGAAATGCAGACGACCATCATCAGTGTCGATGACGGCCACACGGCAAAAAGCCAGGAAGCCCTTGCTTGGGCATCGGCCCATTCGGCTGAACTGGGGATCAAAACCGAGTGCAAATTGCTTACCGGTAATCCCGAAGAAAAAATCCTCGATTTCGCCCATGACTCGGAAGTCGACATCATTATCATGGGTGCCTACGGCCATAACCGCATTCGTGAATTCATCATCGGCAGCGTCACCTCCTCCATCCTCTTCCGCAGTACCATCCCCGTCTTGCTCGGTAATAATCATCACGATTAAACCTAGGCTGGCAGGATTTTAAAACAGGGTTTACACAAACACACCTCAGTACACAGGTGTGGCTCTTTTGATCAGGAAAAACTTTCGGACACTCCTATTTGAAAAGCAAATCACACTCGCCCGCAGTGAGCAATTTGTTTTCACCGGGTTTGAGGGCGAGGTCAGCAAGGTGGAGGTGGCCGATAGCGAACCGGATCAAGCGCAGCGTCGGGTGCCCCACGGCAGCGGTCATGTGGCGGACCTGGCGATTTTTGCCTTCCGTCAGGGATATCTCGATCCAAGTATCCGGGACATTTTTCCTGAAGCGGATCGGGGGGTTCCTCACCGGGACGATGATCTCTCCCGGGCTATATTTCACAGATTCATTTTCCGATTCACCAGTCTGAGGCGGGGGTGAGAGGATACTGGCCAGAGCGGGTTTTGTAAAATAATCCGCAATCTCCACACCCTTGCGCAATTTGCTCAGGGCCATCTCGTCAGGGACACGCTCCACCTGGACCCAGTAAGTGCGCCAATGTTTTTGGCGGGGATTCAAGAGCAAATCCTCCCAGCGTTTCTCGTCACTGAGCAGGAGTAGCCCCTCGCTATCCGCATCGATCCGTCCAATCGGATGGCAACGCGGGGGTAGGGGGAATTCCTTAAGTGTGCGGTGGGCAGAACCATCCGGAGTGAATCTCGTCAGGACACCGTATGGTTTATAAAACGCGACCAGCATCAGATTTTTTCGTAAACACCTTTATCCCGGCGTTTCATGACAGTGAATCCAGCCTTTTTGGCATCTGCGTAAGAGCCCCCCGATTTTGTATTCCCGATACTCACCCCGGAGATCACCCGTTTGACCGCCTGCCCGCAAGCGGGGCATGTTTTCAGATGAGGTTCACTCATCTTTTGAATAATCTCGAAATGTCCCTGGCACTTGTCACAATGCCCGGCGAGCGGTTCATATTCATAGGTGGGCATAAGACAGCGGGGGGGGGATTATGAATTCTTACTGATAATCTCGTCAGCCAGTTGGAGGGTCACTCCTTCGAGCAAATCATCATTGACCTGTACGACGGGAGCGGTTCCGCAAGATGCGATACATTCGACGAATTCAACGGTGAATTTCCCGTCCGGCGTCGTCTCAGGAGCGTGTTCCTCGGGGTTTAATCCGAGCTTTTCCTTGAAATGATGGCAGAGGTCGTAACTGCCTCCCATGGCGCAGGAGAGTGTCCGACAGACTTTGATATGAGTCCTCCCCAGCGGCTGGCGGCGGAACATCGGGTAAAAGGTCACCAGCTCCAAAATATTAATGGGCTGCAGGTCCAGCTTGGCAGCGATCCAGGTAATCGCCTCATCGGAGATGTAACTGTATTTCTCGTGAAAGAGGTGGAGCAAGGGTAAGCTCGCACTCCGTTTCGACACGGGATAGTGCGAGATGGCTTCGTCGATTTTTTTAAGTAATTCGCTACAGATTTCCATAATCAAAACCTTTGGATCTAACGGTCACATTCACCCATGACAATATCGAGGCTTCCGATAATCGAGGGTACATCACTCACCATATATCCTCTGAGTAACTCATCCATGAATGAGATGCTCACAAAGGATGGCGAGCGGATTTTCATCCGGTGGGGCACCCCACCACCACGGCTATTAATGTAAAAGCCTAGTTCACCTTTCGGGTTTTCGGCACCGAAATAAATCTCTCCTACCGGGGCGTCAATGCCTGCGGTGACAATCATGAATTGATTGATCAATTCCTCCATTTTCGTGAGAACATCGGCCTTTTTAGGTAAAATATTTTTCGGATCACAAACGGTGATCGGGAATTGGTCCGGGTCAGAATTCAACCCGCCACCGAAAGAGTCCAGCCGCTTGATTGCCTGCTCGATAATCTTGACACTCTGGCGCATTTCCTCGATCCGGCATTTATACCGGTCATAACAATCACCGACCGAGCCGATCGGCACTTCAAATTCATAATTCTCATACCCGATATATGGATGGGCCTTGCGGATATCATAATCCAAACCTGATCCCCGCAGGTTCACACCGGTTAGCCCCTGATTAACCGCTTTTTCTTTGGTAATGACCCCGATATCCTTACAACGATCGACAAAAATCCGGTTCTTCGACAGTAAATTCTCGACCTCGTCAATCTTTGGGGGGAACTGGCCGATGAATGATTTTAGTGCCGGGATAAACTCCGGGTGCAGATCTCGGCTTAAACCGCCGATGCGGGTGTAGCTGGTCGTAAACCGCGCCCCGGTCAGTAGCTCCGAGAGATTATAAATTTTCTCACGTTCATTAAATGTATAGATGAATACGGTCATCGCGCCCAGATCCATCGACATGGCGCCCAGTCCCAGTAAGTGGGAGGAAATACGGGCCATCTCGCAGGAGATGACACGGATGATTTTGGCACGCTCGGGGATGTCGTAACCCATGAGTTTCTCGACCGCACAAGCATAAGCCACATTATTTGCCAAAGGTGCCAGGTAATCCAGTCGGTCCGTGTAAGGGATGAACTGGGTATAGGTCATATTCTCGGCAATCTTCTCGTCACCCCGGTGCAGGTAACCGATATCCGCTGTGCACTTCGACACGATCTCACCGTCGATTTCCAGCACGAGGCGCAGGACCCCGTGAGTCGCCGGGTGTTGGGGACCCATATTCAGGATCATTTTTTCATCGACCAAATCAGGATGTTCCTCAATGGCCGCAGCCACTTTACGGGCGGCATCGGGGGAAACGACTTCCACAGTACGAAAATTACTCATAGGACTAGTCCATGTCTCCGGGTTGAAAAGTCTTTGGGCGCGGCTCCCGTTGATAGGAATGATCGGCGGGACGGGTCACAAATGGCCCGCCTTCCAGTGGGGCCGCTTGGGAAAAGGCTACATCGGGGATTTCGGTCGGTTTTCCGGCCAAGGGGAAATCTTTGCGCAGCGGGAAATAAGGATATCCTTCCCACATCAAAATCCGGCGTAAATCAGGATGATTCTCAAATTTAATCCCCATCATGTCGTAGATCTCGCGTTCATGCCAGTCCGCCCCCCGCCAAAGGCTGGTCACAGATTTTACGAGAGGATTTTCCTCGGGCACCCGGATCTTTAGGCGCAGGCAGATGTAATCTACATAACTGTAGAGCTCATACACCACCTCGAACCGGCCCTTCTCCTCCAGCTTAGTTTCAATATTATCCACACTACTCACATCCACGAGGAATGAAAACCCGAGCTCTTCCTTGGCATAACGGCAGACATCCTCGATGAGTCCGCGGTCGAACTCTAAGGTGACCTCCCCGCGGAATTCATTACACAGGAAAGTCGAACCCGTAAACTGGGTCATTATTTTCTCAGCAGCTTCTTGATTGGTCATGGAATAAAAAAAGGTAGGGGTTTAAGTCATCGATTCTTTAAGGTCCGTAAAGGATGTCTCACTCATCACTTTCCTTTGCAGGTGCATGAATCCTTCTAACAACGCCTCGGGACGCGGGGGACACCCGGAAATATATACATCCACCGGCACCACATGGTCCACACCTTGGAGCACGGAGTAACTCCGGTACATACCGCCCGTCGAGGCGCATGCCCCCATGGCGATCACCCATTTGGGCGAAGGCATTTGATCATAAAGGCGTTTAACCACTAGGGCCATTTTATACGTCACTGTCCCGGCAACAATCATCACATCACATTGACGTGGGGAAAAACGCATGACCTCCGCCCCAAATCGGGCGATGTCGTAACGCGAACAACCCACGGCCATAAGCTCAATCCCGCAGCATGCCAAACCCAAAGGCATCGGCCACAGCGAGTTCTTACGCATCCAATTAATGGCTTGATCCAATTTCGTCACCACCACTTGGCCTTCGCCATTGATAGTATTCATGACTGGTTCACGGGTAAGGATTTCTGACATAGACAACCGAAAATTATGCTTCACAGGGCATTTTGCAAGTGCAATATGAATTTTTTACAAGGATACCACCCAGCACCCCCGACACTATTCCGTAACCAATACCCGCCCCGACACTCCCTCAGACCCCTCGCCCAAAGCAGCGCAACCTCATCAAAGACATGGCAAGTATTTTTTTAACACGTGAAATAGAGGCTTTTGTGGATACACCTCAGGCTCCTTCCACACACACACGGCCTGACATTGATCGGACAAGTGGAAAATCAAAAAACTTTGCGTTTCTCTGCGGACATGTGCCGTGAAACTTATTTTTCCCAAAGCCCGGTCCCCGCGCCACCGTTTTTGATCAAATGCCCCGAAGGCCGTTCGGGGTCTGAAAATGGTTCCATCGGGCGGGGGGGACACCCTCGGATGCAGTCGGGGTCGCGAGTGCGCTCGCCCGATCATTTGCAGGCGGGCCCCCCGTCGAGCGAGAATCTCGACCCTCCGTATTCCATCATCCTGCCCTTCTTGGTGAAATTTCTCCCTGAGAGCAAATTGCCAAAGGCAAACTGCGAACTGACTTCGTTTTCATCAACCAAGAGCAAATTGCTTCGGGGCGGCGAGCGGGTAATTATCACAGGAATGCCATAAAAAATTCCAATAAAAGGCGTGATTATTCATAAAACCCCGTTAAAGATTTGTTTCTAAGGAATCATAACTGACCGGCTGGTCCCAACCAGAAATCTTGATCACGTTGTAATTCCTCTAAACAATCCGAGAGGGAGGGAAAAATCATGAAACAATGGTTTTATGTCGTGGACGGTCAACAACAAGGACCCGTTAGCGAGGCGGATCTACAAGGTTTGGTTATTTCCAAAAAAATCGCTCCGGATACCTTTATTTGGTCTGAAGGAATGTCTGACTGGGTGGCGATTAAAGATGTCTCGGAGCTTGCTCCCATGATGCAGCTGGCTACCCGCGTAGCGGCGACCCCGGCCTTTGCCCCAGGACAAGTCACTGCCCCCGGCTTCTCCTCACCTGTCCCCGCCGAAGAACTCACCGTCGGCAGCGCCTATTCCGAAGCGTGGACCATTTTCAAGGATAACTTCATGAATGCCTGTCTTTTGATGTTGGCTTGGATCGGCATTATTATCGTGATGGGTATTTTCCAGGGAATAGCCACTGCCATCGGTGGTAGATGGGCAGGGCACCTCGTGCAAATCGCCACCAACGTCATTCAAGCAGCCCTGACGATCGGGCTTTGGACAGTCATCCTGCAGCTCGTGGACGGGGAAGAATTTAAACTTTCTGATATCTTCAGCCGCTTTGACCAGTGGTGGATGTCCTTTTTGACCTATTTAGTCTATATCATCATGATTTTTATCGGACTAATCCTGCTGATCATACCGGGAATCGTGGTGGCTATTATGTTTATGTTCTGGTCAGCCATTTGTGCGGATGAGGGCAAAGGCAGTGATTTTTTTGGTTCGCTGAAAAAAAGTTATGAAATCGTCAAACCAAAGTTTTTCACCATTATCGGTATTGGTTTATTATCGATACCCATCTGCATCGTCGGATTTCTCCTTTTATTTATCGGAATCATACCCGCTTCAGCATTTTTAATGATCGTGTGGGGTGTCGCCTACCGGAGGCTTCGCCCGAAATTTTAATCTCTGATAACAATCTAAAAAAAGGAAAAGAGTCATATGAAAGAATGGTTTTATGTAGTTAATGACGAGCAACAAGGCCCGGTGGACGAGCCCGGATTAAAAAGCCTAGCGGCTGCAAACACTGTGACACCCGACACCCTCGTCTGGGTCGAGGGAATGGGAAGCTGGACCGCATTCAAAGACGTTCCTGAACTCAATACCTCAGCGACTACGGTATCTGATACTCCCGCTAAAAACAGTACCCCGGCTCTCCCTTCAGCAAATGCGGGCACCACATCCCCGCAGGTAAACAGCTCCTCGACCTCCTCCGATGAAATCTCGGTCGCGGCCTGTGTCTCCGAGGGGATCGATGTCTTTAAGACCGACTGGCTGAATCTCATGCTGATTGTTCTTGTCCTCTGTGGGTTATCCATTGTTTCCCATTTTATTCCCTTTATCGGTTCGATCGCATTCTTCGTGATTCACGGGGCCCTCTGGGTGGGATCGTGGGTGGTCCTGCTCCAGATTATCGACAAGAAGGAATTTAAACTCGGCGATATTTTCAGTCGTTTTGACCATTGGTGGATGTCGTTACTGGCCGGACTCATCGTGAATATCCTCATCGGGATCGGTTCCTTCTTCCTGATCCTACCCGGGCTCGTCGTCGCTGCCCTGCTCGGATTTTGGGCGGCCATTTGTGCGGATGAAGGCAAAGGCAGTGATTTCCTCGACAGCATCAAAAAAAGCTTGGAGCTGGCAAAACCCCATTGGCTTAATCTTTTCCTTTTGACTCTCATCTGCTCGGGCATCATGATCGCTGGCACGCTCCTCCTCGTCGTAGGCATCATCCCTGCTATGGGGATCGTACTTGCCATTCTCGGCGTGACCTACCGCAAGCTTAAACCAAAAGCGGCCTAAAATCCCCGCTCGCCGTCGAAACTGATCATCCCCTATGAGTAATCCCCTTCCCACCATTTATCTCGCGAGGCATGGCGAAACGGAATGGAGCCTATCCGGCAGGCACACGGGTCTCACCGACCTCCCCCTGACGGATAACGGCCGCAAATACGCCGTACGCCTGGGCGAACGGCTCAAAGGCATGCATTTCCCGAAAGTCTTTACCAGCCCCCTCAAACGTGCTGCCACGACTTGCGCACTTGCGGGGTTCGGAGAGGTCTCTGTCGAAGAACCGTGTTTGATCGAATGGAACTACGGTGATTACGAGGGTTTAACCAGTAGCGAAATCCGGACAAAAAATCCCGGTTGGTTCCTTTTCCGTGACGGCTGTCCCCATGGCGAGACTCCCACCCAGATCGGCGTGCGGGCGGATGATCTCATCTCCCGACTGCGGGCACTCGATGAAGATGTCCTTCTTTTCTCGAGTGGCCATATCCTCCGTGTGCTCGCCTCACGCTGGCTCGGTCTCGATGCCAGTAACGCCGAGCATTTCCTCTTGGACACCGCCAGCTTTAGTGCCTTGAGCTACGAACACACCCTGTCCCATCCCGCGATCAGGCTCTGGAATGACACCAGTCACATCAGCTAAGGAGCCTCATCCCCGCTTGTCCAATATCCCGGGGTGGTGGCGCACATAGTGGAAGAGGTATTGTTGAGCATACCCGCCGTGAGGGTGGAAATACTCCGCAGCGAATCTCTCCAGGCGGCGCCGGTGCAAATTGCGCGCCCTCGGGAAATAGAGCCGGTGCAGGACCCTCTCGATCCAGACATCAATCGGGAAAGCCTCTTGTTTCCCATAAGCAAAAAGCAACACACAATCGGCGATCTTGCGCCCGACCCCCCGCAATTTGCATAACTCCTCCACCGCCGCCGGGTAATCCATTTGTGACACAGCCGAAAGATCAATATCCCCCGCAGCAATTTGCCTGGCTGTCCCGAGCAAATTGCGCGCACGGAAACCCATTTTGTGCGAACGCAGGAAATCCTCGTCCCCCGCAGCAATTTGCGCCGCCGTGGGGAATCCGTGGAACTCATGACCATCCAATGAAACGGGAACCCCTAGCCCGCGCCTGAGCGAATGGAGCACTTGTTTTATCTGGACAATTTGTTTCAACGGGGAAATCAGAAAGGAAGCCAAGCATTCCCACGGTTCCTGCCGGACCAAGCGCAGGCCGGGTGCATACTCCACCGCCGCCGCGAGATATTCATCCACCGGGAAACCTTGCAGGATCCCCTCGATATCCTCATCTGCCCGGAGGTACGCGCGCAATTTGCTCCCGTCATCGGCGTGATCCGACGAGCACCATTCCACTCCGGCACTCGCCTGTCGCAGTTTATACGCCCGGCCATCGATGACACCATAGATCCAACCATCGATCGATAACCAACCAAAGGCTTGACCACTGTCCACGAGGGTGGAAAGCAGGTGGTATCCGCCCAGGGCTGGTAGAAATTGTGACGAAGAAGACATTGACGCATGGGGCTTCATGAACTAACACTTAACACACTATGCATTCATTTTTGAGCAAAATCTCTTTTCTTTGTCTTATCCTGGCCGGTGGCCTCATCCTCAGTGGATGCGGCGGAGATGGCACCCCCAGCTACACTCCGCAGGATCAAGCGGCCACAGCAGGCACTCCCGCCGCTGACACCCGCCCTGTGAGCACAGCTAAACTCAAAATCTCAAAACCGGCCAACGAGGAAGTCTTGAATACCACCCGTGCGGATATTTTCTTCCAGACACAGGACTTTGATTTGACCGGTGGAAATGCCATCATGGTATCTGTCGATGATCAACCCGCGCGCAAACACTCGGTACGCAATGCCCCCTTTGTGATTACTGGCTTGGCTGAGGGGGGTCACACGGTCATCGCTTATCTGGTAGGCCCAGACGATATGACCGTTAATAGCCCGGATGCCAAAGTAACGGTTCATTTTTACATCAAACGTAAGGACTTCCAGAATTTCCTCGGGGCCAGTGAGGCCTCGGTAGCCATTAATCAGCCACGTGGCACATATTCTGGTGCCAGAGCCGATAATATCATGCTCGACTTTAAAGTCACAAATCCCCCGGCCGGTTATATGATCCGTTACTCTATCGGCGGCACGACAAAAACCATCTCTTCGGATGGCTCTTACAGCCTGGGTAATCTCGCTGCGGGCTCATACACACTGACCCTCGAGGTCCTCGATGCCCAAGGCAACATCGCCCCCGGCAGTTATTCCAAAGCCCAGACATCATTTGTCGTGGACCGCGGAACGACCAATCCCGGACCAGCCCCTAGCGGAAATTTCCAAACGGCACCGACCATGCCCCAGACACCCACTGTTCCCCAATAAATTCCGGTCAAAAAACTTGGTCATTGACTCCCAGCGGCGGGTGGACTTATTCTCAGGCACATGAAAAAGTCTATCCTCCCTTTATTCTTTCTTGTCGCGGTTCTTTTTGTCGGCTGCCAAAGCAGCACGCCCCAACCATCCGCCGCGGCGGATGATAGTCTACCTGCCAAGGACACTGCGACAGCGGGGAAAAATGATTATAACCCGAATGTCCAAGGTAATTTCCAGGAAAAACCTCCCGCATTCCAGCCCGCGCCCACACCTCAAACCCTTCAATATTAATACCGGGCAGGAAAAATACAACACCCCCTGTCTGCCGAGTACATAGTAATTTGCACCACAAAGCCCACGAGGAGCACGAAGGGGCGTCTCTCAACGCTCGCAGAATGCGAGTGAACCGCAATGTGCTCATTTGATCACTGCACAGGGGCCTAGAGCAAGGCCAAAGCTTGTTTGACGATGTCATCGGTGTCCCAGAGGCGGCCGATGCCTTCATAACCGCAGGCGAGCATACCTTCTTCCGGGCCGATGAAATGGAATTTACGTTTCTTGAGGAGCTTGACATTTTCTTGTGTGGCCTCATTCAGCCACATCTTGCCATTCATTGCGGGGGCAATAAGCTTTTTGGCTTCTGTGGCCAGCATGATACAGCTCAGGGCATCGTCTGCTAGGCCATGGGCGAATTTCGCAATGACATTGGCGGTAGCGGGGGCGACGAGGATCAGGTCGGCCTCATCCGCCAATGAAATATGCCCGGGCTGCCACGTCGTCTCCGAAAAAAGATCGGTGAGGACAGGATTCCTCGAAAGGGTCTGTAATGTCAAGGGGGTGATGAATTGCGCGGCATCCTTTGTCAGGACACAATGGACCGAGCACCCGGCCTTGCGCAATTTGCTCGCGATATCGGCAGCTTTATAAGCGGCGATGGACGCACTGACCCCGAGGACGACCCGCGGGGGCGTGGTGGGGTGCGATTTGCTCAGGGAGACAGATTCAGATTTTTTTTTCATCAAAGATCAACCGGTGGGATTTATATCGTTCAGCTTTCATGATGGAACGGAATTTATCGAGATCCTCCTCGATGGATTCACTCAATATAATATACATATAATCCCGGCATTTAGGAATCTCCTTGCGGGCGGTCTGGAGGCGCAGAGCAATTTGCTCGTCCGTCTCGGTCTTACGTTTGCGCAAACGTCTCTCAAGCTCGGTGATAGTCGGAGGCATCATGAATATATCCACAAAGGCCTCATGGATGCGGGCGTCGGCGGAATGCCTGATTTTCTCCGCCCCCTGCACATCGATATCCAGAAGCACATCCTTGCCCTGATCGAGGATATCAAAAACGGATTGTTTCAGTGTACCGTAATAATGGCTCGTATGAACCTGGGCATATTCGAGGAATTCACCACGGGCGATCTTTGCCTCAAAATCTTCTTTGGTCAAAAAATAGTAATCTTCCCCATGGACTTCAGTCCCCCGGGGCGGGCGAGTCGTACAGGAAATCGAATAAATCAGGTCCTGCCGGTGCCGCAGGCTATTACATAGAGTTGATTTCCCCGCACCGGATGGAGCGGAAACAACAAAAATAACTCCTTTGCGTTGAATCATGCCGATATTAGCCATGACAAGGGGGCTCTTGCCAAGCGAATTTATTTTTCAAACAGGGGCAAATGCTTTGACAGCGAGACAAGTAAAAAGTAAGTTTTAAATCTTAACTTTAACCCACCCCCAGTCCAGTGAATGACGATTTAGTCTTAGAAGTCTTACGGGAAGTCGGCATGGCCAATCAGGAACAGATTGACCAAGCGCAGGAATTAGCGGTCGAGAAATCCATTTCCACCTCCGATGCCATGGTGGAAATGCAGCTGATGACCAAGCAAGACATTCTCCAGGCTATCGCCGGATATTACGGCATGGAGATGATTGCCCTGACCGGTTATAAGTTTGATCCCGAGGCCGTGGACTCCATTCCTGCGGAACTCGCTAAAAAATACGGGGTCATGCCCATTAAAATCGCTGGGGACACCCTCCAAGTGGCTGTCAGTGACCCCTCTGATATTTCCTTGGTCGATACTTTACGTGTCTTGCTGCATAAAAATGTCGAGCCTGTCGTGGCTGCACAACCCGAAATCGATGCCGCCATTACCCAATTCTACGGTTCACTCGCCGAGCTGGGGGCCATCGCCAAAGAAGATGTCGATCTGGATACCCGTGAGACAGGCGACCGCGAGGATGCGACCGACGACGATGCGCCGGTCATCCGTTTGGTCACGAAAATCATTGTCGATGCCCAACGCCGTCGCGCCAGTGATATACACCTGGAGCCATTGGAAAAAACTTTCCGTGTTCGTTACCGCATCGACGGCGTGCTCCAGCAGGTCGATACCCCGCACAAAAGGCTCCAAGCCTCCATCTTGAGCCGTTTGAAAATCATGTCAAAAATGAGTATCGCCGAAAAACGTATCCCCCAAGACGGGCGTATCCAGCTCAATGTCGATGGCAAACAGATTGACTTGCGCGTTTCATCGGTCCCGACCATCCACGGCGAGAGTATCGTCATGCGTATCCTCGATAAATCCAGTCTCATGCTGGGTTTGCCGGAGCTAGGATTCCTCAGTGATGACCAAGCCCTTTTTGAAAAACTTATTTCCCTGCCCGACGGGATCCTCATGGTGACCGGACCGACGGGTTCCGGTAAGACAACCACCCTCTACGGCTGCTTGAATTACATTAATAAACCCTCGGTCAAAATCATCACTGTCGAAGACCCGGTGGAATACGAGCTCACCGGCATTAACCAAGTCCATGTGAATGAAGAAATCGGTATGTCCTTCTCGGCGGCTCTGCGCGCCATGCTCCGCCAAGCGCCTAACGTAATCATGGTCGGGGAAATCCGCGACGTGGAAACGGCTAATATCGCCATTAATGCCTCCATGACCGGGCATCTGGTCTTTAGCACACTGCATACAAATGACGCCCCGGGAGCCATTACCCGTTTGATCGATATCGGGGTCAAACCTTTCTTGTGCGCTTCAGCCATCCGGGCCGTCATTGCGCAACGCCTCGTCCGTAAAATCTGTCCTAAATGCAAGGTGCCGTACATGCCGACCGAGCAGGAGCTCCACGCCCTAAAAATCCCCCCCGCCCAAGTCGAGACAGCCACCTTTATGAAAGGAATGGGCTGCGATAATTGTAACGGCACTGGTTACCGCGGACGCGCCGGTATTTTTGAAATATTTGTCATTAATGATGATATCCGCCGGATGATTTACGAGCGTTCCACCGTCAGCTCCATCCGCCAAAGGGCCCGCGAACTGGGCATGCGCACATTACGCGAGGACGGCATGAGAAAAGTGCTCGCGGGTATGACCACCCCGGAAGAGGTCTTAAGCATTACCGTGGGGGATAAAGAATAACCATGGCTGTCCCGATCGAACAACTTTTGGACTTCATCATCGAGCAAGGCGGCTCGGACCTGCACCTGAGCGTGAATTTCCCCCCGGCCTGCCGGTTAAACGGGGAGATCACTCCTTTGGACCTGCCCCCGCTGACACCCGAGGACACCGAAGAGATCATGCGCTCGATTACCTCCGACGACCGCCAGCAAAAACTCCGCGAGATGGGCAGCGTCGATTTCGGATTTGCTTACGGGGAGGCGTCGCGATTCCGCGTGAATGTCTTCCGCCAAAAAGGTAATCTGAGTCTCGTACTCCGCCAGATTCCGACAAAATTCCTCGACATGGATATGATCGGCCTGCCGCCTCAGATCAAAAACCTCCTTTTTACCCCGCGCGGACTTATCCTCGTCACTGGCCCGACGGGTTCAGGAAAGTCAACGACTCTGGCGAGCATGATTAATTATATTAATGAAAATGTGCGCGGCCATATCCTGACTATTGAAGACCCGATCGAGTACTTTCATCCCCATAAACAATCGATCGTTAACCAGCGGGAAATCGGCGTGGATTGCCCGAGCTTTTCCGAAGGCCTCCGCCGGGCGCTCCGCGAAGATCCCGACGTGATCCTCGTAGGGGAAATGCGTGACTTAGAGACGATGGAGGCTGCCATTAATGCCGCCGAGACTGGCCACCTCGTTTTTGCCACACTCCACACCACGGGAGCTTCCCGCACTGTGGACAGGATCGTCGGGGCATTCCCGACCGACCAGCAAGATCAAATCCGCATCCAGCTCTCGGGAAATCTTAAAGCCGTTATTTCCCAAGTCCTCCTGCGCCGCCAAGACGGCAAAGGCCGCATCGCCGGACTAGAAATCATGGTGCAAACCGATGCGATCGCGAATAAAATCCGGGATAATAAAACATTCGCGCTCTATTCAGATTTGCAAACCGGGAGCAAGCTCGGCATGTGGACACTGGATTCACACTTAGTTCATTTACTCCGCCAAGGCATTATCGATATGAATACGGTCATGACCATGAGCCAAAGACCCGAGGACTTGAAGCAACTCCTCAAGGAATAGGATACACCCATGTTCGAAGCTCATAACGATACAATCATTTCGATCCTGCAAACCAACCATTTGCTTAATGCCGATCAACTCTCGGAAATGAATGACGAGATCCCCCGCTCGGGTAAGTCCGCCACACAAATCGCCTTAGATTACGGGATCGTTGATGAGCCCACCCTCTTAGAATTAATCGCCGTTTATCTCGGTTATGAATATCTCCCGATGGAAACCATGGAGGTGCCCCCTTCAGTCATCGAGATGCTCGACGCGCATACCGTCCGGATGAATTCCTCAATTCCCGTCTCATGGGACGGAATGACACTGACGGTGGCCTTGGCCGACCCTTTTGCCCTCCAAGTCCTCGACGACTTGCGTTTCACGACAGGCAAGGATATCTCGATGGTTGTCGCTTCCCCTTCCAAGGTGGAGGATGCCATCCGAAAATATTACGGTGAAGACAGCAGCATGCTCGATGTCCTCGGTGCACAAATCCTCGAGGAGGAAGCCGAAAGGATCGGGGCCTATGGACTACGCGATGCAAAGGATATTGAAGCCGAGGCTAATACCACGCCTGTCGTCAAATATGTAAATCTGGTCCTCTACCGCGCCATCCAAGCCCACGCCAGTGACATCCACTTTGAACCCTTTCAAGATATCTTCCGTATTCGTTACCGTGTCGATGGTGGCCTGCTCGAAATGGCACCACCCCCACGGCAAATGGCCCTTCCTGTCATCTCCCGTATCAAAGTCATGGCGGCCATGAATATTGCCGAACGCCGCCTGCCCCAGGACGGCCGTATCCAGCTCAATGTCGCCAACCGCCCGGTCGACCTCCGTGTCTCCACACTACCCACCCAATATGGTGAAAGCGTCGTGCTCCGTGTCCTAGATAAATCCACGGTCAAAATGGAACTCGACGGTCTGGGCATGCCCGAAGGCATTTTTGGATACATAAATGAAGTCATCCGCAAACCCAATGGCATTTTTGTCGTCACCGGCCCGACTGGCTCAGGGAAAACAACAACCCTCTACGCCTGCTTAAATAAGATCAACGACATCGAAATCAAAATCCTCACCGCAGAGGATCCGGTGGAGTACGAGGTGGAGGGTATCCAACAAGTACCGGTCAATGATAATATCGGATTAACCTTTGCGAAAATCCTCCGCGCTTTCTTGCGTCAAGATCCTGATGTCATCCTCATCGGTGAAACACGCGATCTAGAAACAGCCCAAATCGCTATTCAAGCCTCCCTCACGGGTCACTTGGTCTTGAGCACCCTCCATACAAATGATGCGCCCGGTGCCGTCACCCGTTTGATCGATATGGGCGTGGAGCCCTTCCTGATTTCTTCTTCACTCGAAGGGGTGCTTGCACAACGTTTGGTCAGGACCATTTGCAAAAGCTGCAAAACCTCTTATGAACCCAATGACACGGCCTTGGACTCGATCGGCCTGAGCGCACATGAGATGGGGGATAAAATGTTTTTCACTGGGGCCGGATGCCCCGATTGTAATATGACAGGATACCGCGGACGGAAAGGTATTTATGAACTCCTCGATGTTACCGAACCCATCCGCGACATGATCAACCAACGCGCCCCGTCGGTGGTCATCCGCCAAAAAGCCATTGAACTGGGTATGAGCACATTGCGTGATGATGGTTTGCGCTCGATCTTCGACGGCGCGACGACCATTGAAGAAGTCATCAAATATACGTAGTTCTCCAAAAAAAACGGCCTCCCGCAAAAAAATGCTGAGGCCGTCTGAAAAGATAAAATGTAAACCGAGGGATTAGACCGCTTTCTCGCCTTTTTCACCGGTGCGGATCCTGATGACTTCCTCGACAGGTATGACAAAGACTTTGCCATCACCGATCTTGCCAGTATGGGCGGATTTAATAATCGTTTCTACCGTTTTATCGACGATGTCGTCGGTAATCACGATTTCGACTTTAATCTTCGGCAGGAAATCCACGGTATATTCACTCCCGCGATAGATTTCTGTATGTCCTTTTTGGCGGCCAAAACCTTTGACTTCCGTGACCGTCATACCCTCGACCCCGATATCAGACAGTGCGGATTTAACTTCATCGAGTTTGAACGGTTTGATGATCGCTTCTATTTTTTTCATAATTTTTTATGGGTTCAAGTTTTCCTCATCCCTTAATAGAAGGAACGATTCGTTCTGCCTTTTAAAATGATCCAAACTTCCACCCAATAATGGTGAAACCCTGCCCATCCATAATCGCGCGAGTATAATCAGACTTGTCCCAAGGGCAAATCTATATCTCCATTTTCTTTTTGTCCGGACACATCCCCTTTGGATGGTTAGGACCGGGTTATTCGATATTCTGGATTTGCTCGCGGACTTTCTCGAGTTCCGCCTTCATTTCGACGACCCTTTGGGAAATCTCCACATTATTGGCCTTTGAACCAATGGTATTGACCTCACGATTTAACTCCTGGATCAGGAAGTCGAGTGTGCGTCCGACGGGATCTTTACTATTCAGTGCTTCCTGCATCTGGGCGAAATGGCTTTTTAACCGGGTCAACTCCTCGGTAATATCTGAGCGGTCGGCAAAAAAGACGATTTCTTTAATCAACCTTTCATCATCAAGATCAATTTGCACGCCCGCAGCCTTAATCCGTTCATGCAGAGACTTCCTATGTTTTTGGACCACCAAAGGGGACAAGGCTGCAATTTGCGCGTGCAATTTGCGTAAGTTTTTGAGCCTTTCCATGAGTTCTTTCTTCAAAAATGCCCCTTCCTTCAAACGCATCTTTAGCAAGGCACCAAGAGCATTTTGCAAGGACTTCTGCACGGTCGGCCAAGCGGAATCCGCATTGAGAGTGGGCGTGGGGGCATTTAAAATCCCGGGGATCCGTAGCAGGGTCTCGATCCTGACCTCACCGGACAAACCCAAATCTTTTTGTAATTTGCGCAGGCCCTTGAGTGCATGGCGGGCCACATCTTCATTCAGGAGCGAGACATTTTGCTCGTTCCCATCACCGGACTGCATGGTTATCGACACACTGAGTTTACCTCGGACGACCTTGTGGGAAATCTCCTCGCGGATGCGCGGCTCCAGATTTTCGATCTCCCTGGGGAAACGCACGAATATATCCCGCGCCTTTTGGTTTACCGAGCTGATTTCACAGACAATCGCCAGATTTTTGGAACGTGATTCACCGCGGCCGTAGCCAGTCATTGATTTCATCATTTTGTGTCGTGGACATTACGCCCTTCCGCGACTCTTGTCATGGCTTAAGTCACAAAAAATCATTGCCCGTAAAGATTGGTTTATTTTGCGCGCCAGATTTGGCCTCCCCTTCCTCAAGGCTTCTTCGACTCACCGGCACAGGAGGGGTCGTACACACCTAAAAGCTCTTCATAGACTTCTATGAGGATGATTTTATAAATCAGGTAAACGGGTATCACCATGATGACTCCCATGATCCCGAAGGCTGTCCCCCCCATAATAATCAGGACAACTGTCAGGAGTGGGTCGATACTGACCCGGTCGGATAACATAAAAGGAATCAGATAAAAATTATCGATAGCCTGAGCAATCACGACGGTGATCACCACTCCACCTACTGCGATGTAATCCTGCAAAAGCAGGGATACCACAAGGGGGGCGATGATTCCTAATACCGGCCCGATAAAATCAATCACATTCAACGCCCCGGCCAACACCCCGAAAATCAACCATCCCTTCACCCCGGCCACATAAAAGCCTAGGCAACAAATCCCACCCACCAAGATACTCTCCACCACACGCGCCGCGAGGTAATCGCGTAACATGCTATTAATATTGCCCGTCGCACGGCTATAACGGTAGGCGATTTTTGCCGGGAGGTGACTGATAATGCCACGGCGCATATCCTCGCGCTTACGGAAATAATAATAAAACATCAAAGGAATCAGAAGAGACCCATATATCATCACATAGGTCGTGGCAATAAACCCGTCACTCATTTGACGTTCAAACACTTGTACCATATTGACAAAATTATCCTTTGTCAGGATCTCCTCACGGAACCAGACAGGCAAAATGCCATGGACACTTTTTTCATAGAAGACCGCGGCATCCTGTCCCTTGTGCGCAAATTGCTCTAAGGCCCGGCTCACTTGGTTGAGTGAATCCCCCATCAAATAAATAATCGCCACCACCCAGAGTAAACTCAAGCTGACGGCATTCACCACCTTCGTCAGGGGCGACATCTTATTCGAGATCATCCGTGACCGGTAATCATTCACGAGTTTTTCCGCCATGACCAAAAGACATACACCCGTCAGGAACGTCAAAAAAAGGTATTCAAAATACAGGCACAAAGCCAAGGCGGCCGTGAGAAGAATAATCATCACGACCATCCTGGACCAGATTTCAGGTTTCAGGCTCAGCTTCATACCGGGGGACAAAGCTCCCGTTTAGGTGATAAAAATGCCAGACGGTATAGGGCGCAAAGAACCATACATGCCATCATCCCGATAATTGTTTCCACGAGGATCTGCCCCCAAAGGGAGGGATTCTTCAGTTCCGCCATGGTCATGATCCCCGCCAGATAAAATGACGTTAAATTCAGGATATGTCCCACGAGAAGCGAACTAAACGCGATCAGGTCGGAATATTTGCGTGATAATACCCCGGCCAAAAAACCCATGATCGCATGGGGGATAGCCGCCAGGATATCTATCCCGTCGATTTGAGTGCCCATGGCGAAAAACTCCGGCAATAATCCATTCACCACCGCGGCAAAAAATCCCACGACAAAACCCATCCATCTCCCGAAAAGCACTCCGGCGAGAACCGGAATGACCATATTCACCGCAATCGTCCCACCGGTGACAAAGGGATTTGGTTGAATCGAACGCGCGTTCCCAATCAGCAGGTACAGGGAAATAAAGACCAAAGCTGTGATGCCAAATTTCCGCCCGCAGGATTTAATCTGTTTTTCGAATTGGTCGAGGTGCTTGCTGATTTCCATAGAGGTAAAGTTTGTGACGGATATAAAACAATGCCTGATTGCCCCCAGAAATCCAACCATAACGAAGATAATATTCCTGCTCGGGTACAGTCCGCCCAGAGTCCTGGAATTTATAGTCGAGAAACTACAATGATGCGCGTATATCTGGTGCTCTAATGAATTTCCCATTACCCAGCCGCCAAATCCATTTAGACTTCCACACTTCCGAATACATCAAAGGAATCGGCCATAAATTCAACCGCGCCGGGTTCCAAAAAGCCTTAAAAACCGGGCACGTGAATTCTGTCACCCTTTTTGCGAAGTGCCACCATAGCCTTTGTTATTACCCGACTGACATCGGTATCCGGCATCCCCATTTAAAATTCGACCTGCTGGGCGAGCAAATTGCTCGTCCTGGGTGAGAGTCTCCTGGAAAAGGTTTTCGGCAAAGTCATTCTCGATGCCGACGTCAAATACATCGGCCCCGCTAAATTCGACTGCGACTACCTGAAAGTCGGAAAGGAACTCTCTCGGAATATGGTCACGTCCCCTCTCCTGAATTATACCCCCGCCCCGCGTTACACAGCGACCAAGGCCACCGTACTGGCGGAAATTTATGAACCATTCTTCTCGCGCACTTACGGCAAATTCTGTTCACACCAAAATACCGCTAACCAGGAAAAACCTGCCCGGCACAGCGGCGCATTCCGCCACGGTAATATCATTTTCCTGCCACATGCCCTCGGCGCCATTTACCAGCCTCATGGCGCACGACTACACCGGGATTTATTCCTCAATGCATTAGGGCTCCTCTACAAAAAGCCCGTCGTGGAAATCCGTCTCCCCAGCGAAGGCCGGATCAACCTCTGGCACCAACCCCAAAACCGCCGTTACGTCCTCCACCTGCTCTACGCCAGCCCGATCCAACGCGGACGCTGCTCGATCATCGAAGATATCGTCACGCTGCATGACATCAAGGTCAGCTTACGTGTTCCCCAGAAAATCAAACGTGTCAAACTCCCCCTAGAAAAAGCCGCACTACCAGTCAAAAACTCCCGCGGCCAAGCAACCGTGACCGTCCCCAGTCTCACCATGCACCAAGTCGTTGTTTCCGAGTATTAACACCGAGCAGAAAGATCCTCTAGCAGGCAGGGCCGCTCCCCCTCACGGATTAAGCGGAAAAAACTTTGCGTTCCTTTCCAAACTTTACGTGAAACCCCCGCTTTTGAAACTTCTTCCTTCGTGATCTTCGTGGTGAAATCTCCCCCCCTTTGGCGGACTGGTGCCGTGAAACTTCGTTTTAGACTAAACCTTTTGCTGCGATATCCCGGCGGCAGAAGGCACCGGAAAAATGAATTTGATCAACGGCAGCATAAGCTCTTTGGCGTGCGGCCGGGAGGGAATCCTCCAAGGCAGTGACCCCGAGCACACGCCCACCGGAATTTATCACTGCACCGTCTTTAAGGGATGTCCCAGCATGGAATACCACGACACCGGGCATTTCGGAGGCGTGATCCAGTCCGGTAATAGGATTATCCTTTTGGTAATTACCGGGATACCCGCCCGAAGCGACGACCACACAAATAGCAGTTTGTGTATTCCACCGGATTTCCTGACCGGCGAGTGTCCCATCGACACAGGCATGGCAAACCTCCACGAGATCACTCTCCATCCGCCGCATGTAGCTCTGTGTCTCCGGATCACCAAACCGGGCATTAAACTCTAGGACTTTCGGCCCGTCTGTGGTCAGGATCAATCCAGGAAAGAGGATCCCCCGGTAATCGATATTTTCTTTCCGGCAACCTTCCATAAAACGTTCAAATACCTCTTCAGCAATTTGCGCGATATCTGCGTCACTGGCGAAAGGAACAGGGCTAAAGGTTCCCATCCCCCCTGTATTTAAACCGGTATCGCCTTCCCCTACCCGTTTATGGTCCTGGGCGATCGGCATCATCGCAAAGGTCTTGCCGTCGACGAATGCATGGGCACTGATCTCCGGCCCGGTCAAGAACTCCTCGATGAGGATTTTTTCACCGGCCGCACCAAAAACTTTTTTCACTAACATATCATCAATAGCCGCCTCCGCCTCTGCCGCATTTTGCGCGATAATCACGCCTTTACCGAGGGCGAGTCCGTCGGCTTTGATCACTTGGGGAAAGGGCCAATCCCGGGAACATGCCAGTGCCTTTGTCACATCTGTAAACTGCTCACTGCGGGCGGTGGGGATATGATGCCTGAGACAGAATTCCTTCGTAAAAACCTTGCTCGCCTCAAATTGCGCGGCTTTCTGATTCGGACCAAATGTTTTGAATCCGTTAGCCGTAAACAGGTCCACGATCCCGAGGGCCAAGGGGTTATCCGGGCCGACAATCGTTAGATCAGGCTGGAATTCACGCGCAAGCTCCAGCAGGGCCGAAAGGTCTTCCAGTGAAACAGCCCGCGTCTGCGCAATTTGCGCAATCCCGGGATTTCCGGGGGCACAAAGGATCGAACCCACTAACGGACTGCGGGCGATTTTCCAGCACAGCGCGTGTTCGCGGCCACCACCACCGATGACAAAAATTTTCTGAGACATGATAAAAAG
>Ga0163144_10002108_pt1 | contig 46441 bp, 32 predicted proteins | sample OliLak19BULKMAT1_FD_123175 | JGI IMG/M metagenome (GOLD analysis project Ga0163144, IMG submission 123175) | Freshwater microbial mat bacterial communities from Lake Vanda, McMurdo Dry Valleys, Antarctica - Oligotrophic Lake LV.19.BULKMAT1 | ecosystem: Environmental > Aquatic > Freshwater >... | reverse complement strand
GTGCAAGTCGGGTGCAGCCACATCGATTGGCAACGAGCTGGTGGCCACGGGCTGATCGAAAGTGAGTGAAAAGGTTCGTCGGGCAATGCCCAGCGGGACCGGAGATCGACGGATGCGTATTCTGGTCCACTGCTCGTTTGCCGCCTGCATTCTGATGGTGATCTTTTGGGCCCCGCGAGCTGTGTTAGCGGGACCGCCAGCCGCTCCCAATGCAGCTCACCCCGCGGCTTCGATCGGCAAGAAACTCGCCGATTTCTCGCTCCGCGACTATCGCGGCAAAGTTCATACGCTGGCCGACTTTGCGGCGAAAAAGGTCCTGGTCATCGCGTTCATCGGCGTCGACTGTCCGTTAGCGACGCTCTACGCACCCCGGCTGGTGCAATTGGCCGAAGAATTCACACCCCAGGGGGTGGCCTTTGTGGCGATCGACGCCAACCGGCAGGATTCGGTCACTGAGTTAGCCACCTACGCTCGAGCACACGGCATCCAGTTTCCACTACTCAAGGATGCCGGCAATGTCGTGGCCGACCGAATCGGCGCCCTGCGGACGCCGGAGGTTTTTGTTCTCGATGTCGAGCGCAACGTGAGCTATCGCGGTCGGATCGACGACCAATACGGCGTCGGATTCCGCCGGCCGCAACCTGCGGCACACAACCTGTCGGCGGCGCTCGAGCAAGTTCTTGCCGGTAAGCCGGTGAGCGAGCCGGTTACCGAAGCGTCGGGCTGCCTGATCGGGCGCGTGCCGAAGGTCGAGCCGAGCGGCGATGTGACCTATTCCAATCAGATCTCGCGGATACTAAATGCTCGCTGCATCCAGTGTCATCGGGCGGGCCAAATTGCTCCGTTTCCACTCTCCGCTTACGAAGAGGTCGCCGGTTGGGCCGACACGATTCGGGAAGTCGTGCGCGACGGTCGCATGCCCCCTTGGTTCGCCGATCCGGCTCACGGAAAGTTCTCGAACGATGCGCGGCTGAGCCCGGACGAAAAGCAACTCATTGAATCTTGGGTAACCGCCGGCTGTCCCGAGGGGGACCGTGCCCAGTTGTCGCCGCCACCCGAGTTTGCCGAAGGCTGGGCAATCCCACGGCCCGACCGAGTGATTTCGATGGACGATCAGCCAGCCAAGGTCGCGGCCGAAGGCGTGTTGCCCTATCGCTACCTGATTACCGACCCACACTTCAAAGAAGACAAGTGGATCCAAGCCATCGAGGCACGGCCGGGCAATCGCGCGGTGGTGCATCACATCATTGTGTCGTTCCTCAAGCCGGGAGATCGGCCGAACTTGGGTTTAGACGGCGGTCCGTTGGTCGGTTACGCGCCGGGCATGCCGCCTGTGATCTATCCCAAGGGAACGGCCCAGCTCGTGCCCAAGGGCTCGAAGGTCGTGTTTCAGGTTCACTATACCCCCAACGGCTCGCCGCAAGAGGACCTTAGTTGCGTGGGAATTGTGTTTGCCGATCCAAGCTCGGTCAAGCACCGTGTGTGGGGCGGTGCGACCCCTAATACAAGGTTTCGCATACCGGCCGGAGCGGACGACTATGCGGTCAACTCGAGCCGCACGTTCAACGAAGATGTTCGCTTGCTGACGCTTACGCCGCACATGCACATGCGCGGCAAGGCGTTCCGTTTCGAGGTCGAATACCCCGGCGGACGACGCGAAACGCTGCTCGATGTGCCCAAGTACGACTTCAACTGGCAGCTCCGCTACGACCTGGCCGAACCCAAGCTGCTGCCCCGTGGCACGCGGCTTTTATGCACGGCCAAGTACGACAACTCCGAGAACAACCCCAACAATCCGAACCCTCGTCGCGCGGTGGGCTGGGGCGAGCAGACGTGGGACGAAATGATGATCGGCTACTACACGACGATTCCTGCCAACGGTAAAGCGGGCGTCGCGAATTGATGCGTTTCAAATGGACTGGGAGCTGCGGTCCGATGAGATGAATCGATGCCGTAACAATTCTGGCTCTTCCCGCCGGTTGCTTTTCAGCCGCGGAAGCGAGCCACTAAGCAGGCGGGGCGGTAGCGGCCAGGTGATCTGGGTAGAGCACCTGGCCGCGATTTTTTTGCCGCCGTGGCCACTTCTGTTTTCTACTCCCGTATTTGGCCAAATCGGCCCTCGTCGGACCACTCTGCCCTGTGAAGTCCCTTGCGCCGTAGTGTGCGGGGACTCGTCCGCAGGGCCCCAAATTGTTAGAATTCGGCCGCAGGGGAATGTGACCGGCCGTGCGTGGCAAGGATCTGGCCAGCCGGTCGTCACGCAAGCATCGCGTCGAAAGGCTACTGGCAAAAACTTGTCAGAGTAGCTCGTGTAGCCGCAAAGCCAGAGAGGGAAGCGACTTGCCGTGGAATCGAAGCTGACCGTGGAGATGCTGTCGCAGCCCGACGACTACACCTGTGGTCCGACCTGCCTGCACGCGGTTTATCGATATCACGGCGACCAGATGCCGCTGGAAAAGGTCATTTCCGAGGTCCCCCGCGTCGACGGCGGCGGCACGCTGGCCGTGCTGCTAGCGTGCCACGCCCTGCGCCGCGGCTACGACGCGACGATCTACACGTATAATCTGCAGATGTTCGATCCCACCTGGTTCGAGCCGGGCGTGCCCGACATCCGGGAACCCTTGCGCCTCCAATCGCAATTCAAGCGCTCGCCGAAATTGGAAGTGGCCACCCAGGGCTACCTGGAGTTTCTCGATCTGGGGGGGCTGTTGCGATTCGAGGATCTGACGTCCGCTTTGATTCGAAAGTACCTGAGCCGTTCGATCCCCGTGCTCACCGGCTTAAGTGCCACCTACTTGCACCGCACCGCTCGCGAGTACGAACCCACCAATGAGGCCGACGACGTGCGGGGCGATCCAGAGGGGCATTTTGTCGTGCTCTGCGGTTATGACAAGGAGACCCGCGGCGTGCTGGTGGCCGACCCGCTGGAGACCAACCCGGTGTCGAGCAACAACGGCTATGAGGCCAGCATCGACCGGGTCATCTGCGCGATCTTGCTGGGCATTCTCACCTATGACGCAAACCTTCTGATCATTGAGCCGCGCAAGCGGCGCAAACAAGGAAGTCATGCCGGCGCTCATCGTCGTTAATAACTCGAAGGAATGGCCGTTTCACATTCCCGGAGTCGAGGTCGTCGACGCCAGGACCTATCTGACCAAGCCCGAATACGGCGAGGTCCGTGGGATCAAGCTGTTCAACCTCTGCCGCTCGTACCGCTACCAGAGCCTGGGCTACTACGTGACGCTGCTGGCCACGGCCCGCGGACATCGACCGTTGCCCAATATCGTCACGGTGCAAGACATGAAGTCGCAGACCGTGGTGAGGTTCGTATCGGACGACCTGGACGATCTGATTCAGAGCAGCCTGGCGCCGATCGAGTCCGACACCTTCACGCTCAGCGTTTATTTTGGCCGCAATCTGGCCCGCCGCTACGACCGTTTGAGCCTGCACCTGTTCAACCTGTTTCAAGCGCCGATGTTGCGGGCCCAATTTACGCGCAACAGCAAATGGCAATTGCGCACCATTGGGCCGGTGCCGGTCGGCGAGATTCCGCAACAGCACCGTGCGTTTCTCTTGCGCGTAGCCACGGAGCACTTTGCCGGGCGTCGTGCCAGCGTTCGCAAGCGTGTGACTCCCAAGTACGATTTGGCCATTCTCGTCAATCCCGAAGAGCCCTTACCCCCCTCCGACGAGCGGGCGCTCGGTCGCTTCGTACGCGCGGGCGAGGCCTGCGGTCTGGAGACCGAACTGATCGGCCGCGACGACTACGCCCGGCTGGCTGAGTTCGATGCGCTCTTCATTCGCGAGACCACGGCAGTGGGCCATCACACCTATCGCTTTGCGCGGCGGGCCGCCATCGAGGGCCTGGTCGTGGTCGACGACCCCGAGTCGATCCTCAAATGCTCGAACAAAGTCTACCTGGCGGAATTGCTCACCCGCCACAAAATACGCATCCCGCGCACGATCATCGTCCACAAGGACAATATTGACGCCATCGGCCAGCAATTGGGCTTCCCTTGCGTGCTCAAGCAGCCCGACGCCGCCTTCTCGCAGGGCGTGGTCAAGGTCGACAGTCCCGAGAGCCTGGTGATTTGTGCCGAAAAGTTTTTGGCCAAGAGCGACCTGGTGATTGCGCAGGAGTTTCTGCCGACGACATTCGACTGGCGCGTCGGCATCTTCGACCGTCAACCGCTGTACGCCTGCAAGTACCACATGGTGCCGGCGCACTGGCAAATCACCAAGAACGACGAAAAGGGGCGGCGCTATGGTCGCACCGAGACGTTTGCCGTGCAACAAGCGCCTCGCTCGATCATTAACACGGCGCTCAAGGCCGCGAACCTGATCGGCAACGGCCTGTACGGCGTCGACCTAAAGGAGTTGGGCCGCCAGAGCTACGTGATCGAAATCAACGATAATCCCAACATGGACGCGGGCGTCGAAGATTCCTTCCTTAAGGGCGAGTTCTATCGCCGCATCATGGAAGTGTTTCTCGAACGGATCGAGCAAACCAAGGCCGGCAAGAGGATTCCGTGAGCGATTCGAAACACTTCGGCCTGTTCGAGGTCCTGGGAGTCGAGCTGGAGTACATGATTGTCGACGCCAATTCGCTCGACGTATCGCCGGTCTCCGATGAACTGCTCCGCGCGGCTGCCGGCTCGTATGTCGGCGAAGTCGAAATGGGACCGATCTCCTGGTCCAACGAATTGGTCGCGCACGTCATCGAACTAAAGACCACGGAGCCGGCAACTTCGCTCTCCGGCCTGGCCGCGAAATTCTCCGAAAATGTCACGCGGATCGACGAACTGCTGCGTCCGATTGGGGCGCGGTTGATGCCCACGGGCATGCACCCCTGGATGAATCCCGATCGCGAAACCAAGCTTTGGGCCCACGAGTACAACGAAGTTTACGAGGGCTTCGACCGCGTCTTCGGTTGTCGAGGGCACGGCTGGTCGAACCTGCAGAGCGTACACCTGAATCTGCCGTTTGCCGACGACGAAGAGTTCGGCCGCTTGCACGCGGCCATTCGGCTGCTGCTGCCGATCTTGCCGGCGATTGCGGCGAGCAGCCCCTTCGTCGAGCGCAGCGCGAGCGGGTTTGTCGATACGCGACTGGAGATGTATCGCGAAAACAGTCAGAAGATTCCCTCGGTCACTGAGCGGGTGATCCCGGAACCGGTCTACACGCGGGCCGACTACGAGAAAACAATCCTCCAGCGGATCTACGCCGACATCGCGCCGTTTGATCCCCAGGGCGTGCTGCAGCACGAATGGCTGAACGCCCGGGGGGCGATCGCGCGTTTTGACCGTAGCACGATCGAGATCCGTGTGCTCGACGTGCAAGAGTGTCCCGCGGCCGATATGGCAATTTGCGCGGCGGCGCTGGCCGTGCTCAAGTCTCTGGTCGAGGAGCGCCGGACGAGTTGGGAAGCGCAGAAATCGTGGGCGGTCGAGCCGCTGGAGTCGATCTTCCTGGCAACTGTGCGCGACGGTGAGCGGGCGACAATTACGGATGCAGCCTACCTACGTGCCCTAGGATGCGATTCTGAACAGCCACAAACGGCCGGACAGGTTTGGCGGCAGCTCGTGGATGGGCAAAGCAGTTCTGCCGTGGCCAACGACGCGAATGTCGCGAAAGCAATGCAAACTATCCTCGATCAAGGCACCCTCGCGCGGCGGATTCTGAAAGCGGTGGGCAGTCAGCAATCGGACAGGATTTCGACCGTCGACGCCACCAGCGATGCACTGAAGCGAGTGTACACCCGGCTTTGCGATTGCCTTTGTCGGGGCGAAATGTTCGTACCCTAATCCGTTTCCGACAGCCATGTGCCGCTTTTACGCCCATCACGCCAATCGACCGACGCCAGCCGCCGGTCAACTGCTGCACTGCGAGACGTCCCTGCGAGCCCAAAGCCGCCGGGACCTGCGGGGTGAATCGCATGTCGATGGCTGGGGCATCGGGTATTACGACGGCGACCTGCCGCGAGTTGTACGTCGCGCGGCATCGGCTGTCGATTGCAACGAGTATCGCGCGGCAGCCGAAGCGATCCGCGCCGCAACGTTCATGGCCCACGTTCGTCAGGCGTCGGTGGGGGAGCTCTCGACGGCCAACACGCACCCCTTCGCGTATGGCCGTTGGCTGTTTGCACATAACGGAACGGTAACCGGGTTCGACCGCGTCGGGCCGCGGTTGCGCTCGGAGACGAGCCCCGACCTGCTGGCCGCGATTGAAGGAACGACCGACAGCGAATTGGTCTTCCACTGGTTGCTTTCACGGTTGCAAAACGTGCAGGGAAACCTTGCCGAACCGTGCCGAGACCTGACGGCTCTGCGACAACTTGTGGCCGAATCAATCGTACAATTGGCGGCGGCCAGCGCCGCAGCCGGTGGGGATGAACCGGCCAGGCTGAACTTTCTGCTGTCCGACGGCAGGTTTCTGTTAGCCTCCTGCTTCGGGCATAGTCTGCACTGGATCAACCATGCTGGACCGCAGGCTAGTGTTCAACCAAACGACGCGACACCAGGCGGCGAGTATCGCGCGGCATTTGTCGCGTCGGAGCCAGTCACTCTGGAGGCATGGCAGGAGATTCCCGATCGAAGTATTCTGGTAGTTGACTCTGATATCCAAGCAAACGTCTATCGGTACTGACGCCGGCCGTGGAACGTATTCTCTAGTGCCTGAACGGGCGTTTGGAATCGAGCGTGGGCGACCTTCCAGGGCACCATTTGGCATAAGAACGGCAAGCGGAGTACGATCCGCAGCACAAGGTTTTTGGGAGTATCCAGGGCGGGGTTCGGCCGGGCAACCCCAAACGGACGGCGAAAAGTGGCCAATCGATCAATTGTCTCGCGAGACTTTTACCTAGCCCAGGCATTCATGCCTCATGGTTACCGACATTTCTGAGGAGGCGATTGCTGCGATTTCCCCGAATAAATCAATGGTTTCTCACCGAGAGCTAGCCCGCCCTCATCGACGCGCAACAGTCTTGGCAGCGATTTCCTCGCGAATCACGGCGTTTTGCACAAAAGATGTGGGTAACCATGAGGCATTCATGCCTGGGCTAGTGAAAGAGCGAATGAAAGAATCCGCGCAAAGCGCATGCACATTCAACGTTTGTAGTACGGACTATGCGACATCCCCTGCTTGCGCCCGACTTACGCGAACTGATCCAGGAGCGAGACGAGCATGCGCTGCGCGAGTTCTTCGCGCCGCATCATCCGGCTTCTAGCGCGGAATTGCTCGACGACCTCGAGGCGGACGAGGTCCTGTTCGTGCTCGGGCTGCTGAACGGCCGGACCCGGGCCGAGGTCTTTTCGTACCTCGAACCCGATCTACAGGACGGTGTAGCCAGCCGGATGGAGCGGAACCAATTGGCCGCGCTGGTTAGCGCGATGTCGCACGACGAGCGGGCCGACCTGGTGACACGGCTGCCTGAGGAGCGGACCGAGCAGATTTTTCCGCTGCTGGCGCAAGCCGAACGCGAGGATATCCGGCGGCTAACCGCTTACCGCGAAGGGACGGCCGGCGCGGTGATGACCAGCGATTACGCCACCTTGCCGGCCGAGCTCACGGCCGCGGCCGCCATCGATCGGTTGCGCCGCGAGGCCCCCGACCGCGAAACGATCTATTACTGCTACGTGGTCGCCGACCAACGACGCCTGGTGGGCATCGTTTCGCTCAAGGACCTGATTCTCGCGCCTCCCACGCGGCGCGTCGCCGACATCATGCAGACCGAGGTCGTTTCCTCCCAGGTCGATGAAGACCAGGAGCAGACGGCCAAGAAACTGATGGAGTACGACCTGCTGGCGCTGCCGATCGTCGACTCGGACAATCACATGGTCGGCATCGTGACGCACGACGACGTGATGGACGTGGTCGTGGAAGAAGCGACCGAAGACGTTCACCGCATGGGCGGCGTCGGACCGCTCGAAGACAGCTATCTGAATACGTCGTTTGGCACGATGTGGCGCAATCGCGGCGTTTGGTTGGCGGTCTTGTTCATCGGGGGATTTCTCACGACGACCGCGATGGAAGGCTATACAGCAACGTTGCATGCGGTACCGGCTCTGGTTTTCTTCATCCCGCTGATCATCTCCGCCGGCGGGAATTGCGGCTCGCAGTCGGCGACATTGATTACCCGAGCGCTTTCGCTTGGAGAGGTGCGGCCGCGCGACTGGTTTCGAGTGATATGGCACGAGAGTCTGATGGGCTTATCGCTCGGTGCGGCCCTAGGCATCGTTGGTTTTGTGCGTGTGATTCTGCTTCCGCCTAACGCCAAACATATGACTGGAGTAACGATTGAACAACTTGCGGCGGCCGTGTCGCTTGGCGTTGCTGTGGTCGTGGTGTGTGGAAATCTTGTGGGCGCGACACTTCCGCTCTTGTTTAAGCGCGTGGGCCTCGATCCGGCGCTAATGTCGAATCCCTTCGTCGCCAGCCTGGTCGATGTGACTGGCATCGTCGGGTATTGCGCCATCGCCGAATTGATCCTGTCGAGCACGTGAGCCGGCGTGTGAGACCAGCGGTCTCGCGCAAACCAACAAGCCCGAGGCTTCGGCGAGGGAACTGTGAGCGACTTTCGTCGCTGGCGAGTTTTTGATCTCGCGCTCCAGTCGAATCCAGCGGCGTGTGATTCGTTGCGACGACGAACGGCAAACTTTTTCCTTTTCTGGGCGGGGTATACCTGCGACCAATCAAACACGCGGGGGTTGCAGCTATTGGCCTGACGTAGAGCGCAGCGACACCTGCAGGATGCAAAGTGTCATATTACCGGTAACCCCCGGCAGCAGTCGAAGCCACTGCGACCCCTTCTGTGTCGACTCGGGTTGCAGTCGCAGCATCAAATGGGGCCAGCGATGGGGGGCGAGTGCGCATTGCATCGCAACTCATTCCGGCATAAGGCCTTCGGCATGCGACGCCTTCGCTTCTCTATTTATTACGGTGCTAACCAAATCCTAACATTTCACCTCTATGATGGCGCGCCAGAAGTGATGGGCATTTCTGGCGGCCCCGGAGCACTTGGCGGGTCGATTTTCCAACCTCTTGGCTCGTGGCGACAGTCCAGTCGCGGCGACGGCGCGAAGCCCGAATGGCTCAGCTTGAACTGGCGGACTTGCGAGTGCAGCGCTTCCACGGCGCTTCGTCGCAATTGTACAACCGTATGCCGAGGTTGTCCGCGCACCGCCTCGTCGGGACGTGCGTCTGCGCGGTCGCGTTGCTGACGGGTTGCGCCGAACGTCCCTCGACCGGCGCCGCACGCCACGCGCGAGTCGCGGGCGCGAAAGGCACGCCGAGAACGTCCTCGGCAAATAAGGCGCCATCCGCCGCAGCTTCGACTGCCACAACTCCAAGTGCTGCATCGCCGGCGTCAGTCGACCCCAAGCTGGCCGAGTACACTCCCGTGGCGAGCGTCTCGGGCAGCATCAAAAGCGTCGGCTCGGACACTATGAACGATCTGATGACGCTGTGGACCGGCGGCTTTCGCAACGTGTACCCCAGCGTTCGCATCGAGATCGAGGGCAAAGGTTCTTCGACCGCCATGCCTGCGTTAATCGCGGGCACGGCCACCTTTGCCCCCATGAGCCGTGACCCGAAGAGCAGCGAAATTGACCCCTTCGAGAAGAAGTTCGGTTACAAGCCGACTCTGCTGCCAGCGGCCGTCGACATGTTGGCCGTGTATGTGAACAAGGACAATCCCATCAAGGGGCTCACGCTCGCGCAGGTCGACGCCATCTACTCGCAACATCGCAAGGGAGGAAATCCCAAGGATATTCTGACTTGGGGCGACCTGGGGCTCACTGGCGAATGGAAGAATCGCTCAATCAGCCTTTACGGACGCAATGCCGCAAGCGGAACCAACGGTTACTTCAAGGAGTTCGCCCTGTTTGGCGGCGATTATAAGGGCTCGGTCAAGGAACTGCCCGGTAGCTCCTCGGTGGTGCAGGCCGTGGCGGGCGACAAGTACGCGATTGGCTACAGCGGCATCGGATACATCACTGCGGGAGTCCGCGCGATCCCGCTGGCCGAAGATAGTGGCTTGCCGATGATCCCGCCCGATGCCCAGCATGCGTATACGGGCGAGTATCCGCTTGCACGATTGTTGCTAGTGGCCGTGAATTACAAGCCCGGCAGCCCACTCGACCCGCTGCGCAGGGAGTTCATCCGCTACGTCTACAGCCACGAGGGACAGAATAACGTGATCAAGGCGGGGTACTTTCCGCTGAATGCTCAGATCGCAAGCAAGTCGCTCGCTGCGGTGGACCTCAATCCCGAGGGAATTAAGCCAGCGGGCCTTGGTGGCGGTCAATGACGAGCATCGAAACACCACGCACGTTCACCGGCCGGCCACGTCGCCGCGGCACACGATTCTCGGTGCGGCTGGCCGACCGTGTGGCCCGCACGCTGATCGCCGTAGGAGGAATTGGAACCATCGTCGCCGTGTCGATGGTCTGTATTTTCCTGGTGTGGACCGCCGTCCCACTTTTCTTTCCCGCGTCGCTGGGAGAAGCCCGCCGGGTGCAGCTAGCCCAGGCGGCAGATACAAATCCAACCGCCACCAAGTCCAGCTCAGTTCCGCTGACCGATACGCAGCCACGCCCGGCAGAGGCGAAAACTGACGGCGTGCGGATGGCCGTCGACGAATACCTAGCGCTCGGCTGGACGATTTCGGCCGATGCGGTGCTGCGAGCTTTTCGCCTCGACGATGGATCGCCGATCGGTGAAACAACCACTGGGGGACGCGCCCTCTTTTCGGATCGTCGGCCGACGTGTTCTAGCTACAGCATCGATTCGCAGAAAGCGGCCTTTGGCTTCGCCGACGGCTCGATCGTCACGGGAACGATCGGCTTCAGCGCAAAGTTCATCGAACCGCAACAACTGCCGAAGGACCTTGCCGGTTTAGAAGGCGGCGAATCGGCCACGTGGAAGGATGGTTTGCTCACGCACACGGCGCAAGGACCATTTCGTTGGCAAAAAGTCCAGGCGGAGCTCGCCGCGCCGCTGGCGACCGACAGTTCCTCGGCCGTCCGGTTGATCGATTGCTCGTGGCCACCCACAGGCATGCGTTGTTGCACCTTGACTGACGACGGCAAGCTCACGCTCCGCTTCGTGCGGCAGCGTAGGAATCTCATGGCAGACGCCCCCAAGCCAGTCGTGACAACGGCGGCGTTGCCCTATGCGCCCTCGGCCGAGCGTGGCCCTCCCAGCCGACTGCTGCTTTCGGGCCTCGGCGAATCCGTTTACCTGGCATGGGATGACGGGCGCCTGATGCGCTTCGACACGCACGATCTTGCCAAGCCCCGCGTGGCAGAACAGATCGATCTGGTGCCCGAATCGGGCGAAACGCTAACCGCCCTGACTTTCACGGCAGGCAAGACAACGCTCGTGGCCGGCGACTCTTCGGGCCGGATTCGAGCCTGGTTTCGCACCAAGCCGGCCGACGCCACCACGGTCGATGGCGCAACTCTAGTTGCCGCACACGTACTCGTCGGCCCTCAGAGCCCGGTCGTGGCGCTTGCGCCGTCATCGCGCTCACGCTTATTGGCGGCCGGTTACGCCGACGGGCAAGTTCGGGCGTACTATCTAACCAACGAGCGAGAGCTTGTCGAAACGCAATTGCCCGGCGGCGAAACGATTTCAGCACTGTGCCTGGCGCCCAAGGACAATGGAATTGTCGCACTGGCGCGTGCGACAGGTGCTCTAGCAAACGAGTCGCAAGCAACCATTGCCCAATCAAGTACTGCGCAATGGACCGTTACGCAGTGGCCCCTCGACGCCAGCTACGCCGAAGTCACGCCGAGCGCATTGTTTCGGCCGGTCTGGTACGAAGGATACGAATCGCCGCAGCACGTTTGGCAATCCTCGGGCGGAACCGACGACTTCGAGCCGAAATTGGGCCTCATGCCGCTAGTCTTCGGCACGGCCAAGGCGACCGTCTATTCGCTGTTGTTCGCGGTTCCGCTGGCCCTGTTTGCGGCCCTTTATACGAGCGAGTTCTTACATCCGGGCACCAAGGCGCGCATCAAGCCGGTAATTGAGATGATGGCAAGCCTGCCCAGCGTGGTCCTGGGATTCTTAGCCGGCGTGGTCTTTGCTCCGCTGGTGGAAGGGCAAGTGTCGAGCGTGCTGGCCGCGATCGCGGTCATTCCGCTGACGCTTCTGGCCAGCGCATATCTCTGGCAGCTTCTGCCGCAACGCTGGACGATCGTACTTGCTCGTTGGCGGTTTGTCTTCATTTGCATGCTATTGCCCGTCGGCGTGTGGCTGTCGTACTTGGCAGGACCTGTCATGGAACGGTTGCTTTTCGCCGGCGATTTACGCGCCTGGCTCGACGGCGCGGCGGGCGGATCGGCAGGGGGATGGACCTTCCTAATACTGCCGTTGTGTGCGATCGGCGTCGTCTGGTTTATTTCGCGCTCAGTCAATCCCTGGTTGCGGCAGATTTCGACCGGCTGGTCGCGCGGCCGCTGGGCGGTCGTCGACCTGTCAAAGTTCGTCGTTGGCGTCGTATTAGTCTGCATTGCCGCATGGGGCGCTGGATTGCTTCTGCAGGGCATGCACCTCGATCCGCGCGGGTCGCTGCTGGGCACCTACGTGCAGCGGAACGCGCTGGTCGTGGGATTCGTGATGGGTTTTGCCATCATTCCTCTCATTTACACGATTGCCGACGACGCGCTCTCGACCGTGCCCAAACACCTTCGCTCGGCTTCGCTTGGCGCCGGAGCGACTCCCTGGCAAACCGCCACGCGGATCATCGTGCCGGCGGCCGCCAGCGGCTTGTTTTCGGCCGTGATGATTGGACTGGGGCGAGCCGTGGGCGAAACCATGATCGTGCTCATGGCCGCCGGCAACACGCCGATCCTCGATTGGAATATCTTCAACGGCTTCCAGACATTGTCGGCCAATATCGCCACGGAACTGCCGGAGGCCGTCCAGGGCAGCTCGCATTTTCGCACGCTGTTCGTAGCCGCCTTGGCGCTGTTTGCCATGACCTTTGTCGTCAACACCGTCGCAGAGATCGTGCGGCTTCGTTTTCGACGGAGGGCCTATGAGCTCTGAGTTGGCAACCTCGCGAACGGCCACTCCACCCGCGCCCCCGGCCGCCGGTTCGCGCCGGCACCGCAGTCGTCGTCCGCGCGCGAGCGCCATGTTGCTGGCCCACGGAGAGCCGATGATTTGGCTCACCGGCGGCGCACTGGCAACCGCACTGTTCATGATTGTGGGACTTGTCGGGCTAATTCTCTGGCAAGGTTTGGGCACTTTCTGGCCCTCGAAAATCGTGCAAATTCAAACGCTCGATGGCCGCTCGTACGCGGGCGAGGTCGACCGCTGGCAAAAGCATTACCCCAGCGATCAATCGCTCGATGACCTCGCGCCCGAGGTCGCCGCGTTAGCTCGCGACAATCTCGAAGCCGAGGGCGCAAGTGCCGGCCGAACGCTGCTGCGCACGGGCAACTACGACCTGACGGGCACGCATTATCGCTGGATCGACGACTGCCTGATCGCCGATGAAACGCAGCCCGAGTGGACGCTTGTCGTCGAACGATTGGCCTGGGGGCGATTCTACGGCGAACCGAGCGCGTTTGTCCTCGACGGCAAGGAAGTGGCCACGGATCCGGCCGAAATTTGGGTCATGTACAATGCCGAGCACGATGCCGCGCGCGACCGCTGGCGACAAAGCACCAAGCTGGCCAAGCACGAGCTGGGCGCGGTCAGTCGTCGCAAGAACGCGGCGCGATTGGCCGTGGTTAAGGCCAAGCTCGACTTTGGCGCGGACTCAACTGAGCATGCGGCGGCCGTCAAGGAGTTTGCCAGCGTCGAGCAATGGGAAGTCGGGGAGAATTCTCGCATCGCCAAGCAGATCGACGAACTGAACGCGGAAAATGCTCGCTACCAAATGCGACTTTCGGCCGCGGATGGCCAGTCTAAGTTGCTGGGACTCGAAGAGATCGTGCGTGCCTACCCGGCCAATCAGCTCGGATTTTTCGGCAAGCTGGGCGTGTACGCCTCGCGATGGTGGGAATACCTGAGCGACGAGCCGCGTGAAGCCAACAGCGAGGGCGGCGTCTTTCCGGCCATTTGGGGCACTGTCGTCATGACGTTGGTGATGTCCTTGGCCGTTGTTCCTTTTGGCGTGCTCGCTGCCCTCTACCTGCGCGAATATGCCCATAGCGGCCCCATCGTGAGCCTGCTGCGGATTGCCATCAACAATCTGGCCGGCGTGCCCAGCATTGTCTTCGGCGTGTTCGGATTGGGATTCTTCTGCTACGTCGTCGGCGCGAACATCGACGAATTGTTTTTCTCGGCAAGTTTGGCCGAAAACACGCCAACCTTCGGCACGGGGGGGCTGATGTGGGCATCGCTCACGTTGGCGCTGCTGACCTCGCCAGTCGTGATCGTGACGACCGAAGAGGCCCTGGCCGCCGTGCCGGGGTCGATGCGCGAGGGTTCCTATGCCTGCGGCGCCAGCAAGTGGCAGACGATCTATCGGATTGTGTTGCCGCGAGCATTGCCGGGCATTATGACGGGCATGATCTTGGCGATGGCCCGCGGCGCCGGCGAAGTGGCCCCGCTCATGTTGGTCGGCGCGATGAAAGCGGCGCCCGAATTGCCCCTGGACGGCGTCTTCCCCTATATTCACCCCGAGCGGAGCTTCATGCACTTGGGGTTCCACATGTACGACCTGGGATTTCATAGCCAAAACAGCGACGCAGCGCGGCCGATGGTCTTCACAACCGCACTGTTGCTGATAGCGATCATTGCGGTACTGAACCTGACGGCCGTCTGGCTGCGGATGCGATTGCGGAAGCGCTTCGGCGCGAGTCATGTGTAGCTGATGTGGCAGGTCGTTGTTGTGGCATTGGTCTCCTGACCATGCCACAACAACGACCTGCGAGTGCAACGGTCAGGAGACCGTTGCACAACTGGATGTCATGTGTAACGGAGAAACCCCGCGTGTCATTCCCTTCGTTGCTTAAGCCGGCAATCAAAGCGCCTGTCGTACTCGGTTCGCATGCCACTGGCGCCGAGGACGCTGCGTCGAAGGCCACAGCGCCTGGCGGCAATGCCGGTCAGGCAACCGACGCACAGCCGCCGCAATCCTTGGGGCGGCTGGCGGCCATCGCCCGCGGCGAACATATCGAGACGACGGTTCATGCGCAGGTTGCGCACGAAGACGCCGTGCTCGAGATCCAGGACTTCTGCCTCTGGTACGGCACGAAGCAAGCCCTGTTTGACGTCTCGATCGCCATTCCGCGCGGCAAGGTGACCGCGCTGATTGGTCCCTCGGGCTGCGGCAAGAGCACGCTCTTGCGCTCGGTCAACCGGCTAAACGACCTGATCGATACGGTGCGTGTCGGCGGCCAGATTCGTCTCAATGGAGACGCCACGTACGGTCCCTCGGTCGATGTGATCGAACTGCGGAAGCGGATGGGAATGGTCTTCCAGAAATCGAATCCGTTCCCCATGAGCATCTACGAGAACGTCGTCTATTCGTTGCGGATCGACGGCGAGCGGAACCGCCAGGTGCTCGACGAAGTCTGCGAGCACAGCCTGCGCGGGGCCGCCCTATGGGATGAGGTGAAGGACCGGCTGCGCGAAAGCGGCTTGAGCCTGTCGGGCGGCCAGCAACAGCGGCTGTGCATCGCTCGGGCCATTGCCGCCGAGCCTGAAGTGCTGCTGATGGACGAGCCCTGCTCCGCGCTCGACCCGATCGCCACGGGCAAGATCGAGGACCTGATTCAAGAGCTACGCGGCACTTACTCGGTGCTGATCGTCACGCACAACATGCAGCAAGCCTCGCGCACCAGCGACTATACGGCCTTCATGTACATGGGCCGTGTGATGGAGTACGGCCCCACAAGCGAGCTTTACACCAAGCCGCATTTGAAGGAAACTGAAGACTACATCACCGGCCGCTTTGGTTAGCGCTCGAAGTGTGCATGGGATTTTGGCGAGCGGCTGGTGTCAGCCGGCTGGTGGTGGCGCCCGAGTAGACCATGCGCCGGCTTACGAGTCGGCACGCCCGGTTGGTTGAAGATTCAGCTATGGCCAAACACCTGCAACGACAAATCGAAGCCCTGAAGCAGAAAATCCTGCTCGTGGGGACTCTCGTCGAAGAGGCCATCGCCAAGGCCATCTCGGCGCTGGTCAGCCGCAACGGTGAGTTGGCCCGCGCCGTCATCGACGCCGATGGCGAGATCGATCGCATGGAGGTCGACGTCGAGGAAGAGTGCCTGAAGATTTTGGCGCTCTATCAGCCCGTGGCCGCCGATCTGCGGTTCGTCGTGGCGGTGCTCAAGATCAACAACGACCTGGAACGCATGGGCGACCTGGCCCGCAATATCGCCAAGCGGGTTGCGTTTCTGGCCTCGCACGAACGGGTCGACCTGCCCGGCGAGTTCCGCGTCATGGCCGGCAAGGCGCAGGCGATGGTCAAGCAAAGCCTCGACGCGCTGGTCAACAGCGACACGACCCTGGCGCGGCGAATCCGCGACGAGGACGACGAGGTCGACGCCCTGCAGCGGACGATTCGCGACCGCATCGAAGCGCAGATGCGCGCATCACCCGATCGGATGGAATCCCTCATGCGACTGATGTCGGTCTCCAGGCACTTAGAGCGCCTGGCCGACATGTCCACCAACGTCGCCGAAGACGTGATCTACATGGTCGAGGGCGAGATCGTTCGTCACCGGTCGGAAAGCTAAGCGCTGCGCTTGCTCTCGACTGAATCGAACTCTTGGTCTGGCCTGCGAAGTCAATCTACTTGGCTCATCCGCGATCGTTGGCGACGGCAAGCGACCAAGACCGCCGCGCCTATTCCCAAAAGCAACATCGACGACGGCTCAGGAACGAGGGTTCCACGGACCTCACCGCCGCCGAATTGGGTCGTATGGAAGTTGATGTAGGCATGGCCCGTCAGAATATTTGGCAATTGGGTAGCCAGATTCGTACCGCCATTGCCCTCCGGCGCATCCCACTTGCCACTGATTGTGCCGCCAACGCCACTGACAAAAGGAGTAACGACAACGTCGTTGGGATTATTGTCGTTCAACGGTGAACCGAAGAACCCCCAGACGACGGTGGCATTCATTGCCGGCGTGACCGTTGGCGACGCATGGATGTGGGCGGCCACAAGATTGTCATTGACGTCGGCCGTTTGTGAGCCGGTAAAGTCGATATTGAAAACCGTTGCCGTGAACGTCATGGCGGTCATTGCGTCGTTGATGGTGAACGTCGCGGTTCCGAACGAAACTGGCCTGGGCTGTCCGCCAGTCGTCGTGGGAATAACAACACTGGTTTCGCCCGCGTTGGTGAGATTTGCTGTCAAAACAGTGGCGCCTTCGGCGCGAACCCCGGCGACCACGATCGTAAGTACAACCACAAATGACGTGATGAGTCGGCTCATAGTAGCGGTTCCTTTCGTCGAAAAACCAAGCGTGAGAATCCCTGCTCGGACAATGGCGCTCAAGGGTAACCGCCCTCCCAAGGCAAGCTAAATCGTGCATCTGCACGAATTGCTGTAAGTGTCTTCAGGGTATGACGGTTACTGCGGTGGGTGTATTTGAGCATTCGCGCTGCGGATTGCAAGCAGAAAATCGGGCAAAAGCCAGCCCCAGGGACCTTCCTTGAGCCTGGACTTCTATCCGCCGCTCACTGGGCCGTCACGGCTTCGCAAAGCTTGCCGAGCACGCGACCAATGCGTTCGCGGTCCTCGGAACGGGCGATCTGCAATTGGTTGACGAACATGGCGAACACCAGTCGTTGCTTCCCATCATTTGGCTTTGCGCTGCTGTTCTTGACGTCATCCTGTTGGGCGTTGTTGTCGCCAGAATACCCCGCCAGCGCTTTGCTGTTGAGGATGTGTGTGCCGTTCATCACGTTGGGCCAAACGAGCGTTCCTGTCTTGGCGAAGACCTTTCCGAGAGCAGGGCTGTCGCCGTCGACCGCTTTCGAGAGCGTGCCGTCGACGCCCAGCACGGGCAGTGCCGCTCGATAAGCCAAAAAGTCGGGCCGGGCCGCCATTTTCCGCAACAGTTGCACCGTGGCCCGCGGCGTCACGTAATCGGCCCGATCTCCGCCCGCGCCGCCGCCGAACGAAATCGAATCGACCTCCACACCAAGCTTTGCCAGCACGTCGTGCTGCCGGCGGAGTCCCTCGGCCAATGTCCGTTGGTCGTGCTTTGCGGCAACGATCAGCGGCAGCGTACTGGCGTGCAGGTTGTGGCTGACCTTGAGGATCAGCTTGGCCGATTCAGAGAACGGCGGCGACTTGAGCAGAGCCACCTGCTTGAGCGCTTTATATCCATCGCGTGGCGGTAGGGCGTGGGCGTCGTTGTCGACTAAGGGCGAGGCGTCGACTTGCACGCCGGCCCGTCGCAGCGCCTCGATGAGCAAGCTGCGTGCGAAGGACGCGGCGTCGGCGACCTCGTAAATGCGCACCATCGGCTTGGCGCCGGCGACAATCTTCCCGCGAACGACGATTCTCCGGCCATCCTGCGAGGTCACCTGGACATCGCTGGATTCGCCCGCCGCGACGGTTTCGACCTGCGCATCGAGTTGGTAGGCGGTCGTTTCAGGTCGCCAGCGGACCGTAGCCGGCGAACCGGCTTCACCGGGCGTGATAACGATGTCCAACACATTGTCGTTGATCATGATGGGCGTGAGCAGCGAAGGACCACTCCCGGTTCCGTGGGCCGTCTCGAACAGTCGGTCGTCGATCAGCACGTTGCCTGTCACGCGATTAATGCCCGCCGCGGCCACCTGGCGAGCCAGTTCATCCAGACCTGCCACGGGGTTTTCGTCGGTCAAGTCGGCGCGGCCCGCGAAGCCAGCATAGGTGTGGTCGTTGTCCTTGAACGCGATTTTTCCCTGCGCGTCGGAACGCCCGCCCATGCTCAGGTCGCCGCTGGCCACGAGAATCAGATCGCCGCGAAGGCGACCCCCCTGATCGACTTCGCCGCGAGCGTAGATCGGCGTCTCAAATCGATGGTCCGCGCCTAATTCTTCCAACGCTGCGGCGACGGTGAAGAGTTTGGTGGTCGAAGCCGGAGCAAAGAGCTTGTCGGCGTTTCGCTCGTAGAGCGTCTGCTCCGAATCCAGGTCGCCGACCAGGATTCCCCAGTGTGCGTGCTTGAACTCGGGGGCGTCGATGATCTTTTCGATGCGCGCGGCGAGCGCCTCGCCCGCCACCGCGGTGGAGCGGAAGGCGGCGGATCCGAAGATGGCCGTAGCAATTGAACAGGTTAGGGTAAAGTCGCGAATCGGGTGCTTCATCGGGGGTCTCAGAGAGTGGAGGTTGCGTTTCTTAAGAAAGTGGTCGTGGTAGGTCGCCCAGTGGTGTGTACCCTCGCTATGGCCCTATTCTGCGGTCACTTGTGAGGCTTTGCAATCGGGCAGTCCCGCCATCAGGAAATGCAAGCGGTGGCCCTAAAGTGTTGGGCCATAAGCAACTCAGATGCCTTTCTCGATTGGCGACTGGCTGCTATGATCCGCCCCCTTTCCATAACGACTCAACGGAATCCCGCCCGGGCCGAAGCAGGTGGTTACGAATTCGTTTTCAAAATGACCAGGCAGGCTAAAAGGTCGTCACAACGACAGCTACGAACAGAGAACAGGGTTTGCCGGTGAGTGCTAGTGCGCAACAGCAAGCGGAGCTTAGGACAAGGCGCCGACAATTCGTCCCATCGATACCTGCCGCCCCGGTGACGACCAGACGTCGGGCGAAGCCGCCGCTGCGCCGCGACTTGAGCTCGATCATGGCCGACGGGGCCGCCTTCAGCGTGATGGTTGGCGCGGGCGAAACCTACCTGCCGGCCTTTGCGCTGGCGGTCGGAACGGGCGAGATCGCGGCGGGGCTGGTCGCGACGCTGCCGCTTTTGGCCGGGGCGATTCTTCAACTTGCCTCGCCCTTCGCGATTCGCCGGCTCGACTCGCATCGCCGCTGGGTGGTATTGTGCGCGGCCTGCCAATCGGCCAGCTTCGTTCCGCTGCTGGTGGCGATCTTCCTCGGCCACGTGCCTCCCCCGCTCGTGTTCTTGGCGGCCACGATTTATTGGGGCGCCGGCCTGGCGACGACTCCGGCCTGGAACACTTGGATCGGCACGATCGTTCCCGGTAAAGTGCGCGCGCGCTACTTTGCCAGACGAACGCGCGTCAGCCAGGCCTGTGTGCTGTTGGGGTTTGTGCTCGGCGGCATCACCCTGCAGGCCGGCATGGCCTGGGATCGGCGGCTGGCGGCGTTCGCCGCGTTGTTCCTGGTCGCTAGTATTTGCCGCTTCGTGTCGGCGTGCTTTCTGGCGAGACAAAGCGAGCCTGTGCCGCCGGGTAAGCGGCAGCGTGACGTGCCGCTACGCGATTTGTGGGCCCGTCTTCGACGTGGCAACGACGGCCGCCTGCTGGTCTATTTGCTGGCCGTCCAAGTGGCGGTGCAGATCTCCGGCCCTTATTTCACGCCGTACATGCTGCGGCATTTGCATTTCTCCTACGTCGACTATGTCAGTTTGGTCGGCGTGTCGTATCTGGCGAAAGTCCTGGCATTGCCGGCCCTGGGACACCTGGCGCATCGCTGCGGGGCCAGGCGATTGTTGTGGCTGGGCGGCTTGGGAATCGTTCCCTTGCCGGCGTTGTGGTTGGTTTCCAATTCGTTTCCATTCCTCATGGTCGTGCAAGCAGCGGGCGGCGTGGCCTGGGCCGGCTACGAGTTGGCCATGTTTCTGTTATTTTTCGAGGCCATCGACGAGTCGGAACGGACCAGCGTGCTAACCACGCACAATCTGGCCCACGCCCTGGCGACCGTGATCGGCTCGCTCTTGGGCGGAGCATTGCTGGCGATCGGCAACAAGGTCCCGACGGCGTATCTGGCGGTGTTCGCCATCTCCTGCATGGCTCGCGTGGGCACGTTGGCGCTCTTGGCACGCGTTTCCACGGGAGGTGCGCGACAATTCCTGACCAATTGGTCGTTCTTGGCGATCCGCACGTTGGCGATCAGGCCCAACGGTGTGTCGATCGACCGCCCAATTCTTGGCAGCCTTTTCGCATCCGTGGAGCGGCCAGACGAACAGCCCGCAGTCGTCCAGCCCCCCGTAGTCGTTCAGCCCGTTGTCGTCGCCGGCAGTATTCGCGGCGAGCGAATGCCACATGAGTTGACGCATGCGAACGATCGAGTTCCACCTGCGCGAGCCGCGTGAAGGCGCTGCACACAGGTTTGACGCGACAGTCTTGATTTTGCTCTCGCACCTCGACTAGGAAAAGGTTAGCGGTTCCTCACAGCAACGAGCTACACGTCGGTGGATTCGATGCTGTCGCAACATCAAAACCTATGACTGCCGGTTCATGCGGCAGGCCGGGGAACCGATGACACGCGCGAGATCGGCAGGTGAATGCGGAATGTACTTCCTTCACCCGGCGTGCTGTCGACCGTGACGTGTCCCTGGTGGGCTTGAACGATGTGCTTAACGATCGCGAGCCCCAGACCCGTGCCGCCGAGTTTTCGGCTGCGGGCCCTGTCGACGCGGTAGAACCGCTCGAATAGCCGTGGCAAATGCTCGGCGTCGATTCCACAACCTTGATCGCTGACCGAAATGATCAGTTCGGTTCGCCCCTGCTCGACGGCAATGTACACTTCGCCGGCGTGCTCGCTGTACTTGATGGCGTTGTCCAGCAGGTTGCTGACGGCCTGCTCCAAGAGCGGCGAGTTGATGCGGGCGACGATCTCATCTCCACACGAGACGCGAACGGCGATGCGTCGCTCTTGGGCATTCGACTCGCAATCGTGGACCACGGCAACCAACACATCGGCCAGGCGGACATCCTCGACCGCCAGGTCGGCCGCCCGCTCGCTTTGCTCGATCTTGGACAAGCTGAGCAGATCCTCAATGATCGCGTTGAGCCGGTCGGCCTGGGTAGCCACGATGCGCAGAAACCGTTGGGCATCGTCCGGGTTTTCTAATGCCCCATCTAACAGCGTCTCGACGAATCCCTTGATGGACGTGATCGGCGTTTTCAGTTCGTGCGAAACATTGGCCACGAAGTCACGGCGGATGTTTTCCAAGCGACGAAAATGCGTCACATCGGAAAGCACGAGCACCGCGCCGATGCTTTGGCCCGCTGAGTCGCGTAGGGCGGCGCCCCGGACCTGCAAGACGCGGTCCGGATCTCCGTGCAGGATGACGTCGTCGTCGATTGGTCGCTCGCCGACAAGTACCCGCGCGGCAAAGCGGCGGAGGTCGAGGTTGCGCACGACTTCGTGAAACTTCCGCCCTAAGGGATCGGTCAGCGTGTTTCCCACGAGCTCGGCTGCGGCCTTGTTGAGCGTAATTACACGCTCTTCGGAATCGACGGCCAGCACGCCCTCGACCATGCTTGCCAGCACCGCCTGCTGCTCGTTGCTTTGCTGGACGATGGTTCCCAACCGGTCTTCCAATTGACGGGCCATCTCATTGAGAGCCCCGGCCAGGCCGGCCATCTCCTCTGAAGCGGGCGCTTGCAGTCGGTGCCCCAATTCGCCGCGGGCGAATCGCTCGGCAACGCCACGCATCTCCTCAAAGGGGCGACTGGCCCGTCGCGAAACGATCAGACAGGCAATGGCAGCCGCGGCGGCCAGAAGGAGAGCAACCAAGGCAATCGCGCGCTGCGCCCGGTTCAACACTTGCTGCACGGGCGCCCAAGGCAATGCCACGCGCACGACGGCCACCACGGTTCCATTCCGCTGTACGGCCCTCGACAACAACAAAGACGTCTTGTCACCGCCCGTGCCGAGCCGCGGAGTAGTATTTAGACCTAGTTCGCCCGCAAGTGCGGCTCGAACGTCGCCGCGGTCGCCAAGGTTCTCCGCTTCGGTCGATTCGCGCTCCGAGTCGAAGACGACATCGCCAGTGGGCTCGATGACGGTAATCCGCAGGCCGCCGGTGCGCGCCAACTCGCGCACCGCAACCGACCAATTGTCGGTCGACCCCTCCTGAATGCTCGCGCCAATCGCCCGATCTACCGCCTGGGCGGCCGCCAGCATCCGCTGCCCGGCCGAGTCCAGTAGCGCCGTTTCCACCGTGCGTGCCGCGTACCAACCCAGCACGGCAAGCACGGCCAAGGCAATCGCCAAGTACGCCGGATAGAATTGCCAGAGGAGACGCTTCTTGGCCATGCGTGAGCAGTATTTAGGCCTTCAACCGGTAACCGATTCCACGCACGGTCTCGACATAGTGCCCGCGCGACCCCATCTTCTTGCGCAAGCCCGCGACCTGCACGTCGACGGATCGTTCGGTCACAGGGTAATCCTCTCCCTTCACCGCGTCGACAATCTGATTGCGCGTGAAGGCCCAGCCCGGTTTGCGGGCCAGAAACTGCAATAGTCGGAACTCGGTAATCGTCAGTTCCAGAAGCCGGCCAGCCAGTAGCACTTCGTGCCAACCAGGGCGGATTTCCAACTCGTGTATCTTGATCGACGAATCCTCATCCTCCGCGTCCCGACCTTTGCGGCGGAGAACTGTTTTGACTCGAGCAACCAGCACGCGCGGGCTAAACGGCTTGGTGACGTAGTCGTCCGCCCCCAACTCTAAGCCCAGGACCACGTCGGATTCTTCGCTCTTGGCGGTCAGCATGATGACGGGGATTTGCCGTGTACGGGGCTCTAGCTTCAGTCGCCGGCAGACTTCGAGTCCGTCAACCGCGGGAAGCAGCAGGTCGAGGACGATCAGGTCCGGCAACTCTTTCTTGGCCGTCGCCAAGGCCTCCTCGCCGCTCGCGGCGCATAGGACCCGGTAGCCGTCCTTGGTCAGCGCATAGCCGACCAACTCGAGCAGGTCCTCTTCATCGTCGACGACGAGGATACGTTCTTTTGCCATCGCGACGCCCGTGGGCTGGTGACTGGTAAGTGTGCGAGGCATGCGTACCACGACCATGTTAGAGATCTGTTAGACTGGCGTGCAAATTGGAATTGCCGCCGGTATTGTATCGATTCTCGACCAGTTTCTGTACATTCTACCCGCCCCCCGCCGCGACCGACAACCGACGTGCCGGCACTGGGCGTCCGCCCCGCTGCAGCCGCCCCCGCACCTTTACGTCGCAATACTCCATGCCCGATGTTAACACCAGGACTGCCGAGGCCGCAGCCGCTGTCCGGCGAAAGTGGATCGGCGAACCCCGCGTGGGGATCATCCTGGGGACCGGATTAGGAGTTTCTGCTGAGCAAGTCGAACCCGCTGCGGTTATCGACTACGAGGCGATCCCGCACTTTCCCCGAGCGACCGCGACTAGCCACAAAGGCCAGCTCGTTTGCGGAACGCTCGACGGAGTTCCAGTGGTGGCCATGAGCGGACGGATCCATGCCTACGAAGGTTATTCGTTCGAGCAAATTACGTTTCCCGTGCGCCTGATGAAGGCTTTGGGCGTCGAAGTGCTCATCGTTTCTAACGCCAGCGGCGGACTGAATCCGCGATTCGCCTCGGGCGATATCGTGGTGGTGGAAGATCACATTAACCTGATGTTCGAGTGTCCGTTAGTTTGCCTTCCAATTGTTCGTGACGCTTCGTTGAGCGAAAATGACGACACGTCCGCACGCTGTTCCCCCAATAGGAAGCCGTCGTATGACCCCGAGTTGGTCGACTTCGCACTACGGGTTGCGCAGCGCGAGAACTTTGCCGCCCATCGCGGCGTGTACGTGGCGGTTAAAGGACCGAACCTTGAAACCAGGGCCGAGTATCGCTTTCTGAGGCGGATCGGCGGCGACGTTGTCGGCATGTCGACCGTGCCCGAAGTCCTCATGGCGGCGCAGCTCGACCTGCGCGTGCTGGCCCTTTCGACGGTTACGAACGTGTGCCTGCCCGATGCCTTGGGGCGCGTCAGCGGCGACGAGATCGTGGATCTCGCCGCCGCCGCGGAACCCAAAGTACGGGCTATCATCAAAGCAATTGTGGCCAATCTTTGAGCGGTCTAAAAGTCTGCCCAGCCCGAATGCGTCGCCGTCTACCGTCGGCGCAACCGCGGTAGGCACCGTGCGCAGACGCCCAGCAATGCCAACCCGGCCAATGCCATCGTCGATGGCTCGGGCACGACGCTGATCGTGCCCGTCGGCAGTGTGCCGGTAGCGCCCGAGGTCCAATTCGACGCGTTGCCGATCGCTCCCAGCCAATCGCTCTTCGTGCCGCTCGCGAGTGACGACGTGTTGAACGAGATGAAGCGGGCCGCTCCCAGGTCGAATGTCAAAGCCGTCGAGCCCAAGGTCAGACCTGGCGGAATACCGCCGGTGCTCGAGTCGATGGCGTTCTCAAAGCCGTTGGTGTCGTCCAATACGAAGAGCTGGTTGGTGACGCCTTGCATGGGCAAGTTCGTCGGCCCTTGAAAAGCGTAAATCTGCTCGGCGGGATTGCCGATCGACAAGGGAGCAAATTCGCCCGATGCCCCGCCGGGCACTGGGCCCGTCACTGCCCAAGTAAAATCCCCGCTTACGTCGGTGGTGCGAATGATGGTTCCCGCGGCGATGCCGGCGTTTGCAGTCCACTTGGTGAGCGTCTCGTTGCCGTCGCCGTCGTCGACAGCGCCGCTGCGGAACTGCGTGCCCGTCCAGCCGTTGTCGGTGAAATAGACGACTTCGCCCGCGGAAATGGGCGCGAGCGTGACAACGGCGAACGAATCGGGCGAGCCGTTATCGATCCATCCGATCAGGGCTACGTCGCCCGCAAGCAGCGTGGCGTGGGCCGTGGAGGACGAAATGGCGACGACGGTGACCGCCGTCGCAAACAATGCAAACAAGTGACTCTTGCGCCTCATGAGCGTCTCCTTAGGGTGGGGCTTCCGCATGGTTGTTCGTGCTCCTGGGTGAAACGAGGCGGGTCGATCTGTTCCAGACAGTCGCGTCGCCGCCCGCCTCATCAGGAGCGATCGCGACTGTAGCGTCCGAGTATAAGCCCAAGATGAGGGCTTTGCGAGGATTGTATGAGCGACACGAATCGGTACGACCTGCGACACACTCGCAGTAGCGGCATGCCACTGGTTCGTTCAATTCTCATGGCTTTGTAATCAGTCGCTAACAATCGGATGGTAGTTTTCCGCTCGTTTGATGGCGGGCTGCTGGCTTCGTCGCACTCCCATTGGGGGGGCGAGAATCTCGACGGCGCATTTTTTCTGGATCGTGCTTTACAACTTGAGATCGCCCTACCTCGGGCACTGGGAGAAGCTTTCGTGAGAAGGACGCAATTACTGCTCGTTGGCATGCTCATCGCGCTGGCATCGGCCGCGCGAGTTAGTGCCCAGAGCCCACTCATCCTCAATGAAGCCAACGCCGTCACCGGCGAAAGTTACTTGGGAGGAGCGAAATCGGATACGACCTTGGGTCGCTTGCAAGGCAACGGTCAGAACTGGCTCGAGTTCCTGGTCGTCGGCAACGACCCGGGAAAAAACACGCTCGACCTGCGCGGCTGGAAACTCGATTGGGCGTATCAAGACGCGGACCTTGCTGATGTCGACAAGCACGGCAATGGAGTCATGACCTTCAGCAACGATCCGCTTTGGGCAGCCGTGCCGCGCGGGACCATGATCACGATGTCGGAATGGAAGGAAGCCTACTATCTGACCAACACGCCTGCTTACGACGACCCTGTCGGCGGTGAACTCGAGAATCCCAACGGCGATCCTTTGAATGCCGGAGGTCTCCAGAGAGTCGGCGGAATTAACGGCTTGGGGAACCCTCGCAACGAGACCTACAACTCGGCCATCCACACGCTGAAGGATTTCAGTTCGAATACAACCTGGAACCCGCTCGCCGAAGCGGGCGCCGATTGGAACATCCATGTCTGGGCGGGCGATCGCAACGCACAGAACGAATTCAAGTACTTCAACTTCACGGGAACGGTCAGCCAGCCGGACGGAGACGACCCGGATACGGATCCCGACACGTTTGCCGTCGGCATCGACGACGTGGCTGGACTGTTCTCGGCAAACAACGACGAATGGCGAATCACGATCAAGGATGCCTCTGACAACCTCAAGCAGGGCCCGATTGGGGAACATCAAGCCGGTTGGACCGGAGGGGGCGTCGGTTCGAATGAAACCCTGAAACTGGAAGCTTTCGAGGCAGTCAATAATCCCACACTCGCCAATTATCAGAACGTCACCAATGCCTTGTACAAGGACGGCTCGTCGAGCGCTTTCGGCCAGGCCAACCAGTGGAACTCCGGCGAAAATATGCAGGACTTGTCGCCGCTGCGATCGTGGTTCGCAACGATTGCTCCAGGCGACGTCAACCTGGACGGCATCGTCAATATCTTCGACATCAACCAGGTGTCGGCCAATTGGGGCCCGGGACATGGCAATTTAGGCGGAGACGCCAACGGCGACGGCACGACGAACATTTTCGATATCAACCTGATTTCAGCCAACTGGTCGACCTCAGGCGGCGCGCAGGCCGTGCCTGAACCGGCCGCAGTTGGATTGCTGTTGATCGGCGCGTCCGTACTCATGCTTGCCGGATGGCGTCGATGCAAATAACCCCGATTGGTTCGGCAGTGGTCGTTGAAGCGAATTTGTATCATCGCGACCGAGGAATCGGAATGAGGAACTGCGGGATGGATTTGCGCCGTCGGAACGGGTTTACGCTCGTCGAATTGCTGGTCGTGATCGCGATCATTGGCATTCTCATCGGATTGTTGCTGCCGGCAGTGCAAGCAGCCCGCGAAGCCGGTCGGCGCACCCACTGTACGAACAACCTCAAACAGATCTCGCTCGCGCTCTTGAACCACCACGATGTCCACGGCAGCTTTCCGCCGGGCTTGCCGCACGGTTCGCCGCAGGCCGGCTTGTGGAAGACCGGCGGCACCGACACCGGGGTCTTCTGCCAAGGGCCCAATTGGGCCTCGAGCATCTTGCAGCAGATCGAACAAGCCGCGATGGACGAAAAGCTCCTGGGCTGCTTGGATAATGAATCGCACGCGGCCGACGATTGCGACCGCGACAAGTCCGGCAAGCCCTGGCGCGAGTTTGGCATACTTAAATTGCCCTTCTACCTTTGTCCTAGCGCGGACGTGACCGAGGAGCTCTTCGACAGTTGGGAGCTCGAGAACCTGACCAAAGCAAACTACGCCGCCAACTTCGGCGCCGATTCGTACCTGTCGTTCCAGAATAGCGCCACGGCCGGCGCGTTCGGCGTCGTCGTTCCGCGCGGCGCCGGTAGCGTAACCCAGTCTTACAATCATCCCTCCATGAAGGGACGCTGGAAATCCGGCTGGGGCGAAGGGACGCGAATGGCCGAGATCACCGACGGCCTCTCGAACACTCTGCTGGTGAGCGAGCTCGTGGCCTACGACAAGGCCGCGGATGGTCGCGGCGTATGGACCTGGGGCGGCATGGGCGGGTCGACATTCACCACCCGGTTTGGTCCCAACGCTCGCGACAAAGACGTGATCCCCGCGTGCAGCCCGGAGATTCCCGCGGGTCATCCGCTGGCCTGCGACCAGAACCAAAAAGATGGCAACGTGTGGGCCTCGGCGCGAAGCAACCACAAGGGGGGCGTCAACGCTTCGCAGGCCGATGGCTCGGTCCGTTTCTTTTCCGACGAGACGAACTTGACCGTGTGGCGCTCGCTATCGACGCGCGCGGCTGGCGACGTGGCGAGCCCGCCGTGACGCGATCTCGCTCGAAGTACAGAAAACGACAGCGCGCGAGGAGCCGTTCTTCCCCGATTCAACTTTCAGGGACCCACAGCCAGGGAAGAACGGTTCCTCGCGCGCTGTCGTTGCCGCGAACAATTGCTAGAACGATTGACGCTCTGGGCATCAATCGGCCGGAACGATTGCCACAGCACGGCACCAGGCCGCGCTCGCCGCGTGGATCTTTACCGGCAGGCACGAGACGTAGAATCCGTGCGGCTTCGGGATTCTGTCGAGATTTGCCAGCTTCTCGATCTGGCAATACTCCCGCGTGAGGCCTGCGAAGTGGGCCGGCCAGATATAGCGACCGTCGCCCGTGCGCCGGTAATCGGCGTGCATGGCGGCAAAGGGTCGGTCGATGGTGTACGCGTCGATGCCAATCACGCGAACTCCCTGCTCGACCAGCCACAATGTCCCCTCGCGCCCCAACCCGGGCTGAGCGAAGTACTCCGGCGTGCCGACCCTGCGATCCGCGCCGGTTTGCAGCAGCACGATGTCCAGCGGCTTCAATCGATAGTCAATCCGCGCCAGCGCCGTTGATAGATCATCCACGCTAATGAACTCGCCATTGAGCTTGTGCCGCATGTCGAGAACCACGCCCGGCGCGAAGCACCACTCCAGCGGCACTTCGTCGATCCGCCGCGCCGGCTGGCCTTCGGACATGGGTCCGTAATGATACGGCGCGTCGACGTGCGTGCCGGTGTGCGTGATGGCGGTGATTTCTTCAATGGCCCAACCGAGCCCGCCCGAGTAGACCAGATCCTCGGGCTTGATGCCGAGAAACTGCTGGATCTGCGCGCGGCCCTCGCCGGCATGGTCAATGTAGCGGATCCGCGCCGGCAGGGGCTCGCTGGTCGATTGATCTTCCAACGGCACACTCAGATCGATGAGTCGTAGTGGTGGGAGCATTTGTTGCTGGAAGTTGAACGGCGAAATGTTGCGCGGGCTAAACCGCAAGCGGAATTTGCACGCGTTAAAGGGCGCGTTAAAGGGGCGCGTTAAAGGGGTCAGGCGCGTTAAAGGGGTCAGAACTATTTATTAAATCGTTCTGACCCGGTCAATCCACGGTCAATCCACGGTCAATCCACGGTCAATCCACGGTCAATCCACCCTGTCAATCCACCCTGTCAATCCGGACCCAGTCGCAAGCCCCAACGGGGCGTTCCAGCCTCAGCCCAGGGCAACGCCCTGGGAACGTAGCCCCAGAAGAACACGAAAGCCCTGAAAGGGCGCATGCGGCCATGACGCAAGCAGCGCCGATGGTTGCAACTTAAAACTAAAACGAGAGAATAAAAGGGGTCAGAACTATTTAATTGACATTCGCAGGCGCGGCGACTACGTTGCTCACATGCCTCGACCTTTGCGACCGATCGATGACCGCCTGATTTACCATTCTCAAAGCCCTTGCCCAGTTGCAGCAGCGCAAGCCCTTTGCCTTATATGGCTACCGCCTGCTCGACAATCATTTCCATCTACTGATTCGGACCCGCGGCGCGTCGATCAGTCGTATCATGCAGAGCCTGTTGGTTTCGCACACGCAGCAATATCATCGAAACCATCGCTCCGGCGGCCACGTGTGGCAAGGCCGATTCAAGAGTCTGGTCATCCAGAACGACGAACACCTGCTGACCGTCGTGCGCTCCATCGAGGCGAATCCGCTGCGGGCTCGGGTCGTCGCGCGTGCCGAAGACTATCCTTGGAGCAGTTATCGGGTTCACGGCCTGCGTGAGGCCAGCCCGCTGGTAGATTCGCTCATCACCTACGAAGCGCTGTCTCCGCATCCGGCGGTTCGCCAGCGGAAATGGGCGGAGTTCGTCCATCGCCCACTCGACGAACAGCGGTTGGCGGCGATCCGCCGATCAACCGAGACGGGCTTGCCGTATGGCGACTTCGCCTGGGTCCAGCGGTTGGCCAAAAAGTTGGCCCTCGACCTCACGATCCGCCCGTGCGGCCGACCACGCAAAGCCTCCAACTCGCACGAAACCTTGAATAAATAGTTCTGACCCGTTTTATTCTTCGTTTTATTCTTCTGACCCGTTTTATTCTTCCGTTTTATTCCCTGACCCGTTTTATTCCCGAAGGGCACAAAGACGACGGACACGAATGCTTTCCCTTGGTGGTCTTTGTGCTCTTTGTGGTTCTCTTCGTCCGTACTACAAACATTGAATATTCAGGTGCGCTGCGCTAGTTCTTGTCGCCCTGTGCAGTCGGAGGACGGGATTGGGTTGGTAGGCAACTCACGCAAGAATCGCGAAAACCCGAAAGAGCGAAAATGCGAAATGATTTCTGGTTTTCGCTCTTTCGGGGTTTCGCGATTCTCGTGGTTTGTAAGGCAACATCGAGCAGACGATGTGGCGCTTGGCGGTAATAACGCTCAAACCCCCTCGACTCCCTTTCGAATTTGGTTCCGGCTAAGCCGGGCTGACTACAAACGTTGAATTTGCACGCGTCTTGCGCGGATTTTGACGTCCGAGTTTTCCTAAGCCCAGGCATTCATGCCTGGGAAAACGATCGTCAAGGTTATCGTTTTGCACGCCCTTCAGGGCGGCATGGACTCGGTGGAGAGTTTTGCCCGCAACTGACGACGACTTCCTAGGGATGTCGAAAACCCAGGCATGAATGCCTGGGCTAGGGAAAAGTGGCGATCGAACCACGAACCGCCATTTACCATGCGTTACCCGTTGTCCACTGGCAACTGTCCACGGACCACCGTCCATTTGGGTTGCCCGGGCGAAGGCCGCGCTGTACTACAAACGTTGAATTTGCACGCGTCTTGCGCGGATTTCAATGAACGCCGAGGGGGTCGGGACTCGTTGTCGCCGGCGCGACTCGGCCGAACGCAAAACCGGTTTCCGACAACGACTCGCCGACCCCTTTTTGTTGGTTCCGGCTAGGCCGGGCTGGGTTTGATCCGTGGCTAACAAATTGCTGGAGTTATTTCTGCGCGAGTCCTAATCTCGGTGTTTCTGTTCAACGCGACGCTGCTCGGCAAACGCGACGTCGCATGACAAATCCGAGTCCTAGGCCGGCGACGGCCAGCAACAACAGGCTGCCCGGTTCGGGCACGGCCGTTGCGCCGCTTCCCTCAGCCGCGCCGCCGGGACCGAATCCCGTCGAATTCCAATTGGACGAGATCAGATTGATGTCGAAGATGTTGATCACTCCGTCGAGATTGGCGTCGCCCGAGGGCGACGTGGTGCCTGCCCAATTGGCCGACACGGCGTTGATGTCGAAGATGTTGACGACGCCGTCGAAATTGACGTCGCCATCGAGAAAGTTGCGGGGCAGGCCAGGCACCACGCTGCCGGGATTGACGAACATTTTGTAGTCGGTGTGGTCGACGAGGCCGTCGACGTTGAAGTCTCCGTCGGTCCAAATCGCCTTGCCAATGGGGTGGTTCGTTCCCCCGCCATAGGTTCCATCGGCCTTCTGGTAATTGGCCAACAGCGCGGCCAAGTCGCCGGGCGTGGTTTTGCCGCTGCCGTTGGTGTCGCCGAAGGGAATTGCGCGGAGGATGCCGGGCACATCGGGGTCGTCGGGCAGGATGGCCCAGATGATTCCGTCGGCGTCGAAGCCAAACGGCAAGGCGCCCGGGGCAGGATGAATGTCATTGTAGTCCAACGACGGAAGAATGTTCATGTCGTTCAACAGCGTGCTGGGAGCCCCGTCGTGCAGGTCGCCAAGCACCAATTGGATGGTTGCCCCATTACGACCGTCGCCCGAGGCTTCGAGCTTCATGTTGTCGATCACGGCGTATGAATCGACAAATTGGGTTGGGCCAAATTCGACGTCATTCACCGCCTTGACCTGCATGGGAGTCGTTTGGCTCGCCGGAGTGCTCGCGCGCCGCCTGAATGTATAGCCGTTGCTGTTCACGTAGTTGAAACCGCTCAATCCGCGCTCGAACATGGTGGTGTCCGCGATTTGGTCCGCGGGCACACTGGTATCGATCAGATAGGGCGTCTGGCTCGGCATCAGATAGCGTCGATCTTTCCCGCCCCATTGCGACGGATAATTGCCGCCGTAGCTGGGAGTCGTCGTCGTGGATGTATCCGTTACGTCGACGTAACCGGTGTCCGGAACGGGCGTCGTAATCGTCGGGTTTTGTCGATTGTCGTAGATGAAAACTCCACTCAAGGGAGAGTTCGGCTCGTATTTCCAAAACGAGCCGTTGGTGGTTCCCTGCGACTGGGCGCCTTTGGCTTGGAAGAAATAGGCCTGCGGCCCAATGTTGACGGCGTGCGCGGTCGCGGCGACGTGAGCCAGCACGGCCGTGGCGAGAAACAAGGCGAAGTTCCGCCGCCCAAAAACGAATGATCGCTCCGGCCGTGCATGATGAATCTCCCGCATCGTAATCGCTCCTCGCTCAATCTCTTGGGGGTAAAAACTGTCCGACGGCACGAAGCACCTCCCTGGTATGCGTTGCATTGACCGATTGGCGTGCCGCCTCAACGGCGCGCAGACCCACGCTTGCACGGTCAATGCAACTCGACTGAACACGTCGCCTTGCGTGCAACACGCGCGGCAACAGTTCACGACTAATTGGCTTAGTCGCGAGTGTCGCCAGGAGCCTACCGCAACGCGACGTGATTCCCTCTCCCTACGTATGCCGCGCTTCCCTCAAGCGCAAGCTATTTCTTGCGACGCACGACACGGCGCGCCGCCAATCCAAGCAAAGCCAGGCCTGTCAGCACCACAGTGCTCGGCTCGGGCACCTTGGGGCCCGCCATCGTGTAACCAACCGCCGCGTCGAACAGCTTCAGTCCATCGGCGTTGAGCACGTCGAACGTGGTCTTCTCCAAGAACAGATTCACGCGTCGCGAAGGCGCCGCCGCAATGTAGTTCGCATCGGCCAGCGGGTTTCCAAGCGCGTCGCCAAGTTCCAGGGCCACGATCCCACCGAGTTGATGGCCCCCTAACGCCGCCGTGAAGTAGGTGCCCACGATGTCCGCATCGGCGACGATCTTGCGCCCGAGCGTAGCACCGGATTCAGTCCCGAACGACGAAAACGGGACCGTACCTGGCGCGCCGGTTACCACGGGCAGCAGTCCACTTAGTCCGGCCGCGAGCGGGTGCGCGGGCAGCAGGATGTTCATGCTGTCGTTGGTGAACGTGCCGTTTCCGATCGCAGGCGCCGTGTTGCCGATCAAGCCCATTGGGACAACCACGTTGGTTCCGCCCTGAAAATTCAAAATCGGGTGACCGTAGGCCCGCAAGTTCGAGCCGTCGTTGTCGGTGCCGGGGATGGTTCCCCACACATTGGCCACGGCCCCCGAGCTTGCCGTGTTCGAGATAATGATCATGTCCGTCGCGGCCGCCAAACCCGGAGCGGCTACATTGTTGTCGTCCATCATGGTGACCGTATGCCCCAGCGCACCCGTGAGCCGATTGAACATGGCCGTGTCCGTGGGCGTGAATATGCCGGGCGTAGCGCCATCGTTTCCGATGAACAAGATAGTGCCGGCAGTCGCCAGCGGCGGGGAAAGGGCCAACGCGGCCAGGGCCGACAAGGTGGCCAGAGCTGATACTGTGGCTAATCTCAGTGACAGGTGTTTCATGAACAGGTATTTCAGGGACATTCTCATGTAGCGTTCTCCTTGAGCAGCAACCAGGTAAGTGTTTGGAAACCCATGTAAGTGCTTGGAAACGAAGTGGCGCTAGGGCCAACATTCCCAGGCACAACCTCTCCTCACGTTCGATCGTGGCGCCGCGCCACAATCGAAGACCCTCGCAAAATCCAGTCTAAGAAGCCGGAAACAACAGAGTCAAGGAGATTTCCGTGATTCCTGTGTGTCCGATTTCTGGTTCACTGTTGTCGTAGCGCTTTTTGACGATCCACTGCTCGCCGGCGCAATTGCCAGTTCGCCGTCTTTCCCTAACATCACCGGACGAATCGCCTGTTCGATCGCGACATTGTCGAGCAAGGCAAACTGCGGCACGCGATGCGCGTTGCGGTTGTGGAACACGACATGATTGCGTTCCATCCGCGGCGGCGCCTTATTGGTAAACACGTGCGCCCTGGGGCCCGTGCCACTCGCTTCCCAGAGCTTCAGAGAAAGTCCTCCCGGCACGTCCAAAATCTCGAACTCGAAGACGTCGTTCACGTGAATCTGCAGGTCGGTCACCGCCAGGTCGACCTTGCAATCGCCCCGGCCCAGGATGCCGACTCGCGACGTGCCTCGCTCCATCACGGCCGCGAAGGTAATGCCATTGAGCGTATCGCCATATTGTCCACCCGGCCGGCCGTCGCTCCGCGTGAGCACCTCGAACACATCTCCCTCGGTGCGGAACGTCCAGCGACCCGTGATGCGAAGTCCCCGCAACCGGCCCGGGTCGAACTCGTTCACGCTCACCAGGTGTGCCCGATCGACGAGCGTCAGACTGCCCTCGATTTCAAAGATATTCGGCACGCCGTAGGGAATGCCCTCGGTGACGACCTTCCAAGATTTCAGATTCAACTCGTTGTCGTCAAAGTCGTCGGCGAGCACGGGCCACCACACGCCTTCGAGGTCGCGGGCAGGTTGCGGACGGATGCGGCGGAACTCGTCGGGCCGAAATGCCACTTCCTGCCAACCGGCCAACGGGGGCGAGTCGAGACGCCGGGCCTGGCCGACCAGCAGCTTCTGTCGCGGTAGATCGGCACCTTGCCGAGGCGCTGCGCCGAACACTGTCGGACCATCTCGCAGGTCCTCGATCCGCGGGGCGCCCAACTCGACTTCGCCTTCCAACACTTGCACTTCGGTGGCGCCGGCCGGCGAGACTTCGACGCCGAACTCCGTGCCCAGATCGACGATGTCGGCCGTTTGTGTTTCGATCGTGAAACCAATGGCTTGCTGCGGGACATGGGCCATCAGGCGGCCCGATTCCAGATGAGCGCGGTCGGACGCGTGCAGGTAGAACACGGCGGGGCCTTCGAGAAACACTTGTGCGCCGTTGTCGAAGCCAACCTGCGCTCGCCCCTGCTTGAGCCGCAACGAGCCGCGTGAAAGTCGCGAACCGGCCAGCGTGGGCAGCGTGCTTCCGGTCCATTCGCAACCGTTGGCTGCCACGAGCGTGGCAAACGGTGCGGGCTTCGAGAGCAACTCGCGCGGAAGATCGCCGGCGACTGAAACTCGACCGGCCGTGACGTCAGCGGACGCTGCAGCGTTGGGTCCTTGTGCACGATCGGGTTCAGGCATCATCGCCACTTTGCCCTCAGCGAGCCCTGTGGCCCCAGCGGCCTGCGCTAGCTCCGCGTTGGTCACAGCGTCGTTGGCAACCTTGTGGTTAGTCAAATTGTCGTTAGTCAAATTGTCGCCGACAATGCTTGGGCCTGTCTTGCCGGCGACCTCGCGTCGCAATTCACCGCCGAGGAAGAGACCGAGCCCGAACACCACCAGGCAGATGAGTGCCAAAGGAATCGCGAGCGGAAACTTGCTGACGCTCGACCACAGGGAGGGACCGGCGCCCGGCTGCGGCAAGGGGAGCGGAGCGACGTTCGACGCCCCTGACGCCTGCGACGCAGACGGGATTTGCGAGTCGGCCGTACTAGCACGTGCAGCGTCATCATGCAGCAGGTCACCACGCATCAGATCGCCGTGCAGCAGATCGCCGTGGATAAGATCACTGTGCAACTGCACGTACTCGACGTAATGCTTCCGCACTTGTGCGTCGTCGATAAGCCGTGCATCGAGCCAATCCGATTGTTGCGCCGTGATTCGGCCTTCGACGAGCGCTTCGAAGATGGCGCGCAACTCCTCGGGCAGCGGCACGGCGCCGTGTTCGCTTCTGTCGTCGCTTAACTCTCGTTCGTTCATTTTGTCGTCATTCATTGCCATCGCCCCCCGGCGATCAAACCTTACCCTCGCCCCCCGGCGGCCAGCGTTCGTTCAATGCACTTGAAGAGCTCGCGGCGAATGCGGCTCAGGGACTGATACACTGCATCACACGAACGGCCTATTCGGACCGCCAATTGCTCGACGGTCATGCCCGACAGGTAGCGGTCGCGCACGAGCTGCCCGTGACGCGCGTTGAGCTTGCCAAGGCAGTGCTGCAGGGCTGCATGTCGCCGCTCGCCGCTGTCGCCCGCTGTGCGGATTTCACCCGAAATGGCCTCGATGGCCGCGTTGCTGAACAATCGCCGGTGCCGTGCGCGGCGCTCGCGATACTTGAGCACTTCCAACCGCGCGACGGAATACGCCCAGGCCAGGAAGTTCGTGCCCGGCGCGAAGTCGTCGAATTTCTCCCACAGCACCACCCGGGTTTCCTGTAACAACTCTTCGGCGTCGTTCCGGTCGGGCGCCATGGCAAACACGAAGGCGAACAGGGCCCGGTCCACACGCGCCAACAGCGCGGCGAATTCTTCACGACGAGCCAATCGCGATTCGGACTCCAACGCGTCCACATCTCCCTCCCACAGGTCGGCCGAAGCGTTACGTCGAATTTGCGTCGATCACCAAGTGGCACGCGCAGGACCGTTGGTCCGCGCAACACCGCCTGAGGGCGACACGATTTCGGCAAACTCCCTCGCTGAATTAGCAACGCCAAGCCGTGCAATTCCTAGCGCCAAGTTGCCCCCTTAGGATCCGCGCAAGAATAACCTGGTCAATTGGCCACGGATTGAACACTGATTGAACACGGACGACAAATACAATCACGAAAATAGGAAAGCTCGAGACCCCGAAAACAACGCTTGTTCTCGCCGTTTTCCCTGGTTCATTTTTTTGTGATCCTCTTCATCCGTGTCGATCCGTGTTTCATCCGTGGCTGAGAATAGATCAACTTATTTCTGCGCGATGCCTTAAGGTCGACAACTTGCCAGCGACACCTTGATTGAACGCTGCCACGGCCGACGGTGCAACCCCTCCGACTTTCTCCCCGCCCGAGATCCGGACGGCATAAAACAACCCGCAGAATAACCCGGCGACGGCCTTGGATCTGACGGACATTTTTCCAAATAAACAAAAGTTTTCTTTCCTAACAAAGGCGCGTCGTCGCGGCGCTGTCTTTTGCACGGCGACCCCGCGCGAGCAACTCGCAACATTCCGCTGCAAAGCACGGATGTTTAGTTGCTAAACTTCGCACGGATTGGTATTGGTTTAATAAGTCGGCGCGTATAATCATTGAACGCGTGACGCCAGCGCACGAGGGAGCGCGGCGATCGAACGACGATTCGTGGCGTGCTGTTTTTCCGCACGCTGTATTTCTGAAAGCTGTGGGAGAGGTAAGTCGCAGTCCAACGTCGATCGTCGACGTTGCGCGCTTTGGCGTCGAATGCGCGAAGCCGATTGCACGAGAGCGGGCGCCGCGATGCGCACGCAAGCAACCCTGTAAAGCGTCGCACCGTATTCTTAACTTTGGAACAAACTCATGCGAACTCGTCATAGTTATTCTGCCATCGGCGCCTTGCGGACCGGCTTTACGTTGGTCGAATTGCTTGTCGTGATTGCGATCATCGGCATTCTGATTGGGTTGCTGCTGCCCGCGGTGCAGGCGGCGCGCGAGAGCGCGCGGCGGACGCAGTGCAAGAACAATCTCAAGCAGATCTCGCTAGGGTTTCTGAACACCGAAAGCACGTACGGTTTCCTTCCCTCGGGCGGGTGGGGCAGCGGTTGGATGGCCGATCCCTCGCGCGGCGCCGGCAAACGGCAGCCGGGCAATTGGGCTTACAGCGTGCTGCCCGCCGTGGAGCAGACCGCGCTCTGGCAGCGAGGTCAGGGCGCGGTGGGCGCCGAGAAGCAGGCGGCCATCTTTGGCCTGGTCACCACGCCGATTCCCATGTTTCATTGTCCGAGTCGACGCGAGGCAAAGCTTTATCCGCATCCCTCGGCATATGCCAACGGCTTGCTCGAGAGTCCCGCCTGGCCCTCCGCGCCCTGGCCGACTGAGTCGGCCAAGACCGACTACGCCGCTAATGCCGGAGACGTGGACGACTACGCCCGGAATGTCAACGGTCCGCCCACTTTGTTTTACGCGGATGCGAATCCCTCGTGGCCGAATAGCTTCGACTCGATCACCAAGAACCGTGGCGTGTGTTTTGCAACCAGTGAGATCCGCTTCGCGCAGATTACCGATGGAACCAGCAATACGCTGATGGTGGCCGAGAAGTTCCTGCGCGCACAAGGCTACGAAACGGGCGAAAAAATAGGCGAGGACCAAAATGCTTATTCGGGGTTTCAGGCCGACCAGTTCCGGTCCACCGACGTGGTTACCTCATTGGGCCTGCGCAACCCGGCTCGCGATGCGGTTGTCATCAGCCCCACGAGCAACAACGATGAAGTCGAACGGACCGATCGCTTGTTTGGCAGCGCGCACCCGGCGGGCTTGAACGCCGCGATGTGCGACGGCTCGGTGCAGAATATCAACTACGAAATCGACTCGCAGGTTTTCCGCTTGCTGGGCAGCCGCGACGACGGACTACCCGTCAGCCTTCCGCAGTAGTGCATGTTGGGCAACCACGAATAAGAGCCTCGAACGCAACCTTCCAACACGCCGTCATTCCCGCGCAGGCGGGAATCCAGTACACCGCAAGACGGCCATGCGCCACAAGAGTTACAATCGCCGAGCACAAGTCTCTTTCGCAACCACTCTCTCCGAGTCCCTGGATTCCCGCCTGCGCGGGAATGACGTTCGAGTCGTGGAGTTCGAGGCTCTAAGGAAACTAGCATGACGGGCGAGACGCCCGTCCCACAGCCTCAACTCATCCCTGGCCGCAACTCACCTGCTCAATCCACCGGCGGCAGGACCAGGTCTTTGAACCAGAAGTGCCGCAGTTCTTTGATCACGGTCAGGAACTTGTCGAGATCGACCGGCTTGGTGATGTAGCTCTCGACGCCCAGCCGCTCGCTCCGCAGGCGGTCTTCGACCTCGTCGGACGAGGTGAGCACGACGACCGGGATGCTTTTCAAGTCGTCGTCGCCCTTGATCTCGGCCAAGACGCCCAAGCCATCGAGCTTGGGCAGCAACAGATCGAGCAGAATCAGATCGGGCCGCGGCGCTCGGGCGAAGCGGTCTTTGCGGCGCAGGAAGTCGAGCGCCTCGAGGCCGTCGCGGACCAAGGTCAGTCGATTCCGCACGGGCCCCTTGGCCAGCGCGGCCATCGTCCAGCGGGCATCGACCAGGCCGTCTTCGACCAACAAGATTTCCATCGGCCGTCCGACAGGCTCGTTTAACATGGCGTCGCACTCCCGCTAAGGCCCAACACCCTCCACGATAGCACGAAGCGGCAAGAAAAGCGACGTTCAGCGCCCCACCGGCGCCGAGTTACTCATCACTGCCCACCGCCAACTAAGGATCCGCACATAAATAACCTGTTCAATTTGCCACGGATTGAACACGGATGAAGAGCAACGATAGAAAAGCATGAAAAAATCGGAGACTTAGCCGCCCCGCTTGCGGGGCGCTCCGCGGGCGTAGTACGTGTGGAAACGACTCAGGTGGAATGGGTAATGGCCCGGAACCGCGGAGCGCCCCGCGAGCGGGGCGGCTAACTCGATGTTCGTGTGTTCGTGATTCTCTTCATCCGTGTCGATCCGTGTTTAATCCGTGGCTATAAAACTGCTCAAGTTTTTTCTGTACGTGCCATAACTACGGCTCAATCCGGTACTTTTTTCCGTGTTCGCTTGAGGAACCGCTGCATGTCGATCACGTGCCGCACGTGCGTGCCTTGGCCGATCATTTCTTGTTCGTCGTGGGCTTCAATCCGGAACGAGACCTTTTGGCCCTCGACGGCCAGCACTTCGGCCCGGGCTGTGACCGTGGCGCCGGCCGGCGTGGCCGCCAGGTGCGCGAACTGAAACTCGACGCCGACCGACTGCTCGCCGGCATCCAGGTGGGGGCTAATGGCTTCGAACGCTGCGAACTCCATCGCCATCAACATGAAGGGCGAGCCAAACACGGCCGGCCCTTCCGGGTGGTAATGGCTCACCAATTGGTTGGAGACGACCTTCTGCTTGATCTCGCCAGTGATGCCGGCCACAAGGGTGTTTTTCATTTGAGGGATCACGGGTGTGCGGCGTTACGAGTTGATTGGTTGCGAGCGGCCAGTATCAAATCCTGAATGCCAGGCGTTGCGTCAGCGGTTAGCCGCCAACGAATTCTACCGCAACAGCCGGTCTGAGATCAAAGGCCGTTTGTAGCCACTCGTAGGTGGCCCTGACGTTCGGTTGACAGTGGGTTCTGCTTGCCGAGCTGCGCCTACTACATTCCAAGCACCGCGTTCCCATCGCGTTCGTGCCCTGCTACTCTGTTTGTCATGGCTATCATTCGCTCTACGACCTGCCTCTGTTTGTTCACGATCCTCAGCGCCGCCTGCACATTTACGCCTGCTGCGGCTGCCGAAACGGTCGATTCGCTGCTGGAGAAGGCCGGCAAGGAGATCGCCCAGGAGCATCACCAGGAAGCCATTGCCACGCTCACCCGCGCGATGGAGGTCGATCCCCAGGCGGCCGCGGCTTACGATCTGCGTGGCAGCGAACAGTTCAAGCTGGGTCGCATCGCCGAGTCGATTGCCGATTTCGACAAGTTTCTTGCCCTGCGGCCCAGCGAAACCGCCGGCCACTGGAAACGGGGCATCTCGTTTTACTATGCCGGCCGCTACGCCGACGGCCGCAAGCAGTTCGAGGGCTATCAGACGGTCGACGACGCCGATGTGGAAAACGCCGTGTGGCGATATTTGTGCATGGCCCGCGCCGGCGGCGTGGCCCAGGCGCGCGAGCAAATTCTGAAGATCGGCAACGACCGCCGTGTGCCGATGCGCGAAGTCTACTCGCTGTACGCCGGCAAGAGCACGCCCGAGGAGGTCCTGGCCGCGGCCCGCTCGGGCAAGCCCACGCCGGCGCAGCTCAACGAGCGGCTGTTCTACGCACATCTCTATCTGGGCCTGTATTTTGAAGCGGCGGGCGACAAAACCAAAGCCAAGGAGCACATCACCGCCGCGGCCGAGAAGCACAAGATCGGCCACTACATGTGGGACGTCGCCCGAGTGCATGCGGAGCGGCTCGGAAAGTAAAGGCGGAAGGCGGTAGGCGGATCGGGCCAATGAACTGGCGAGCCGGATGCGTAAGCTTCCGGTTTGGTGACTTCAGGCGGTGTCTGGAACCGTCGGCAAAGACCAGGCAACCATACCGCAAAGCGTAATTGCCGACGGTTCCTGACACCTTCCGGCAACCCATCTCCTCGCGACGCCAACCGCCGCATCCAGGGTGTCAGGAACCGTTGACCGAATGTAAGTGTACGAAGGCGAAGCGGATTTGCGGTCAACGGTTCCTGACACGATCGTTTGCGCAAAAGCGCGCACTTTTGCGCAGCGGCGCGCACTTGTGTGCGCGGCGCAAGTGTAAGGGCAGCAACGGTTTGACCTGGCATTTCGCACGTTTGCGCGCATTTTGCTGTGATTGCGCGAGGAAAAATTCATGATTTGACGTGTAAGTCGCTCGTTGTGAGCAGTTAGGGCGAGCATGCGGTGGCTCTCGCGCGCGGCAAGCGGTTGTCGGCCAAGGGCTTGCCCTGCGGCAGCCAGATCGAGCCCGCGACGTAAATCAAAAGTATCGTCGAGAATCGGCGGCAGCCCCAGCGCGCGGAATCAGCGCCGACTCGGCCGTGCGTTTTTCAAAAAAAAAAGAAAACGCTCGGCGGTGAGCTGGGGGCGTCGCGGCGCATCTTGGGTGATTACGCCTGAGCGACGGCAACGGATTCCTCGGTTCGTGCCACTCGTCTCACGGCCTCTTCCACGGCCATGAAGACCACGAAGCGCGGCACTAGGAACCGCCCGCACCACCGTAGTAGACCTGTTGCCCTAAATCGTCACGTAGCGGAATTCGTGAGAATTCAGTCTGCACATCGGAATTCTCACGAATTCCGCTACGCACTTACGAATTCCGCGACGGTCAGCGCGACGTTTTGAGGCAAAGGGTCTACTACGGTGGCCTTTGTGGCGAATGCCTCGCGGCTCAGCACTGTGCCTGGCACGGCCAGAAGCTGAACGACCAGGGCAACACGAACCTCGGGGGCACGCTCGCGTCACGCCTTGCTCCATGCCGCGGCCGCTCGCTGAAGCGACCGGCGGCAAGCGGTAGGTCACGCACTCCTGTGCGTGACAAGGCGCATCGCCGTACTTCGAGAACGCGGTTCCCGAAGCATCGCGTCGGCGTGGCTCTGTCACGCACGGAGTGCGTGACCTACTTTGCTCGGTCGCTCCCCAACGGACCACGGCAAGACTCTGCGAAAGTGAAAGCAAGCGAGTTGCGGCGGCGCCGGGACCCGCCCTATCCCTGCCCACCTAGGATGATCCCACGGGTCTTCCACCCACCGCGGGACGAGGGCCAAGGCAAACGGAATCCTGCGACGCACTTGAATCGGCCGCGGACTCATTTCGCGCGTTTGCGTTAGACGCATTCTACCGCGCGGCAGGCACCGATCTCAACGGCCGTTTTTGGTCACTCGCGCGGCGCACCGACCCATGGCGAGCGGGGCGGCGTAAGCCTCCCGTTCTCGTGGTAGCGAAATCGATTCTCCACTCGGTCGCGCGCGGCCAAAACCTGCGGTTGACGGCCGGGTTGGTCGAGTTCCAACCGATGTGGAGTCCGTTCACCAGTCCCCGTCGGTCGATGTGACCGGCGCGTGAACGTTTCGCCCATTGCGGCAACCCTGCATTGGGGCGAGGCATCGGTTACATTTTTGGCATGCCCGACATCTTGCCCTTAGAGTTCTTCGAGCGGCCAGTACTAGAGGTGGCCCAAGGACTCCTCGGCGCGTCGCTGGTCAGGCGAATGCCCGCTGGCAACACCATCTCTTCGATGCTGACCGAGGTCGAAGCCTACGATGGCCCTCTGGACCTGGCCTCGCACGCCTCAAAAGGCCGGACGCCGCGGACCGAGGTAATGTTCGGGCCCGCCGGCGTCTTCTACGTCTACTTGATTTACGGCATGCACTGGATGCTCAACGTGGTCACCGGAGAACCGGGCTATCCAGCGGCTGTGCTCATTCGCGGGACATCGGACATCAGCGGCCCCGGCCGGATTACGGCTCGCCTGCGGATTGACAAATCATTGAATGGCAAACCAGCCAAGAAGTCGAGCGGCCTCTGGTTCGAGAATCGCTCGATCGTCATTCCCGACGAGCAGATCGAGACGACTCCGCGCATCGGAGTAGACTACAGCGGCGACTGGTCGCGGGTCCCCTACCGATTCATACTGCGCGAGTGAGGAACGACCGAAAACAACTTCGTCCTCTAATCCCTCGCCCCTTGCGGGAGAGGCCAGGTGAGGGGCAGTAGAAACGGAAGTTGTTTTTCGGTTCCTCCTGACTTCCTGTTTATCTCCCTCTGTTTGTCCCTCTGAGTCGTTCAACGAAACGAGCACGTTTGCGTTCGACGCATTTTACCGCGCGGCAGGCACCGATCCTAACGGCCGTTTTTGGTCAGAGTTCTTCGGCGATCGTCGTCGCGCGCGTGGCCAAAAAGAGAGGTTGACAGACGTCTATCGCAAGATGCTATTCGTGGACAGGCATTCAACCAACAGAAAGCAAGCCTTCATCGTTGTTTGTCAGGTCTCCTCGTGCTGCCATTTTGTCGATTGTGGATTCAACTCGTTCTTGAATCTTTTTGCCCGTGCGTTGAAAACCCAGTTCACGGGCAACCGATTTGACCAACTGTTCCCTACTCGTCTGGCCAACGCGTCGAAGAAGCCCTGAGATAACTTCACGCAGAATGTTATTCGGCACGTCCTCAATGCTGGAATAGGAGCCGGACACCAAGGCTACCTCGTTGGGATCGCGATTTCGCAGCACTGGCTGCTCCTCGTGTATTTCCTTGGGCTCGTCTGGCACAAAGGCATGAGAAATAGGGGCCTGCCAGCTATCAACGCGTTTAAGCTCTTCTTCATAGGCGAGCATGATACGTTTAATCTGTCGTTCGGGGTCACGCACCCAATCGGTTGACCACACTCGACAAATTCTCCATCCGAGGCGCTCTAGCACTTGTTGCCTCAATCGGTCACGGTCTCTTGCCGTTCTGGAGCTATGATATGTTGCACCATCGCATTCGATTCCCAGCAGATAGCGACCTTCACGCTCGGGGTGTACCAACGCCAGATCAATTCTAAAACCACTGCAACCCACCTGCCGTCGGCATTTCAAACCAAGACGAAGGAGTGCCTGCTCAACTTCGTATTCAAAGGGAGAATCATTTTCGCCGTCGCCTGAGTCAATAATCTGTTCTCTAATAGCTTTAGGTCCACGGTCCGCAAAGTCCAGGTATGCTCTCAGAAGTTGTGCACCTCGGGATTGAGTTCTTGTTAGATCGATGTCATCCGCGCGCACAGAACTAACTAGAATGACCCCGTGCCTAGCCCGGGTAATGGCTACATTCAGCCGTCTTTCGCCTTTCTCGTGATTGAGAGGACCGAAGCGCATTGCGAACTTGCCAGCCATATCGCGTCCGTAACCCACGCTAAGAATGATGTAGTCGCGTTCGTCACCCTGAACATTTTCTAGGTTCCTGACAATCAGTTTCTCACTGACCGAATCGCTGAAATGATCTTCCAATTCAGGACGAGCCTTACGAATCTTCTCAAGCTCATCTAGGACCGCAGTCTGCTGGCGTTGATTAAACGTAATTACACCCAAACTTCGGCGACCATCGCCTTCGAGATCTGGGTGCGTTTCAAAGTGCTCGACAACACATTGTGCAGTCTCACTCGCCTCTACCGGGTTGTAACCACCTCCATCACCCGCTAACCAGCGTCCCATGGGAACATGGTGGAGCCTAACGGCAGAGCACCCGTCAACGTCAAGTACGCTCGGAAAGGTGACCAGCTCATTTCCATAAAAGTGGTGATTTGAAAAGGCGATAAGTGATTCTCGGCGGCTACGGTAATGCCAGCGAAGTCGTTTCCGCGGCATCGCCAACGATTCGCATTTGTCGAGAATACTGTCGAAGTCGGCCAGCTTGTTATCGATCTCTTCGGAGTCTTCTGAGGATTCGACGTCTTCTTGCGAATCTAAACGGTCGAAGAATCTCGTCGGGGGCAGTTGTTCTTTGTCACCGGCTACAATCAGTTGCCTGCCTCTATATATGGCTCCGATCGCATCGAATGGCCGAACTTGGGATGCCTCATCAAAAATCACGACGTCGAATCGGAGTTGCTCAGAGTCGAGGAACGTGCTGACCGCTAGCGGGCTCATCATAACACAGGGCTTCAGTCGTTGAAGCACCGAAGGAATTGCCCGGAAGAGTCGCCGAATCGACATCAGACCTCGCTTACGTGTCGATTGCCGCATCAAAATTCCAAGCTCAGATGACGATGGCACATTTAGAAGTCCAATGTGTGGTCGGTTTGGATCGTCCAAAAGTCGCGCACGGATTCGCTGGTGTGCGCTTCGGACAAAATTACGATCCGCATTTCGAAACGTCGCTATTGTCTGCTCGTGGTCGTCAATTCGAAAATCTCTCAGCACTGGATCGAGAGCATAGACCTCGTCAAGCCATCGACGATAGAAGCGTTTCAGAAATGCCGTCGCGACATTCTCAGCGGTTAAATGTCCGACAGCCACTTCGTGAATCAGCGAGTCCACGCCGTGCTGTCCCAGCCCAGCCTCGATGCCCTTGAACTCAACCCATTCCTGAAGTCGTGCCATGTCTTGGACCATCGTCCTCAGCCAGGCGGCACAAGCCGCAGGCGATGTCTCGTCGAGGACGATTCCCGTCGAGACTTTAACCCGGTATTATTCACGATCCGCTGCGGTTTTGTCGCGGGCGTTTTTCCGTGCGGAGGAAGGGCAGCGGGGTCGTGGGCATCGCGCACCGCCCCCTGACCCCCAGAGACCAGTTGAAT
>Ga0163144_10002107_pt1 | contig 46449 bp, 47 predicted proteins | sample OliLak19BULKMAT1_FD_123175 | JGI IMG/M metagenome (GOLD analysis project Ga0163144, IMG submission 123175) | Freshwater microbial mat bacterial communities from Lake Vanda, McMurdo Dry Valleys, Antarctica - Oligotrophic Lake LV.19.BULKMAT1 | ecosystem: Environmental > Aquatic > Freshwater >... | reverse complement strand
TGAGCGCGCCGAGCTGCGTCGTCGTGAGGGCGCCGATCTCGGTCGTCGTCAGGCCGCCGACCTGAGTGGTCGTCAGCGCCGCGAGCTGAGTCGTGGTCACCGCGCCGAGCTGGGTCGTGGTCAGGGCGGCGATCTGCGTCGTCTTCAACCCGCCGAGCTGCGTCGTGGTCAGCGCTTCGATCTCGGTCGTACTCAACCCACCGATCTGGGTGGTCGTCAGCGCGCCGAGCTGCGTCGACTTGAGGCCGCCGAACTGCGTCGTGGTCAACGCGCCGATCTCGGTCGTCGTCAAGCCGCCGATCTGAGCCGTCGTCAGCGCACCGAGCAGCGTGCTGCTGAGCGAGCCGAGCTGGGTCGTCGTGAGGCCGCCAATCTGGGTCGTCGTCAGACCGCCGATCTGCGTGGTCGTCAACGCATCCAGCTCGGTCGTCGTCATCGCGCCGATCTGGGTCGTCGTCAACGCACCGATCTGAGTCGACTTGATGCCGCCGAGCTGGGTCGTCGTGAGCGCCTCGATCGCGGTCGTCGTCAGGCCGCGAACCTGGGTCGTCGTGAGCACGCCGAGCTGCGTGCTGGTGAGGGCGCCGAGCTGCGTCGTCGTGAGGGCGCCGATTTCGGTCGACGTCAGCCCGCCGATCTGGGTGGTCGTCAGCGCCGCGACCTGGGTGGTGGTCACCGCGCCGAGTTGGGTGGTCGTCAGGGCGGCGATCTGCGTCGACTTGATGCCGCCGAGCTGTGTCGTGGTCAGCGCTTCGATCTCGGTCGTCGTCAGGCCACCGATCTGGGTGGTCGTGAGCACGCCGAGCTGGGTGGATTTCAGGCCACCCAGCTGTGTTGTCGTGAGCGCCTCAATCTCGGTCGTCGTCAAGCCGCCGATCTGCAACGTCGTTAGGGCGCCAAGCTGGGTGCTCGTCAGCGCGCCGAGCTGAGTCGTCGTCAGCGCGCCGATCTCGGTCGTCGTCAGGCCACCGATCTGAGTGGTGGTCAGCGCATCGATTTGAGTCGTGGTGAGCGCGCCGACCTGGGTCGTGGTCAGGCGTCCGAGCTGGGTCGAGCTCAAGCCACCGAGCTGTGTGGTTGTCAGTGCATCAATCTCGGTCGTCGTCAGACCACTGATCTGCGTTGATGTCAGAACGCCGAGTTGGGTCGACTTCAAGCCACCGAACTGCGTGGTCGTGAGCGCACCGATCTCCGTCGACGTCAATCCGGCGACCTGAGTCGTCGTCAGGACGCCGAGCTGCGTCGTGGTCACGGCCCCGAGCTGCGTGGTCGTCAATGCCGCGATCTGCGTCGTCTTCAAGCCGCCGATCTGCGTCGTCGTCAGTGCATCGATCTCGGTGGTGGTGAGCGCACCGACCTGTGTCGTCGTGAGCGCGCCGAGCTGCGTGGATTTCAGGCCACCGAGCTGCGTGGTCGTCAGCGCGTCGATCTCGGTCGTCGTCAGGCCGCCAATCTGCGTCGTCGTCAGGACCCCGAGCTGCGTGCTCGTGAGAACGCCGAACTGCGTCGTCGAGAGAGCGCTGATTGCGGATGTCTTCAATCCAACGATCTGCGTCGTGCTGAGTGTCGTCAATTGCGTGGTGGTGATTACCGCGGCCTGGGTCGAGGTGAGCGCCCCCACCTGCGCCACTGTGAGCGCCTGAATGTCGGTGGTGGAGAGTCCAGCAATGACCGTCGTCGACAGACCCGAGATTTGCGTGGTCGTCAGGAAGGGAATGATCGACATCTGGCTGAGACTCCGTATTCGACGCGGGTGCGTACCCCGGCTTAATCAAAAGCGCTTACGCCGAGTTATCTCAGCCTTGTCTCACCAAACTGTGAATCACGGGCCTTTGTGTTCAACACCGGGGATCGGCCCGCCCGCAGCGGCGCAGCCAAAACTCACGATATGGTTACGAAGTTGTGGTCACGTCCGCCCCACACCGCGGCCGCCCCATGCGCCAGCGTCCGCAACACAAGGTCCGGCATGAGTTTCGACTGCCTCGCTTCATCAAGCATTAACCTGAACGGAGAGTTCGCGGAGGCGCTCACACCATGAGCGCTGCCGCAGCTCCCACGGTTTCACCGCTGCATACCGCCCTGCGCTGCCTGTTCGTGGTGGCGCTGCATCGTGGCGTGCAGCTGACGCCGCAACGCTTCGCCGAAGTCACCGAGGCGGACACGCTGGGCACGATCCTCGAGGTGATGCGCAAGGTGAAGCTGCGCGGGAAGATCCTGCGCGGCTGCAAGTGGAGTGACCTGGCGGCATTGAACTACGCCTACCCGGTCATGGCGCTCCTCAAAGGCGGCTACTGGGTCGTCGTCGTCAACACCACCGACGGTCCCGAAGGTCCCTCAGCCGCGACCCTCAATCCGCAGACCGAGAAGGAGGGCATCACCCTCATCCCGCAGTCGCAGTTCATGGAGAACTGGACCGGATCGGTCATCCTCTGCAAGAACGCACGCCGCGCCAACGAAGAGGTGCAGAATTTCGGGCTGCGCTGGTTCGTGCCGGAAATCCTGCGCCATCGCATTCTGCTGCGCGACGTCGCGATCGCGGCGACGATGTCGAGTCTGATCGCCTTCTCGACGCCGCTGATGTTCCAGATCCTGATCGACAAGGTCATCACGCATCACAGCTATCAGACGCTGACGGCGCTTATCTTCCTGTTTGCCTTCATTACTCTGTTCGACGGCGTGTTCAGCTATACGCGCCAGTATCTGATGCTGTTCGTGACCAGCAAGGTCGACGCGCGGCTCGCCTCGCGGACATTCCAGCACCTGCTCAATCTGCCGCTCTCCTTCTTCGAGTCGACCAGCGCCGGCGTCCTGATGCGCCATCTTCAGCAGACGGAAACCATACGGCACTTCCTGACGGGGCGGCTGTTCCAGACCATGCTGGATGCGTTCGCGCTGCCCCTGCTGCTGACCATGCTCTTTCTCTACAGCGCCAAGCTCACGATCGTGGTGCTGATATTCTCGTCGGCGATCGCGGCCGTGATCGGCGTGATGGTGCCGACGTTCCGTGCCCAACTGGAGCAGCTCTATGCGGCCGAGGGCGCGCGCCAGGGCCATCTCGTTGAAACCATCCACGGCATGCGGACGGTGAAGTCCCTCGCCATCGAGCCGACGCGGATGACCGCCTGGGACGACAAGGTTGCCGCCGGCGTGCGTCAACGCAGCATCGTCGGGCGCATGTCGGCCATCGCCAGCGTGCTGACCCAGGGTCTCGAGAAGAGCATGCAGATCACGGTACTGTCCTTGGGTGCCATCGATGTCTTCGAAGGCGCACTGAGCATTGGGGCCTTGATCGCCTTCAACATGATCTCTGGTCGCGTCACGGGCCCGCTGGTTCAGATCGTCGGCCTCATCAACGAGTATCAAGAAGCGTCACTGGCCGTGAAGATGCTGGGCGTCGTGATGCAGCACCCACCCGAGCGCGACCCAAAGCAATCCGGCATGGCGCCGGCGATCTCGGGTCAGATGGACTTCGACCAACTCACCTTCAAATATCCCAAGGCCGGCACGCCGGCGCTGGATCGCGTCTCATTCTCGGTGAAGCAAGGCCAGGTCATCGGTGTCGTCGGGCGCTCAGGCTCGGGCAAGACCACGGTGACCCGGTTGATTCAAGGCATTCAGACTGCGCAAGAGGGCGCGCTGCGCCTCGACGGCGTGGACATACGCCATATCGACCTTCCGCATCTGCGCCGCAGCATCGGTGTGGTTTTGCAGGAGAACTTCCTGTTTCGCGGCACGATCAAGGAGAACATCGCCGCTGCCAAGCCAGACGCGTCGCTGGCCGAAGTCATCGAGGCCGCGCGGATGGCCGGCGCCACCGAGTTCATCGATCGTCTGCCGCAATCCTACGAGACGCCGGTTGAAGAGAACGGCGCGAATTTCTCCGGCGGCCAGCGCCAACGCATCGCCATCGCCCGCGCCCTGATGGTCAAGCCGAAGCTGCTGATCTTCGATGAGGCGACGAGCGCCCTCGACCCCGAGAGCGAGTCGATCATCCAGGCCAATCTCAAGGAGATCGCGCGTGGCCGCACCCTGCTCATCGTGTCCCATCGTCTGACATCGTTGGCGCAGTCGGATGCCATCCTTGTCCTCGAGCACGGCAAGGTCCTCGATTTCGCTCCGCATCCCGAGCTGATGGAGAGATGCGGTGCCTACAAGAATCTCTGGGACCAGCAGACGAAGAGCTACCAATGAAGAGGCGGAGCCGACTGGGCCGGATGCTCCGCTTCTGGCCGTCGCAAGCGGATGTCGGCCGGGATTGGATGAAGGACACCTCGAGCCGGTACGTGCCGGATCTCGAGGACATCCTCTCCGAAAGACCGCCGCGCAGCGTGCGCAGCACGCATTTCATGATCGCCACGTTGTTCGTCGGCCTGATCGTGATCTCGTCGCTGGTGAGCGTCGACATCATCGTCACCGGGTCCGGGCGCCTCAGCCCCGATGCGCCGACGATCGTCGTGCAGCCGATGCAACTCTCGATCATCCGCGATGTGCGCGTGAAGCCGGGCGACATGGTTCGCCGGGGCGACGTCCTGGCCACGCTCGACCCGACATTCACCCAGGCCGACAAGTCGGCGTTGCTGACACAGCAAAAGGCAGCACAGGCCCAGATCGCGCGGCTGGAGGCCGAGCTGGCCGGCAAGCCGCTGACGCTGACCAACGAAGGCGGCGACAATCTGATCCAGCTCACGTTGTACGAGCAGCGGACCTCCCAGTACGTGTCCCGGCTGGCCGCCTTCGACGAGGACATCCAGCGCTTCAAGGCCGACGCCGTCGCGACCGAGAGCAACCGAGGGTCGCTGCTGCAGCAGATCGAAGTGGCGCGGGAACTCGAGACCTTGCGCGGCGATCTCTTCGAAAAGCGACTTGGCTCGAAGATCTTCTACCTCGAAGCCCGCACTTTCCGGATGCGGGCCGAGCGTGAACTGCAGGACGCCAGCAATCACCTGAATGGGTCGTGGTACTCGATGCAGTCGAAGATGGCCGATCGGCAGGCCTTCGTGGACGAGTGGCGGCGCCAGTTGCTCGAGGAACTCGTGAGGGCGCGCGCCCAGGAATCGGTCGTCGGGGAGACTCTCGCCAAGGCCGTGATGATGAACGATCTCGTGACTCTCATCGCCCCAGCCGATGGCGTGGTGCTGACCGTGGCCAAGAGATCGGTCGGGTCGGTGCTCAACCAGGCAGAACCGCTGGTGACCTTGATCCCGACCAGCGCCGCGTTGATCGCCGAGGTGATGATCAATTCGGCCGATGTCGGCTACATCATGCCGGGACAGGAGGTCGCGCTGAAAGTCGACGCCTTTCCGTTCCAGCGCCATGGCATGCTGACGGGAAGCCTGCGCGCCGTCGGCGCGGAATCCTTCGGCGCCAACGAAGGTGGCGGCGGAACGTCCAGCTATACGCCGCCGATCCCTGGCGGCTATCACCGCAGCCAGATCGAGTTGACGAACGCGACGCTGCGCGGGATCGCCGACAAGAGCAATCTGATCGCCGGCATGACTCTCACCGCAGAGATCAAGGTCGGCTCGCGCTCGGTCATCTCGTACTTCCTCTACCCCATCCGCCGCGGCCTCAGCGAGAGTCTGCGCGAGCCATGACTTCGACGCCGCCCGTCCTCGACCAGAAACGAAACAACGCCTTGGCACATCCCCTCCTGTTCGCGGCACGCGAATAGGAGGGGTGGCAGCGCGCGTCAGCGCGCTGACGGGGAGGTTCCTCGAATTCAGCGAGCGCGAAGTTCAAGGAACCTCCCCGGCTGCTACGCGGCCACCCCTCCTATCGTGTGCCGCGACAGGAGGGGATGTTTTGCATCCTCATCGGCATCGCGTGCGCGTTCTTGCCGTCCGGCCGGACGTTGATCAAGCTGGTGGGATCGATCGTCGCGACACCGGGTACAGGAACATGTCGATGAGCAGTGATCTCGCCTATCTCGCCGCTGGCGATCTCGCCCGGCTCTACCGCGCGCGCAAATTGTCGCCTGTCGACGTGACGAATGCGCTGCTGGCGCGCAGCGAGGCGAGCCAGGCTTCCATCAATGCCTTCATCACGATCGATCATGCCGGCGCCATGCAGGCTGCGCGCGACTCACAGGCGCGCTTCGACCGCGGCGCGCCGCTCGGCGTCCTCGATGGCGTGCCCTACTCCGTCAAGGATCTGACCAACACCGCAGGGCTGCGCACCACCATGGGCTCCAAGGTCATGAAGGATTTCGTGCCCAAGGACGACGCGGTGCCCGTGGCGCGGATGCGTGCGGCGGGCGCGGTGCTGCTTGGCAAGACGACGACGCCCGAATGGGGCCACAAGGCCATGACGGACTCGCCGCTCTTCGGCGTGACGCGCAATCCTTGGCATGCGGAGCGTACCTGTGGCGGCTCGAGCGGCGGCGCCGGCGCGGCAGTCGCCGCGGGGATCGGCCCCATCGCGCTCGGCACCGATGGCGGCGGATCGATCCGCATTCCCGCCGCGAATTGCGGCATAGTCGGATTGAAGCAGACGCTCGGCCGGATTCCGAACATCCACGCCGTCGACCTCTTCGCCAATCACTCTTACATCGGCCCGATGACCCGCAGCGCCGCCGACGCGGCGCTCATGTTCGCGACGCTGGAAGGTCCCGACCACCGCGATCCCTATGCGATCAGACCGCCGCGCCGCCTGCCATCGCTGCCGCCGGGAACGCTGGCGGGCTTGCGCATCGGCTTCGCGCTCAAGGCTGGCAATCCGCGCGTCGCCGCGGATGTCGAGGCAAGTTGCGCCGCGAGTCTGTCTGCCCTCGAGACGATGGGTGCAGCCATCGGAGAGTTCGCGATCGACTTCGCGCAGCATGTCGAGGTCTTCCAGATCACATGGCAATCGAGCCTGCGCGCGCGCCTCAAGGAACTGATCGAGAAATCCGGACAGCCCGTCGCGACCTCCCTCGCGCAGACCATTGAGCTCGGCGCGCGGCACAGCGCCGTCGATCTCGCCAAGGCGCAGGCGCTGCGCACGGGGCTGTTCCGCGACGTGGAAACATTGCTCCAGCGCTTCGACGTGCTGGCCACGCCGATGATGGCGCGCGACGCGCTGCCGCTGAGCCAGGATCCCCTGGCGGAAATCGAGATCGACGGCGTGCGCACGGGCACCATGCGCCGCGACCTCTATCCCTACACATGGCCCTTCAATCTGACGGGGCACCCGGCGATTTCCGTGCCCTGCGGTTTCAGCAAGGACGGATTGCCGCTGGGCTTCCAACTCATCGGGCCGTGGGATAGCGACGAGCGCTTGCTCGATCTGGCCCAGCGCCTCGAATCCGCACGGCCATGGACCGAGCATCGGCCCAAGCTCACCTTCACTTGAGCGCAAAGCAGCGCCGCTTGCGGTCCGTGTTTTCCCATGTGAGATTTTCCCGGGATCACGCGATCGGGGGCCAGCATGGCGACGTACAGCTTCACGGTGAACGGCGCAGCACGAACCGTCGACTCTCGCGAGCCTGATCAACCCCTGCTTCATGTGCTGCGCAGCACGGCGCCTGTCCCCGCCGCGCTCGCCAACGCCATCTTCGACACGACGGGCGGGCGGATGCGCACCGTGCCCTTCAAGCCGGCGCGCGTGAAGGCGGCGATCGCGCTGGACCGGGCAAAGGAGGGGCGGATGGCACTCAGAGGCAACGCGGCCTGCAGGTATCTCGCGACGGCTTTCCTCGTCGCCAGCGCTCTCCCGGCCTGGGCCGCGAGCCTGCTCGTCAGCAGCGGCGACAGCGACAGCATCCTCCAGTTCGACGCCAATACCGGCGCGTTGATCGGCAGCTTCGTCACCGCAGGCAGCGGCGGTCTCGACAATCCCGGTGGCCTGGCGTTCGGGCCGAACGGGAATCTCTTCGTCAACAGCCGCGCCACCGGCGCGGTGCTGGAGTTCAACGGCAGCACCGGCGCCTTCGTCGGCGCCTTCGTCGCCGCGGGGACCGGCGGGCTCGGACAGCCCTTGGATCTCGCCTTCGGCTCCGACGGCAATCTCTACGTCGCCAATTTCACCGGCGTACCCGACAACATCCTGCGCTTCAACGGCGCGACGGGCGCCTTCATCGACGTCTTCGCGACCGAGGCGACCTTCAACACGCCGCGCCACATCGAGTTCGCCGCGGGAACGCTGTGGGCCGCGGGCGAGGCCGATCGCGTCTGGCGCTTCGATGCCGTGACCGGGGCATTCCTCAACAAGCCGCAATCCGACAATCCCCGCGGCCTGGTCCTCGGCGCCGACGGGCTGATGTATGTCAGCTCATCGACCTCCGGGATCTTCCGGCACGACGCGATCACCGGCGCCAGCGTCGACCAGTTCAGCCCGCCACCGCCAAACCTCGGCGACAACGACATCGCCTTCGGCCCGGATGGCAATCTCTACGCCAGCGGTGGCGACCGCGTGCGGCGCTTCGACGCCGTGACCGGCGCATTCATCGATGACTTCGTCGCCGCCGGCAGCGGCGGGCTGAGCGCGAGCCGCTATTTCGTGTTCGCGCCTGACACGGAGGTTCCGGAGCCCGGTACCTGGAGCGTCCTCGGCCTCGCGTTGCTGGCGTTGGCCTTCACTTGGGTGCGCCGATCCCATGTCGCGCGAGCTCGGCGCCCAGGCGTCCCGTCAGGAACAGCCCGCACATCCGCCAGTCGCTGATCAGGGACCAGAACGGCGCTTGGAACGTCGCTGGCCGATTGCGCTCGATCAGGAAATGGCCGATCCATGCCGGGCCGTAGCCCAGCAACGGAATGATCAGCAGCCAGATCCAGGCGCCGGCGACGACAGCGGCCACGAGGCCCAACGCCGAGGCGATCGTCCCGACATAATGCACCGCGCGTGTCGCCGGCCTTGCGTGTTCACGCAGGTAGAACGGCCAGAACTCGGCGTAGCTCGTCAGGTGCCTCGCCATGCCTGCCTCACACCATCCACCTGCCGCCATCGATCAACAGCGTTTGCCCGGTGATGTAGCGCGCGCCGTCGGAGGCCAGGAAGGACACGGTGTGCGCCACGTCGTCGGGCTCGGCGACGAAGCCCATGGGGACGCTGTTCCTGATGCGATCGATCGTCTCCGGCGGCAGGCGGTCATGCGCGCGGGTTCGAATGGCGCCCGGCGCCACGGCATTCACCGCCACATGGAACGGCGCCAGCTCGCGTGCGAGCGAGCGCGTGAAGCCGATCACGCCCGCCTTGGCGGCGGCGTAGTCGCTGAGCCCGACATCTCCCGCCAACGCGGACATCGAGGACATGTTGATGATCCGTCCGGCGCGCCGCGCGCGCATGCCCGGCACGATGCGCCGGCTCCACAGCATGGTCGTCATCAGGCTCACGTTGAGAACGAAGCGCCAGACCTCGGGGTCGGAACACCAGAACTCGGAGGCGCGCTCGCGTCCGCTCTGACCGACATTGTTGAACAGCACGTGCGGCGTGCCGAATGCCTCGATCCGTTCGCAGGCCTGCGTCACCTCGGCTTCGTCCGTGCAATCCAGCACGATGGGCAGGCAGCGCCGAGAGGCCGCTTCGATCTCACGCGACACGATCGCCAGGGTGTCAGCTTCGCGATCGATGATCGCCATGTCGAACCCATCGCGCGCCAGACGCAGCGCCGTCGCGCGTCCGATGCCGTTGGCCGCACCCGTGACGAGGGCGAGACGCGCGGCCATCAATGGAAAGTCCTGCCGCCATCGACGGCGAGCGCCGCGCCGGTGACGTAGGAGCTCTCGTCGCTGATCAGGAACAGGATCGCGCGCGCGAGCTCGTCGGGTTCGGCGATCCGCTCCAGAACGTAACGCCGCCGAACCTCTTCATACGTCGCCGCCGGATCGGGTGACGGATCGATGCTCTGCCGGAAGAGCGGCGTCTCGACGGCGCCGGGGCACACGGCGTTCACGCGGATCTTGGGCGCGACTTCCATCGACAAGGTCTTGGCGAACATCACGAGCGCTGCCTTGGACGCGCAATAGGCCGTGCGATGCAGCAATGGCCGCAGCGCCGCGCCGGAAGCGACGGCGACGATGCTGCCCGTCGCTTCGCGCTTCATCGCCGGCAACGCCGCCTGCGTGACCAGGAACGCGCCCGTCAGATTGACATCCATGATGCGACGCCAGGCCTCGGCCTTCATGGCCTCGACCGACGCGATCAGATCGATGCCCGCGTTCAGCACCACGCCGTCGAGCCCGCCGAGCGCGAGCACGGCTTCACCGACCGCGCGCGTCACGCTGGCATCGTCACTGACATCGGCGAGCACGGATATCTCCGACTCGCCGCGCACGCGATCGAGCACCGCGACGCGTGCGCCCTGCGCCGCAAACAACGCCGCCGTCGCGCGCCCGATGCCCGAGGCGCCGCCGGTGATGAGGATCCGCCGGCCCGCGAGTCTCACGACCGCCCCGCACGCAGCTGGAGCCCTGGCCGCACCGCATCCGCGACCTCGTCGCAGCGCGCGAACCAGACCTTGCTGTGCAGACGCATGTGCTTGATCAGCTTCTCCAGCATCGTGATGCGCGATGGCCTGCCGATGATCTGTGGATGCATCGCCAGCACGTATTCGCGGTCCTCGCGGTAGAGCGTATCGAACTCGTCGATCCAGCCTTCGAGCACCGAGGAAGGCGGATGCATCGTGCGCCCCGGCAGCGTGATCGAATAGAGGAAGAACGGCGCGTCATCGAGCACCCAGGCGAAGGGGAACTCGACGATGTCCGTGGGCTCGCCGTCGATCTCGTGCAAATACGGCGAGTCATCATCGAAGTAATTCGATGAATAGCTGAACCCGTACTCCCGGATCAGCTTCAGCGTGATGGGGCTGAACTCGCCGGCCGGCGAGCGATAGCCGCGCGGGGCGCGACCGGTGACGCGCTTGATGATCTCGAATCCCTTCTCCATCTCCTCGCGCTCCTGCTCGGGCGTGAGGCTGACGATCCAGGCATGCGACCAGGAGTGATGCGCGATCTCGTGGCCACGCTTCAGCACGTCCTCGATCAGCGCCTGCCGCTGCTGGATCACCAGCCCCGGCACGAAGAACGTCGCCTTGATGTCGTAGCGATCGAGCAGTTCGAGGATGCGACCCATCCCGACCTTCCAGCCATAGCGACCCTGGCTCAGCACGATCGGCCGCTCCGCGTTCTTGGGATCGCGCGCGGTCCACAGCGTCTCGGCATCGAGATCGAAGGTCAGCATCGCGGGAAAACCCTGGGGGGCGATTGGCATCTTCATGTCTCCGGTCAGATGAAACGATGGAAGCCGATCCAACGTTCGGCCACAACGAGGAAGATGGCCGTCGCGGCGATGAGCAGCGTCGACAGCGCCGCGATCGACGGGTCGACTCCGTACTCGATCGCCGTGAAGATCTTCACGGGCAGGGTCACGTCGCGCACGCCGACCAGGAAGATCGAGACCGGCACGTTGTCGAACGAGGTGATGAACGCGAAGAGCCCGCCAGCGATCAGTCCGGGTCGGATCAACGGCAGCGTCACACGCGCGAAGGCTTCGAGGCGATGCGCGCCCAGCGTGCAGGCCGCATTCTCGAGATCCGGGTCGACACCGGAGAGCGATGCGATCACCGCGCGCAGCGTATAGGGCACACACAGCACGAGATGCGCCAGCGCGAGGCCAAGGAAGCTCCCGCGCATCCCGACCATCGAATAATACTGCAGCAGCGCGACGCCGATCACGATGCCCGGAAAGGCGAGCGGCGCCATCAGCAGACCCGAGACGATCGCGGCGCCGGGGACGCGGCGGCGCACCAGCGCGTAGGCTGCGAGCGTGCCGATCAGCAGCGCCGAAACCGTGGTCACGAAGGCGAGCTTCAGGCTGTAGAGCAACGCCGCCACGTAGTCGCGATCGGCCAGCACCTGGACGAACCATTTCAGCGTCAAGCCCTTGGGCGGAATCGTCAGGTAGGAGGTGGCGGTGAAGGCGGCCAGCACGATCACGAGGACGGGCAGCATCAGGAAGATCAGCACGAGGGTGACATAGGCCCCGAGCGCGACGCGGCGTGCACCCGCCGCGCTCATGCCGCAGCTCCCGCTCGTCGCGCCAGCGCGCTCGACCCGGCGATCAGGATCACGCTGACCAGGGTGAGCAGGAAGGCGAGCGCCGAGCCGAGCGGCCAATTCAGCAGTTGCAGGAACTGCTCGAAGATCAGCGTCGACATCACCTTGTAGGTCGGGCCGCCGAGCAGGCGCGGCGTCACCAGCGCGCTGACCGTCAGCACGAAGACGAGGATCGAACCCGAGACGATGCCCGGCAGGCTCAGCGGCAAGGTCACCTTCCAGAACGTGACGAGCCAGCCCGCGCCCAGGCTGCGCGCCGCGTCCTCGACGTCGCGCGGCAGATGCTCGATCGCCGCCATCAGCACGAGCACCATGAACGGCAGGAAGATGTGGGTGAGGCCGATCAGCAGACCGGTGAAGTTGAACAACAGCTTGATCGGCGTGGCGATCAGCCCGAGCGTGATCAGCGCATCGTTGATCAGGCCGCGATTGGCGAGCAGTGCGATCCAGCCGAAGGTGCGCACGACGAGATTGAGCAGCAGCGGAAAGATCACGAGCAGGATGAGCCAGCTGCGCAGCCGTGACCGCGTCCGCGCCAGGAAGAACGCCAGCGGATAGCCGATGACCAGGCAGAGCGACGTGACGATCCCGCCGAGCATCAGCGTGCGTCCGGCGATCTCGAGGTAGTAGTCGTCGGTGAGCGCCTTGACGAAATGCTCGAGCGTGAAACCCGTGCCGATGCCCTGGCCCGCGATATACGGCTTGAAGCTCATCGGCAGCATCAGTGCGAGCGGCGCCAGAAAGATGACGAGCAGGAGCAGAAGGCTCGGCGAGAGCAGGCCATAGCCGGAACGCAAGGACGCGCGTGTGCTCTGCCCGGCGTTCAAGATCCGCGCGCTCCCGAGCTTGGCAACTCGACCGCATCCTCCTTCGCCCAGGCGACATGCGCCGCCTCACCGGGGCGGAACACGCGTCCGTCCGGCGGCACATGCGCGCGCAGCTCGCGGCCATCGTCCAGCGCCAGCGTGTAGTGGATGGCCGCACCGGCGAAGGCCGCGACGAGAACGCGCACAGGCCGCGACTGGGCATCATCAGGCGCCGCCGCGACGACGCTGAGATCCTCGGGCCGCACGGCGAGAGTCTCGGTGATGAAGTTGGCGCGACCGACGAAGCTTGCGACGAAGGCGTTCGCGGGCCGGCGATAGACGTCTTCCGGCGAGCCGATCTGCTCCAACCGTCCGCCATTCAACACGGCGATCCGGTCCGCCATCGTCAGGGCCTCGGCTTGATCATGGGTGACGAACAGCGCCGTGATCCTCAGCTCCTGCTGCAGCCGCCGGATCTCGGCGCGCATCTCCTCGCGCAAGGTCGCGTCGAGATTGCTCAGAGGTTCGTCGAGCAGCAGCACCTGGGGCGAGATCGCGATGGCGCGGGCCAGCGCCACGCGCTGCTGCTGGCCGCCGCTCAATTCCCTGGGCTTGCGCAAGCCCAGCCCGTCCAACCTGACCATGGCCAGCGCGCGGGAAACCTGCGCGTCGAGCGTCGCGCCCCGCACGCCGCGGCGCTGCAGTCCGAACGCGACATTGTCGTTCACGCTCATATGCGGAAACAGCGCGTAGCTCTGGAACACCAGGCCGAGGTTGCGCTTGTGGACCGGCGTATCCGTGATGTCGGCGCCGCCGAGGTTCACCCGACCGCCATCGGGCTCGATCAGCCCTGCCACCATGCGCAGCACGGTGGTCTTGCCGCAGCCGCTCGGACCGACGAGGGCCAGCAACTGCCCCTCGCCGATCTCGAGCGTCAGTCGATCGACGGCGGTGATTTCGCCGTAGCGCTTGGTCAGCTCATCGAGGCGAAGTCCGGACACGCGATGGCGTCAGCGCGCGATCTCGCGGCCCCAACGCTCGACCCAAGCCGGGCGCTGCTTGGCCGTCGCGGCCGGATCCGGGAAGTACATCTTCTCGATGCCCTCACGATACGGCAGCGCGCCGGAAAGCGTCGCATCGAGGGTCACCTTCCTGTTGACCGGCCCGGCATATTGCTTCTGCGCGAAGCAGAGCTGCGCTTCGGGTGAGAGCAGCACGTCGATGTAGCGTTCGGCCAGCGCCTTGTTCTTGGCGCCCTCAGGCACGCCGACGGTTGGCAGGATGCCGATCGCGCCCTCCTTGGGAAAGGCGCTGGCGACCGAAAGTCCCTTGGCCGCCGCCGCCCCGACACGGTCGGGGTACCAGACCGCGATCGAGATCTCGCCGCGCTCGAACAGCGGTACGATCTGGTCGGCTTGGCTGTACATCATCACCACGTTGGGCTTGAGCGTCGCGATCGCCTTGAAGCCGGGATCGGCATTGTCGAGCGATCCGCCCTCCATCCGCGCAACGGCAATCAGGAAATGAAGGCCGCTGGTGCCGGAGATGTCGCCGATGGCGAGCTTGCCCTTGTACTGGGGATCCCAGAGATCCTTCCACGAGGTCGGCGGAGTCTTGACGACTTTCGGGTCGTAGGCGATCGCCGTGGCGCTATACATCATCCCGACGAAGCGGCCATCCGCGTCGACCGCCGACGGGTAGAGGTCGGGCAGATTCTTGATGTTCGCGCCGTCGAGCTTGGCCAGCAGCCCTTCATTCTTGGCCTGAAGCGCAATGGCGAGATCGATATAGGCGATGTCGAGATCGGGCGAACCCTTGGTCGCACGCATCTTCGCGACGTTGTCGACCGAGCTGCCGAGCACGTGGCGCACTTTCGCGCCCGTCGCCTTCTCGAACGGCGCGACATGGCAGAGCTTCGAATTGTCGGCGAACGAGCCGCCGAAGATCCCGACGATCAGCTCCTGCGCCGAAGCGGTCTGCGGCACGGCCATTGCCGCCGCCGCGACCGACGCCAGTGCGAATTTCTTCATGTTCAGTTCCCCCCGTGCATGGACCATGGAGCTTTGTCGCAAGTCCGCCAATGGGAAGTCAAACACTGCAGGCTCAATCCTCTCGCCTTGCTCTGCAGGCTTTCCACGATCGACGTGCCCAGGCCTCTGCGCTGGTGCTCGGGCGACAGGAAGATCTGCTCGAGCTGCAGATGCGTGGGGAACTCGTCCACGCGCAGGAGCCCGGCCGGCGCGCCATCCAATTCGATGACGCTCGATCGCGATGCGCGCGCATCTTCGAGCACGGCGGCCCGCACGGCGGCCTCGTCCCATGCGCCCCAGGCCAGCTCGGCATGGCCACGCATCGTCGCCTCGAGAACGGCATAGGCGAACGCTGCGTCGGCTTCGGTCGCCGGCCTGATCGTGACGCGGCCGGACATGGCTGACCGCCCTACCCCAGCGCGATGTTGAACAGAGCGGCCGGATTGGTGGTGTTCATCACGCGCAGCTCCGCAGGCGAGAAACCCTCGCTCTCGAGCAGCAGGAGGAACTCGCGGAACCCCTCGACCGGCGGCGGCAGGACGAATACGCCGCAATCGGTGGAGACGATCGAGTGCGCCGGCGTCGCCGCGCGGATCTTCTGCGCCATCACCTGGATCGTGGCGCCGCTCGAGCTGTGCTTCTCGCTGTCGACATGCGTGAGACCGACCTGCGTCGCGTGGCTGAGAACGAAAAACGAGAATTCGCAATAGCCGCCCGTCGCCGTGATGGCGCGCAGTTCGTCATCGCTGTAGCGCGTCGCATGGGTGCGCAGCCGCTTGACGCCACGGCGCTTGCCCGCCTCGCAGAGCAGGACAGCCTCGCGACCCGACACGTGTCCGCAATCGAACACCACGTTGTTGGCGGCGCAGAGATCCATGATCTCCGGCACGGGCTCCGGGATCCTGCCGCTCGCCGGGATCTGGAAGACGCTCTCGAGATACGCACCAGTGCGGCCCTCGCGCTCGGCGACATAGCGCGTGTGATGCGTGGGCAGGGAGATGTAGCGCGAGCCGGTGCCCGGGCCGTAGCCGAGCTTCAACGCGGAGCGCGCGGCCTCCATGGTGATGCCGCCGCAGATCGGCTGCATGATGATGCCGCCGAACACCTCGACGCCGAGATGGCCGAGTTCCTGGTTGGCAAGCGCGGCATAGCCGGAACTGATCGCGAAATTGTCCATCAGCCCGATGGCACGCATGCCGGCGGCATGCGCCTGGCGCACCGCCTCGAAGACGTTGATCGAGCGGCCGTTGATATGCGGGCAGGTGTGCATGTGACAATCGATCGCGCCCTTGAGATAGGACATGCCGGGTGCGGAGGCTGGCGGAATGCTCATCGGTCGCTCCATCTGAGGACCCGCGCTCAATGGCGCAGGATCTTGGCGGTGAATTCCTTCGCCCGCAGCGTCTGCGGACGATCGAAGATCTCGGCGGGGGCGCCGGTCTCGACCACGCGGCCGGCGTCCATGAACACCACCCGATCGGCGACCTCGCGCACGAAGCCCATCTCGTGGCTCACGATCAGCATGGTGATGCCGCTTTCGGCGAGCGCACGGATCGCGTCGAGCACTTCGCTCACGAGTTCGGGATCGAGCGCGGCCGTGACCTCGTCGAGCAGCAGGATGTCCGGCTTGAGCGCGAGCGCACGGGCGATCGCCACGCGCTGCTGCTGCCCGCCCGAGAGCTGGTCGGGATAGGCGTCGAACTTCTCGCCCAGCCCGACGCGGGTCAGGAGATCGCGCGCTTCCGCCTCGACCTCCGCGGCCGGCCGTTTCTGCACGATCGTCGGCGCCACCGTCACGTTGCGCAGCGTCGTCATGTTCTGGAACAGGTTGTATTGCTGGAACACGATGGCGAAAGTTTCGCGCGCCCGGCGCAGCGCCGCCTTGCTCGCGTAGTCGATGCGTTCGCCGGCAAGGCTGATCGTCCCCGCCTGCGGCCGCAGCAACCCGACGAGCACGCGCAGAAGCGTGCTCTTGCCCGAGCCGGACGGCCCGATGAGCGACACGATCTCGCCCTTCTCGACCCGGAGGTCGATGTCCTGCAGCACCGGCGTCGCACCATAGGCGGCCGACACCTTATCGAGTGTGAGATACGCCAAGACGCCGCTCCAGATGCGCGCCGAGCAGCTTCGTCGGCCAGCAGATGAGGAAATAGAGGATCAGGATCGTGCCGTAGCACAGCAGGGCGGAGAAGCCTTTGGTCGAGAGCACCTTCGCCGCGTAGGTGAGCTCCAGCACGCCGATCTGCGAGGCGATCGAGGTCGATTTGATGAAACCGATGACGTAGCTGAAGGACGGCGGAATGATGATCTTCCAGGCCTGCGGCAACAACACCAGGCGCAGCGCCTGAGCCGGCGCGAAATTCATCGTCTCCGCCGCGTCCCATTGGTTGCGATGGACGGATTCGAGACCGGCGCGCACGATCTCCGCGGCGAAAGCGGTCGCCGAGAGGATCACCGTCGTCAACGCGACCGTGAACATGGAGACCTTCGCGCCGGCGAGCTGATAGGCGAAGAACACGCACATCAGCTTCACGAGAAACGGGATGCGACGAAAGATCTCGACATAGGAGATCGCCAACCAGCGGCCCGGCGCGAAGGGCACGAGCCGCGGATGGCGCAGCACGGCCAGGAATGCGCCAAGCACGAATCCGGCGAGCGCACCGAGCACCGACAGCGCCAAAGTCTGGCCGAAGGCCTGGGCGATGAAGATCATGTTGTAGTAGCCGAAGAACCGCGGCGCTTCCTCCGCGAGCTGTTCCCACATCAGAACACCTTCGCGTCGATGCGGAACAGGCGACGGCCGACGAACACCAGCAGCGCGCTCGCGATCAGGGTCAGGGCGATATAGATCACCGCCGCGATCGAGAAGAGCTCGAAGGCGCGGAAGGTGATCGCGTTGGCGTTGTAGGTGCGCCCGGTGAGTTCCTCGACGCCGAAGATCGCGGCGATCGACGTGGTCATCGTGAGGATGATGTATTGGTTGGACAGCGGCGGGAACAGGACCTTGCAGATATGCGGCAGGATCACGTGCTGGATGGTCTGTATCCGCGTGAAGCCCAGCGTCTCCGCGGCCTCGATCTCTGCGGCATGGATGGATTGGAATCCAGCGCGCTGGATCTCGGTGAGATAGGCGCCTGCATTCAGCGCCAGGCCGATGACCACGGCCTGCCAGGACGTCAGGGTGATGCCGAAATCGGGCAGCGCGAAATAGATGAAGAAGATCTGCACCAGCAGCGGCGTGTTCAGGAAGAATACGACGTAGGCCTTGGAAGGCCACGTCACCCAGCCGCGGCCGAAATGCAGCACCGATGCGTTGAACAACCCGATCCCGAATCCGAACACGAAGCCGAGAAAAGCGAGTTCGAGCGAGATCAACGCGCCCCAGAGCAGATCCGGGATGTAGCCGACGACCTGACCGAATTGGAGTGTGTAGCTCATCGCGGCTGCATGCTGTGGTGCGTCTCCCCCCACCCCAACCCTCCCCCGCAAGGGGGGAGGGAATCTGTCGTGCATGGTGTGACCAAGCCGCTTTCACGATGGTCCCCCTCCCCCCTTGCGGGGGAGGGTTGGGGTGGGAGGACGCGCATCAGACCAGCATCAGAAGAACGGCGATAGCGGCACCTTGGTCGCCATCGGACCGAGGAACCATTTCTCCCAGTTCGTCTCGACGAAGCCGGATTGGTGCATTTCGTAGAGCGCGATGTTGAGCCAGTCGCGCAGCGAGTAATTGCCCTTCGCGATGCCCAGCCCCGCGTAGTGCGTGCCGAATTCAGGCGTCGAGATGATCACCCATTTCACGTTCGGAATGCTGCGCAGGGAAAATCGCACCGCGTCGATGCCGTCGAGCGCCGCATCGGCGCGGCCCTGCGCCAGTGCGCGGTTGCGATCAGGGTAATTGTCCAGGAGCAGCAGCTTCGCCTTCGGCAGCTGGGCCTGGATGTAGGGGATCGCCGTGGTGCCGCGTACCTGCACCAGCGTGATCTTCTCGTCGTTGAGATCCGCGAGCTTGGTGATGGCCTTCCCCTCCACCGTGACGATGCCATAATTCTCGGAATGCAGCGGCACGGTGTAGTCGATGACCTTGGTCCGGTCCGACGTCCGGCTGAGCGAACCCATCACGGCGTCGATCTTGCCCGAGGCGACGAACGGGATGCGATCGGGCGAGCCGACCGCAACCAGTTCGAGCTTCACGCCGAGTTTGCGTGCGATCTCACGTGCGACCTCCGGCTCGAAGCCGTCGATCTCGTTCTTGTCGTTGTAGAGCGCGCGGGGTGGCAGGGTCGGGTTCACGCCGATCCTGATCACCCCCGCCTTCAGGATCTCGTCGAGAGTCGCCGCCAGGGAAGGCGCGATGCCAGTGATGGCAATGGTCAAGCAGGCCAGCCAAAGAAATATTCTGCGCATCGTCGCCTCCATTGTCTCGAAATCAGAAATACGGCGTCACGCCGGTCGCGGCGAACATCTTCACACCGAACCATTTCACCCAGCTGCGATCGATGAAGCCCGAGCGATGCATGTCGAACAGCGCGACGTTCAGCCACTCCGTCAGCGACCGGCTGTTCTTCGCCACGCCGAGACAGCAGTAATAGACGTCGACCGGCGCATCCAGGACCTTCCACTTCGTATTGCGCTGGTTGTTCATCAGCTCGCCGACGAAATCGAGCACGTCGACCATCGCATCGCCGCGGCCTTGCGCCAGCGCGCGGATGGCGTCGGGATAATTGTCGAGCAAGGTGACCTTGGCCTTCGGCGCGTTGCGCTCGATCCATTGCACCGGCGTGGTGCCGCGGACCTGGATCAGTCCGATCTTGTCGTCGTTCAACTCCTGCCAGGTCTTGAACGGCTTGCCCTCGACGGTGAGCACGCCGAGGATTTCCGTGTGGACAGGCACCGTGAAGTCGATGACCTTGGCGCGTTCGGGCGTGCGCGTCATCGCGCCCATCACGAAGTCGATGCGGCCCGACGCGACGAACGGGATGCGATCGGGCGAGCCGACCTGGACGAGTTCGAGTTCGGCGCCGAGCATCTTGGCGAGTTCGCGCGCCACGTCGACGTCGAAGCCTTCGAGCTCGTTCTTGTCGCTGAACCTGGCCAGGGGCGGCAAAGTCGGGTTCACACCGACGCGCAGCTTCTTGCTCGACAGCACCTCGTCCAGGATTCGCGCTGCGGCCAGACGTGGTGCGATGGCGATCCCGCTGGCGGCAGCGGCACCCAGCAGCATGCCGCGACGATGAATGCGATGCTCAGACATTGAAGCCCCCATTGTGTGATGAGTCTTATGCGTCGCGATGGCGTTCGCGATCGCCGCAAGCAAACCCTCAGCGTCAGCCCATGTCACGCGAAATCCGACCGACCAGCGACGTTGCGTGCTGCCTGATCGGCGGGCATGGTGCCGCCGCATTGGCCATGTCCCAGCGAATTTTCGACGCAGCGATTCTCCGCCCCGAGCAAGTGACGATCAGCGTGAACGGTGCGCCGGTCGCCGCGATGCCTGGCGAGAGCGTGGCCTCGGCGCTGCTTGCGGCGGGATTCACGACATTCCGGTACTCGCCACGCGGCGCAACGCCGCGCGGCCCGTTCTGCCTCATGGGCGTCTGCCAGGAATGCATGGTCACGATCGAGGGCCGGCGTGCGGTCGCGTGCCAGGAGAGCGTGCGCGCGGGCATGATCGTCGACCTCGATCTGCCGCAATGACCAATGTGCTCGTGATCGGTGGCGGCCCGGCGGGCATGGCCGCGGCAAGCACCGCTGCCCAGCATGGCCTCGCCACGACGCTGATCGATGAGCAGGCGATCCCTGGCGGCCAAGTCTATCGCGCCCTGCCGGCAAGCTATCGAATTCAGGGCGACCTGGGCGCCGATCATCGCACCGGCCAGGCGCTGCGCGAGGAACTCGTCCGCAGCGCCGCCACCGTCGCGATGGGACACCGCGTCTGGAATGCGCGGTCCGGGTTTCGGGTCGACACGATCGCGGCTGATGGTCCGCAATCCTGGACGGCGCCCGCGCTCATCGTTGCAACCGGCACGACCGAGCGGCAGCTCCCGTTCCCAGGCTGGACCACGCCCGGCGTGATCGGTCTCGCCGCGGCGACGATCCTGATCAAGTCTCAGCGCCTGCTGCCGGGCCGCCGCGTCGTCGTGGCCGGGGTCGGACCGTTGCTCGCGGCTGTCGCCATCGCCATCGTGAAAGCCGGCGGCGAGGTCGCGGCGATCGTCGACGCCGCACGGCCGAGCGAGTGGCTGGCCAAATTGCCGCGGCTCGCTGCGCGGCCCGATCTTCTGCTGCGCGGCGCACATTGGGTCGCCCAGCTTCACCGCGCCGGCGTGTGCCATCTCGGCGGCCATGTGGTGACGCGCGCGCTGGGCGGCGACCGCCTCGACGCCATCGAGATCGCCGCGCTCGGCGCCGATGGCCGCCCGCAACAAAGCACACACAGCATCGCCTGCGACGCGCTGACGGTCGGCTTCGGCCTGGTTCCCAATACCGACATCACCCGCCTGCTGCGCGCGCGCCATGTCTATGCGGCACAACGCGGTGGCTGGATCGCCGAGCGCGAGGCGGACATGCGCAGCAGCGTCCCGGGTCTCTATCTGGCGGGCGACGGTGGCGGCATTTCCGGCGCGGTCGCTGCGGAGCTGCAGGGTCGCCTCGCCGCTTTCGCCGTCCTGCGCGATCTGGATCGCTTCTCGACGATCGCGCATGCCGGCGCGACGGCGATGCTGCGGCAGCATCACGCGCGCGCCGCGCGCTTCGGCGGCGCGATGGCGGAACTGATGGCGATACGCCCCGCGCTGCATCGGGCAACGCCGGCGGATTGCATCGTCTGTCGTTGCGAGGACGTGCCGCGCAGCGAGATCGATGCGGCGATCGACGCGGGCGCACGCGACGTCAATCAGCTCAAGGCCTGGACCCGTGCCGGCATGGGGCCGTGTCAGGGCAAGATGTGCGGCGACGCCGTGGCCGAACTCGTCGCCGCACGCGGCGGCACGCGCTCGACGGTCGGCGCGTTCACCGCGCGCGCACCATTGCGTCCACTGCCGACGTCAGCATTGATCGGGCAGTTCGACTATGGCGACATCCCGATCCCCAAGCCGGCGCCGCTATGAGCGGGATTTACGATGCCGTCGTCGTCGGCGCCGGCGTGCATGGCGCGACGACGGCGCTGTTCCTGGCGCGCGGCGGCATGCGGGTCGCCGTCGTCGACAGGGCGGCGATCTGCCGCGAAGCCTCGGGCGTCAATGCCGGCACATTGACGATGCAGATGACGCGCGTCGCGCTGATGCCGTTCGCGCTCGAGGCGCACGCGATGTGGGCGAGCGCAAAGACCTGGCTCGGCCATGACGTCGGCGTCGTCGTCTGCGATGGACTCTCCCTCGCCTTCACCGAAGGCGAAGCAGCTTTGTTGACGGAGCGCGCTGCCAGGCGGCGCGAGGCCGGCGCGCCGATCGAGATCGTCAATTTCCGGCGCGCCCGCGAGATCGAGCCTGGTTTGTCGTCGGACGTGCTCATCGCCGGGCATTGCCGCGTCGACGGCTATGCCAATGCCTATCTCACCGGCCTTGCCTATCGCCGCGCATTGATCGAGGCCGGCGTCACGCTGCACGAGAATACCGAAGCGACCGGGGTCGACCGCGTCGGCGACTCGTGGGTGTTGCATTGCAGGCCCACGAGCATCCGGGCACGACGCGTGATCCTCGCCGGCGGCGTGTGGCTCGAGAAGATGGCGGGATGGTTCGGCGTGCACGTCCCGATCAAGACGCTGGTCAACCAGCTGAGCGTGACCGAGCGCATCGCGCCGGTGATGCGCACCGTGATCGGCATCGCCAGCGGCCTGCTCTCGCTCAAGCAATATCCGCACGGCACGGTCGTGATCGGCGGCGGCTGGCAGGGCAAGGGCGATCGCGAGACCCGTGCTACGGAACTCGTGCCGGAGAGCCTGATCGGGAATGTCCGGCTGGCGTGTCACACGATCCCTGCCCTCGCCCACTCGCGGATCGCGCGCGCCTGGCTCGGCTTCGAGGCGGAAACAGCCGACGCATTGCCAGCGGTCGGCGCCTTGCCCGACCGCGACGGCGTCCACATGATCGGCTCGGTGCATTCCGGCTACACCAGCGGCATCTGCATCGCGAAGCTGTTCGCGCAACAGCTGCTGGGCGGCACGTCGCATCTCTCGCTTGGCGCCTTCGATCCTGCGAGGCTGGTCGTCACATGAGCACGCCCGATCGCCATCACAATCTGTCGCTGGAGGAACTCGATCGGCGTTCCTTCTTCCATCCGAACACGGATCTGCGCGCCTTCGCGGCCGGGGAGCTCGGCGATCCCGTGATCATGGAAGGTGGCAAGGGCATTCGCATCCACGACCGCACGGGACGCAGCTACATCGATGCCGGTGCGGGGCTGCTCTGCGTCAATGTCGGCTATGGGCGCGACGAGATCGCCGACGCGATCGCGGCCCAGGCGCACAAGCTCGCCTTCTATCACGCCCATGGCGGCCACGCGTCCGAGGTCGCGATCAGGTTGACGCAACGCGTGCTCGATCTGGCGCCGCGGGGAATGCGCAGCGTGTTCTGGGGGCTGCAAGGCTCCGATGCGCACGAGACGATGATCAAGCTCGTCTGGTACGTGAACAACGTGCTCGGCCGCCCGCGCAAGAAGAAGATCATCGCGCGGCATCGCGCCTATCACGGGCTCACCATCATGGCCGGCAGCCTGTCCGGCCTGCCGCAATACCACCGCGCGTTCGATCTGCCGCTTGGGCCCGTGCTGCACACACAGGCGCCGTATTTCTATCGCCGCGAGGACGGCGTGCAGACCGAGGCCGCCTATGCGCAAGCCTGCGCGGACGAGCTGGATCGTCTGATCCAGGCGGAAGGTCCGGACACCGTCGCCGCGTTCATCGCCGAGCCGGTGATGAGCTCCGGCGGCGTGCTGCCGCCGCCGGCGAATTACTGGCCGCTCGTCCAGCAGGTCCTGCGCAAGCACGATGTGATGCTGCTGCTGGACGAGGTCGTCACCGGGTTCGGGCGGCTCGGCGCCTGGTTCGGCGCGGAGCTCTACGGCCTCGACGCGGACATGATCTCGATCTCGAAGGGGTTGACCAGCGGCTATCTGCCACTCGCCGGCAGCCTGGTATCGGAACGGATCTGGCGCGTGCTCGAGACCGGATCCACACAGTTCGGTCCTTTCGCACATGGCTTCACCTATGTCGCGCATCCCGTCTGCGCCGCGGCCGCGCTGGCCAATCTCGACATTCTCGCCCGCGAGAGGCTGCCGGAGAACGCCGGCTCGGTCGGCGCTCATCTCCTCGCAGAGCTGCGCCGACGCTTCGGCGATCATCCGCTTGTCGGTGACATCCGCGGCGTCGGCCTGCTGGCCGCGATCGAGTTCGTCGCCGATCGCGCGACGCGGCGGCGCTTCGCGATCGATCTCAAGATCGGGCAGCGCATCTCGCACGCGGCGCGCGACGAGGATCTGATCATTCGCGCGCTTCCCGACGGCGATATCATCGGCTTCTCGCCGCCTTTGATCATCACGCGTCAGGAGATCGACGACATCCTTGATCGACTCGGTCGCGCCATCGCGCGCGTGACCGACGCGCTGATCGCCGCGCGCGAATTCCATCCCCCAGCCGAGTGAGTCTCAGCGATGATTCCCGACCGCCCCAATCCCTGGCACGGCATCTACCCCGCGATCCTGACGCCGATGCGCGATGACTTCTCGATCGACGATGCGGCGATGGCCCGGCACGCCAGCGACGTGCTGGTCGACGGCATCGTCGGCGTGATGTGCAACGGCCATGCAGGCGAGAACTACATGACCACGCGCGACGAGAAGCGTCGCGTGACCGACGCCGTCGTCGGGGCGATCGGCAAGCGCGCGATCGTCGTCAGCGGGATCAACGCCGAGTACAGTCTCGAAGCGGCGGCGCAGGCACGCGACGCCGAAGCGGCAGGCGCGGATGCGATCATGATCTTCGCGCCCAATGCCTGGGCGCTCGGCCAGGATTCGGAGATGGCGATGCGCCATCACCGTCTGATCGCGGAGGCGACGCGCCTGCCGATCATGCTGTTCCAGGCTTCCGTGGGTTCGGGCAAGACGGCGTACACGGCTGAGATCCTCACGCGTCTCGTCGCCCTGCCGCGCATCGTCGGCATCAAGGAGGGGAGCTGGGAGGTCAACGCCTACGAGCGCACGCTGCGTCTGGTGAAGCGCGTCGCGCCGCACGTCGCGGTGATGGGGTCGGGCGACGAGCATCTGTTCACGAGCTTCATGATCGGCAGCGAGGGCAGTGTGGTGAGCCTCGCCGCGGTGATCCCCGAAGTCATCGTCGCGCTCGATCGCGCCGTGAAACGCGGCGATGTCGAGGCGGCGCGGGCGATCCACGAGAAGCTGCATCCGCTCGCCAACATCATCTACGGCGTGCCGCCCGGCAGCCTCGCGACGGCGCGACTGAAAGCCTGCCTGAAGCTTCTCGGCCGTTTCGCAAGCGACACGGTCCGCCCGCCCTTCGCCGCCATCGGCGCGGTCGAACGCGCGTCGATCGAAAAGGCGCTGCGCGTCGCGCTCGTCCCCTAGACATCGCGCCTCACGACCACATTATTTCTTGTCGGTGAGGCGCTACGCTTGCGGTTTGAGGTCGAAGAGTCGCAGCTGCCCCGCTTCGGTGCCGGTCGCCACACGCCAGCCATCGCTCGACCAGGCGATCGCCGAGACCGGCGAATCCGTCGGCTCGGCCAGCGGCATCACGCGCTTCTTGGCGAGGTCCGCGATCTCGATCGCACCATGGGAAAAGCCCATCGCGATGAAGGGCGCTGCCGGATGCGCCGCGACCTGCGTCACCGTCGCGGCCACGGAACTCGTCTCGAGTTCCATCGGCGGCTGACCTTCCGGCCCCTTGCCGGCGAAGCCCCAGCACACGGCGAGTTCGGTGCCGCTCGACACCAGCCAATTGCCATCGAAGCTCCAGGCCAGCGACTTCACCTTGGTGAGATAGCCCTGCATCTGCATGTCCGCGCCCGATGCCAGGCGCCAGACATGGATCGCGTTTTCCTGCGTCGCCGTCGCAAGGAACTTGCTGTTGGGGCTGTAGCGTACGGCGAGATGCGAGCCCTTCCACGCCAGCGTCCGCGGCTTCTCGCCCGGCCGCGCCGTCAGATGGATCGACGCACCGCCGTAATGCGACGCCGCGAGGCGCGAGCCATCCGGGCTGAAGCAGATGTCCATGACCGTGCTCGGATGCGGGCCGAGTTCGTGGCGCGCGTCTCCCGCCAGCAGGTGGACGCTGCGTCCCGCCGTCGCGGCGACGAGGTTGCGTCGCTCGCTGACGGCGATGGCCTCGATCCATTTGCCCTTCGTGTTCAGAAGCTCCGTCACGCTGCCGTCCAGCGTCACCCGCGCGAGCCGGCCATCGTCGCCACCGGAGAGGAAGGCCTTGCCGTCGGCATCGCGCGCGAAACTCAGGCTCGCGCCGCGATGCGCGACGATCTCGCGTGGCGCCTCGCTGGAAAGCGGATCCGCTGGCATGAAGGCGATCTTGCCCGCCCCCGTGGCCACGGCGAGATTTCCTGCCGCGTCATAAGCGAGCCCGACCACATAGGCGTCGAGCGCGACGTCGCGCCGCGGCGGCGCCTTCGCCGCTGGAACCGTATTCATGGCGATTATGCGCGGGTCAGCGCTTCTGCGCGCAGGCGTCGAAGCCGCGCTTGAGCGCCACGCCATCGAGATTGCGGCCGATGAACACGAGCTTGCTCGCGCGCTTGTCGCCCTCGCGCCAGGGCTGGCCGAAATTCGAATCCATCAGCATGTGCACGCCCTGGAACACCAGGCGACGATCGTCGCCGTCGACCGCAAGCACGCCCTTGGAGCGCAGGATGTCCTGGCCCTTCTCGCGCAGCACGGCGGAGATCCACATCCGGAAACGCTCGGGGTTCACCGGCCCGTCGAGGGTCACGGAAATGCTGGTGATGTCGCCGTCATGTTCGTGGTGATGATGGTCGTGCAGGAAATGCGGCTCGACCTCGAGGATGCGCTGCAGATCGAACGCGCCGCGATCGAGGATCTGGTCGAGCGGGATCTGGCTGTTCTGCGTGTGGAAAATCTTCGCGTATTTGTTGATCTCTCGGATCTTCGCCTCGACCAGCTTGAGTTCGTCGGCTGACACGAGATCGGTCTTGTTGAGCAGGATCACGTCCGCGAAGGCGACCTGTTCTTCGGCCTCTTGGCTGTCCTTCAGACGGTCCTGGAAGAACTTGGCGTCGACCACGGTCACGATCGCGTCGAGCTTCGTCTTGGCGCGCACGTCGTCGTCGGTGAAGAAAGTCTGCGCGACCGGCGCCGGATCCGCGAGCCCCGTGGTCTCGATGATCAGGCCGTCGAGCTTGTCGCTGCGCTTCATCAGGCCGCCGATGATGCGGATGAGATCGCCGCGCACGGTGCAGCAGATGCAGCCGTTGTTCATCTCGAAGATCTCTTCGTCGGCATTCACGATCAGTTCGTTGTCGATGCCGACCTCGCCGAACTCGTTGATGATCACGGCGTATTTCTTGCCGTGATCCTCGGTCAGGATACGGTTGAGCAGCGTCGTCTTGCCGGCGCCGAGGTAGCCGGTCAGCACGGTCACGGGAATGAGGTTGGGCGCGCCTGATGTCATGGCCGGGGATCTCCGTTGGGGTCGGCGTCTATATAGCAGTCTCGCCCGCCCTGGCTATGCCGGGGGTGAATTTGAGCCGCTCCTGTTCGGCATCGTGCTCGATCGTGCTGGCCAGGTCGCCGCGCGTCGCCGGCACCCGCGCGCCATTGTCGCCACCGATGGCCAGGCGCAGGACCACGCACAGGGCTATGAGTGCCGCCCCGGGCCAGAGCAGCAGCCAGGGATGGTCGAGGGCGAAGAGCCTGTACTCGAACATCATCGCCCCCCAATCGGCGCGGCCAGCATCGGCGCCCAGGCCGAGGAAGGCGAGCGCGGCATAGGCGATCGCGACCCGACCCAGCTTGGTGCCGAGATAGGAGAGCTGCGTCTCCCACATCACCGGCCAGACGTGCCGGCGCATCAGCGCGGCGGTCGAGCCGCCAAGCGCGCGCGCCGCCAGGACGTACGGCTCACCCAGGCCGCGGCGCGCGAGGCCGAAGGACAGCAAGGCGAAAGGCCCCCAGCCCGTGAGACCGAGCACATAGCCCGCCGTCAGCGGTCCGAACCCGAACAGCGACGTGACCACGATCGCCGCAAGCAGCGACGGCAGCACGGCGAAGAACTCCGCCATCCGAAGCAGCGCGGCAGCCGCCAATCCCCGCGAACAGGCGGCGCAGAGGCCGACGCACGTGCCGAGGATCGTCCACAGCCCGGCGACCAGCGCGACCACGAGCATCGTGCGTGCGCCACCGATCATCAATCGGCTCAGCAGATCGCGCCCGAGATGGTCGGTGCCGAGGACGTGACTGAGCGACGGTCCGAGATGGCGCGCGCCGAGGTCGATCGCTTCCGGCGGATGCGGCTGCCATGCCGCGGCTGCGGCGGCGCAAACGGCAATCACCGGAACCAGCCAGAGGTGACGCGTGACCGTCGCGGGAAGATGATGCGACATCTGTGCTCAGGGCGCCGCGACGCGCTCGCGCGGATCGAGCCAGTGACGCGCAATCTGCGCCGCCATCGCGACGCAGATCATCCACGCGACCGCGACCATGAGATAGGCCTGCACGACGAAATAATCGCGCATCGCCAGGCTCTCGACCAGGAACTGGCTGATGCCGGGCAGACCGAAGACGATTTCGACCACCGCCGTTCCGCCGATCACCCAGCTCGCCTCGGCCGTGAGCGCAGCCGCCAGCCCCATCGCGGCATAGCGCCGTCCATGCCGTGCGAGCGTCGTTTCCGGATCGCCACCCTTGCCGAGCGCGACCATGAAGTAGTGGCTGCGCCCGACCTCGCTCAACCCGGCCCGATAGACCGCGGCGAGCGGGCCGATGCCGGTGATCGCGACGATGGCGATGGGCAGGATCATCCGCTCGACCGTCGCGCCGGAAAACGGACGCAGCCAGGCGAACTCGACCGCGAACAGCCAGATCAGCAGCGACGCGAGCCAGAACGCCGGCACGGCTTGAGCGCCGAGCGTCAGCGCATCGAGCAGATGGTCGCAAAACCCATGCGGCCGCCGCGACGCCGCTTCCGCGAGCGGCACGGCGAGCGCGATCGCCACCGCGAGCCCGCCGAGCCCGATGGTCAGACTCACCGGCAGGCGATGCATGAACTCGGCGAAGATCGGCTCGCCCGTACGGAAGCTCCGCCGCCAGTCGCCGCTGACGAAATCGACGAGCCACATCGCGTATTGCTCGACCAGCGATCGGTCGAGGCCCCATTGGCGATGAAGCGCCGCGACCGCTTCGTCGGTCAGCGGTTGGTTGAAGGCGAGCAGGGTGATCACCGCCGGATCCGCGGGCATCGCCCGGATCACCGCGAATGCCGCGAGGCTCGCCAGCCACAGCAGCAGAACCGCCCGCCCTGCCTCGCGCGCCGCCCAGGACATCGCCGCGCCCCGACGACGCTACGGCTTCAGCGTCAAATCGCTGCGCACGATGTAGTAGTCGGACGGGAAAGGCTCATAACCGGCCATCCGCGCCGACAAGCCGACATGCCAGACCGGCGTGATCAGGAAGATCATCGGCGCATCGAGCAGCACTTCGCGCTGGGCGTCGCGGATCAAGGCGGCGCGTGCGTCGAAACCGGTTGTTTCGCGCAAGCGATCGAGCACCGAGTCGAGCTTCGCGCTCGCATAGCCCATGACATTGAGTGGCGCATCGGCGCGCAGATATTGCTCCAACGCGAAGGCGCCATCGCCGCCCGGCGCGGTATGCATCGTCCAGAACGCAAGATCGAAGCGCTTCTGCTGCAGATAGGGCGTGATGTTGTCGATGCTCTCGGCGCGTACGCGAAACCCGACGGCTTCGAGCTGCGCCCGGATCACCGGCGTGAGCGTCAGGAAATCCGGCCGCTGCGGATAATTGGTCAGCGTCAGCTCCAGCGTCTTGCCGTCACGCTGACGTGCGGCGCCAGGCGATAGGCGCCGCCAGCCGGCCTCGTCGAGCAAGCGTTCCGCCGCCGCGACGTCGAGGCCAAGCGCCGTATCGAGCGCCCAGGGCATGAAGCGCGGGTAGAGCCCGCTCGCGATCTCGCCCGCTCCCAGCGCGGTGACGAGATCGGCGCGATTGATCCCAAGCCCCACCGCGCGGCGCACCCGCGCATCGTCGAGCGGCGCCTTCGCGGCATTGACCAGCAGCATGTACTGATAGGCGACCGGCGTGCCCTTGATCACCAACCCGTCGCGCCGCTTCAGCCGCGGCAGAGTCTCGGCCGCGAGATTGAAGGCGATATCGAGCTCGCCGCTCTCGAGCCCCAGCGCCAAGGCCTGCGGATCGGTGAGGCGGCGGATCGTGACGGGCGGCCGATCGCCAGCGCCGCGGAAATGCGGATTGGCCGTGAGACGAACGAGTTCGCCGCGCTTGTACTCGCTGACCTGGTAGGGGCCGGTGAACACGAAGCGCTCGCCATCGACCCGATAGATCACCAGGGGAAACTCAGCCAGCACCGCATCCATCGCGGCGACGGTACGCTCCGGCGCGAGGCTCAGCGCGGTCTCGCCGAGCACCGTTATGGTCAGCGCGCCGGTCTGAGCCTTGGCGCGCGGATTGGTCGCGATGCTGCGCTCGAGCGCGACCTTGACCGCATTGGCGTCGAGCCTCTGACCATCAGCGAAGCGCAATCCTGGTTTGAGACTCAGGCGCCAGACATCGCCCTCACGCGCGACCGATGCCGCGAGATTGGGGATTGCGCGCCCCTGTCGATCGACCGTGAACAGCGTCTCGGCCACACCATGCGACTGCCACGCCCAGCCCGCGGCACCGTTGGCGGGATCGAGCGATTCGGCGAGGAAGCCCTGGCCAATGACGACGGGACGCGCGTCCTGAGCATCGGACCCCGCACTCATCACGAAGGATGCAAGCACGGCCACCAAGGCAACGACCCAACGCTGCATGAAACGATCCCTCCGTCGTGAGTGTGACGATCGACCGCTGTTGAACATCAAAACATCGCCTCTGTCACTCCCGATGAGCGAGATGTGCGCGAAGCTTGCCCCTCGGCGACGTCGGGATAAAGTCCCCCACCAACCATAGAGGTCTCCCCGTGCCAACCGCCGATCTCCACATCACCGACGTCATCGCCCATCCGCTGCGTGCGACGCTGCCGACGACGCAGCGCACGAGCCAGGGCGACTGGCCCGCGCTCGACATTGCCGTGGTCGAGATCCGCACCGATGCTGGCATCACAGGCTGGGGCGAATGCCTGGCGCGCACGAGTTCGGTCGCCTACGCGGCTGTCATCGACCACGTGCTCAAGCCCGTCCTGATCGGGCGCAATCCGTTCGACAGCGCCAATCTCTGGCGCGCGATGCGCGCGCGGCTCACCGGTCGTGCCGGCGGCATGCTGATCGAGTCGATCGCCGGGGTCGACATCGCGCTATGGGACATCGCTGGCAAGGTCGCCGGCCTGCCGGTCCATCGCCTGCTCGGCGGCGCCGGACGCAGCGACGTCTTCGCTTACGCCTCGTCGATCAATTGGGGCGACGATGCGCGCGCCGAGGCCGAAACGCGTGACTGCATCGCGCGCGGCTTCAAGGCGATCAAGGTCAAGATCGGCCAGCCCGTGTGCGCCGCGATCGCGCGCGCCGAGTTGATCCGCAAAGTGGCGGGGCCCGAGATCAAGCTCTCGGTCGACGCCAATTGGGCCTTCGACCTCGATGAAGCGACGCAGGTCGGCGAGGCCTTGGCCGCTCTCGACTATTGGTGGTTCGAGGAACCGATCGTGCCCGAGGACGTCGAGGGCTATCGCCTCTTGCGCCAGCGCACCCGCGTTCGCCTCGCGGCGGGCGAGAGCGACTTCACGACGACGCAGGCGCGCGACCTGATCGCCACGCGCAGCGTCGGCGTCATCCAGCCCGACGTCGCGCGCGCCGGCGGTATCTCCGAGACACGGCGCATCGCCGAACTCGCCGATGCCTTCCATGTCGCCTACGCCCCGCATGTCGGCTGGTCCGGCGCGCTCTGCGCCGCGGCGAGCGTCCAGCTCGCCGCCGCGCAACCGAATTTCCTCGTCTACGAATGCATGGTCTTCGACAACCCGCTGCGCGAGGCGCTGCTCGTCAAGCGCGTCGGCAGCTATCAGGATCTGCGCAACGGCGAGGTCGAAGTGCCGACGGGTCCAGGTCTCGGGGTGGAAATCGACCTCGATGCGCTGGCGCGGTTCCGATCGCGGTGAATGTCCGAAGGACCGAAGTGGAACGGTAGCGGAGTCGCCGCCGAACCGAGGCGGAGCGGCAAAATGTGGGCTGAGAAATGACGCAGCTGATCACCTTCCTGATCTTCGGCGGGTTGGGCCTCATGATGCTCTACGTGGGCGTCACCCAGCTGATCCAGCAGCGCCGGTTGCGCGGCCGCGCGCTGCCCGTCGACGCCGTCGTCACGCATTCCGCCGTGTTCTCCAGCACATCGAGCAACACGGATACGCGCGTGCTGCGAAGCAACAGCACCACGACCCATCGGCCGGATGTGCGATTTCGCTATCGCGTGAACGGAAGTGAGTACGAAAGCGACCTGCTCTATCCCACGAGCATCGTCGTCACCCATGCCTCACGCGACGCCGCGGCCGGAGCTCTCAAACCCTATCCACTCGATGCCAAGATCCGCGCCCTGGTGAATCCGGCATTGCCCGACAAGGCATTTCTGATTGCCACGGCGGGCGCAGGCCCGATCGTCTTCCTCATCATCGGCGTTGTCCTGCCGCCGCTCGTATGGATCATCGGCGGGCTGATCTGACGCAATACCGGTTCCAGGTTCCGAATTCGGAACCTGGAACCTGTTTTTCTGTTCGAGCGCGCGCTACCCCAGCAACGGTTTCACCCGCGCCGTCAGATCGTCCATCGCCTTCTGCGGGGTCTTCATGCCGAGCACGGCGGCCTCGGCCTCTTCCTTGAAGAAATCCGCCGCGCGCGCGGATTGGTCGAAGGCCGGCATCGGCGCGCGCGCGACCAGCAACACCTTCTTCTCGTCCTCGGCATAGGGCAGCTTCGCCTTCACGCGCGGATCGGCGTAGGACGAGGCGCGCACCGGGCCATTGCCGTTGATCGCCGCCATGACGGTGGATTCCTTGGAGACCATCGTGCGAATCAGATCCCAGGCCGCGTCCTTGTTCTTGGCGTTCTTGGGAATGCCCATGCCCCAGAACTCGACCTTCGCCGGCGCGACCTCGTACTTGCCGAGCAATTCACGACTCACCGGCATCGGCACGGTCTTGATCTTGCCGGCGAATTGCGATTTGGCGGGATCGTTGTAGATCTGCGTGCGCCCCATCGAGGCGTAATTCAGTGCCGCGCGCCCGTTCTGCATCCACGTCGCGACATCCTCGTTCTGGATCGCCGCGAAATTGCGCGGGAAGGCGCCGACGAGGAACAGCTCGCGCAGCACGGTCAGCGCGTTGACCATCGGTCGCTCGGCAGCGGCGATCTTCATGTCTGGCGTGATGAACTCGCCGTCCCAGGCGCGCGCGAGGTCGATGACATTGGGATAGCTGACGCCGGGCACGACGAAGCCGACGACCGGCGTGCCGTTGGCGCGCGTGTAGGTACATTTCTTCGCCATCTCGACGAGGTCCTCGACGGTCTTCGGCGGGCCGGAGAAACCGCGCTCGGCGAGGATCTCCTCGTTGTAATGCATGCCCGACGAGGCGTGGCGAAACGGCACCGCGACGAGCTGGCCGCCGACGCGAAACCCGCTCATCAGGCCGGGGAACACATCGGCGGGATCCTCGATCGAAGCCTTGCTCATCCACGGATCGAGAGAGTCGAACAATGCCGCCGCACGGGGCGTCATCTGCGTGTTCAGCAGGAAGGCGACGTCGACGGAGGTCTCGCGCAGGCTGGTCTCGCGCAACACCCGCTCCCACAGCGGGCCCGTGTCGAAGGTCACCCATTCGACGGCAGTCTTGGTGCGCTCCGTCCACGCCTTGGTGATGTCGCCGCCTTGCGTGCCGGTCGCAACGGTCTGATGCACGCGGTGGGCAAAGACGCTCAGCTTCGGCGGCGTCTGCGCCCACACTGGCAATCCAGATGCCGCCATGGCCGCAGTGGACCCGAATACTCCGATACGCAATGTGTCGCGACGCGTGACCGTCATGGCGCTCTCCCTGTGATGACTTCCCGCTTGAGAGTTGAGAGTATCGTGTAAGACGGCCCCCGACAAATCGAGGAGTCCAGAATGCCAGCGCACGCGATCGCCACGACCAGCGCGCCAGCCGATGCCTTCACGCGAGATCATTTCACCGGCCAGATCGTGCTGATCACCGGCGCCGCCGGCGGCATGGGGCTGGAGACGTCGCGTGCATTCGCCGCACATGGCGCGCATGTCGTGCTCGGTGATCTCGACGGCGATGCTGCCGAGCACGCCGCGGCCGCGATCCGCGCCGGTGGCGGCCGCGCCAGCGCCCGGACGATGGATGTCGGTGATCCCGCCAGTATCACGGCTAGCTTCGCCTTCATCGATTCGCAATTCGGCCGCCTCGATCACGTCGTCACCTGCGCGGCGATCATCACGGCCAAACGGATCCCGGCGATGGATTGGGCCCATTGGCAACGCGTGCTCGACATCAATCTTCTCGGGACGTTCTTCGTCGTCCAGGAAGCGCTCGCGCGCATGGTGCCCGCCGGACACGGCAGCATCGTGTGCGTGGCATCGGACGCGGGCGTGCGCGGCGGCGGCGGGTTGATCGCGGATGTCGCCTACGCGGCGAGCAAGGCCGGCGTGCTGTCGCTGGTCAAGTCGGTCGCGCGTGAAATCTCCGGCAAGGGCGTACGCATCAATGCACTCAATCCCGGCCCGTCCGACACGCCGATGCATCGCGGCGTGTCAGCCGACCTCAAGGCGCGCATCGCCGAGGGCGTTCCGATGAAGCGCATGGGCCGGCCCGACGACATGGCCGCGGCGATCATGTTCCTGTGCTCGTCGGCCGCGAGCTTCGTGTACGGCGCCGCCCTCGATGCCGATGGCGGTTCGATGTTCCGCTGAGCTGCGCGCGCTCAGGCCATGTAGAGACCGCCATTCACGTCGATCGTCGCACCGGTGACGTAGTCGCCAAGACTCGAGGCGAGGAAGATCACCGCGCCGGCGACGTCCTCCGGCGTTCCGGTCCGTCCCAGCGCGATCTCGCGCAGCGCCTGCGCGCGCACTTCCGCAGGGGCCGCCGTGTGCTTCGTGCCCCAGTCGATCCAGCCCGGACAGACGCAGTTCGACGTGATGCCGAAGGGCGCGCCTTCGCGTGCGAGCCCTTTGCTGTAGCCGATCAACGCCGCTTTCGCACCGGCGTAGGTCGGCGACGGTGAACGAAACGCCTTGCCGCTGCGGCCAGTGACAGAGCTGATGGCGATGATCTTGCCCGCACGGCGCTGTTTCATGCCCGGCAGCACCGCGCGCGCCGTGGCGACGAAGCCGCGTACATTGAGATCGAAGACGCGCGCATATTCCGCGTCGCTGGTCTCGGTCATCGGCTTGGCGGTGCCGACGCCGGCGTTGCTGACCAGCAGATCGATCTTCCCCCAGCGCGCGAGCGCCGCGGCGACGGTGCGGTCGACCTCGGCGCTGTCGGTCACGTCGCAGCGTGCGAGCAAGGCCTCGCCGCCGGCCGCCTCGACTTCGTGCGCGGTGGCCTCGCCGACGGCGCGATCGCTCACCCAGGTCACGACGATCTTAGCGCCGGCCTGCGCCAGCATAAGCGCGATGCCGCGGCCGATGCCTCGCGAGGCGGCGGTGACGAGCGCAACGCGGTCCCGCAGATCCACGTTCAGCATCGCCGTCAGCCCGCCAGCAGCGGCGCGACGCGACGCTTGAGGTCGGCCACGCCGCCCGCGGGCGACATCTGCCCGAGCACGACCGCCTGCGTCGTCTGCATCATCACGTCGGCCGCCTGCTGCGCCTTATCGAACAGCGGCAGCGGCGGGCGCGCATGCGGCAGCACCCGCGCCTCGATCGCCGCATAGGGCACGCGCGAGATCAGCCGATCGTCGGCATAGGCCGACGCGCGCACCGGCCCGTTGCCGTTGAGCGCCTGGCGGATCGTCGCGTCCCTGCTCGAGAGTTCGCGCATCAACGACCAGGCGAGCGGCTTGTTCCTGGCGTTGCGCGGGATGGTCATCGACCAGAAATCCGACGTCGCGACCAGCGGCACGCGCTCCTTGAGCGCGGCGAGCGCGACCGCCGGCACGAGCTTGATGCGGCCGGGGAAGCGCGATTTCTGCGGGTCGTTGAAATCGGCGTAGCGCCCCATGATCGCCAGCGCCATGGCGACGCGACCGGTCTGGATCATCGTGAAGACGTCCTCCTGGCCCATCGCCGCGAAGTTGCGCGGCAGCGCACCGCGCTCGAACATCATGCGCAGCGTCTCGAACATCCGCGTCATGCCGGCTTCGTTCGGCAGCAGGCGCATCTCGGCATCGATCAGCGGCGCGTCGAAGCCGAAAGCCATCGTCAGCATGTTGAAATGCGAATTGCCCTGGAACGCGAAGCCGTTCACCGCCGTGCCGTCGACGCGCGTGTAGGTCAGGCGCTGCGCGTGGTCGACCAGTTCCTCCATCGTCGTCGGTGGTCCCGATAGGCCGCGCTCGGCGAAGAGTTCCTCGTTGTAGAACAGCCCGACCGTCGCATGACGGATCGGAACCGCGCGCAGGCTGCCCTCGAAGGTCACCGCGCGCACCATGCCGGCGGAGATGTCGGTGAAATCCTCGATCGGCGTCGACGCCATGAACGCGTCGAGCGGCTCGAGCTGGCGCAGCAGCCGCGGCGCCACCGCGGTGTTCACCGCATAGGCGAGATCGATGGTGGTCTCGCCGAGGCTGAGCTCACGGTAGAGCCGGTCGTGGATCGGCGCGACGTCGAGCGTGAACCACGTGATCCGGCGGTTGTTGCGCTCGCACCACGCGGCCGTCACATCGCCGCCGGGTCGTGTCGCATCGCTCGCGACCTGCTGATGCACGCGATGGCTGAGGATTGTGAACGTGTCGGCACCCTGGGCGCGCGCCTCGCCGCGCCCACCGAGCGCGCTGGCCGCACTCGCCGCGAGCGTGCGGCCCAGAAAACGACGTCGACGCAGCGATATCGTGCGAACGTGCATGGCTACCCCCCCCGGTGATGAGTGATTGTCTACGCGTTCACATGTCACTGGCAAGATGGACGAGGCAATCGCCCGGCGCCACGAGGCTCGGCACACGCCGGCAAACGACCAGACCGTCGCCTTCGAAGCACAATTCGCGCGGCGCACGCTCCGGCTCTTCAGGAAAGTGGATCCAGCCGGCGCGGTCGCCGCGCTTCACGACGTCACCGAGCGTGAAATCCGGCTCGAACAGGCCACGCACCCGCCCATAGACGTAATGCTCGGCGCCGACGACGCGCATCAGCCGCGTCGGCGCCGCGACCGGCGGTACGCTCGCGATCACGCCAAGATGCGCGAGGAACCGACGCACGCCCATGTCCGCGATCGCCTGCGTCGCCGGTCGCGTCGAGCCCGCACCTCCGATCTCCGTCGCGAAGCTCACATGGCCAGCGGCGATCGCGACCGCGGAGAGCGAGCGATTGGTCTGCGGCTTCTCGACCATGATCGCCATCGGCGCGCCAAAAGCCTGCAGCGCCGCGCGCTGGCGCGCGCGCAGCCCGGCATCTTCCGGCACACGCGCGAACGCGCAGGGCAGATACTCGAGCGACGAACCGCCGGAATGGATGTCGATGCTCGCCTGCGTCTGCGCCAGCAGCACGCTGGTAACGTAATGGGCGATCTGCTCGGTCGGCGTCCCCTCGGGATCGCCAGGGAACACGCGATTGAGATTGCCATCGTCGATCGGCGAGGTGCGACGCCCCGCGGCCGCGGCAGGCAGGTTGAGTCGCGGGATGATGATGACGCGGCCGCTGACTTGGCTGGGCTGGAGCTCACGCATCAGCTTGAGCAGCGCGATCTGCCCCTCGTATTCGTCGCCGTGATTGCCGGCGGTGAGCAGCACGCTCAGGCCCTCGCCGTTCTTCACCACGGCAATCGGCACGGCGATCCAGCCATAGGCGCTTTCATGGGTGGAATGCGGCACGCGCACATGGCCGACGCGCTTGCCCGGCGCCTCGAGATCGATATCGGCGCGAACCGGCGAGGGCTTGGTCGTCATGCGGTGCCTCCAAAGGCTTCAGCGTTGGCGAATAATCCCGGCACGCCACCGGAATGGATGAAGACGACGCTCTCGCCCGCGCCAACGCGCCCATCGCGCACGCCGGCGGCGAGCCCGGCCATCGCCTTGCCGGTATAGATCGGATCGAGCACGAGGCCTTCTCTGGCGCCAGCGAGCCGCACCGCGCCGATACTTGCGGCGCTCGGCACGCCATAGGCATGGCCGATGAAATCATCGAGCACATCGAAATCCTCCGCCGCGAGCGTGAGGCCCTCGCTCAACAGCGGCTGCGCGCGGCCGGCGGCCTCGACGATCCACGGCACCAGCCGCGCGGCGGGCTGCTGCACGGAGATTCCGGTCACGCGACAGCGCCGCCCCGCACGCTTCAGCCCGAGCGCCAACCCGGCCAGCGTGAGACCGGAACCGCAGGCGACGATCAGACGATCGGGATCGATATCGCCGTGCGTGAATTGCGTCGCGAGTTCCGTCGCGCCGCCGACCCAAGCGGCGACGCAGAGCCCGGCGCTGGCGCCCGGCAGATGCATGACATAGGGCGTATGGCCCTGACCGCGCAGTTCGGCGGCGAGCGCATCGAGCGCGAGACGCGCACGCGGATCCCAGGGATCCGTCACGTCGAGAAATCGCACATCCGCGCCGAAGATCTGATCGAGCAGCGGATTGCCGTTCGCGGCATTCGGCCGGCTGCCGCGCAGCAGCAGCGCGCACCGCATGCCGAGCTTCGCTGCCGTGCCGGCCAGCACGCGGCACAGATTCGATTGCAGCCCGGCCGTCGTGACGACCGCATCGCAGCCCTGTGCGCGCGCATCCGCGAGCAGCAGTTCGAGCTTGCGGATCTTGTTGCCGCCGAGCGCCGGTCCAGCGAGGTCTTCGCGCTTGATCCAAAGCTCAGCAAGTCCGATCGCTCCCGCCAGCCGAGGCGCCGCTTCGAGCGGTGTCGGAAACACGCCGAGCGCGAGGCGCGGCAGCGCGCCGGCGAAGAAATCCATTTTCTCAATCACGAAGAAATTGTCCCGTTTCTGTAATTCATCTGCATCCCACCGGGGGAGGAAACTCGATGCCCGACGGACGCAATCCTGTCGACGATACGCTATCCGCGATCGCGCGCGCCAAGCTCCGTCCCGCCGAACAGCGTGTGGCGGCGCTGGTCACGGAACGTCGCGCCGAAGTGCCGCGCATGTCGATCGCCGAACTCGCCGGCGCCGCGGGCGTAAGCGAGCCGACCGTTCATCGCTTCTGCCGCGCGATGGGTTGCGCCGGATTTCCCGCCTTCAAACTGCGCCTCGCCGAAGGCCTCGCGTCCGGCACTCCCTACCTGCACCGCGACGTCGCGATCGGCGACTCCTTCGATGTGGTGGTCGACAAGATGTTCGACTCGACGCAGCGCGCGCTGGCCGATCTCCGGCACACGCTCGATCGCGCAGCGCTGGCGCGCGCGGTCGTCCTGCTCCGCAATGCTCGCCGCATCGAATGCTGCGGCGGCGGCATGGGAACCGCCATGGCGCTGGATGCGCAGATCAAGCTGATGCGGCTGGGCGTGCCAGCAGTTTGGAATCCCGATACCCATACGCAGACGATGGCGGCCGCCGGGCTGCGTCAAGGCGATGTCGTGCTGATCCTCAGCGTGCATGGCGCGTCGTGGGAGCTGCAGCGCATCGCACGCACCGCGCGCACCAGCGGCGCCACGGTGATCGGCGTCGCCTGTTCGGACGCGCCGCTGGCGCATGATTGCGATCTGTTTCTCGCCGTCGACACCGCCGAGAACACGACCATCTACACGCCGTCGCAATCGCGCCTCGCGGTGCTGCTCGTCGTCGACATCCTGACCACCGCGCTGATGTCCAGCCTCGGGCCCGATATCGTCAAGCGGTTGAAGCGCGTGAAGGAAAGCGTGCAGCAGGAGCCGTCTGCGCCGGCGCGAAGGCGTCGCGGCGGTGCCAAACCAGAGAGGAAGATCCGATGACGGTTGCGCGCAGCGTCGATGTGACCCGGTCGATTCCTGTGATCGCGAGCTGCGATGTGTGCGTCGTCGGCGGCGGCAGCGCCGGCATCGCGGCATCGGTCGCTTCCGCCCGGGCGGGCGCCAAGACGATCCTGGTCGAGCGCTACGGTTTCCTCGGCGGCGCCTCGACGGCCGGCATGGTCGGTCCGTTCATGACGAGTTGGTCGGCCGACGGCAGCGAGCCGATCATTGCCGGCGTGTTCCGCGAACTCGTCGACAAGATGATCGCGCTTGGTGGCGCCATCGATCCCGCGACGACCGAACCGGGCGACAAATGGACCGGCTACATCGCGCTCGGCCACGCGAACGCCACGCCGTTCAGCGTCGAGGCGTGCAAGCTCGCGGCGCTGCAGCTCGTCGGTGATGCCGAGGCGGCCAAGACTCAGCCGATCACGGACGCGCCGACCGTCTACGACATCCCCTATCGGATCCTCGTGCCGCAGAAGCTCGACAATCTGCTCGTCGCCGGGCGACCGGTGTCGGCGACGCATGAAGCAGCGGCGTCGGTGCGGATCATTCCGCCTTGCTACGCAATGGGTCAGGCGGCCGGGCTGGCGGCCGCCCTCGCCGCGCGCGGCAATGTGGCGCCGATGGACCTGGACATCGATCTGCTGCGCCGAGAGCTCGCGGCGCAGAGCGCGATCGTCTGACTGCTCTTGGAATTGAGGAGCAAATGAGGAGCAATGTCATGGGCCTGACTCGTCGCCGGCTGCTCGCCACCACCGTCACGACACCTTCTGTCGCGGTACCTGGCGTGCTGCGCGCGCGGACTCAACAGAAGCTCAGCATCGCCAGCCATCGCATTCATCAGATCGTGTCGACCGGCGCCAAGGGCGGCGACATCACCAGACGCTTGGACCGAGCGCACGCGCATCGGCGTCGAGTGGATCACGTTCGAAGTCGGGCCGCTGCGGGATCGGCTCTTCCGTGAGGCCTCGTTGCGCGAGACCAGCCTGGATATCGGCTTCCTGCTCAATTCGCAGCTCACGCCGGCGACGGCCAGCTTGCCCGAACCGCTGGAGGCGCTGATCCAAGCAGAATCGATCGAGGAGTTCTTCGACTACGCCAAGCGCCGGACCTATACCAGTGCCGATGGCTCGCGCGTCGTCGGCTTCTGCATCCCCGGCGTGAACTACGCCAATGTCGTCGACATCGCGCGCGCCTGGGATGGCGATTTGATCACCGCCGACTACAGATGCGTCGCGAATGAGGCGGCATGGTCAAGGCGACCCTCGGCCTGCAGGATCTGTTCAGAGCCGGCGGACAGGGCGATGGCGGATGCGGCCAAGCGGGTTCAAATGCTGCTGTAAAACGGTGTAGGTTTTCACCTCAATCAACGGAGGAAGTTTCATGACGAAGATTTCGCGCCGCCAGGCCGCCATCGGTGCCTTGGCGATCGCCACGCCTCGCCTCGCCAGCGCCCAGACCCGCACGCTCAACGCCTTCGGGCACCGCGTGCACCAGAATATTATGAACGGGCCCGGCGGCGACGTGACAGCCGCGTGGCGGACCGCGCAGAAGACCGAGATCAACTGGATCACCCTTGGCGACGTCGCCGCAATCGGCGAGCGACTGCTGCGCGAGATCTCGTTGGCCGAGACCACATTCGACCTCACCCATCTGGTCAACGGCCGCGCCATTCCGCGCAACCTCGCCCTGTTCGAGCCGCTCGATGCCTTCCTCCAGGCCGAGCCGATCGAGGAGTTCGGCGACATCTCGCCCGGCCTGATCGGGCCGCTCAAGCTCGACGGGACCCTGCGCGGCATACCCATGCGCCATGCGACCAATGCACTCGTCTACAACGAGGCGCTGTTCGAAGAGCGGGGCATCGCCGGCATCCCGAAGAGCTTCGAGGAACTCGTCGAGGCCGCGCGCAAGCTGACGTTCAAGCGCGCCGACGGCACGCAGGTCTACGGCATGGTCTTCGCGGTCCAGTTCCCGACCAACTACCTGGCCTTCGGGCGTGCCTTCAACGGCGACTACATGTCGGGCGACGGGAAGATCACCTGCGAGCAGCCTGGCATGGTCAAGGCGATCGCCACGCTCGCCGAGCTGCACAAGGCCGAAATCCTGCCGCGCAACATGAGCGCGATGACCAACGAGGAGATCACGACGATGATCCAGCAGGGTCGTGTCGCGATGGCCATCAATCCGTTCGCGCGCGTGGTCAGCTACAACGACCCCGCGAACTCGAAATATCCCGGCAAGATCAAGGCGGCGCTGATGCCCATGACGGCGGATCTGGTCGGCAAGGTGCCCTATGCGAGCACCTACGAGTTCTGGGCCTACGCGATCCCGAAGAACTCGAAGAACAAGGCGCTGACCTGGAGCCTGATCCGGGCGCTGTCCTCGAAGGAGGGCACGCTCAAGATGGCGCTCAACGGCAACGGTCCGGTGCGCGTCTCCGCCTATTCGGACCCCGCACTCGCGAAGAACCTGCCGCATGCCGCGATCGAGGCCGAGGCGATCAAGAACGCGCGTATCCCGCTCCCGGCCTTCGACCAGCAGCAGCGCGCCTACGACATCTTCACGGAGGAAAGTCAGGCTGCAATGCTCGGCATGAAGCCGGCGGACCGGGCGATGGCCGACGCCGCACGCCGCGTCCAAGCGCTGCTCTGAGCCGCGCGTGGCGGCGACGGGCGCATTCTCGAGCCGAACGGCGCTCGTGACCGGTTCGACGCAGGGCATCGGTCGCGCGATGGCGATCGCGTTCGCGTCGGCCGGCGTGCGCGTCGTGATCCACGGGCCCGATCAGTCGATCGCGACGCGCGTGGCGGGGGAGATCGGCGGCAACGCGCGCGGCTTCGGTGCCGATCTCGCGGATCCCCAGGCGACGGCCGCCTTGCCGCCGCGCATCGGTCCGATCGATATCCTCGTGCTCAACGCCTCGATCGAATTCCGCAAGGATTGGCTCGACATCACGATCGAGGACATGCGTGCGCAGCACGAGGTGAACATGCGCGCGACGCTGCAGTTGCTGCAGGCGCTCGTGCCGCCGATGCGCGCCCGCGGCTGGGGACGCGTCGTGGCGCTTGGCAGCGTGCAGGAGCAGCGCGGCAATCTCACCCATCTCGTCTATGCCGGCCAAAAGGCGGCACAGACCCACATGATCCTGACGCTGGCGCGCACGCTGGGAAATCGCGGCGTCACCTTCAACGTGATCCAGCCCGGCGCGATCCACACGGATCGCAATGCCCAGGCGCTCGCCGATCCCGCGTTTCGCGACGCGGTGATCGCGCGCGTGCCCGCCGCACGCCTCGGTACGCCGGCCGATCTCGTCGGCGCCGCGCTGTTGCTCTGCGGAGAAGACGGCGCCTACATCAACGGCGCGACGCTTGCCGTCGACGGCGGGATGCGGCTCTAGGCCATGGCCGTCAATCGTCTCAGTGCCGCCCATTGGGCGATGATCGCGCCGACACAGGCGCTGCTGATCGGCGTCATCTTCGTGCCGAGCCTCTATGTTTTCTGGCTCAGCCTGAACAAATCGAGCTTCGGGCTCGCCCCCAGCTTCGTCGGGCTCGCGAACTACGTCGAGATCCTCGGCGACGGATATTTCTGGCGCGCCTTCAAGAACACGATCCTCGTCGTCCTGGTGGTCGTGCATCTCGAGCTCCTGCTGGCGATCGGCGCCGCGCTGCTATTCGCGGGCGGCGTGCCGGTGCGGCGCGTCATGATCGCGATCATGCTGGCGCCCTACGCCATCAGCGAGGTCAGCGCCGTCGTGATGTGGCGCTTCATGATGGATCCACAGGTCGGCATGGTGAGCCGGAGCCTCGCCTATCTCGGCCTGCCGACATTGGAATGGGCGGTCGAGCCGCTGCATGGGCTGTTGCTCGCCGGCTTGCTCAGCGTCTGGCTGCATCTGCCCTTCACCTTCCTGATCCTCTACGCGGCAAGGCTGGCGTTGCCGAACGAACTCTACGAGGCCGCGCGCATCGATGGCGCCGGCCCGTGGCAGCAATGCCGGCGCATCACGCTGCCGCTGCTGGTCCCGGCGATGCTGGTGGCGATGCTGTTTCGCTACGTTTTCGCCTTTCGGCTGTTCTCCGAAGTGTGGCTGATCACCCAGGGCGGCCCGGCGCGGCAGACCGAAGTGCTCGCGATCTATCTCTATCTCGAGGCGTTTCGCTACAACGAGTTCGGCATCGCCGCGGCGACGGGCTGGATCATGGTCATGGCATCCATGCTGCTGGCGATCCCGTATCTGCGCCAGATGTACAAGCGGATGTTCGCGCCGGATGCTGTCTAGACCGCTCCATATCCGCGTACTTCGTGGGCTGGCATTGGGGATGCTGGTGATCTGGTCGGCGTTTCCGATCGTGCTCGTCGTCGCCTCGTCGCTCAAGCCACCGCGCGACATCTTCGTCTATCCGCCGCTCTGGCTGTTCGAACCGACCTTCGCCAACTACGCCGGGCTGCTCACGCGCTGGCCCGATTTCTTTCGCAACCTCCTGAGCAGCGCGATCGTGGCACTGGGCGCGACACTCGTCGCTGTCATCGCGAGCGCACTCGCCGCCTTCGTCTATTCGCGCTACCGCTCGCGCGCGCTCACCTTCACCGCCTTCTTCATGATCTTCATCCGGCTGATTCCGCCGATCGTCATCACGCTGCCGCTCTTTCCCGCCGTCAATGCGCTCGCGCTCAACGACACCCATCTGATCCTGATCCTGCTCTATGCGAGTTTCTTCGTCTCGCTCGGCACGCTGGTGCTGCGCGCTTTCGTCGACCAGATTCCCAGGGAACTCGACGAAGCCGCGATGGTCGACGGCGCCGGACCCTTCGCGGTGTTTCGCCGCGTGATCCTGCCGCTCTGCGCGCAGGGCATGGTGGCCGTCGGGGTCTTCGTGCTGGTTTACGCGTGGAACGAGTTTCTGTTCGCCTTCATTTTCACGACGACAAAGGCCAAGACCGCGCCGCTGACGCTGTCGGAGATGACCGGCGCGGTGGACGGCGTCGAATGGGGCGTGCTGTTCGCCGCGACCACGCTGCAGCTGTTGCCGATCGTGGCGATCGTGATCGCGGCGCAGAAATACCTCATCGCCGGCCTGACCGCCGGCGCCACCAAAGGCTGAGTTCGACTAGGGAGCAGGGAATGTCCGAGATGCTGCGCGATCTGAGGCTCGCCGACCCGAGCCTGAGCCGTTTCGATCCGATGCGCCGGATCATCTGCTTCGACGATTTCGATCGCGGCTTCTGTGGCTGGACGCAGCTCGTTGGCAACTACGAGCACAATCTGGACTCGATGAACCCGAGCTACCAGCAGCACACCCAGCCGCAGCTCTCCAGCGTCACGCATTGGGACAATGGCACCCATGGCGGCTGGGACGGCACCTACGCATTGAAGGTGCAGACCCGCCCGCGCAAGGGTTCGCGCAATGTCGCGATCAAACGGCTCACCTTCCGCAAGCCTGGCCCGATCCGGCTCGAGTTCTATTTCACCTTCAAGCCGGAGGCGAACGAGCTGCGCCTCTCGGAGACCGATATCCGATCGGTAGGGTTCCTCTACGACCTGCAGGATCCCCACGAGGGCGGCCACCGGGTCATGCCGCATCTCCGCTTCCTCAACGCTGTCGACGGCAAGCACGTGCAGAAATGGCAATTCAAGCGCGTGACGACGGACGTCAGGCCGTTGGGCACGGAAGGCAAGACCGTGACGCACGACCATCTCGCCCCCGATGGCTGGGAAGACCTGCCCGGTGGCCAGCAGAAGCTCTGCTACAACGAGATCCCGACCAAGGTGAACTGGCACTACGCGCGCTTCGATTTCGACCTCGCGGCGATGCGCATGCTCGAGTTCCAGTGCAATGACCGCGTGTTCGACCTGGCGCCCATAGGGCCGATCGTGATGCCGGCGATGCGGAACCTCTGGTGCATGCTCAACATCGCGTTCTTCGCCGAGACCGATGTCGACAAGCGTGCGCTCTATTACATCGACTCTGTCTGCCTCTCCGGGGAGTTCTGATCATGCTGCCGCACAACGCCACGGCCGTCATCGCCCGCAACGAAACCTGGGAAGGCAGCCGCGCCAGCGAACCCTATGAATGCGGCTGGGCGAGCGAGGCGATCGTCTATGTCCGCGCGCTCGAAACGCCGGTGAAGCTCGGCGCCACCCGCGCGCGCCTGCAGATCTCCCCCGACGGCATCCGCTGGGTCGACGAGGGCGCCAAGTTCAAGCTGCCGGCCAAGAAGGATGCGCTTTCCTTTGCGCGGCTGCGTCATTTCGGCAATTGGATCCGCGTCGCCGTCGATCTGCCGAAGGGAGCGCGGATCAAGCTCCTCGTCACCATCCATCTGAAAGCGTAGAGCCATTCCAGCTCGGGTGAG
>Ga0163144_10002106_pt1 | contig 46479 bp, 46 predicted proteins | sample OliLak19BULKMAT1_FD_123175 | JGI IMG/M metagenome (GOLD analysis project Ga0163144, IMG submission 123175) | Freshwater microbial mat bacterial communities from Lake Vanda, McMurdo Dry Valleys, Antarctica - Oligotrophic Lake LV.19.BULKMAT1 | ecosystem: Environmental > Aquatic > Freshwater >... | reverse complement strand
TTCAATGCTCGCCCGCATCCGCATCCGCATGCGTTGTGCCGAAGGCCGTGGGTCTCCGGTGGGCACCGACCCAACCTGCCTCATATTCATCCTTCTCCGTGCTCTCCGTGCCCTTCGTGGCTAGATTGATTCAATCAGAACCCCACGTTGTGGCGGCCTTTAAGTTTCAGCATCTGCCGCGCTTCGTCCGGCGTGGCGACTTCGAGCGACAGCGCTTCGATCACGGTGCGGATGCGGCGGACCTGGGCGGCATTCGTTTGCGCGAGTGTGCCCGGGCCGTCCCACAGGGAGTCTTCGAGGCCCACGCGCACCATGCCGCCCATCGCGGCTGACATCGTGGCCACCGGGATCTGGTTGCGGCCGGCGCCCAGCACGGACCAGAGGTAGTCGTCACCGAACAGGCGGTCGGCCGTGCGGCGCATGTGCATCACGTCTTCCATGTGCGCGCCGATGCCACCGCGCAGGCCGAATACGGACTGGATCAGCAGCGGCGGTTTCACGAGCCCGCGGTCGAGGAAGTGCGCGGCCGTGTACAGGTGGCCGATGTCGTAGCACTCGATTTCGAAGCGCGTCTGGTTGTCGCTGCAGGATTCCAGAATGTAGGCGATGTCCTTGAACGTGTTCTTGAACACGCGGTCGTCGCTGTTCTTCAGGTATGGCAGTTCCCAGTCGTGTTTAAATTCCTTGAAGCGGCCGATCATTTCGTAAAGGCCGAAATTCATCGAGCCCATGTTCAGTGACGCCACTTCAGGCTTCAGCTGCAGCGCGGGCTGCAGGCGCTCTTCAACGAGCATGGTGGGCGCGCCGCCGGTGGTCAGATTGATCACGACATCGCTTTTTGCCTTGATCACCGGCACGAACTCGCGAAACAGCGCCGGGTCCTGGGTGGGTGCGCCATCTTCGCGCCGGCGCGCATGCAGATGGACAATCGCGGCGCCCGCCTCTGCTGCCCCCAGCGCGGCCTCGGCGATTTCTTCGGGCGTGATCGGCAGATAGGGTGACATCGACGGCGTGTGAATGGCGCCGGTGACGGCGCAGGTGATGATCACTTTACGCGGCATGACAGATTTCCTCGCTCACCGTTGCAGCGGACACCACGCGGCCGGCCGCATGCAGACGCCTTAGCCGCCGGCCTGCTTCTGTGCCATGAAGGCGGCCATCGCCGCCTGCTGATCGGCATCCACCTGCTTGGTGGTTGCGCGGGCGCCAATGCGCGCCAGCTTGTCGGCGAGGCCCGGCACCGTGGCGACGATGTCATGGCCGTAGATGGCCTTCATCGCCATCGCTGCGTAGCCGAAGGTGTAATAGGCGACGATGTCGGCCTGCGTGAACTGGTCACCGCAGATCCACTGCCCGCTCGACAGCTGACGCAGCGCATGGAGGCCGTTCTCGACTACGGGTTTCACTTCTTCGACGGCGGCATCCGACTTCGGCGCCCCAAAGAACACGTGACCGAAATGTCGGCGCGCCTGAAGCTCGATATAGAGCTCTGTGCCCTGCATGATTTCGCGCACTTTCGCCCGCGCCCAGGGGTCCGCCGGCAGCAACGCAGGGGTCGGGTGGGTTTCTTCGAGGTAGTCGAGAATGGCAGAGGTTTCAGACAGGAAGCCGTGTTCGGTTTCGATGCACGGCACCTTGCCCATCGGGCTCTTCGCCTTGTACGACGCTTCCTGGCTCGCCATCGCGCTCACTTCCTCGAACGGCAGCTTCTTCTCGAGCAACGCAAGCTTGACCATGTTGTAGTAATTGCTGACGGCAAAGCCGTATAGCTTGATCATGTTGACCTCCTCTGGGGCGCCGCCGGGCGGCGTATTGTTATGGGATCCGGGCAGGCCCGCACTGTGTCAGCCGCGGCCATGGGCCGTCAACGGGGGCGCACCGAGCGGGGAATACGGGGTTTGCAATTGACATGAGAAACGGTGACGCCTGGTGGCCAGACAGCAGGAGGCCAGGGCCAGCTCGGTCGCGCTGTGGCAGACGCACGCCAGTGATCAGCGACGTGGCCGGCGTCGCTTAAGACCCTGGTCAATATTATCGCTACCTTCGGCTGTGCCTGGGCGGCTACCGCGGCGTTGCGTTGCTGGGCAATAGGCCCGCTATTGCCTGCGCATCAGCCCTGGCCGGCAGGCCGCGAATGCTCGACCCGTCGCTCCAGCGCTGACATCAGCGCCGGCAGCATCAGCAGCGCGCAGAGAATCGCGTAGCCGAGCGAGATCGCGATCAGGATACCCATGCCGGCCATGCCCGGGTGTTTGGACACGCCCAGCGTACCGAAGGAGGCGATCGCCGTGAGCCCGCTGAACATCACGGCGCGCGGTGTAGAACTCTCGAGCAAACTCTCGACCCCACTCGCATGTTGACGCCGCACCACGAGATAGGCGCCATACGCGTTGTTCAGGCCGATCAAGAGCGGCAACGCAATGATGTTCGCGAAGTTGAACGGAAAGTCGAACACCACGGCGGTGGCGACCGTCAGTAACATCGCGAGCACCAACGGTGCGGACACCAGCAGCGCGTCGACGACCCCGCGAAGCACGACGATGTGCATCAGCAGTGTCAACAGCAAAGCGCCCACCGAAGCCTTGATGCACGAGGCGATAACCGCCTTGCTGCCCGCTACCAGTTCCACTGGCGCGCCCGTCGCGGCGGGCTCCACTGCCTGGACTTCCCCCGCAAAGCGGCGCATCGCGGCGTTGTCGTTCAAGTCCTCGGTCGGGAATAACTCGATCCGCGCGCGGCCGTCGGCGGCGACGTAACGTTGATGGATGTCAGCCGGCAGTGCGCTGGCGTCGAAGGCTTCCGCGTCCAGCAAGCCGCGCAGCCGGTCGAGCGTACGTGGTAAATCGCCGATCAGCATGCTGCGCACGACAGGCACTGCGCCAGCCGGCCAGTCCGCGCGCGCATGCAGCGCGGCGAGTGCATGTTGCAGACGCGCGGCAGCGGCGGCGAGTTCGGGCTGCGCGATGTCCGTGGCCGCCAGCGCGTCGGCGAATGCGTCGATCGCCGCGCGCTCTTCGGGCAGCGTCGGCGGCGATTCGGGGGTGGAGTCCATCAAGGCCCCCAGCGCCAGGCGCATGCCGTCGATGATCTCGAGTTTTTCGGTCTGATCGCTCGCGACGTAGCTCGACAGGGTGACGGCCTTGTCGACGACGGGCAGTTTACTGAGCCGTGCAGCGGCGGTATCGGCCGCCGCAAGCGTCGGCGCGAGCACGTGGATCGTATACGGCGAGGCGCCGGGCGCGCTCGCCAGATCCTTGAACGCACGCACCGCGGCGCTGCCCGGATCTTTCAGGTTCAGCGGGTTCAGATCGAATTGAACCATTGGCATCACGGCCAGGCTGCCGACGGCGAGCAGGCTCGACACCACGAGTATCGGCCGCCGCTGACGCTCCACAAAACCAGGACCCTGGTGGGCGACGACGGTGCGCGCCGCGCGCGGCTTCGGCGCCGGCAGGCGTGCGAGCAGGGCCGGCAGCAGGGTGAGATTTGCGATCAAGGCAATCGCCATGCTGCAACTGGAGATCACGCCAAGTTGCGCGAGCCCCTTGTAGCTCGTCGGTACGAATGCGAAGAAGCTGATCGCAGCGCCCGCCGCGGCGAGGATCAGGGCGCCGCCCACGCCGCGCGCCGCGGCAAGCAGCGCGACGCTGCGCGCGGCGGCGCCGACGCTTTCCTCCTGATAGCGCAGCACGAACTGGATGCCGAAATCGACGCCCATGCCAATGAACAGCACTGCAAAGCACACGGAAATCAGGTTCAGGCTGCCCACGAACAGCGCGGCGGACGCAGCCGTGAGCACGAGGCCACAGGCAAGGGTCACCAGCACCGCAAACACGAGACCGCTCGCACGCAGGCCCCAGATCAGCACCAGCGCCACGAGCAGAAAGGACAGCGAGGTCGTGATGCCGGCGTCTTCTCCCACGGTCACCAGTTCTTCGCCATTCATGGCCTCAGAGCCTGTGATGCGCAGGTTTACGCCGGGCAGCTTCGGTTGCAGTTCGTCGACGAGCGCATGCAGCGCATCGATGGCGCCCTGCGCGGGCTGGAAGCTGGTCGCGGCAACGGCGGGGTCGATGAGTACGAAGGCGCGCGCCGGCCCGGCGCTGTCCCGACGGGGGAAAAGTTCGTCACGCCAGTGGATAGGCGTGGTATCGCCGGCCGCGTGGCGTTCGAGCGCAACGGCAATCTGCTCGAACAGCCGCGCGAGGCTCGTCTGGGCCGCAGCATCGTCGCCCGTTTCATCCAGCCCCAGTCGCAGCGTGCCGAACAGGCCGCGCAGACTGGTGTCCGCAGCCAGCGTGCCGAGCAGCGGCGCGGCATCGGCGAGGCGGTCGTCCAGGGCCCAGAGTTCATCGACACTGAGATACAACAGACCCTGCCGCGCGAAGAATTCACCCCCGCCGGGCTGTGACAGCGCGCGGGCAATGTCCGGCCGCTCGCGCAGCGTCGCGGCGAGCAGATCGGCGGCGTCTTCGGCGTCACCGGCGTGCGCCGCCTCGGCATAGAGCACGACATCGCCGGGCAAATGGGGAAAGGCCTGGTCGAACGCGAGATTCGCCTGCCGGTGTGGCAGGCGCGCGTCGATCATGTCCTCGGTGCCGGTGTCGATCGAAATATGGGTGGCGGTGTAGCGCAGCGCGAACGCGGTCAACGCGAGACTGATCACCATGACGAGCCACGCCTGGCGCGTCGAGAAAGCAACGAGGGACGCCGCGAACGCGCGCGGCAGCTGTTTGAAATCTGGCATCGTCGAGAATGGGATCTGCTGGCGGACTCTTGAAGAAACCCGAGGGGCCCTGAGCGGGCGCCAGTCAGCATACGGCAAAGACGTGCCCAGGCACACGTGAGCAGTCGTTCTCGCTCGGCGGCTGAGAGGGCCGCACGAGATCGTCACTGCGTGCCCGTGGGCTCGGGCTCCCGGATGGCGGCAGGCCAAGCGTGCAGTAAGTCCGTTCTGCCCGGCCGGGCACGCGGTCTGTTAGCCGGCACTGGCGCTCAGCTAAGGACCCTGGTCGGGCATTATCTTTACAATCGGCTGCGCCTGAGCGGCGGCTGCGGTGTGGCGTTGCTAGGCAATCATCCCGCTATTGCCGGCCAAACGCGCCTTGCGTCAGCCACTCAGGAACGCCCTTTGAATTCACAAGATAATGACGACCAGGCGCCTTACAGCCGGGGCGTCAAATCGTCATAAACACTGTGGACGCCGGCAACGGTGCGGGCGAGCTTGATAGTCTGCGCGTGCTGCTCAGGGCTGCTGACGGCACCGGTGAGGCGCACGTCCCCCTTGCGCGTAGCGACAGCGATGTCCAGTTGCCTGAAGTCTTCGTTGCTGCGCAGGGCGGTCTCGACCGCTGCGGCTACCACTGCATCCGAATCCCGATGAACCGCGACACCCGGGAGCGCTCCGCCGGTGTCTGGCAAATTTTTGTCGCAGCCGCTGACCGCGAGGACGATCGTCAGCAACGAGGCGACGCACAGGGCGAGGGGTGCTGCATGCAGGCGCATGGTGGATTCCTCCGGTTGGCGGGCAGGCGACGCTCTCCGGCCGATATCCGGCGGCCTGTGCGCACGCGCGTCTGTCTGCAAACGAACGGTTCGACACGCCGGCCCGGCAACAGGCAGGCCTGGCAATCACCTAGTCGTTGAGCTGCATTTTCGCGCGCCCGTGGCGCGCCGACTGAATGCCACACGCCGCCTGGGCGACTTGCAGGGGCTCACGCCGAGAGCGACCTGCTATTCAGATCACCTTGTCCCGCGCCAGTTCATCAAGATCTTCTTCGCAGTAGCCAAGTTCGCGCGCGATGGCGCGCGAATGCTCTCCGAGCCCCGGCACCTTGAACCCGATCTGCGCCGGCTCGCGCGTGAACTTGATGGCGGTGCCGATGTGCGGCAGGCCTTGCTCATCGTGCAACAGCATGCCGCGATCGGCCGTGTTCGGATCGTCATAGCATTCAACGAGTGAGCGCAGCGGCGCGTAGCAGACGTCCAGATCGGCGAGCCACGCGAGCGCTTCGGCCTGCGTGCGCGCGGCGAAGAACTCGCGCAGAAAATCCTTCACCGGCTGCTGACCGGCGCCCGGCGGCAGATCGCACAGCGGAATCAGATCCGGGCGCCCGGCCTTGTGCAGGAAATTTGCGCAGAAGTGGTGCTCCATGCCGCCCAGCACCATCCAGTCTTCGTCCTGCGTGCGATAGATGTTGTAGAACGCACCGCCGCCCCAGTTGCGCTCTTGCTTGACGTCGTGCGCGCGATGCTCGGCAAATGCCGGGCCGGTGTAGTTCGGCGTCCACGCGAGCAGGCTGTCGTGCATCGCGATGTCGACATAGTCGCCCTGACCCGTCTGGCGCTGCTTCAGCAACGCCATCAGCACGCCGCTCAGCGCGAACATCGAACTGGTGATATCGGCCGCCGGCAGTCCGGGGTTCGTCGGCGCGCCGTCCTGTCCCCGGTTGAAGCCCAGCGTGCCCGCCAGGGCCTGCACCGCCATGTCGTGGGCCGGTTTGTCACGATATGGACCGGTCTGGCCGAAGGCCGAGATCGAGCAGTAGATGATCTGCGGCGCATGTGCGCGGACGGTGTCGTAGTCGAGCCCGAGACGTTTCATCACGCCGGGCCGAAAGCCTTCGACGAGCACATCCGCCTTCTCCAGCAACTTCAGCAGCAGCGCTTTGCCGCGCGGATCCTTGAGGTTCAGCTTCAGGCTGCGCTTGCCGCGGTGGGTGTTGCGGAACCACACACTGTGGTCGCCGAGCCGCAGGCCGTAGTCGCGGCTGGGCTCACCGGCGGGCGGCTCGATGCGGATGACATCGGCCCCGTGGTCGGCCATCATCAAAGTGAAATGCGGACCCGGCAGGAACATCGACAAATCGACCACGCTGACTCCGGCAAGCTTCATGCGAAAACCTCTGACTGTATTGGACAGGCGTCAGCGCGCGCGGCGGCGCGGAGGCCACGGCGGATATTCTCAGGGCAGGCCTGGCATCCTCGGCACGATCACCCGGCGCATCGTCTGCACGGCGCGCAGATTGCGCGACATCGAGCGCAGATCCATCGGCCGTGGGGGCGATGGCGGGCTGCTGGCGTCCGGCACTTCGGTGACGTAGTTCGGCTGGTTGATGGTGACGCTACCATGCGGATTGGACACTTCGATCGCCGACGGTGCGTTGCCCTCCTCCGGCGGCAGCAGCCCAATCCTGGCGGAAGTTTCGGTGACTTCACCAATCACGTGAGTGCCGCGGATGCCGATGGTGGCCACCGACGTGCGGATCGCAATCGAGCGCGGCCGCGCTTTGGCGATCAGGCCGGAGACGTAACGGAACAACCCTTTGACGATCTCGGTGGCGGCTTCCGGCTCGTTCACGTCGTTGCCATAGCTGAATCTGGCGATGCGCAGGCGGGTGTCCGCGCCGAGTTCATATTTCGAATGGTCGCGAAACAGCAGCAGCGTGCGCGCCCGGCCCAGCGTGGCGACCGTATCGCCGGCGAACACGTCCCCGTCCTGTTTCAGCGTGCGCGTTTTGCCGTCAGCCCCGATGGCGAGCACACGGCCTTCGAGCTCGACTGCGCTCGCAGCCGCCTCGGCCGCGATGGCGGCCGACTGCCAGCCAACACAGGCGCACAGGATCAGCAGAACCGTCAGCAGACGTTCGGGGCTGGACAGACTCGTCATGATGAACTCGCAATCCGGTGATTCCGCACTAAGGATAGCACCGCCTTCCCGGCGGGGGCTGTGCTTGCTGCTTGCGGCTCTCATGAGCGGCGGCTGCGCAGGCCGCGTGCCGCCCGCCGCGCAGACGATCACGGGCGACGGCTTTGAGCACCGCGTACGGGTCAACGGCGAGTTGCGCGCGGCGCCGCTGGTCCATGTCTACCTGGAAGGTGACGGCCGCCCGTTTCGCACGCGACATCACCCGGCGAGCGATCCGTCACCGCGCCGTGCACTGGCGCTGGAACTGATGATGCTCGACCCGACGCCGAGCCTCTACCTGGGACGGCCCTGCTACGACGGCCTCGCACAGGCGCCGGCCTGCCACACCGCGCTGTGGACAAGTGCGCGCTACAGCGAAACGGTGATTGCCAGCATGAGCGCTGCGCTGGCGGCGCTGCGCAGCCGTTACGGCTTTCGTGCCGTCACGCTGATTGGCTACAGCGGCGGCGGCGTGCTGGCCAGCCTGATCGCCGAACGTCTGCCCGCGGTGAATGGTCTCGTCACGCTGGCGGCCAATCTCGATATCGAGGCCTGGGCGCGGCTCCATGCCTACACGCCGCTGTCGATGTCGCTGAATCCGGCTGCGCGCGCAGCGCTGCCGCCAGGGATCGCGCAATGGCACTACGTCGGCAGCGCCGATCGCAACGTGCCTCCGGCGCAGATCAGCGCGGCGCTCGCGCACCAGCCGTTCGCCCGCCTGCGCGTGCTGGCGGGCGTTGGACACGTCGAGGGCTGGGTTGATGCCTGGCCCGGACTGCTGCTGGAATTCGGCGGATCAATACCCGCCGGTGCGCTTCGACGCACCCGCGCTCGCCGCTCAGAACGGGAGCCGAACGCCGATTTCGACCGCGTGGGTCGTCAGGTCGGTGTAGCCGAGCAGGGTCTGAAACGACACGAACGCGGCATTGCCATTGTTGAAGATGAAGCTCGATGACACACCGACATTGGCGAAATTCTGATCCGGATCGTCGATCCCCATCGCGAAGCTCGCGGTGGGGGCATCGACGTAGCGGCCGGTGACAGGGTCGCCTTCGTTGTCGAATTCATGCACGTATTCCGCGACAAGCTGCGGATACCAGGTGCCCCAACCGTATGCGCTGAGGTACCCGAATCGCGCACCGATCGCGCTCATGATGGAAGTGAAGGACTGGTCGTCGATCTGCAGCGCCACGCCGTTACCGATGGCGGACGGGCGCGACATGCGCTCCGTATAGCCGTCAATGCTGACCTCGGCGACGTCGACGCGCACATACGGGCTGACCGTCCACGCCCCGTGCGCGGCGTCGAAACCGAACTTGAAGCTGCCGGCAATCTCATCGCTCTCCAGGTCCGACAGCGCCCGCTGGTCCAGTGCGACCACCCCGCGCGTCAATCCGCGCACCGTGTACGCAATGTTGCGAACCTGTCCGTGTTCGTTCTGGGTGTACCCGCCCATCAAATCGACAAACCAGCCGCCGCCGATGAGATAGGTGGCGTAGGCGAAGCCGCCATAGCTGTCGGTTTCCAGCGTCCCCCCGCGCAGGCTGATGTCTGCATCCGTGCTGGCGTAGGTGAAGGCCGCGCCGACCAGCAGCGGATCGCTGAGCTGGTAATCAACGCCGGCCGTGACGCCGTAGGTGTCGGCGTCGAATCCGGCTTCGTTCGCTGTTGCATCCCGCGCATTGAAAGCGTAATTGCCGCTGACGAAAACCCCGAGCCGCGATGCCATGTCGGCGCTGGCGCCGCCGCCACTCAGCAGCCCCGCGCCCCCTTCGGCCGCCAGCGCGCCATCGAAACCCGGCATGGCGAATGCCACGCGCGGACCGCCAGCGCGGAGGTTCTGCAGGCGGGCCCCTATCGCATCCATCTGGCCGGCTGACGCGTCGACTTCACTTGTGCCAATGGCGTTGACCTCTTCGGCCGCCAGCGCCTGCATGGCCGCGAGCGCGCCGTCTTCGTCACCGGTGACGAGCGCAGCCTGAACGACATCAGTACAGCGATCCTGCAGGTCCTGGTTGCTGATGACGCCGCGCCCGATGCCGTTCGGGCAGATCTCTTCCACCATGTCGGCGATCGCCCGTTGGGGCGCGTTTCGTGCGATGGACTGCAGCCTCCCTTCAATCGGGCTTGCGAAGCCATCATCCTCACCGGTCGCCTGTGCGCCCAGCGGAGTCGTCAGCAAGGCCAGGGCGGTAATGAAGGGCGCATGGCGCAGGACGTGTTTCATGCTGGATTCCTCGGCAGATAAGCGGCAGGTTCACGCTAACAACTTAAAGCGCTTTCGAGATTGTGCACTTCTTTCGAATATAATCAATAAGGTGCCTTTTATTTATAAGGCATGTTCTTACCGACGGCGCTACCACCGTTCCCAGATCATTTTCAGTGCCGGCGGCAGGTCAGTTTCGATCCCCGGTGCTGAGGACCCGTTTTCAGGCCCATGAAAATCGCTGCCCGCAGACCCGGCGAGGCCAAAGCGGCCGGCAAGCGCGGCGAGTTCGAGCGTGGTCGCCGGCGCTTGACGCCCGCACCGGACCTCGATGCCGCCGCCGCCGGCGGCCGCGAAGTCCGCCAGCAGCTCGCGCAGCCGCGTTTGCGTAAAGGCGTATTTGGCCGGATGGGCCAGCACGGCAGTGCCGCCATCGCCGGTGATCCAGCCCACCGCGTCGGCCAGGCTGGCCCACTGCTGGGCAATGCCGGCCGTTGCGCGGTCGTTGAGCCAGCGTGTGAAGGCGTCATCGACCGTGCGGGCGACGCCGGTCGCGACCAGATGGCGCGCAAAGTGGGGCCGGCCGATGCTGCCACCGTTCGCCAGCGCGCGGGCGCCCTCGAACGTGCCTTCGATGCCCTTCTTGCGCAGGCGTTCGCCGATGGCGAAAGCCCGCTCCTCGCGGCGCTGTCGTTGCAGGGCGAGTCCGACGGCGAGCGAACTTGCCTGCCAGTCGAAGCCATAGCCGAGCACGTGCACCACCCGTCCGCGCCAGTCGGCCGAGAGTTCGACCCCGGACACGATGCGCGTGCGGCCCTGATACGCGCCGCGGCCGATTTCGTCGTAAGCGGCGAGCGTGTCGTGATCCGTGATGCTGAACAGCTCCACCCCCGCCTCGAGGGCCTTCGCCAGCAAGTCGGCCGGCGCGAGCAGGCCATCGGAGGCGGTGCTGTGCGTGTGGAGGTCGAGTTTCATGCAGTCAATTGCCGCCAGCCGCGCGGCCGGCGTTCAGCGCAGCAACAGCCAGGCCGCGAGGGCCAGGGCCACCGCGCCCATGACGTACCAGACGGCGTAGGTCGTGCTTGGCGCCGCCGGTGCTGGCGTGGCAGGCGCGGTCTCTGCCGCAGCCAAATCTGGTTCGCTGACCAGGGTTTCGAAGGTCTTGAAGAATTCGCCTGCGAGCTTGCGTGCCGTGCGATCGATGATCGGGCCGCCGAGTTGGCCGAGCTTGCCGCCGACGTCGGCCTTCACCTCATAGCTGAGCAGGGTCGTCGCGCCTTCGTCGGCCAGGCTGACGCGCGCCTTCACCTTCGCGAAACCGGCCGGCCCGCCCTTGCCTTCGCCGCTGAGTGTGTAGCCGTGGGGCGGATTCAGATCGTTCAGCTGCACGCTGCCTTTCAGTTTTACCGTCAGCGGGCCAACCTTCGATGTCACCGTTGCTTCGAACTCCGTATCAGAGTTCTTCTGCAGCGCCTCGCACCCGGGAATGGCCTGGCGCAGAATCTCGGGGTCGTTCAGCGCGGCATAGACCTTCGTGCGCGGCGCATGAATACGGATGTCGTCTTTAAGCTCCAAACTCAGCTCCTCGCGGCTTTTGCGTCGCGAATTTTCGCCCACAGGCTGCTCGGCCGCAGCGGCAGTTCGGTGATCTCGATGCCGAACGGACTCAGGGCGTCGCACACCGCATTACACAGCGCTCCCGGAATCGAACTCGGCCGGCCCTCGCCGATGCCGCGTGTGCCCAGCGGCGTATGCGGGCACGGAGTAGAAGCGTAGGTCAGTTCGATGTCGGGCACGTCGGCGGCGGTCGCCATCTTGTAGTTCTCGAAGTCGGCCGTCAGCTGCTGGCCTTCATCGGTATAGATGAACTCTTCGAAAACCGCATTCGACAGGCCTTGTACGATGGCGCCGTGCATCTGGCCGTCGACGATGTTCTGGTTGATCACGTTGCCGACGTCTTCGGACGTCACCCAGCGCTTGATCTTGAATTCACCGTTGTCCGCGTTGACTTCGACGATGCAGAAATCCGCGTTGAAACAGATCATCGGTTTCGCCGCTTCGAAGAAGGCCGTCGCCTCGAGCCCACCCACCTCGCCTTCCGGCAGGTTCACCGGAAACATGATGATGCGTTCGACGATCTCGCGGAAGGTCTTGCGCTTGGCCGGATCGCGCAGGTAGATAACGTCCCCGTTTGTGAACGCGAATTCCTCGACCGTCGCGCGCACGCCCAGATCATGCGCCAGAACATGTGTGATCTTCTCCTTCAGTTCCGCGCAGGCCTTGTGGACCGCGCTGACAAAGTAGGAGCCGGCGCGTGCGCCGATGGTGCCGGCGCCGAACGGCGTGGAACCAGTGTCGCCGGTGGTCACCACTGAATCTGCCGGGTCGATGCCAAACACCGCCGCCACGACCTGCGCGGTCGTCGTTTCATGGCCCTGCCCACCCGGCGCGTCGCCACCGAAGATCATCACCTTGCCCCGCGGATCGATACGCACCGTCGCCGCGCCGTAGCCCGGCTGGTTTTCCATCGGCACCAGCAGTTCGGACGCCACCCCCGACAGTTCAGCGCCACAGGCGAAGCCGATCCCGAGGTAACGACCGTCGGCGCGCGCGGCGGCCTGCTCGCGCCGGAACGCGGGCAGATCGATGTTGGTCATCAGGTTGTCCCACACCTTCAGGAAGTCGCCGCTGTCGTAGTACTCCCCCGTGATCGTGGTGTACGGCAGTTTCGGCACCATGTTCAGACGGCGCAGGTCCGATGGTTCCATGCCGATCTTGTGCGCCACCATGTCGACGCTGCGCTCGAGCGCGAAGCGCGTCGGGAAATGACCAAAGGCGCGCGACGGCGTGAGGCAGGCCTTGTTCGTGCTTGCGACGCGCAGCTTCACGTCACCTTTTTCCCAGGTGTAGACGTTCGGCATTTCGACCTGGCCGAGGAAGGGCATGACGAAGCCCCAGTACACGCCGGTCTGGCCCGTGCCGTTGTTCGCGAGGCCGCGATTGCGCATCGCGATCAATTTGCCCTCTTTGGTGGCGGCCACGTCCAGATCGTTGATCTGGTCGCGCTCCTGGCCGACGTTCATCAGGCTTTCGTAGCGCGATTCGACCCAGCGCACCGGCCGTCCAATCTTGCGCGCGGCATAGCCGATCACGACGTTCTCGCGAAAGAACGGCGCTTTGACGCCAAACCCGCCGCCCTGATCGCGCGGCGCGATCACGCGCACTTTCTCGCCCGGAATATCGAGAATGTCGATCAGCGCCAGGCGATCGATGTGCGGGCGCTGGGTTGTGATGTAAGCGGTGAGACCGTCGGACATGTTCCAGTCGCAGAGCACGCCGCGCGGTTCCATCGGGGTGATGCCGGTGCGATGCACGCGGAAGCGGTGGCTGACAACGACGTCGGCGCGCTCGAAGATGCGCTGGACTTCCTCTTCGTTGCGCTGCTGTTCCTCGGGGGTGGCGCCCCCGGTGAAGGTCATCGCGAACATTTCATTGTTCGGCTGATCGTCGTGCACCTGCGGCGCGCCCGGCATCAGCGCCTTTTCGGCATCGACGACGACCGGCAGTTCTTCGTAATCGACGACGACCAGTTCGGCGGCGTCTTCGGCGACATATTTGTCGCGCGCGATCACCAGCGCCACCGGTTCACCATGGAACTTCACCTTGTCGACGGCCAGTGCGTGATAGTCCGGATACACCGCCGGCAGATTCGGCAGCAGGACTGGCTGGCGCATCGACTTCACCTGCGCCTTGATCTCCTCGCCCGTGATGACATCAACGACACCTGGCAGCGCCAATGCCGCGGTGACGTCGATGCCGGTGATGCGTGCATGCGCATATTCACTGCGCACGAACACCGCGTGCAACATGCCCGGCAGCACGATGTCGGCGAGATACTTGCCCTGGCCGGTGACCAGTCGCAGGTCTTCCTTGCGCTCGAGCCGCGCGCCCATCCACTGCTTGCTGTCCTGAATCGGGGTCTCCATCAGTGCCTCCTCAGCGGGCTGCGGTCGAAAGCGTTTTTGCCGCTTCGCGAACTGCTTTGACGATGTGCACATAGCCTGTGCAGCGGCACAGGTTGCCGATCAGGCCTTCGCGGATTTCGTCGTCGGATGGATTCGGATGGCGCTGCAGGAAATCCGTCATGTTCATCAGAATGCCCGGCGTGCAGAAGCCGCACTGCAGCCCGTGATGCTCGCGAAAGCTCTTTTGCAGCACCGACAGTTCATTGCCTTTCGCCAGCCCTTCGACCGTCGTCACCGCATGGCCGTCTGCCTGCACCGCGAGCATCATGCAGCTTTTCACGGCCTCACCATCGAGGTGGATGGTGCACGCACCACAGACGCCTTCGTGGGTGCAGCCCACGTGCGTGCCCGTCAGCGCGAGGCGGTCGCGCAGGAAGTCGACCAGCAGCATGCGGAGCGGAATCATCTCCTCGTAGCGCGTGCCATTGACGGTAATTTTGACTGTTTGCATCGTTTCCCCCAGCGCTCAGGCGGCGGCGCGCGCGAACGCGATGGCGGCGACATCGGCGCCCAGCGTTCGGATCAGTTGTTGGCGATAGGCTTCACTGGCCCACTTGTCGGCCTGCACGTCCGCGCTGTCGGCAATCGCGGCGAACGCCCGTTCGAGTGCAGCGGGTTCTCCTTGCGAGCCGACGAGCGCCGCGGTGCCGGCCTGCGCAATCTGCGCACCGGCACTGAGGCCCGACAGCGACACGCGTGCCTGCGTACAGACGCCGGCCGCGTCGAGGTGCACCTGTACGCACACGCCGACCACCGGCAAGGCATCCTTGGTCAGTCCCCATTTCCGATAGGCACTGCCGGCGCGACCGCTGATGGCGGCGAAGCTGACCGCTTCGAGCATTTCGTCTGCGCGGCGCGCGGTTTCGAGCGGTCCGATCAGAAAGTCGCCGGCCGGCACGGCGCGGCGCGAGCCGTCGGCCGCCACCAGCTGCATGCTGCCGCCGAGGCCGAGCACGACGGCCGGCGTGCAGGACGCAACGTAATTCCAGCAGCAGCTGCCACCGATGGTGCCCCGATTGCGGACCTGGCGGTCGCCGACGTGGGCGGCGGCATCACACAGCGCGGCATAGCCACCGGCGATGCGCGCGTCGTTCACGAGGTCGATGTAGCGCGTCATGGCGCCGATGCGCAGACCGTGGTCAAGCTGGATGCCCTTCAGGGCGTCGATGGCCTGCAGGTCGATCAGGCAGCGCGGTCGCGACATGCGCGACTTGATGGCTTGCATCAGGCTCTGGCCGCCGGCGATGAACATCGCCTCGCCTTCGTCGTAGCGCGCGTTCGCGGCGAGCGCATCGGCGATTGTCGCCGGGCGCACGTATTCTTCTATATGAGCTGGAAACATCTCCCCTCCTTCGAGCCACGTCTGGGGCCAGGCTACCGCCGGACGTTGATGGAGCGCCTCATTCGCGGGCGCGACAGGGTTGAAACTCTAGCATGCCCCTGCTTTAATGAGCAAACGCTCAACTAATTGGCGTGTTGCGGGCAGTCACTGAATCTCGTCTGCTGCATTGCGCAGCAGCATCGGCGCCGACAAGCGAGGCGTGTGACGGCAGCTCTAAGTAATCGTCCGCTCAATTAAACCCCATACGACAGGGAACGAAACGGGATGAAATACAGCATCGAATGCGTGGTCGCGGGCTCGAACGAACTCGGCGAAGGCCCGGTTTGGGACGACGTCAGCGGTTGTCTGTACTGGGTGGACGGCACGGGCCGCCGCGTCGGCAAACCGAACCTCTGGCGGCTCGACCCGCGCACCGGCGCCACCTGTCACTGGCTGGTCGATCACGACGTCGGGGCGCTGGCCCTGCGCCGGGACGGCAGTGCCGTGCTCGCGCTCGATGACGGCTTTTACTTCTTCAATTTCGACACCGGTAAGCTGGACCTCATCCGGCACATCGACCCGCAACAGGCCCGCACGCGGCTGAACGATGCGAAGTGCGATCGCCGCGGGCGCTTCTTCGCCGGCGCCATGGACGACCAGGAAGAACTGCCGATCTGCGGTCTGTGGCGGCTGGACCCCGATCTGAGCGTCACGCAGGTCGACTCGGGCATCATCTGTTCCAACGGCCCGTGCTGGAGCCCCGACGACAAGACCTTCTACTTTGCGGACACCTTCCAGCAGATCATGTGGGCCTACGATTACGACATCGCGACCGGCAGCGTCTCGAATCGCCGCGACTTCGCAAGCACGCGCGAGGATCCCGGGTTTTTCGATGGCTCGACGGTCGACGCCGAAGGAGGCGTGTGGAACGCCATGGTGATCGGTGGCGACCTCATTCGCTATGCACCGGACGGCACGGTCGACCGCCGCATCGGCATGCCCGTGAAAAATATCACCAGCGTCGCGTTCGGCGGCGCCGGTCTGGATGAAATCTATGTGACCTCGATGGCGCGCGTGCGGCATCCGGCGGTTCACGAACATTTCGCCCAACAGGTCAAACCGCAGTTCGGGGCCGGCAGTCTGTTCAGGATCCGCGGCCTTGGCATCCAGGGCGTTGCCGAACCGCGTTTCGCCGGTTGAACCGCCGCCAGTAGCAGCACCAGGAGTACAACATGATCAGAAAACTGAAAGCCGGCGCAACAGTCGCTGAATCGGCTGCTGCCGATGCCGCCGTGCGCGCCACGGTCGAGCACATCATCAGCGACATCCAGACCCGCGGCGAAGCGGCGGTACGCGAGTGTTCAGCGCGCTTCGATCGCTGGTCACCCGCCAGCTTCAGGCTGAGCCAGGCGGAGATTGACGCCTGCATCGCCGCCGTTGATGCGCCAACGATCGCCGACATCCGCTTCGCCCAGGCGCAGATTCGCCGCTTCGCGCAGGTCCAGATGCTGTCGATTCGCGATGTCGAGGTTGAAACGCTGCCCGGGGTACAACTGGGGCATCGCAATATCCCGGTGAACTCGGTCGGTTGCTACATTCCGGGCGGCAAGTACCCGATGGTGGCGTCGGCGCACATGAGCGTGCTGACGGCGAAGACCGCCGGTGTCAAACGCGTGATCGCGACCACCCCGCCCTACGAGGGCAAGCCCGAGCCGGCGGTGATCGCCGCGATGGCACTCGCCGGGGCCGACGAAATCTATGTGCTGGGCGGCGTGCAATCCATCGCCGCGATGGCGCTCGGCACGGAAACGATTGCGGCGGTCGACATGATCGTCGGCCCCGGCAATGCCTATGTCGCCGAGGCGAAGCGGCAACTGTTCGGGCGCGTCGGCATCGATCTCCTCGCTGGCCCCACTGAAACGCTGGTGATCTGCGATGACAGCGTGGATGCCGAACTGGTGGCGGTCGATCTGCTGGGGCAGGCCGAGCATGGCCCGACATCGCCGGCCGTGTGTATCACGACCTGTAGCAAAATCGCCGAAGCACTGCCGGCGGCCATCGAGACGGTGTTGAAGCGCCTGGCGACCCGCGACATCGCGAGCGCGGCCTGGCGCGATCACGGCGAACTCTATCTGTGCGACACGCAGGAAGAGATGCTGGAACAGGCCGAACGCGTGTGCTCCGAACACGTGCAGGTGATGACGCGCGATCCGGACTGGTTCCTGCAGCGCATGACGAACTACGGCGCGCTATTCCTCGGCGCGCGCACCAACGTTGCCTATGGCGACAAGGTGATCGGCACCAATCACACCTTGCCAACGCGGGGCGCCGGCCGGTACACGGGCGGGCTGTGGGTTGGCAAGTTCATCAAGACCCATACCTATCAGCGCATCCTGACCGACGAGGCCTCAGTGCTCATCGGGGAATATTGTTCGCGTCTGTGCAAAATCGAGCACTTTGCCGGACATCAGGAGCAGGCGGACATTCGCGTCCGTCGGCTCAAACCCAGCGCCGCCTGACGGCGCGCATTAGCACGGAGAACGCCCATGTCCTATGAATTTATGCCCGGCGCGCGCTATCGGATGCCCTCCCATTTCGGCCCGTCGCCGGGACCGCGCAATGTGCCGAAGAGCGAACACATCGATCACGGGAAGTACCCGCTGTCGACCGTCGTGACCCTACGCTTTCGCACCGATGCCGCGCGCCTCGAGGCCATGATGCCGCCGGGCCTGTCGCTGGCCGGGGCCCCGATCGTGTCCATCGACTTCGCGTATATCAAAGCGATTCCCTGGCTGGCAGGTCGCGGTTACAACCTGTGCCTCGTGTCCTGGCCGGGCGTGTTCCGCGGGACCCACGACACGGCCACCGGCCGCTTTGCGGCCGTGCTGTTCGAAAGCTTTGCCGATCCAATCATCACGGGCCGTGACGAGCTCGGCCACCCGAAGATCTACTGCGAGATCCCCGAACCGCGCATTCAGAACGAGCGCTATGTCTGCAGCCTCGGCTGGCAGGGCTACGAGTTCGCGCACGCCGAGGTCGACGTCAGCGCCGCGACGCCGACGCCTGCGATCACGCCCGACGATCCGTTTCACCCGCCGCACTGGCTGCAGTGGAAGTACATTCCCGGCACACCGCCTGAAGCGGGCCCCGATGCGTCATACGCCACGATCTCGCCGGATCCGCTCGCCGCGCATCACTATCCGGGCGTCAAGGTTGACAGTGCCCTGTGCGGTCCCGGCATGCTCAAGCTCAACACCGCGCGCTGGGAGGATCTGCCGACGCTCTACCACGTGGCGAACGGGCTGGCGTCGCTGCCGATGCACGAAATCACGCTGGCGAGCGTCACGCATTCGCACGGCTGGATCGGCGATGTCGGTGACACGCGTCGTCTCGGCTGATGAGCAGCGCTTCGACGCCAGCTGAGTTGCCCCTGCGCGGCAAGCTCGTGCTCGTGACCGGTGGCGCAGGCGGGATCGGCAGCGCCATCTGCCGCTTGCTCGCGCTGCAGGGTGCGCAACTGATTGTCACCTACCACCAGCGTGCCGACCGGGCGCAAACCCTGATCGGGGAACTGCCGGGGAACGGGCATTTCGCGCTGAAACTGGCGGTCCGCGACAAAGCGGATATCGACGCGGCGGCGGCGCAGGTAACAGCAACACATGGCCGCCTCGACGTGCTCGTCAACAATGCGGGCACCACGCGTGTGGTGCCCCACGCGGATCTCGACGCGCTCGATGACGCGTTGATCGATGAAATCTTCGCCACGAACTGGCGCGGCGCCTTCGGGATGGTGCGTGCATTCCGTCCGCTGCTCGAAGCGGCAGGTGACGCTGTCGTCGTCAATATCTCATCGATTGCGGGCAACACGGCTGTCGGCAGCAACATTGCGTACTGCGCGTCGAAAGCGGCGTTGGACAACATGACGAAATCGCTCGCTCGCGCGCTTGCGCCACGGATCCGGGTGGTCTCGGTGGCGCCCGGCTGGGTGATGGGCGACTACGCGCGCAGCGCCGATCCGGCCTACCTGCAGCGGCAGTGTGAACTGACACCCCTCGGGCGCATCGCCGACGCGGAAGACGTCGCGCGTGCGGTGTTTGCGGTGGTGGCGCTGCTCGGCTTCACCAACGGCGCGGTCATTCCGGTCGATGGCGGGCGACCGCTCAATTGAGATCATGACAACGCCCGTCAAGCCTGTCAGCAAGCCGCGCGCTGCCCGGCGCAAGGATCCGGCAAGCCCGCGGCAGCGTCTGCTGCCGGGCGATCGCCAGCACATGATTCTCGAGGGCGCGATATCCTACTTTGCCGAGTTCGGGTTCGATGGCCGCACGCGCGATCTGGCGCGTCACCTCGGCATCAGTCAGGCGCTGCTGTTCCGGTATTTTCCGTCGAAGGCGGCGCTGATCGACCGCGTCTACGATGTCGTGTTCCTGAATCGCTGGAGCCCCGCGTGGGAGCCGCTGATTGCCGACCGCAGCCAGCCGCTCGCCGCACGGCTCAAGCTCTTCTACAAAGACTATAATCGCAGCGTCGACCGCTATGAAGTGATCCGGATTTCGCTGTTCTCGGCGCTGCGTGGCGAGACCATCAGCGAGCGCTATTTCACGCGGATCCGCGAACGCCTGATCCAGCCGATCGTGCTGGAATTCCGGCACACCCTCGAGCTGCCCATGCCGCCCGCCCTGCCCGTCTCCGGGCACGAGGAACAGCTGGTCTTCAGCCTCCATGCGACGGTGATTTACGGGATAATGCGCAAGCACGTATTTCATCAGCTCGGCGTCGAGGATCCCGATTTCATGATTGATCTATATGTCGACGGCTTTATGGCCGGTGCCCGCGACGCATTCACCCGCGTGCACGCGCTGGCGGCGGCCCGCGATGAACAGGGCGCTGCGCCCGCCGCCAGATCCTGAGCACGGCCAGGCTCATGCCCGCGCGCTACATGAATGATGTGCTCCCGACCTGCCTGCAGTGGCGGGCCGCCGGCTTGCGCACGGCACTGGTGACGCTGGTATTCGTCGACGGCTCGGCGCCGCGCCCGCTTGGCAGCCAGATGGCCGTCAATGATCGGGGCGAGGCGGTCGGCAACATCACCGGGGGCTGCGCCGAAGCGGCGATCATCGCCGAGGCGCTGGCGCGCATGGCAGCTGGCGACAATCGCCTGCTGCGCTACGGACAGGGTTCCCCCTACATCGACATCCGGCTGCCCTGCGGATCCGGCATCGATGTCTTCTTCGATGTGCGGATCAGCGACGCGGCCCTGGGGCTGATCGTTGACGCCAATGCCGCACGGCAAGTGGCCTCACTGGTGTTCGAGCTCGAGGCGCTGCAGGCCACGACCACGCTCGAGACGGTGGCGGCGACAGCGTTGACGACCTACGTCAAAGTCTGCGAACCCGTCACACGCCTGCTCGCCGTCGGCAAAGGGCCCTTGCTGCCGCTGATAGCCCAACTCGGCAGCGCAGCGGAATTCGATGTCATCGTGATGTCGCCCGAGGCCGAAACCCTCGCGGCGGCGGCGCCGTTCGCGCGCGAAGGCCGGGCCTTGTCGACCGCGGACGCGTTTCGCTGCGGCCCGCTTGATCGCTGGACGGCATTCCTGTCGCTGTTTCACGAACACGAATGGGAACCGGCCGTGCTCAGCGCAGCGCTGGTGTCCGACTGCTTTTACGTCGGCGCGCTCGGCAGCCGGCGCACCGCGCACGCGCGGCGTGCGAGTCTGCGCGAGGCCGGTCTCGCGGACGCAGCCATCGCGCGCATTCATGGTCCGGTCGGGCTCGCGATCGGCGCCAGGAGCCCATCCGAAATCGCACTCGCCATCCTGGCCGAGATTGTTGCCGCGCGCCGCGGTGCGCCGCCCCTGCGCGCGTGAAGCGGATTGCGGCCGTCGTCACGGCGGCCGGCTTCGGCCGGCGCTATGGCCCTGGCAGCAAGCTGCACGCGACGCTCGACGGTCGTGCGGTGATTGCCTGGACCCTGGACACGCTCGCCGCCTTGCCGCTCCATGCCCGGCGCGTGGTGATTGCGCCGGCGGACGCCGCGACGCGCGCACTGGCCATCGCGGCCGGCGCGGAGGTGGTCGAGAACCCGGAACCCGCAGTGGGGCTTGGGCGCTCGATTGCCTGTGGCGTGCAGTCACTGCCGGCCGACACCGACGGCGTGTTGATCATGCTCGGCGACATGCCGCAGGCGCGCGAGGCGGTCGCGCTGGACTTGATGGCGGTCTTTGAAGCGCTGGATGCGGCGGCGATAGTCGCCCCGCTGCATGACGGCCGACGCGGTCACCCGGTGCTGTTCGGGGCGCACCATCTGCCGGCGCTGGCCGCGCTGACGGGTGATCAGGGCGCGCGCGACATTCTGCAGCGGGCGCAGGTGACCCTGGTGCCCGTGGCCGATGCCGGCGTGCTACTCGATATCGACACGCCGGCAGATCTGGCCGCAGCCGGTCGCTGCGACCCGTCCTGAGCGCTCAGGCCGCGCGCTGGCGCGCTTTGGGTTTCGTCACGGGCTTGTTGGTCCGCGCTGTCGCCGCGGCAGCCGGGGCCTTGGCTGTGGCGCGCGTCTGCGCGGCGGACTTCTTCAATACTTCGACCGCCGAGCCAAGCACCTTCCCGCGCTTGCGGGGATCCTTCTCGAGCAAGCCTGCCGCGGCGAGTTCACTCATCGCTTCGCGCGTGAATTCGGCCGCCGGGGCATCCCCGGCGATCACGAACATCAGCGTCGAGTATTTACTTTTCGCGCCTTTCGAGACGTTCTCGAAGCGGCGGATCACGCCAGGCGGAAAGGAGATGACATCGAGCGGTGCCAGATCGACGTGCTCGACCTTGCCGCGCGGATCTTCCCAGCTTGCGCGCCAGGTGCCGGTGATCGCGATGAAGGTTTCGTTGGTGTCGTGGTTGTGCATCATCGGGCCCTTGCCCGGCTGCGCGCGGCAGAAGCCGAGATTGAAGCCTTCAGAAATCTTGATGGCCGACAGGCGCGCGGCCTTGTCGCCCACCGGAGAGACCATGCCGCCCGCTTCCACCGGCGGCGGCTGGAAACCGAGCACGTTGTAGAGAATGCGTTCAGCGCTGGGGTGATAGCTGTCGGGCAAGCCGCCGTCGGAACCCTTGATTTGAGAGAAGCGCGCGACACGCTTCAGCATGTCCTTGCGCGTGACTGGTTTGCGCGGAATCTGTTCTTCGAACGTCACAGAGGCCCCCTTATCGTGATTGCTGGCACCGAAGGTAGCGCATGGGAATCGAACCTGACAATCGCGGCTTGCGGGCAGCGAGGCACGCAGCGCACGGCTGCGACCGCCGGGGCTGAGGGGAAACTTCGTCATCCTCCCGGCCAGACCGCCAGTGCGGCCGCCGCCGCCGGGCAAAGGCCGCCCTCTGGCGCCCGGCACGCGGGCCGGCAGCGCAGCTGGACTGCCAGTCATGAGTCCCTGATTCAGCGAGCATTTATGCCAACCTGGGCAGCCTGGCGAAGAGCCTCGCGTTGCAATGCAACAATTTGACCTCATACTGGTCCCATCTACCGCAGGAACCCGCCAGGTTTCCACCGGAGCACACCATGGCAAGACTGGTACATGAACTGGGCGCGTTCGACCGCACCCGCCTCATCGAACATTTCGGACGCCTCAGCACCGAGGACCGCCGCCTGCGTTTCGGGCTCGCGGTATCTGATGAATTCCTCGGTGATTACGTGCACGGCATCGATTTCACGCGTGACCACGTGTTTGGCATCTTCGGGCGGGATTTCGAACTGATCGCCGTGGCCCACATGGGCCGCTCCGCGGATGTCGCCGAACTCGGCCTCAGCGTGCTCGCAGCCTATCGGCGCGACGGGCTCGCCAAGCGACTGTATAACCGCGCACGACAGCGCGCCACGGCGCTCGGCCGCCGCGCGATGTGGATTCACTACGTGTCCGAAAATCATGCGATGGCGCGTTTCACGCGCGCGCTAGGCATGAATATCGAGGTTTCGCAGGGCGAGGCAGACGCCTATCTGGCGCTGCCCGCAGCCTCGCCGCTGCAGGTGGGTTTTGATTTGTATCAAAGTCAGATCGACGGCCTGCTCGGCACCTGGCGCGGCCTGCTCGCGCCCGTGGATGGCCGGGCGGCATAAGCGCTGCCAGGCCGACACGCGGGATCAGGCGTGAATGGCGTTCACCAACGCCGGCCACCGCGAGAATGCGCCGTCACCGCCCATCGTCGAGTACAGCGAAATGCGATCGAGCACGCCGTCGTAACGGGCGCGCAGGCGGGCCCCAAGCTCGCTGCTCGGCGCAAACACCGCGATTTCGTTCAGCAGCGCGTCCGGGACGTGTGCGCCCATTTCATTGAGCTTGCCCTCGCGCATCATCTGGCCCAGCTGTTTGCCCAGCGCACCGTGACCGTGGAACTCGAGGACGGCCGCATAGCTCGGCGTCGACGCGTAGAATGAGATCTGCCGCCGCACTGCGGCTTCCATCTTCGCGCGCTCCGCTTCAGTGTCGCCGGTCACGACGAACACCGGCGAGTAGAGTTCCAGATCAGCGACCGATTTGCCGCGCGTTCTGGCCCCCGCATCGAGTGCAGGCCGCACCACTTCGTTCAGATACGGCACGGTGTGCATCGGATGCACATGGAAACCGTCAGCGACTTCACCGGCCGCATGACACATGCGCGGATTGACGCCCGCCAGGTACACCGGAATATCGGGTTTGTCGACCGGCCCCGGGTTGAAGAATTCATTGATCAGCTTGAACTGATAGAACTGCCCCTGATAGTCGGGCCGGGCGCCGGTCTGGAAGGTATCCCAGATGGCCCGTACGCAACGGATGTAATCGGTCACGCGTGCCGCCGGGTGTTCGAAGGCCGCCGAAAAACGCCGCTCGACGTGCTGGCGCACCTGCGTGCCGAGGCCGAGCCGGAAACGTCCGTTCGAATAGCGCTGCAAATCCCACGCAATCTGCGCCATTGAGAACGGTGAGCGCGCGAACGCGACGGCGATGTTGGTGCCGATCTCGAGCTTCGTCGTCGCGTGGGCGGCAAACGCCAGCGGCAAGAACGCATCGTGCGCAGCCTCGAAGGTCCAGGCGCAGTCGAAGCCGTCCTGCTCCGCGGCCTGTGCGCGTTGCGCCACTTCCGCCGGGGCGGCGGCGGCCATCAGACTGTCGATCTTCATAGCGGCTCCGGTGACGGGGATGGTCGGGCCGACAGCCTGTTGCCATCGGCGCTCTGGTTTCAGTCCGGTTGAGAAATGCGGATGATCACGCCGCCGGATTTTTCATCGTGCTCGAGCGTCAGCAACTTGCGCGCCTCCGCCTCCTCGAGCAGCTTGCTGAAGGAGCGATAGCCGTAGTAGGACTCATTGAAGCCCGGCTGACGGCGTTTGATCGCCTGCTTGACCATCGACCCCCAGATTTTCTCTTCGGCACCGCGCTCGGTGTTCAAGGCTTCGAGTGTTTCCATCACGATGTCGAGCGCTTCCTGCTTGCGGTCGTGCTCCCCGACGGATGGCGCCGCTTCGGGTGCCGCGACATTGCCATTCGGTGCCTCGGCCGGTGGTTCAGGCACTGCCGCACCGGCCGGCACTTCAGGCGCGACCACTGCGGCAGCAGCACTCGGCGTCGCCCGGCGGCGCGTGGGGCGCTTCTTCTCGTTGCGCACCAGATCGTCGTAGTAGATGAATTCGTCGCAATTGGAGATCAGCAGATCGGACGTCGACTGTTTGACGCCCACGCCGATCACCGTCTTGTTGTTCTCGCGCAGCTTGCTGACGAGCGGCGAAAAGTCAGAGTCACCGCTGATGATGACGAAGGTGTCGACATGCGACTTCGTGTAGCACAGGTCGAGCGCGTCGACGACCATGCGGATATCCGCCGAATTCTTGCCCGACATCCGCACGTGGGGGATCTCGATCAGCTCGAACGCCGACTCGTGCATATTGCCCTTGAACTCCTTGTACCGCTCCCAGTCGCAGTACGCCTTCTTGACGACGATATTGCCTTTCAGCAGCAGGCGTTCCATCACCTTGCGAATGTCGAAGCGTGAAAATTTGGCGTCTCGCGCGCCGAGCGCGATGTTCTCGAAATCGCAGAACAGCGCCATGATGCTGGTATCGGTCTGGCCGGCCATCAGAATGCCTCCGCGGCGAGCGTCATCATGGCTTCGGCGCCCGCTTCGACCCGCGCCCGGTGGACAGCCGTTTCGCAGATCACATGTGAAAAGTAGTAACGGCCCACGGTGATCTTGTGTGCGTAGAACGCTGCGTCTGCCGGTTGTTTTGTGAGGGCCGCCTGCGCAGCCCTGATCATCAGTGCCCACTGATGACCCAGCGCCACCAGCCCCATCAGATGCAGATAGGCCATCGAGCCGGCCGCCGCGTTGTCGGGCTTCAGCAGGGCGTTACGCATCAGCCAGCCGGTTGCCCCCTGCAGATCGTCGAGCGCACGCTTCAGCGGCCCGGCGATGAATTGCCGCGGTTCGTCTGCGGCGCATTCCTCGATGCAGGCGCCGACGAGCTGCACGTAGGCACGCAGGGCGCGACCGCCGTTGGCCGGCAGTTTGCGGCCCACGAGATCGAGTGCCTGGATACCGTTCGTGCCTTCGTAGATCATCGCGATGCGCGCATCGCGCACGAACTGCTCCATGCCCCACTCGCGGATATACCCATGACCGCCAAAGCACTGCTGCGCGTTCGTCGCGTTTTCATAGCCCTTGTCGGTGAAATAACCCTTGATCACCGGCGTCAGCAGGCCAACCTGTTCTTCGGCGGCCGCGCGTTCTTCCGGCGTCGACGCCTTCTCGGCCAGATCCACCATCAAGGCGCCCCACAGGGTCAGCGAGCGCGCACCCTCGTTGAACGCCCGCGCGTTCATCAGCATGCGGCGCACGTCAGGGTGAACAATGATCGGATCGGCCTTGCCCGCGGCGTTCTTCGGACCGCTCAGTGCGCGTCCCTGCAGGCGTTCGCGCGCGTAGTTGGCCGCGTTCTGGTAGGACACCTCGGACTGCGCGAGCCCCTGTACCCCGACCCCCAGCCGCGCGGCATTCATCATGATGAACATCGCGCGCAGGCCCTTGTCGCGCTCGCCTATCAGATAGCCGGTTGCGCCGTCGTAATTCATTACACAGGTTGCGTTGCCGTGGATGCCCATCTTTTCTTCGATACTGCCGCAGGTCACTGCGTTGCGCGCACCGAGGCTGCCGTCCGGGTTGACGATGACCTTGGGCACGATGAACAAAGAGATGCCCTTCACGCTGTCGGGCGAATCGGGCAGCTTGGCGAGCACGAGATGGATGATGTTCTCAGTGAGATCGTGTTCGCCGGACGAGATGAAGATCTTCGTGCCGGTCATATGGTAGCTGCCGTCTGCCTGTGGCTCGGCGCGCGTGCGCAGCAGGCCAAGGTCGGTGCCACAGTGCGGCTCGGTGAGGTTCATGGTGCCCGTCCAGCGACCTTCGACCATCGGCGGGATGAAGCGTTGCTGCTGCTCGGGCGTCGCCACGGCGCGGATCGCCGCGATCGCACCCTGTGTCAGCATCGGATACATGGTGAACGCCATGTTGGCCGCGATCATGTATTCCTCGAAGGCCGTCGCTACCACATGCGGCAGTCCCTGGCCACCGAATGCCGGATCGCCAGCAAGTCCGCCCCAACCGCCTTCGACGAACTTCGCATACGCTTCGCGAAACCCGTCCGGTGCGCTCACGCGCCCGTCGGCATGGCGCGTGCACCCTTGCTCGTCCCCGCTGCGGTTCAGGGGCTGAATCACTTCTTCAGCGAAACGCCCACCCTCTTCGAGGATTGAGGCCACCGTGTCGGCGCTGGCCTCGGCAAAGCCCGGCAGCGCAGCATACTGTCCGATATGCAGCACTTCATCGAGGATGAACAGGCTGTCCCTGACGGGTGGTTTGTAAGTCGGCATGCTGGGAGACTCCGCGTGACGGTGGGCGGCATCTTAACAGGCTGGGGAAACCCGTAGTGAGGGGGGCGGCCGCGCACGCCAGGCAGGCGGGTGCGAAATCAGGCGAGGCGTCACAGATGTTTGCCGCCGTGCGGCCATCAGACCGCTATGCGCCACGAGCGGGGATGTTTAGAATTGAATCACCCCAGCCGCTGTCCTATTCATTCCAGTACCCCGGTTACAAAACCATCATGTCCATCGCTGCCCGCTTCGCCGTGTCACCTGCCCGCTTTGGCGAGGGCATCATCTGGTCGACAACCTACACCGGGCGACGCGCAAATCTCGTGGGCACAGGTTTGGCCAGCCACTCGCAGTTTCCGGTCACCACCAAAGCGCGCTCGTCCGCCAATGGGGCACACCCCGAGTCGGGCCGCTGGTACCTCTGGCAGGAACAACCGAACGAAGACGTCTGGTCAATCACTTATTACATCGACGGCTTCATCGGGGAACTCGATCACGACGGCCTGCGCCAGTTGCAGCGCCATTTACTGCACGACCTCCAGATCACGCCCGAAACCATCGGCGCGATCGTGCTCGCATGGCGCAGCCACGCCGCCAAGCAAAAACTCTGAGACCTCCGTCACCCGGGGCGTGCGGCGCGCTGATCACCGCGCTGTTGGTGGCGACCAGACTGTCTGCCGCACCGCTGGCGCCCGAACTCATATTCGAGCGCGCGGCGCCCAGTATCGTTACCGTCTATGCCGCCGACAGCAGTGGCGACACCATCAGCCAGGGCAGTGGCGTCGTGGTGCGCGAAGCACACGTGCTGACGAACTGCCACGTCTTGAAGGGTGCCGACTATGTCGGCCTGAAGAACAACAGCGCTGCCGTCAGCGCCGAGCTGGTCGAAGTTCACATCGAACACGACCTGTGCCTGCTCAGGGCGCCCTTGCTGCGCGCGCCACCGATCGTGCGCGGCAGTTCGCTCGATCTGCGCATCGGCCAGCGGGTGTTCGCACTGGGCGCGCCGCTCGGACTCGAGCTGACCTTCACCGAAGGCCTGGTGTCCGGATTGCGCCGCAAAGGCGCTTATCCGCTGATTCAAACCAGCGCGGCGATTTCGCCGGGGTCCAGTGGCGGCGCACTGCTGGCGCCAGATGGCAGCCTCGTCGGCATCGTCACCTTTCAGGCCAGCGACAATGAACGCCGCAGCCAGAACCTAAACTTCGCGCTGCCGATCGACCTGCTCGGCGAGTTCCGGAACTTTGCCCCATGAGCATGCCCGAGGCAGAAGCAGGAACCGCCCGGCAGGTGTTCACCATCGAACACACGCGGCGCCAGGAGGATCCGGACAACGCGCCGGATCTGCTGGCGGATCTCAGCGGTCTGTCGAAGCTGCGAGTCAAAGACGCCATGACGAAAGGTGCCGTCTGGCTGTGCCGTGACGGCCGCAAGCCGGAACGCATGCGGCGCGCCACGACACCGCTGAAAGCCGGCGATCGCGTTAACCTGTATTACGACTCCGGGGTCCTCGGCCTGACGCCGCCACTCGCGACGCTGGTCGCCGATCGGCGCCGTTACAGCGTGTGGCATAAACCGGCAGGGCTGCTGGTCGAGGGCTCCCGCTTCGGCGATCACGCCACACTGGCGACCCAGATCGCGAAACACTTCGACCCTCGTCGCGAAGTCTATCTCGTGCATCGGCTGGACCTCGAGGCGAGCGGTCTCATCATCGCCGCGCACAGCCGCCAGGCCGCGGCAAAACTCTCGGCGCTGTTCCAGGCGCGTGCCGTCGACAAGCGGTACCGGATCGAAGTCCGTGGCGATTTGCGCCCGCGCGGCGAACACGGGCGCATCGAACTGCCGCTCGATGACAAGCCCGCGATCACCGAGTATCGCCTCGATAGCTACACCGAAGCCGACGATCGCAGCGTCGTGAACGTCAAAATGCTGAGCGGCCGACATCATCAGATCCGGCGCCACTTCGACGCCATCGGGCATCCAGTGATCGGCGATCCACGCTACGGGCAGGGCAACAAGGATCCCCTGGGCATGCGCCTGATGGCGAGCGGCATCGCATTCACCGATCCCTGGTCCCGGCAGATCGTCAGCTTTGGCGAACCGCCGGACTGACGCGCATCGCCAAGCGCCGGGGGCTGTGCTTGAATACCGGCTAATCCAGACTCCAGAGTACGCCATGATCGCACTGCTACCCGATGGAGATTGGCCAGCCTGCGCCGCCGAGCGCAGCGCCGTGGAGATGGTGTCTTCGCCGGCACTGCCGGCGCGCGCCGTGAGCGCGCGCCTCGATGTCGTCTCGGATGTGATTTGCCCGTGGTGCTATGTCGGCAAAAGGCGGCTGTCGAAGGCGCTTGCACTGCTCGGCGTGGACGCCGACATCAGCGTGCGCTGGCGCCCGTACGAGTTGAATCCATCGATGCCGCATGCCGGCCTCGCGCGGGACGACTACTACGCGCGGAAATTCGGCAGCGTCGAGCAGGCGCGCAGCCGCTACGCACGGGTGATCGAGGCGGCCGAATCGGAGGGCCTGACGCTCGCGTATGAGCGCGTCGCCCGCATCCCGAACACGCGCCTTGCGCACCGTCTGATCTGGTTGGCCGACGCGCCCGATATTCAGTCAACGGTGGTCGACGCGCTGTTCAGGGCCTATTTCATCGAAGGCCTCGATCTCGGCGATCTCAAACTGCTGACCGACATCGCAGTCAGCGCGGGGCTCCAGCGCGAACCCGTGCGCGCCGCCCTGAGCGGGGATGCCGGCGAGGCCGAAGTCATCCAGGATGAAACGGCGATGCGCGCACTCGGTATCGAAGGCGTGCCGGCCTTCGTGCTGAACGGGCGCTATTTGCTGTCGGGCGCCCAGACGCCGGAAACGATCGCCCTGACCATCACCGCCGCGCTGCGGCGCCGGGCATGAGCGAGGCCCCGGTCACCGCCGCGCGCTATGTGAGTCTCGCGACGCAGCGACGCGACGGCCGCGAAGTCCGCACGCCGGTCTGGATCGCCGGTAGCGGGAACACGCATTACGTGTTCTCCGAAGCCCGCGCCGGCAAGGTCAAGCGGATCCGTGCCCAGGGTCGCGCGCGGCTGGCGGCCTGTACTGCCCAGGGCCGGGTGCGCGGTGACTGGCACGACGCGCGCGCCCGCATCGTCGAAGATGCGGCGAGCATCACTGCGGCCTATCGGGCGCTGTACGCGAAGTACGGCTGGCAGATGCGGCTCATCGACTGGCTGTCGAAACTCACTGGCCGCTATGACGGCCGCGCCATCATTGAACTGGAACTGACATGAACACGCTTGGCGACACGCTCGATGCCTGCCTGCAGGCCACCCCGACGATCGACTTCACGCATCCAGCGGTGCAGGCCTTCGTGCACGAGCATGATCGCCCCGACGCCGAACCGCGCGGCCGCGCGGTGAGCCTGTATTACGCGGTGCGCGATCGCATCCGCTACGATCCCTACACCATTGAACTGACCGCCAACGGCCTGAGCGCGAGCCAGGCGGTGACGAGCGGCCGTGGCTGGTGCGTGTCGAAGGCTACGTTGCTGGTGGCCTGCTGTCGCGCGGTCGGGGTCCCCGCCCGCCCCGGATATGCCGATGTGCGTAATCATCTGTCGACGGCGCGCATGCGCGACATCATGCAGACCAACGAATTCCGCTGGCACGGCTACTGCGCGATCTGGCTCGACGGGCAGTGGGTCAAGGCGACACCGGCGTTCAACATCGAACTCTGCGAGAAATTCCGGCTGCGGCCCCTCGACTTCGATGGTGGCGAAGACTCCATCTACCACCCCTTCGATCTCGAAGGGCGGCAGCACATGGAATACCTGCGCTACCGCGGCGAGTTTACCGACGTGCCGGTGGCGGCATTGCGCGCGGACTTCGAGTCGTTCTATGCCCACATGCTGCATCGCCTGAATGGCGATTTCGACGCCGAGGTCAGCCGCGAGGGCGCCGGCTGACGGCAGTCTGCACGCCGGGATCCGGATCTCTGATGGCGGATCAAATCCGGGCAACGCAGCGTTGCCCGGAAATCATCGCGGCCCTCAGATGTGCTTGTTGCCGTAACTCGCCGCGATGCTGTCGAGCGGCGACTTTTGAATGCCGTGGTTTGGAATCGGATAACGCAGGCCATTGTCGCTGAGGCTCTTCAGTCCCTCGACGAGCTGCGGCAGAAAAATCGGCGGGATCGCCATCAGCATTTCCTCGTCGAGCACGCCGCCGAACTTGCGCTCGGCATAGCACGGCACGGATAACGAAGGCTCGCCCGTTTTCAGCGCGTTGCCCCAGGAATCCGCGCAGGCGCTTTCGCCGACGCAGCTGAAGGTGTACTTGCGGTAATTCTGATACTGCAGGCCGTTCACGAAGGTGATCATTTGCCCGGGCGTGCCATAGATCAGGCAGATGTCGGGATTGTCGAGCCGGCCGGCCGTCAGCGGCGAGGCGGCGATGGCCTGATAGTCGCCGTAACTCGCGCAGGACATCGCACGCTGATGCGCGCCGCTGTCTTCGAGTGTGCCGTACCACACGCCTTGCATCGCCTTGCCGCTGAGGAATTCTTCGTCAGGTGGCGCCAGGCCGACGACCGCGCCGCACTGAGCGCCCATCAAATTGTCCATCGTCACGCCGAGCGTCCAGCCGAGCCAGCGCGACTGGCCGACAATCTGATCGAACGCGAATTTCTCGCCCGCCGGTGGGCGCCGGATGCGCGGGACGGCCAGCATGTCGTCAACCGTGCGAAAACGCTTGAGCCCGATCGGCGTCGCTTTCAGGCGCAGGTAGCGGTTCAGTGCATCAACGATGGCGTTGAAGTCGTACTTCGTGGCATCTCCCCAGCAATTCGGCGTCATCGGTCTTTCTCCCTGATCGCGCGCCCGGCGCGCGGCTGTGTGGTGCTGTGGGCCGGCGCGCCGTTCAGGCGCCTGCATCCGGTGCTGACGCCGGGTGACGCAGTCCCACCATGCCTGCGCCGCGGACCGTCATCACCGGGTCGCCGGTGGCGTCGAGGACTTCGACTTTGTGAAAGAATAGTCCGCGGTCGGGTTTCGACTGCGAGCGGCGCTTGTCGAGCACCGTCACCCGGACCGTCAGCAGCGCACCGGGCCGCACGGGTTTCAGCCAGCGGATTTCGTCGAGTCCCGGCGAACCGAGACCGGCCGTCGACGACACGAAGTGGTCAACCAGCAAACGCATCATCGCGCTCGCCGTGTGCCAGCCGCTGGCAATGATGCCGCCGTAAGGCGAGGCGGTGGCGGCCTGTGGATCGACATGAAAGCGCTGCGGATCGAAGCGCGTCGCGAAGTCGACGATCTCGGCTTCGCTCAGTGAGTAGTCACCCAGTTCATAGGTGGCGCCGACTTCATAGTCTTCGAAGTAGCGATCGGAAGTCGGGGTCTTGAAGGTGGCGTAGGGCATGGTCAAAAATTTTTAGGTCTCCGTCACCGCACTATAACGCAGGGGGGCGGTGGACGACCGCCCTGCGCGCCGTGCATCATGCCGCCACGCTGCAACTCGCCGAGCAGGAACGGGAGCGTACGGTGGTCAGTCTGTGGGTGTTGGTATTCATGGCGGTGCTGGTCTGGTCCGGGCTACAACCGAAGGACTACGCGACCTGGGCACTCGAAGTCGCGCCGGCGGTGCTCGGCCTGATGTTGCTGTGGGCGACCCGTCGCAGCTTTCCACTGACCACGCTGCTCTATCTGCTAATCCTCGCGCACTGCGTGATTCTGATGGTCGGCGGTCATTACACCTATGCCGAAGTGCCGCTGGGCGACTGGGTCAAACCGCTGTTCGGTTTCGAACGCAATCACTATGACAGGCTCGGCCACTTCGCCCAGGGTTTCGTGCCGGCGCTGATCGCGCGCGAAGTGCTGCTGCGGCGGCGCGTGCTGGCGCGTCGCGGCTGGCTGCCGTTTCTCGTCCTGTGCATCTCCCTCGCGTTGAGCGCGACTTACGAACTGCTCGAATGGGCCGTTGCCGTGGGGTCCGAACAGGGCGCAGTAGCGTTTCTCGGTACCCAGGGCGATGTCTGGGACACGCAGTCGGACATGGCCTTTGCGGGGCTGGGCGCCCTCCTCGCCCTGATCACGATGCGGCGATTCCACGACCGGCAGTTGCGGAAGTTCAGTTCCCTGTAGGGCAGCGGAGCAGCCTCGATGCCCGGTCAGGCGCTGGCCGATTCGGGTACCGAGCTCGTCCTCAGGCCCGCTCCAAGCGTAAGCTGACGCAGGCGTGCCACGCCCCCGCCGGCTATGCTGCGCTTGCGGAATCGCCCGCCCGAATCTGCTTGCCCGCCATGACCGACGCCACCCATCACACCGACAATCCAGTCCCTGCCACCGCCGGCTGGCTCGGCTATCTCGGCCTGCTGCCGTTCTTGGTGCAGGCTGCTGCCGCCGTGCTCGGGCCGCCCGGGACAGACAGCCTCGCGTCACATGCCGCGCACGGCGTCGCGACTTACGCCGCGGTGATCCTGTCGTTTCTGGGCGGCATCACCTGGGGCCTGACGGTCAGCAACCCGCACCTGAGCACAACCCAGGGCAGCCGGGAACTGATGTACAGCATGCTGCCGGCGCTGGGGGCATGGGCGGCCCTTCTGCTGCCAACGACTTTCACCTTGTGGTGCTGCGCGCTCGGCTTTGCGATCGCCTTCGTGCACGACTGGCGCACTGCCGGCCTGCACCACCTGCCGGCGTGGTTTCTGCGTCTGCGGCTCCACCTCAGCGTGGGCGCGATCGTCAGCGTGATGTTGACGGCCCTGTCTCGCTGAGCAGCGCTGCCAGTCAGGCCGGCAACCCGGCAACGTCGCGACGTTAAGCACACCGTTCGTGCAACGGGCGCAACCGGGCCGCTAATGCGCCAGCAGCAGATTGCACGGCCGCTGCTTCAGGAAGTGGCCCGTGAAGTCACCGAAGAACAGGCGCTTAAGCCGGGAATGGGAGTACGCACCCATCACTAGCAGATCGGCGCCCAGCTCAGCGTATAGTTCAGCCAGCTGCAGCGCAGGGTCGTCGGCGGCCTGCAACACCATTGGCGATGTGGCCACGCTGTGCACATTCATCAGGTAATCCGCGATGTCCTGCACCGACGGCTGCGCCGGGGTTTCGGTGTCATCCTCAATGGCGACCAGATACACCCGACGTGCCTTGCGGAACAGCGGCAGTGCATAGCGCAGGGCATGTTTCGCCGCCGCTGAGGGCTTCCACGCAAACACCATCGCCATCTGTTCGAGGCTGGCGGCCCGCGGCGCATGTGCAATCAGCGCCAGCGGCGCGCCGGCCGCAATCAGCACCTGCTCGATGGCGTGCTGGATGACGGCTGGCGACAAATCAAAGCTGCCGACGATCATGTCGTGCAGGTAACCGAGGCGCGCAAGCGTGACCGCGATATCGTCGCGCAAGTCGAGCGCGTCGCCCCAGATCAGATGGCTCGACGCGGCGAACTGCCTGAAGGCTGCCGACGCCGTGGCGGCATGGTTCGCGCGCTGGGACGCATACGCTTTGTTCAGACAGGCCTGCGCGCGGTCGAGGCCGTCAATCTCGATCAGGGCCCGATACTCCGCGCGCTGATCGACCGTCAGCAGGCTCAGCATGTCCGCCGCGAAACGGCAGGCCACTGAAGCCCCCAGCCCATCGGCGACGGCGGCCGCAAAGGCGAGCGTGGCCTGTTCGGCAGGTGCCCCGGAATACAGCACGGCGACATTGGTGAGCATGGAGTACCTCCAACAGAGAGTGGGCCAGCTGTACAACGACCTGGCAGGCTGGTGAGAAACGGCCACGACCACCGCCTGCGGCGTTGCGGGACCGTCAGCGGTGCTTACTGATGTCTGAATGAACGGCACGTTTCGACGACCCCGCGCCTTGCAGCCGGTGCCGCCGCCCGTTCTTCACCAGCCTGCCAGCATGTAGCCTGAGGCCTTGATTGGAAGGCGCGTTGATCGAGCGCAATCAACAGACAATGGCCTGGATTGCTTTGCTGTCGGGCAGGCGACCTGGGCGACCCCCGCGGATGGGTCATCGCGGTTGCCGTCTGGCGGGCGGCGTTCCGCTGGCCGATGCCGTCGCCGATGACGCCGACGTTGGCTTCAGGGGGCCAGCAGCGACGTGCACGCCGCCACCAGCATCGGCGCGAGCCGTCGCACCCAAGCCCGCTGGCCGGCGGCGCTCGCGATCCCGTCCTGACGCAGTTCGATCAACACGTGCGGAAGGCCGCGCTGCTCGCCGTGCACGGGCACGCCGTAGTCGCCCTCGTCGGTCAGCCGATACGGGATATTGTCCCCGACCTGCAGCGCCGAATCCTGGCGCAGCGCCGCGAGCAGACACTCGGCAATGCGCCGGTCGCGATTCGACAGCAGGGCGATTTCCCACGGCCGCGCCACGCCGGCATACACCGGCGTGAAGCTGTGGATCGAGATCAGCACGGTCGGCCGCGCGCGCCGCGCATCGAGCAGGCGTGCGATGGCGTTGTGGTAGGGGTCGAAGAGTTCGCGCCGACGCGTCGCGCGCGCCGTGTCATCCAGCCCGACATTGCCGGGAACGGCCGTCGCCTCGCTGCTCACCGGACACAGATCGGCCCGCTGCAGCGGCCGATTCATGTCCATCACGAGCCGCGAATAGCCGCTCGCGACGAGGGTGGCATCGAGGGCGACAGACAGGCCCTGCGCGACGGCCAGCGCACCGATGTCCCACGCGATATGCCGATCGAGATCGGCTGCCGCCACCCCCAGATCGCCCAGCGCGCGCGGGATCCGCTGACTCGCATGATCGCAAGTCAGGAATACCGGCGAGCGGCCATCCTGCCGCTCGATGCTGAGCGCCGGCCCCTCGTCCGCTTGCAGCAGACTCATGCGTCGCCCGCGGTGTCGGTGTCAGCCGGATAGAGTGCCGGGTGACGATAGCGCCGCGCCCAGCCGAAACCCTGCCAGGTGGTGAGCTTCTTCGGCACGATTTTGTAGGTCCAGCACGGTTCGACGTTGACGCCGCCGCGATATTCCTGCGCCTTGTCGCCCAGGTAACGTGGCCCTGTGTGGCGCTCGCCGATCTCGTTCCAGATCGATTTTTCACCGTTCATCAGCAATGGGCCGACCGCTGCCTCCACCACCACCGCCGTTCCTTCGCAGATCACTTTCCGGATCGGGGGGGTCGGCTCGTCAACGACCAGTGACACGCGCGGGTCGAGCGCCATGTAATGGCACCATTCGGAACGCGCGCGACCCACCACCCAGAACGCGCTGCCGTCCCAGTGATACCAGACGGGGATCACATAGGGCCAGCCATCCGGCTTCAGACACGCCAGCCGGGCGAGCCAGGGGCCCTGCAGAAACTCATTTATCTCCTGCGGCGTCATGCCGCCGAGCTTGCCTCGCCAGTCACTCATGTGTGCGCTCCTGTCGGCTAGTAAACCTCGAAATACTCGCGATGCTCCCAATCGGTGACGTGCGCGAGGAAGCGATCGATCTCGTTCTGCTTGATCGCGAGGAGGTAATCCACGAACACATCGCCGAAGCCGGCCCGGTACATCGCATCAGCGTTCAAGGCCGCCGTGGCCTCCATCAGGCTGCGCGGGAGTTTCGGCTTGTTGCAGTCATACGGTGAAAGCTCCAACGGCCCTGGATCGAGCTGGAGGTCGATCCCGGCCAGGCCCGCGACAAGCTGCGAGGCCATGTACAGGTACGGATTCGCGCAGGGTTCGCCGGCGCGGTTCTCGATGTGCGAGGCCCGATCTCCTGGACCACCGAGCACGCGGATCATCGCCGCGCGATTCTCGCGTGCCCAGGTGATGCGGTCGGGCGCAAACGAGTTCGGACGGTAGCGCTTGTAGCCGTTGATGGTCGGTGTCGAGAACACGCAACCTGCCGCCGCGTGGTCGAGAATGCCGGCGACATAATGCTGGCCCAGCGGACTCAGCACGTCGTCTGTGACGGTCATGTTCGCGAACAGGTTCGCACCGGTTTTCGCGTCGACGAGCGACTGATGCAGGTGCCAGCCGCTCGAGAAGAAGTTCGGCAGCGCCGGCCGCGTCATGAACGTCGCGTGATAGCCGTGGCGCCGGCAGAGCTGTTTGGTGGCGGTGCGGAACAACAGCATGTCGTCCGCCGCCCCGATGCCACGCACCGGGTCGAAGGTGAACTCGCACTGTCCCGGGCCCCATTCGTCTTCCATCGTGCGCAGAGGCAGCTTCAGTGCCTCGAGGTTGTCCTGCAGCATCTGCAGGATGGGATCGATCTCGTCCTGCCGTTCTTCGGTCAGGTACTGGAAGCCGTGGGCGATGGCCGACACGCGCGGCGGATCAGGCGGCCAGCCCGACTGCTCCGGCGCCAGCATGCGGTCTTCGAGCTTCGTGATGTAGAACTCGACTTCGAGACCGGCGACGAAATCGAGCCCGCGCCGGTGCAGTTCCCGCAGCTGCTTTTTCATCACCGAGCGGGTATCGAAGGGCATCGGCTCGCCGTTCGCGAGATACATCTCGCTGAGGATCCAGCCGGTGCGCGCGGCCCACGGCAGCACGCGGAAAGTCAGCGGGTCGGGCACCAGGATCGCGTCCGGGCCGCCGGCCAGCGATGTCATGCCGAGCCCGGCGTCGCTGCTGAACATCGGGGCGAACATGTTGTTCGTCGTGTCCATGAACAGCGTCGCCGTCTGGAAGTCGATGCCGTTGCGCAGGGCCTGCATGAAGTCGTGCGTCATCACGTGCTTGCCACGCACAACACCATGCTGATCCCCCCACGCGATGCGGATGGTGCGCAGGCGATGCTGTGCGATATCCGCCTCGATCTGCTCGATGGCCGCCAGTTGCGCTGCGGTGTGCAGGCCATGACGGGTGACGAAATCAATCTGACCTACACTACCGTCCTGGACGCTCATGACCATGCCCCTTGCAGAAATGTGCAGTTCGGGAGTATAGAAACAAGCCCCCGACGCGCCAACCGCCTTAAAACCAGATTCGCCGCCGGATTGCCCGGCAGGGAGCGCCCACATGCCCGCGACCAAAGCGTCTTACAGCCGCGAGATCCCCGTGCTGCCGGGACAGACAGCGTTGCTGATGATCGACATGCAGAACTACTGCTGCCACCCGGATGGTGGACTGTTCCGGACCTGCCCACCGGATGAGCTGGCGGCGCGCTATGCGTATTTCCGCCGTCAACTCAACACCGTGGTCATCCCGAATCTGCAACGCCTGGTGTCGGCCTGTCGCCAGACCGGCGTGGAAGTGATGCACACGACCATCGAAGCGCTGACCGCCGACGGTCGCGACCAAAGCCTCGACTACAAGATCAGCGACATCCTGGTGCCGCGCGGCTCCTGGGAGGGGCAGGTCATCGACGCGCTCGCCCCGATCTGCGACGAAATCCGGCTGCCCAAGACCGCCTCGAGCGTTTTCAATGCCACGAACATCGAGTACATCCTACGCAATCTCGGGGTCACGCAACTCATCATGGGTGGCGTCGCCACCGACCAGTGCGTGGAGTCGGCCGTGCGCGATGCCTGCGATCGTGGATTCCTGGTCACCCTGATCGACGACGGCTGCGCGGCGTTCTCGCCAGAGCGGCACCGCCATTCACTCGCCGCGCTGAGCGGCTACTGCCGCCAGCGCCCGACCGATCTCCTGCTGGATGAAATTCGCGGACAACGACCGCGCTCGGCCCTCGGCTGAGCTGCCGCATGGGCTTCGATGCCGCGCATGCCGCCACCGCCCGCGCCGATTTTCCGGCGCTCGCGCGCCTGGCCGATGGCAGACCGTTAGCGTGGTTCGACGCGCCGGGCGGCACGCAAGTGCCGCAGGCCGTGATCGAGGCGGTAAGCCGGGTCTTTCGCGAATGCAATGTGAATCTCGGCGGCGCATTCGAGACCTCGCGCGCGGCGGGCAGCGTGGTGCAGGCCGCGCGCGTGGCGGCAGCCGATTTTCTCGGCGCGTCATCGCCGGCACAGATCTCGCTCGGCGCGAACATGACGACGTTGAACTTCGCCCTCGCCCATGCGCTGGGCAGGCGTCTGCAGGCAGGTGACGAAATCATCGTCACCGCGCTCGATCACGAAGCGAATCGCGGCCCGTGGCTCGGGCTCGCCGAGCGTGGCGCCATCGTGCATGAAGCGCGTCTCACGCCCGGCGGCACGCTGGACCTCGATCACCTGGCGAGCCTGGTCAGTCCGCGCACCAAAATCATCGCCGTCGGCATTGCCTCGAATGCACTCGGCACCGTGACGCCATTTGCGCCCATTCGGGAAATCGCACAGGCCTATGGCGCGCTGACCGTGGTCGACGCCGTGCACTATGCGGCCCATCTGCCGCTCGATTTCGAAGCCCTCGGTTGCGACTTCCTGCTGTGCTCGGCGTACAAATTCTACGGCCCGCACGTCGGCATCCTGTGCAGCCGGGCGGGACTGCTCGACACACTGGAACCCGATCGTGTGAGCGTGCAGCAGCAGGAAGCACCGCACCGGATTGAAACCGGCACGCCGAATATCGCTGCGCTGGCAGGCGTAACAGCTGCCGTCGACTATCTCGCCCGGATCGGCGAAGGCGGGAGCCGCCGCGAACGCCTGCTCGACGCCATGCAGGCGCTGGCGGCGTACGAACACATGCTGGCCGCCCGCTACGCGGCCGGGCTCGACGGGCTCGACGGCATCACCTGCCACGGTCCCGCGCTGTCGACCTGGCCGCGGGCGCCGACGGTGTCGTTTGCACGCCCGCGCGGCGTCGCGCCCCTGGCCGCTGAACTTGGCCGGCAGGGCATCCAGGTCTGGCACGGACACTTCTATGCGCGACGCGTGATCGAGAGCTTCGGGCTGGCTGACCAGGGTGGCTTGCTGCGCGTCGGATTCGCGCTCTACAACACACCGGATGAGGTGGACCGGTTGCTCGCCACGCTGCGTGCAGCCCTCGCCGGCGGCCTTTGACAGCCCTTGCAGGCCGCCGCTACCATCCGGGCACTTTTCACCCAGGACCTGCGCGGACTGCCCTGTGGCCTGCGCGGTCTGCTCGTCGGAAGAATGCGCGCGACATGAGCAAGCAATCCCCCGCCGCTGCGGCCTGCAGCGGCCCGGCCACCGACACGCTGCTGGCGTGTTACCGCGCGATGCTGCGCATCCGCAAGGTCGAACAGCGACTCTCGAAGCTCTTTGCCGACAAGGAAGTGCCAGGCTTCATTCACTTGAGCATTGGCCAGGAATCCGTGCCGGTGGCGATCAGCGCGCACCTGCACAACAGCGACACCATCGCCGCCACGCATCGCGGCCACGGCCAGGCGCTCGCCAAAGGCATCGACCTCAACGGTTTCGTCGCCGAAATGATGGGCCGTGAAAGCGGTATCTGCCGCGGGCGTGGCGGTTCGATGCACATCGCGGAAGCGAAGGTCGGCATGCTCGGCGCGAACGGTATCGTGGGCGGCGGCATGCCGATCGCCACTGGCAGCGCGCTGGCCCACAAGCTCAGCGGCCAGGGCAGCATCGCCGTGTGCTACTTCGGCGACGGTGCGCTCGCGGAAGGCATCTTCCATGAATGCCTGAACCTTGCGGCGCTGTGGTCACTGCCGGTGCTGTTCGCCTGCGAAAACAATGGCTGGGGCGAATTTTCGCGCACCGACCGCCAGTTCTGCGGCAAGCTCGAGCAACTGGCGGGTGCCTTTGGCGTCACATACCGCTATGCGGACGGCCTGCATGTCGACGAGGTGTACGCTGTCGCGGCCGATCTGATCGCCACGATGCGCAGCGATCGCCGCCCGGCCGTGCTCGAATGCAAGGTTGATCGTTTCCATGGTCACTTCGAAGGCGACCCGCAGAAGTATCGCGATCCGGCGGAACTGGCCGCGCTCGCCGACAAGGACCCGATTGTGCACGCCCGCCTCGACCTCGAACGCAGCGGCATCGCTGCCGCCACGCTCGCCGGCATCGAAGCAGAGCTTGATCGCGAAATCGATGCGGCGGTCGACTTCGCGCGCAGCGCGCCGCAACCTGATTTCGCGTCGGCCCGCGCCGACGTCTACGCGCACTGAGGGCCCCATGGAACAGATGCGATTCGGACAGGCGATCGGCAAGGCACTGGCCGACGCGATGCACGCAGATCCGACCGTCATCCTCTTCGGTGAGGATATCGGCGAAGCCGGCGGCCCGTTCGGCGTCACGCGCGGGCTCTATCAAACCTTCGGCGCCGCACGCGTGCTGGACTTCCCGATCTCCGAGGCCGCGATCGTCGGGACGGCGGTGGGCGCCGCGCTGACGGGCTATCGCCCGGTGGCCGAAATCATGTTCATGGATTTCTGCACACTCGCGATGGACGCCATCGTCAACCAGGCCGCGAAGGCGCACTTCATGTTCGGCGGCCAGACTTCCGTGCCGCTCGTCGTGCGCGCCCCGCACGGTGGGGGCCTGAACGCGGGCGCCCAGCATTCGCAATGCCTGGAGGCCTGGTTCGCGCATGTGCCTGGCCTGAACGTGGTGTGCCCGGCAACGCCGGCCGATGCCTATGGGCTGCTGCGCACGGCAATCGATTCGCCGAACCCCGTGCTCTACATCGAAAACAAGGCCCTGTACGCGCGCAAGGGCGACATGCCCGACACGCTCGCGGGGATCCCCTTCGGCCAGGCACGCGTGGCGCGCGCGGGCCGCGACGTCACCGTCGTGACCTACGGCGCTGCGCTGTATCAGGCCGAAGCGGCGGCGCAGCAGGCGGCGGCGCTGGGGGTCGACGTCGAGGTGATCGATCTGCGCTCGCTGCAGCCCTGGGATGAAGCCAGCGTGCTCGCCTCGCTGGCGCGCACGCATCGCCTCGTGATCTTCCATGAGGCGGTTGAGGCATTCGGCGTGGGCGCCGAGATCGCCGCGCGCATGGCCGATGTCGGCTTTGATGAACTCGATGCGCCGATCGTGCGCGTTGGCGCGCCGTTCATGCCGACACCCTACTCACCCGAACTCGAACATGCCTACCTGCCGGACGCCGCGAAACTGCTCGCCGCGATCCAGCGCGTCATGCTCTGAACATTTCACGGAAAGCCAACGCCATGACTACAGCCTCCACCCGTCAGTCCATCCTGCTCGAGATCAGGGATCAGCAGGCCTGGCTCACGATCAACCGGCCGGCGACGCTGAACGCACTCGACATCCCGACGCTGCTCGAACTCGAACAGGCGTTCCTCGAGGTCCACGCGGATCCCGCGGTGCGCGTGATCGTGCTGACCGGTGCTGGTGAGCGCGCCTTCATTGCCGGCGGCGACATCGCCGATCTCGACTCGCGGCAGGGACTCGCGCATTTCGAAGCGTTCGCGGAAGTCATCCACCGCGTGTTCCGTCGCATCGAGACGAGCGACAAGCCCACGATCTGCGCCGTGAACGGCTGGGCGCTCGGCGGCGGCACCGAGATTCTGCTGTGCACCGACATCCGCGTGGTGTCCGAGAAGGCGCGCCTCGGCTTGCCGGAGATCACGCTCGGCCTGTTCCCGGGGGCCGGCGGCACGCAGCGTTTCATGCGCCAGATCCCGCCCTGCCGCGCGAAAGAACTGATGTTCACCGGTGACCAGATCACCGCGGCCGAGGCGCTGTCACTGGGGCTGGTCAATCATGTCGTGCCGCCCGATCAGCTGGTCGCCAAGGTCAGCGAGATTGCCGCGAAGATCACGCACAAGTCGCCGCTCGTACTGAAACTGCTGAAGCGTTCGATGAGCAACGGCATCGACATGCCGATGCCGGCGGCGCTCGCCTATGAGCAGGCCCTGATTGGGCTCGTGCTGGATTCAAAGGACGCGCACGAGGGCTGCCAGGCCTTCCTGCAGAAGCGCCCGGCCACGTTCCGGGGCGAGTAACACGGTGAGCGTCGAACGCGCGATCCGTCTGCCCAAGCTCGGGCTGACGATGACTGAAGGCACTGTCGTCGAATGGCTGGTGCGGCCGGGCCAGACCGTCGCACCCGGCGATCTGCTGTACATCTGCGAAACCGAAAAAATCGCCAACGAGATCGCCGCCGACGAAGGCGGCACGATCGGCAGCCTGATGGTCGCGCCCGGTGAAACCGTGGAAGTCGGTAGCGTGCTCGCCACCTGGGCAGGCCGTGACCTGCCGGCCGTCACCGTCCCGCCCGCGAGCAGCACCGCCGACATGACAGCAGCACCAACGGCTGCGCAGGTGGCCCCAGCCGCGCGCCTCGACGGACGGCTGCTCGCGACGCCACATGCGCGCAAACTTGCTCGTGAATGCGGCGTCGACCTCGGGCAACTCACCGGCAGTGGCCCGAAGGGCCGCATCAAGGCCGGCGACGTGCTGTCCGCCGCCACCGCTGCGCCGGTCAGCGCCGCTACGCAACCAGCGGCGCCGGCCGCCGCCCGGCACGTCGCGCTGTCCGCTGCCATGCGCACCGTGGCCAGACGCATGGCGCAGAGCAAGCGCGAGATCCCGCACTTCTATCTCGATACCGCCGCCGACGTCGGTGCGCTGCTCGACTTGCACCGGCAGGTGAAGCAGCGCCCAGGCTGCGCCGGGCTGACGATCACGCACTGGATTGTGCAGGCACTCGGTCTCGCGCTCGAAGCCGAACCGCTGTACCGCCGCGTCTGGCATGACGACGGCTTGCTCGAACTGCCGGACAGCGACGTGGCGCTGGCCGCCGCGACCGAGCGGGGACTGTATGTCGGCGTGGCGCGCCGCGTTGGCCAGCACACGCTCCTCCACAACAGCAATGCGCTGAACGAACTCACCCAGCGCGCCCGCAGCGGCAGGCTGACAGCGCAGGACAGCGGCGGCGCTACCTGTGTGTCCAATCTCGGCGGCACGCGCGTGCGCCACGTATTCCCCATCATCCTGCCCGGCCAGTCGACGATCCTTGGCGTCGGGCGTACTGAAGGCATTTTTCGACCCGACGCGCAGGGCGCGCCGGTCCTCAGACATGAGTTGGGCCTCGTGATCGCCTGCGATCACCGCGTGCTGAACGGCCTCGATGGCGCGCACCTGCTCGACGCGGTCGTCGCGCGACTCGAGGATCCGCTGTCGCTGCTGCTGGTGCAGTGAACCACCGCTTGGCCTTGTGCCAGTGAACGAAGCCGAATAATTTAGCCACAGAGAACACAGAGAGAAGAAACAAAAAACACAGCAAGCTGTTTTCTCAAAGATCAGAAGCCTCCGTTTGCGGGTGGCCTGTTCATTTTTCTCCGTGCCCTCCGTGGCTAGATTCTAAAGCGCCCAAACCAGGCAAGCGTACAACTCAGCGCATCACTCCAGGAGCCAGCCATGGATTTTCAACTCACCGACGAGCAGAAGATGATTGCCGATACCGCCCGCAAGGTCGGCGAGAAGTTCGGGCTCGAGTACTGGCGCGATCACGATAAGCGCAAGGCCTTCCCGCATGAGTTCTGGAAGGCAACCTGCGAGGCCGGCATCGGCGGCGTCGCGCTGCCCGAGGAGTTCGGTGGCAGCGGCCTCGGGATGCTCGAGATGGCGCTCGCGATTGAGAATCTCGCCCGCGGTGGCGGTGGGAGCACGATCGGACAGCTGTTCATGCTGAACCCGATTTTCGGCGGCGTGTCGATTGCGCGCTACGGTTCGGCCGCGATGAAGCAGCAATATCTGCCGGCCCTGATCGCGGGCGATCTGATCTGCTGCATGGCGCTGACCGAACCCGATGCCGGGACCAATACGCTCGAAATCACGAGCTTTGCGCGCCCCGACAGCGGCGGCTGGGTCCTGAACGGCAAAAAGCACTGGATCACCGGCGCACTGTCGTCCGGCATCATGCTGATCGTGTGTCGCACGAAAAAGATTGAAGAGGTCAAGCGCAAGACCGAAGGCATCTCGCTGTTCCTGATCAACACCGATCGCAAGGGCGTGAGTCTCGGGCGCATCGACAAGCTCGGCACCAACACGCTGGACTCGAGCACGGTGTTCTTCGACGACGTGCGGCTCGAAGCAGCGGACGTCATCGGCACGGTCGACAACGCGTGGCCCGAACTGCTCGACGTCCTGAACACCGAGCGCATCGTGACCACCGCTGGCCTTTGCGGCACGGTCGACCTCGCGATCAAACTTGCAGTGGGCTTCGCCAACGAACGCCGCGTCTTCGGCAAGACTCCGATCAGCGCCTACCAGGCCATCCAGTTCCCGCTCGCGCAGGCTTTTGCCGAGATCGGCTGCGCGCGCCTGATGAACTACCAGGCGGCCGTGATGTGCGACAACGGCCAGGCGTTCGGCGCGGAGTCGAACATGGCGAAACTCATCGCCTCTCAGGCCTGCGACAAGGCCACCATTCAGGCGATGCAGACGCTAGGCGGCATGGGCTATGCGAGCGAGTATCACCTGGAGCGGCTGTGGCGCGACCAGCGTCTGTTCCGCTTCGCACCGGTGTCCGAGGAAATGATCCTCAACTTCATCGCGCAGCATAACCTCGGCATGCCGCGCGCCTACTGAGACCTCGGCGTGTCAACTCCGGCCGGCCTGCGCACGCGCCTGACCGAGCGTTTCGGGCTCGGCACGCCGGTGCTGAACGCGCCGATGGCGCTGGTGGCCGGCGGTGTACTGGCCGGCGCCGTCACGCGTGCCGGCGGTCTTGGGTTCATCGGCGGTGGCTATGCCGGCACGCTTGGGCGTGAGCCCGAACTCAGCACCGAGTTTGACCTTGCCGCAGGTCAGCGCGTTGGCGTCGGCTTCATCACCTGGGCGCTCGATCGGGCACCATCGCTGCTGGACGCCGCACTGGCGCTGCAGCCTGCCGTCGTCTTCCTGTCCTTCGGCGATCCGCAGCCCCATGCAGCCAGGATCCACGCCGCCGGTGTGCCGCTGATCTGCCAGGTGCAGCGGCTCGCCGACATCCCGCCGGCACTGCACGCAGGCGCCATGGCGATCGTGGTCCAGGGCACCGAAGCCGGCGGCCATGGCGGTGCCCGCGCCACGTTCCCCTTTGTCCCCGAAGCCGCCGACTACCTCGCGGCGCACAGTCCAGAGACGCTGCTGCTGGCCGCTGGCGGCATAGCCGATGGCCGCGGCCTCGCCGCGGCGCTGATGCTGGGTGCGGATGGCGTGGTGATCGGCACTCGGCTGTGGGCCGCGCACGAAGCGCTGACGCAGGATGCCGCGCTCGCCCGCGCTTTTCCGGCCAGCGGTGACGACACGATCCGCACGCGCGCAGTCGATGCGCTGCGGGACGTGCCGTGGCCAGCGGACTATTCGTTCCGCGTGCTGCGCAATGCGCTGACGGATACCTGGGCGCACCGCGAGGGCGATGCCTTCGCGGCACGCGGCAGTCTGCAGGCGGACTACGACGCGGCGCGCCAGCGCGCTGACTACGACATGGTCGTCGCCGTCGCCGGCGAGGCCGTCAGCGAAGGGCTGGACAGCGCCATCTGCAGAATCGGCACGCTCGACGCAGCGT
>Ga0163144_10002105_pt1 | contig 46494 bp, 42 predicted proteins | sample OliLak19BULKMAT1_FD_123175 | JGI IMG/M metagenome (GOLD analysis project Ga0163144, IMG submission 123175) | Freshwater microbial mat bacterial communities from Lake Vanda, McMurdo Dry Valleys, Antarctica - Oligotrophic Lake LV.19.BULKMAT1 | ecosystem: Environmental > Aquatic > Freshwater >... | reverse complement strand
GACGACCCGCTGACGTGGCTGCCCCTCCGCGTTGCGGAAGGATTCGACGAGTTGCACGGGGGGCGTGCCTTTGATGATTTTGGTCCGAAAATACACAAGGGCGACGATAGCGAAGCGGGAAGGCTCGCCAAGTCCGACAAGTTAGAATTAGGCTCTGCAAATGTCTTTTTGAAAATCATGACGTTGATTATCAACTAGTTATAATTCTTGAATGGCGAAAAAAGTCAAATTTCGGCTTTTGGGGGTCGGTGACAAGAAACTTGGGCTAACTTCAGGACTACACATCATGCTGCGAGGCGGCTCCTTGCCGTTCAAGAAGGATTTATCCATTTCGGAAGAAATGTCGGTGTTCGCCAGGGAGCAATTTTTTCAGCAGTTTCCCAAAACCTCACACCGAATACTTCGCCACGATATCCTCCGGGATCTCTTGCGGCCTTCCGCTCGCCGCGGCCACCATCACGTTCTCGAGCCAACCTGAGGCGACCAGTTTGCCATCGGCTTGTTTCTTGATCGTGAACTCGACTTTGACGACGCTGGCTTTGATCTCCTGCACATGCGTATTGACGACGGCCGTATCGCCGATGCGGAGGGGGCGCTTATGCTTGATATAGGAAGCCCGCACGACCCAGGAGAATCCCCGGTCCAAAAAATCCGCCATGCTCATGCCGTAACAACGCTCCATCTGGTCATAGCGGGCCGCGAGGACGTAGTCGCAGTAGGTCGAATTGTGGACATGATGGTTCATGTCAATGTCGTCGGGGCGGACGGGGACGAGGGTCTCGAAGATGGAGAAAGGCATGGATTATTGGCTTGAATTTATATTATAATTATGATAATTATTCAAATGCGTAGCCTCAAATCGTTCGTAAACCTGCTCCCGCCCCGCTGGCAGGGACGACTTCGCCGCCACTACTACGCCCGGAAGTTAGCCGCAGCCCGGGTTGATGACGAGACGGATTTGCAGGCGGCACTGCTGTTTTCTCCCTCAGGCGGAGTGGTCTTCGACGTCGGGGCGAATTTCGGACTTTATACCCGGTTCCTCTCGGAAGCGGTGGGAGCTGCGGGCCGGGTTTATGCGTTCGAGCCCACTCCACCCATGTTCGAGGTGTTGCGGAACAATGCGGCCCGTCTGCTCAACCGGAATGTCCGCTGTCAGAATCTCGCGCTCTCGGATCACGAGGGCACCATGTCGATGCAAGTGCCCCGCTCCGAGGACGGGTCCTGGAATTTCTACGAGGCGAGCCTCTCCAATCACACCGAACCGGGCGGATCTTCGGATTGGGAGGTCGGGGTCACCCGGCTGGACGACTTTTGCCAAAAGGAAGAAGTGGAGCGGATCGACTTCATCAAGTGCGACGTCGAGGGGCATGAGCTGGAGGTGCTCTCCGGTGCCACCACCGTCCTGCGCCGCTTTAGCCCCGTAATCTTGCTCGAAGTGAACGACTCCCTCACGCATTCCCTTCACGGGAAAAAGGTGTGCGCCCTTGTCGAAAGTCTCGGCTATGCGATCCACACCTTCTCGGAAGGACGAGTGAAACCGTGGAATGAAATCGACCAACCGGTGAACTACCTGCTGATCCCAGCGGTGAAAGCCAATCTCCGCAGGGGCGCTGCGGTGAATTTGCAGAGGCTCCACGATCTGCAGTCGCGCTGAACTCGCGACACCAAACCTAACGCACCAGGCGCTTGATGCGGTAATCGCGTCCGCGCTCAAGTGGGTCCACTTCGGCTTTGTTCGATGCGGATAGAGGCTCGGGATAGTCTCGGTTATCGGTATTCAGACTCCACCTCACGGGTGCCGAGGTGCGGTCGTAGTGAATGATCGCCGGGTCGGGCGCGTTGGGCGCGGGCTCGCGATCCAACTTGGCTCCCCCCGCGATCCACTTGGGGATGCCGTGCATGGTGAGATTACTGTCGGTCGTGGTGCAACTGACAGACCCGAGGACGAGGCTCAGGGAGAGGACAAAAAGCAAAAATGATTTCATCGATGTTAAGCGTTCGCGCCACTCGACGCATTTCCAGTGGCGATCCTATGCCAAGAATGGTTTTATTCTACTCAAAATAGGTGTCATCGTGAGAATACGGGGGAGCGCAGCAACACAGGAGACGGAGTTCGTGCTTGTCGTCGGCGATCAGTTGGTGCCATGCCCCCGGCGGAATCAGGATCGCATCGCCAGGGCTGACCTCTTGAAATGCCCCGTCGAGTTCCATCCGGGCGGTTCCAGAAAGGATGAAATAGATCTCCTCGCTGGCCCGGTGGTAGTGCCGCCGGGTCGCTCCGCTCGGGGGCAGGGAGGCTTCCGCGAGACTCTGATGTTCGACCGGGGCATTGGTCCGGTCGAGGATGCTGCGGATGGTCGATCCGTCGGCGGTGGTGAAAGTGGCCTGCTCTGCGATTTGCTTGATGGTCATCCGGGTCTATGGTCTGCTATCAGCCATGAGCGACAAAGATGCGTTTTTCAAGACCGAGGGTGGTAAAAAGAGTCGCTCCCGGGGATTCCTGCGAAGTTGCTGGATGCCCTTGTTTCTGGCCGCCGGACTTGGTTTGGGCTTGCTCCTGCTGGCCCTCGTCGTCGTGGACCTAACCAACTCCGGAGAAAAAATTCGCCGCAAATTGGTCAGCTTGTTGGTGGAGACACCCCAGTTGTCCACTCCCCCGTCGAAGGCGGTGGAACCAACCGTAGTGGAAAAAATCGTCGAAGTGCCGGTCGAAAAGGTCGTCGAACGGGTCGTAGAGAAGATCGTTGAAGTCGAGAAACTCCCGCCCCTGCCCTCCCGTTATGTGGACTGGAAGAAGGTCGATACCGCGACGCTCTGGAGCGAGATCCTCGTCGAAACGAAACTGGAAACCGCTGAGGGCGGGATCGCCTCGCTTGAGCGCGAGCGCCCCGAAAGCTATCAGATCGAAATGCGGGTCAAACTGACGGTGCCGAAGCCGAGCACCTCGGTGGCGGATCTCATTGCGCTCAACGACAAGCTTCCGAAGATCCTCCCCGATCTGGAAAAGCTGGTCACCGGAGCGGAAGTCTCGCCACTCTACCACCACCTTTACCAGCTCAAGACCGAGCGCATCCAACAACGCGTCACCCGACTCGACCAAGTGCTCTCGCGCCACAACTTCTTCGACCTCGAAACCGTTCTGCAGGCGACCCATCCTGACACGGGCCAAAAGCTCCTCCTCATTCAGGGAGAAATGGACGTGGTCTCCGACGGCTCCGACGGCGACCGGATGCCTTCGCTCAGTGAATACATCTCGATGTCGCAGCATTACCAGCCTTTCACCAGCTACGGCTGGGCCAAGCGCACCAAGACTCCGAATCCCCTGCTGGAACGCTGGGAGACGCAGCTCAAGGAGCATGAGACGGAGTTCGCCCTGCCCGGTCTCAGCATCGAGCGCAATCGTTTTCTCCGCGAACAGATCGACACTTACAAACTCGGCGTCGCCGATATGAAAGGGCGCAGTTTCCTGATCGCTGAAGTCGATCCTTTCATCGTGCTGCCGCTATCGTTTCTCGGGCGCACCGAGGAGAGCCCCTTCAATCCTGCGATCGGAGACTACGTGGCGGTCATTTACGGGGACCAGATCTATCCGGCCATCGCCGGCGACGCCGGACCGAGCTGGGGGTTTGGCGAAGCTTCCCTGAGAATGGCCCGCCAAATCGATCCCAAAGCATCGCCGTATCAGCGACCCGTCAGCGATCTCAAGGTAACCTACCTGATTTTCCCAGGTTCGGCTGATGAGAAAAAAGGCCCACCTGATCTGGTGGCCTGGCGGGAAAAGTGCGGTGAGCTGCTGAAAGGAATCGGAGGCTTGGGTGAAGGATTCTCTCTGCACGAGTGGGAGAATCTCGTGCCGGCGAAGAAGGACCCCGCTCCGGCTGCTGATCCGACCGAAGCCCCAACCGATCCAGCCAAAACTGCGACGCCCGAAACTTCCCCGGCCAAAACTCCGACGACCGGGACTCCTGCGGTCGAGGCGCCCCCGCCCCCGACCGAAGGCTCCCCGCAGTGAGGAGTCATCGCATTGGAGCGGCGCGTCCGGTCACCGTCACTTTCGTGGCTGAGGCGATCCGAGCCGTGGCGGCGGGGGTCATTGAGACAGCATTGGCGACCTTCGCGATCCTGATCGCGGTGAGTCATTTTCATTTCGGACCAGGGGTGAAATCTTTGCTGCTGGCCAGCCCGGCCCTCGGACTCCTCGGGAGTCTGGTCGTGCTTCCCTGGGTGGCTCGCGCCGGACTGACCTCCAGCAGCGCGGCAGCACGGGTCAGTCTGATCAGTATGTTTGGTTTCGCGGTCGCAGCCCTGTGGCCGGACAACTCGTGGTGCTTCGTCATCGGCATCAGCGCCGGGATGGGGATCATCGGACTCGCCCTGCCGTTGCAGACGCACTACTTGCGATTAAACTATCCAGAGCGCAGCCGAGGACGACTTTTTTCGGTGACGATCTTTCTGCGTGCCCTCACGGCGATGGGGGTGAGCTGGCTTTTTGGCCACCTGCTCGACGAGGACATGGGGCGTTATCCCATCCTGCTCTGGACCCTCGTGGGAGCGGCGGCCGTTTCGGCGCTTTGCCATCTCGTTATTCCCTCGACCACCCTGCAGGAGTCGGGCGCACCCCGCTGGAGCTTCGGACGCTCCATACGATTGAGCCGGGCCGACCCGGTGTTTATGCAATTGTTGGCCTCGGCCATGGTGCTCGGCCTCGGGGTGCTCGCGGCGACGGCTCTGCGGGTCGATTATCTGGTGCATCCCCAGCATGGCCTGAGCCTCGATGTCAAAACGGTCAGCCTGATCACCGGAGTCATCCCTTCGGTGGCCCGCTTGGTTTCCACGTTTTTCTGGGGCTGGCTCTTCGACCGGATCGACTTCCTCCGGCTGCGCACCTCGGTCAATCTGGTGTTTTTGCTTGGAATCGTGCTCTACTACGGTTGGCACGAGGTGGGCTTGATCATGCTGGGCTCAGCCCTCTTTGGCTTGGCCCGTGGCGGCGGAGAGATCCACTTCAACCTCTTCGTCACGAAGGTCGCGGCCCCCGATCACATCGCTGATTATATGGCGGTTCACACCTTCCTTGCCGGAGTTCGCATGGTGATCGCGCCGTTTTTGGGTTTTTACATCGTGCAGTTTGGCAGCGTCCGGCTGATGGCCGGAGTGAGCCTGGCCTTGGTCATCTGGTCGATCGTGATGGTGCTCAAGCTCACCAAAACCCGTGAAACGGCCCGACCGCAAACGTGAAAGAAAATCTGGCAAAGCGCTTCGGTCCTCTTATACAGTATCCCCATGCCAAATCTCAACAAAGTGATGCTCATGGGCAATATCACCCGTGACCCGGAGGTGCGTTTCACCCCCAAAGGAACCGCCGTGACCGATCTCTCGCTCGCCGTCAACCGGACCTACACCACCGACGACGGCAAGCCCCGCGAGGAGACCACCTTCGTCGAAGTGACCTACTGGGGCCGTCAGGCCGAAGTCATCGGTGAATACATGAAAAAGGGACGGCCGATTTACGTCGAAGGGCGCCTCCAGCTCGATACATGGGAGGACAAAACGACCGGGCAAAATCGTTCGCGCTTGAAGATCATCGGCGAAGGCTTCCAGTTCCTCGGCTCCAAAGATGATGGGGGTGGCTCGCGGAGTCACTCCGCGCCATCAGAGGGACGCAGTAGCAGCCGCCCGGAACCGAGTTCCACCCCGCCGGCCCGTGAGAGCGGACCGAGCGATGGCGGATCCAACGATGGCTACGAGCGGATTGAAGAAGAGGACGATATCCCGTTTTGAGGCGGGTTTCCTGCCTCCACAAAGCGATCATCGCAGTCTCGGGATCGAGATTCACGTCCCTTAGAGGCTGCTTGTTCCCACTGAGAGGCTGCTTGTTCCCTCTGCTCAAATGTTGCGCACTCCGACGCCCAACTGTAAATCGTTATCATTTCATCAATTGGCCCATCGCTGAGGTTCCAGCGTCTGGAAACCCCTGCTTTCGGAAGGACTTCTCCGTTACAATGGCATCCGAAAAATCCCGGTCGCCTCAATGATGAGGTTTTCGGCGCTCGAACCGGGGGCCACTTTCCCTTTGATGGCGAGACGATCAAGCTCCTTCAGCCCGTTCACTCCCTTGAGGGACTGGCCGACCGGTTGGCCATCTTCTCCCATAACCTGGACGGAAAGCCGCGAGGCAGCGAGTATCTTGGGTTCGACACAGCAGGCATCCCAAGGGGTCTCACAGGCATCACCCGGGTTGCGGTCGCACGTCATAACCGTGTCATCGGCCAGGACGAGAGTCGCAAAATCCTTCGAGAAAGGCTCCATAATGCCGGCCACCCGGCCTATGACCGTGATCTCCGCGCCGGGTTCCGCGTTCTTGCGAGCATCGAGCACGGAAATGGCACCGGAAGGTTCACCAGCAACAAAGATCGCCCCGATGCGAGGATCAATGGTGATTGCCGTTTCCGCAGGCTTGTCCCCGCAGGAAGTCAGACTCACGGAGGCGGCAACGAAGACGGCGAACAGGACGAGGTTGGATTTCTGTTTGGATTTCATGGTTTGATTCAGGGTTGTGATTTGGGTGACGAATTTTTTCAAGCAGACCGCAGGGCCGAGGGAAGAGGTGCGCGGAGGCAGCGCAGCGCGGGAGGCAAGGCCCCGAAGGTCCCCAAAAGCACTCCTGTGACCAATCCCAAGGCAATCACCGGCAGGGGCAACATCAAGTGGAAGGCGCCGATGGAAAAGGGAATGGTAATACCTTCGAGGAAAGCGATCGCGAGAAATGCCGCGAGGAGCGTGCCCGTCAGCGAGGTGACGAGGCTCTCCTGCACCAGCGAGACCAGGATGGGGCCACGCCGGAAACCGATGGCCTGGAGAGTGGCCAGTTCCCGGATCCTCGACGCGAAGGCCGCGTAGAGAGTGTTCAATCCTCCGAAGACCGCTCCCGCCCCGATGAGAGCGGCAGTGAGCCAGGTCATGCTGCGAAGCGGACCGTAAAATTCGGCGAGCTGGCCGTAGTAGTCGGACTCAAGCAGGGCGACCAGTTCCAAGTCGAGCCGTTGCTTGCAGAAGAGGTCCGCCCCTTTGAAGTCATCCTCCGATTCCAGCCTTATCACCAAACAGGAGAGACGGTCGCGCTTGATCGCGGTCATCAGGTCGGTGCGGTCAAACCAGATCTCCGACTCCATCACGGTGCCGGGGGCCTCGAAGCGGCCGGCGATGGCGAAGCTCTGTCCGTCCAGCTCCAGTGTGCCGCCGACCTTGAGCGATTCCTGGGACAAACCGAGCGCTTCGCGGGCCAGGGTCCCGATCATGACTTCGCCGGACTGCGGGTATCGCCCCTCTAGCACCCGCACCTCCCGGTGCACTTCGAGAGCAGCGATCGTGACACCTCGGAGGATGGCCTGCGCGTCCGGATGTCCCGGCACAGTAATCATGCCCATGTAATGCACTTCTCCCGAGACCGCGGGCAAGCCGAGTCGTGTCGCGATTCCCCGGATCCCGGCGGTGGCCTGCGTCTCAGCCGACATCGCGATCTCGCTGCGCTCGACACTTTCCTCGGACCCCACTCCCAATAAGATCACGTTCTTGGGAGACCCTGTCGCCTGCAAGACCCGTTTCATTCCAAAGTTGAACGAGCCCGCCGCGAGCACGAGAAACACAACCAGACCGGCCCCGAGTGTCTTCTGGGCGAGCCGCACTGGATCGCGGAAGAGGTTGCGAATGGCGTAGGAAAAGGGCAGCATGATGGTCAGGCGTTCCGCAGAGAACTCACGATGGGGTGGCGGGAAGCGACCCGGGCCGGCCAGAGAGATGCCAAGAGTCCGAGAATCACGGCGAGAGAAAGTCCGGTCAGGGTCACGCCGAGACTCGGGGTGAGGGCCAGAGTGAGACCCTCGCTGCCGAAGGTGAAGCGTTTCCAGTGGAAAAACAGGCCCGCCGAAACGCTGCCGAGCACGCCTCCCGCAAAGCCAAGCAGGAGTCCTTCCCAGAGCATGAGGAGTCCGATCGCACCCGACCGGAAGCCGAGAGTCTGAAGGATGGCGCTCTCCTTGATCCGGCCACGGGCCGCCAGAAGAAGGGAATTGGCCACCAGTCCGAGCACGGCGAAGACCGCACCAATTCCGAGCCAGCGCGTGAAGCCGATGATCTCGATAAGGTCCTTGCCGGTTTTGGCGAAGAACGCTTTTTCCGGACGGGTATCAGTCGGTTCCGCGTCGGAGGCAAAGATCTCGTCGATGCGGGCAGCAACGGGGTCGAGTTGGTCAGCGGATTCAACCCGGACGTTGAACTGAGTCACCGCTCCGAGACCGATCCGGGAAGCCTGTTGCAGGAAAGGAAGATGAACGTAGGCGACGTTGCTGTCCTGAGCCAGGGGCGACCGGATGATGCCGGCAACGTGGACGCGCACGCCGACGGCCTCGAACTGGTCACCCGGTTTCAACCCTCTCCGCCGGGCGAAGTTTTCACCCAAGAGAGCGGCATCGTCCCGGCCCGTCCACTCGTCGATGGAGCCGGCGATCACCTCAATGTCTGGATTGTAGCGCGGGAGGTCCAAAGGCGGAACTCCCCGGAAAGCGATGATGTCGAGACTGGCGCCGCAATTGTTCACCACAATCTGCACCGGGATGGCTTCCTTTACGCCGGGAATGCGACGGATCTCATCGAGATAGTGCTCCGGCAACCGCGAAGTCGCGGGGCAGAAGCGGTTTTCGCGATACACCACCAGAGTGGTGTCCCCCGCACTGGCTTCGGTTGCCTCACGGAGACTGGCCTGCATGGTCTCTACCGAGGTGAATAGAAAAATGCCACTGGCGATGCCCCCAAGGGTGAGGGCGGTGCGCAGGCGGTGACGCACGATCTGCTTGGTGGCAAGAACCGCGAGATGGAAGAGCAATTTCATGGACGGGCGGCGATTTCCGCCGGTTTGAGTTTGCCGCTCTCGATGAGGCGGCCCTTTTCGAGGTGGAGAATCCTGTCGGCGGCGGCGGCAGCCCGGGAGTCGTGGGTCACCATGACGATCGTCTTTCCGTGTCCGCTGGAGAGTTCGCGCAATAGGTTGAGAATCTGGTCCCCGGCATCCCGGTCGAGGTCGCCGGTCGGCTCGTCCGCCACCAAAAGACCCGGATCGGCCACGATGGCACGGGCGATGGCGACCCGCTGCTCTTGCCCGCCGGAGAGCTCGGCCGGGCGGTGGTCAGCCCGGTCGGAAAGGCTGACGAGATCCAGTGCGGCGCGCACCCGCTCGCGTCGCTGCGAACGGGACAGGCTCCGGTCAAGCAAGAGTGGCAGCTCGACGTTTTCGAAAGCAGAGAGAATGGGAACGAGGTGGTAAAGCTGGAAAATGTAACCGCAATGCCGCGCCCGCCAGGCAGTGATCTGGCCACGGGAAAGAGTGGCGAGATCGCGTTCGCCAACGAACAATTCACCCCCGCTCGGCTGGTCGATGCCGGCAATGAGATTCAAAAGGGTCGTCTTCCCCGACCCGGACGGTCCCATCAGCGCGAGGAACTCACCGCGTGCGACGTCCAGATCAAGGTCTTCGAGAGGCGTGACCTTGACGCGGCCCTTTTGATAAGACTTCGTCAGTTTTCGGCAACGGATGTAGGCTTCTTGAATCATGGAGAAAGTTGGCGGGTTAGAGTTTCGGCCGGATTCGCTCACCGGCTTGGAGATTACTGGGCGGATCGATCACGACGCGATCCCCCGGCCTGAGTCCTTCGATGACGAGGCGGTAGGCTTCGCGTCGCTCCTCACCGAGATTTACGTCGCTCGGCTCAATCCGTTCCCCCGACTCATCGATCCGCCAGACGATGGCCCGATTTCCGTCGAGTCCGGTCAGCGCGGCCTCGGGGACGTAGAGCCTCACGCCGCCCCTGGCCGTTTCAGCTTCGGAAATTCGGTCATTCGACGTCGCAACTGGAGCCAGAAACTCGGCGCGGCAGAGCATCTCGGGACGGAGGCGCGGATCGGGATCCTGAATCCGGACCTTGGCCTGGAGGGTGTTCCGTTGCAGGTCAGCTTCTCCCGCGATCCGCGTGACCGTGCCGTGAAACACCCGGTCGGGCAGGAGACTGGACCGGAGGCGGACCCTCTGTCCTACCGCGAGCTTCGCGGCTTCGGCCAGCGGGACATCAATGCGGCATTGAAGTCGTTCGGGCTCATAGAGAATCGCAATCGTCGATGAATTAGGATCGTCCATCCCGAGCATCCGCTTCTCTCCTGGCACCGCCATCAGTCGCAACACGACTCCATCTAACGGAGAGACAATCCGGGTTCGATCAAGTTCAAGCTGACGACGTTCCACCTCCGTCTTCGCCTCGGCAATTTTCGCATCAAAGTCCCGAGCGAACGCCTTCTGCTGCTCAAGCTTTCCGAGCAGTTCTTCTTCGCCGATGGCCAGCGCTGCAATCTCGGCCTCTTGGGTGGCCAATTGCAAACGGGCCAACACTACCTCGCTTTCCGAAACAGCACCGGTTCCACGGGATGCCAGGGCATTGAAGCGCTTCGCCTGATCCTCAAGTTCGGCCCGTTTCGCAGTCGCGGCCAAAACCCCCATCTTGAGTGTCGCGATCTCCGCTTCGATGATCGCGGTCTGACTGCCCTGCGCATCGGCCATGGCCTGGAGCGAGCGAAGCCGACTTTCGGCCGTGCTGAGGTTCAACGTGGCGTCGTCATCAATGAGACTGGCGAGGAGTTGTCCTTTTTTAACGGACTCTCCTTCAAAGATATGCACCTCCCTGACCACACCATCGATCAGGGCGGTGGCCTTGACTGGGCGGGGATCAGGCTCCACCCAGCCGGAGGCTTGGAAAAGCAGAGGAGCTTCATTCGGATCGGTCGAAGCGGAGGCATCGACGGATCCGACCGCGCTCGGAAGTGCGGCCACCGTTTCCAAGGTCACTTCGCGGGCCGGGACAATCCGATCTCCGATGACGAGAACGAAAAGAGCCGCGAAACCGAGTAGCAGTCCGACCGGCAGCATCGCCGCGACGCGATCCCTCCACGCCCGGGGGCGTGAGAGTCCCGGGACCGCGCCGGACGGATCGGCCTCGTTCCGAAGGGACGCCAGTTTTTGATGAATGGTGGACATATCAGACCGATTGAGACAACACACACCACCCCTGGGTGGCACGAAAAACAGCCATTCCAGACATGGAACGGCACGACATCAACCCCGGTGCCGGGGTCAATCATGTGGCCTGTCAAATCAGTCTGACCTGAATCAAAGCAAGCCATGCAGCAAGGCGCCTCGGCGGGGGATCCGGCGAGGCAACCCTTTCGTGCGTTTCCGACTGAACGGGTTTCATGGAGAACCGTGCAACGAAATCGGGCTCAAAACCGGACAACTCAGGTAACTCAAGTTTGGGAGACTCTCCCTTCACCGGCGCCATCCAATCCTGGTGCATCGCGACGCAGCAGGGTGCTTCTTCCCTGTCGGACTCCTCCCCCGGACAGCAGCAAGAATTCGCCTCCGCCTCGTGGCAGAACTGCTGCTGGGCGAGACAAAAGTCCAGCGTTCCCAAGCCAGGGAAGATTAGAACAGCGGCCAACAGGACCGCCTGAGTAAGAGCTGGAAAACGACTATGCACAGGTAAAGGAAACTGTCCGCCATCAACCGAAACATTGTCAAGCAGTTCCCGCCGAGAACGGAAGGCCCATCCGCAACCCAGCGGGAGAGGTAGTCCTTGCGGGATGCATCATCACAAACGGCCTGGGGTATCTGCCTGAGATGCCGAGCCAGAGTCGCCGCCCCCTGGCGGAAACGCACGTTTCAGGTCCCGGTCCCGGTCGTCGCCAAAAAACGTGCATCGCCAGGATAGAAGGCAGAGACCACGGGCACATCATTGCCGTCGTGCCGCGTTCTGGTCCGCCTCAAGCAGGTGAGCCCGCCAGCACCGATGCAGCGGTTCAGGCGAGGGAAAAGAGACTTTTCCCTCGCCGCCGCAAGCAAACGTGGGAAAACCGTTTGATGATAAACCGCGAGTCATTTTGGAGGCTGGAGAGGCGCGATGAAGAAGTCGGTTTCCCGCACAACTGAGCTGCGCCCGGCACTGGAGCAAAGAAGCCAGACTCCAAATAGGCTGCTGCCCCAAGTGTTTTTCAACAGTCTCCTAAGGCATGGGCTGCCCGGTTCGTTTTGGGGACTATCTTGTGTTACCTCATGGGCAGTCCTCTTGTTGCAAAAACGGTCATCTGGCAGCCGTTCCGGATTATTTTGATTACCCTGCTGCTCGCCCACTTTACGCTCGGTTGTTCCGGAAAAAAGCCGGCTGGTGAGCCGGTCGCCCTGGAATGGCCCGAATTCGAGCGGTTCGAGGTGCTGCTCCTCGAATCCGCCGGGCTGATCGAGGCCGGAAAAACCACAGAAGTGCTCCTGCGACGGGGGCAACTGGTTGAGGCCGGATGGGCGGTGAGTATGCGAACTCTGCCAGCTACCTCCAACAATGGCGAAACACTGCGACTGTTATTGGGAGACCTTGTCAGCAAGATCAACTACCTCGCCGTCCCGGCAATCGACAGCTCCATTATGAGTGAGGTGATCATCGGCATGAAGCCCATCGTCGCCGAGATCGGACGGGCCAGCGGTGCGGGAGGGAAATAGATCCGGCAGCACGGATGTATCGGGTTCAGTCAGGCGGAATCCTGAATGGGTCTGTTCCCAGTTCGCCGGAGAGTCACCTTCGCAGTCGGGGGTGGCCATGGCGTCCAGAACCCAGTGCTCCGACCCGCGACAGCGGATCGAGCCATGCGTGCGAGCGGATTGAGGAAGAGGACGATATCCCGTTCTGCGGCACTGCGCCATTCGGGTCAAATGTCTGAACGAATAGGGTAAGATCCCCGACCCAATAGGGTTGAGTGGGCCCCTACGGCGAGGAGGTTGAATTTGAAAAGCGCTTCAAAAACGGACCATGGGCAGGGTGCCCATACCACGTTCCTGTCGCGAATTGGATCCACCTCGCTCCGGTTTTCCAGTTCTCACAACTCCACCGTCGTGGCACTCTGAATGCCGGGGATGGCTTCGAGTTGGGCGAGGGTCGCCTTGTCCACCTGGGAGTCCAGATTAAGAATGCTGAGGGCTTTACCACCCACTTGATTCCGGCTCAGAGACATGCTGGCGATGTTGATTTTGCTCTCGCCAAGCACTCGACCCACCGCACCGACGATACCGGGGCTGTCGGTATTCTCCAGCAACAACAAATTCCCGGCCGGAGTGGCGTCAATGCGGTGCTCCTGGAACTGGACGATCCGAGGCTCGCTGCCGAAAAAGGTGGCGGCGACGGAGGCAGTTTCTTTGCTGTTTCCGATGGTCAGAGTGAGCAAGTCGGTGAATTCGCAGATGTCGGCGGGGCGACTTTCGGTCACGCGAATGCCGCGTCCTTCGGCAAGAGACGGGGCGTTGAGGTAGTTGGCCGAACCGGAGGTGGAGCCCACTTCGAGAAAGCCTTTCAACGCGGAGCGCGTCACCAAAGTTGTGTCGATGTCGCTGACTTTGCCGTTGTATTCGATCCGGAAGAGATCAGGCTGATGCGGCGCAATCTGCCCGACGAGTTTGCCCATGACCTCGGCGAGGACGAGGTAGGGCCCGATTTCGCGAAGCGTGGCCTCGTCGAGATTGGGCATGTTGACCGCATTGACGACCGCTCCGTGGAGCAAGCGATCCCGGATTGCCTCAGCGATCTCGATCCCGACATTTTCCTGAGCCTCCTCGGTGGAAGCGCCAAGGTGCGGGGTGAAGACCATCTCCTCGCGGGAGAGCAACTCGTAATCGGCGGGTGGGGGTTCGACTTCGAAGACATCGAGGGCCGCGCCGGCGATCTTCCCGCTCTTAATCCCCTCAAGGAGGGCCGCCTCGTCGATCAGTCCACCGCGGGCGCAGTTAATGATGCGGACGCCGGGCTTCATCAGAGCGATGCGGGCGGCATTGATCAAATGGGTTGTCTCCGGGGTTTTCGGCATGTGAAGCGTGATGAAGTCCGCCTGGGCGACCGCCTCCTCGACGGTCTCGCAGAGCTCGACCCGCATCGCTTTGGCCCGGCTGGCGGCGAGGTATGGATCATAGGCGACCACGCGCATCCCGAAGCCCATGGCGCGGCGGGCGAACTCGCCTCCGATGCGGCCCATGCCCATGATGGCGAGCGTCTTGTTGTAAAGCTCCACCCCGCTGTAGGCTTTGCGGCCCTCTTTGAAGCGACCGGTCACGACCGACTGGTGAGCCTGGGGAATGTGGCGAGCCAGCGCCATCATCAGAGTGAAGGCGTGCTCGGCAGTGGAAATCGTATTGCCCGCCGGGGTATTCATCACCACCACCCCGTGTTTGGTGGCGGCAGGAATGTCGATGTTGTCCACGCCGACGCCGGCGCGGCCAATGGCGCGGAGCACGCCCGATCCTGCTTCGATCACCGGAGCCGTGATTTTGACCCCCGAGCGCACGATGATCCCCTCGTAATGGGGCGCCAGTTCGATGAGTTCAGCTTCGGTGAGTCCGAGTTTCACATCGACGGAGAGTCCCGGAGCGGCGCTGAGAAGTTCGATCCCTTTTTCAGAGATCGGATCGGCGACAAGAACGCGGCGGGTGCTCATAAGGACAAAGGGGTTTTCGGGGGTGGAAAGCCCGGAAAATAGGGGCGCTGGGGCGGGAAGCAAGGGAGAACTGGACCGGCGTCGGTTTTCGCTTGCCCTTGGATGCTGTCCCCGTTTTGATACGCCGATGACCCGCATCCTGACTTGGCTAACGAACGCTTTTCCTCTGTGGATCCTCCTGGGTAGCCTCGCGGCGCTGCTAAAGCCGGAGCTACTCACTTGGTTCGCCGGGCCTTGGATCGTCTGGGGACTGGCGGTCATCATGCTCGGGATGGGGCTTACTCTGACGTTTTCCGATTTTCGAGAGGTGCTGGCGATGCCGCGAGCCGGGGTCATCGGGGTGTGTTGTCAATTTGGGATCATGCCGCTGTTGGGATGGGGAATCGGTCGCCTCCTCGGGCTGGCCGAGATCGATCCCCATCTGGCAGTGGGGTTGATCCTGGTGGCCTGTTGCCCAGGCGGAACGGCCTCGAACGTGATCGCCTACCTGGCGAAGGCGAACGTGGCGCTGTCGGTCCTGATGACCATCGCCTCGACCTTCGCCGCGATTCTTTTGACTCCGGTGTTAACCAAATGGCTGGCGGGAACCTTGGTTTCCGTCGATGCCGTCGGTTTGTGTCTGAGCACTATCCAGGTGGTCCTCGTCCCCGTCCTGCTGGGGCTTCTGGCGAATCGCTTTTTTCCCAAAGTGAGCCGGCGCCTTTCGCAGGGATCTCCGCTTGTCTCAGTGATCGCCATCGTGCTGATCGTTTCCAGCGTGATCGGGCAAAATCGGGAGATTATCCTGACAGCTGGCTGGCGCTTGTTGCTCGCGCCAGCGCTACTGCACCTGGGGGGCTTCGGCTTGGGCTATCTGGTCGCCAAACTCTGCCGCCTCCCCGAGCAGAGCGCCCGCACCATTTCCATTGAGGTCGGCATGCAGAACTCCGGCCTAGGAACCGTGCTGGCCACGAGGCATTTTCCCGGAACGATGGCTCCGGCCCCGTGTGCGATCAGCGCGGTCTATCACAGCCTGATCGGGAGCGTCTTAGCCGGGATCTGGAGAGTGTGGCCGGGAAGGGTGCCCGACGAAAATGAGACGACTGCGACTTGCGGGAACTTCCCCGAGGTCACCGCCAAAAAAGTTGAATGATGGAGCCCCTCCGAGGCAAAGATAAAATTGCCCCTTGGTCTTCCAGCTGAAAGGGAGGGGGTTCTCTCAGATTTACCAAGTCATCACAACCTTCGGCTGAGGTTCACACTCAGTTGAGCCTCATTTCCTACGGCGAAAGACAGCCCAAACAGAGTGGGCGTAGCGATTGAGATACGATTCGCGTGAATACCGCAGGCTGCGCAATCCTCTGACCAACGGATTTCGCGGTCTTTCAATGCAAAAAAGCTCGACAAGTTCGATCGGATATTTGGTCGTCTGGCCTTGAAAGAATAAGCCTGCCTCACTGAGGGAGAAAAACCATTTGTGACGATCCACTGGAGCGTCGACCGGAAGACCGTAATGCCCAATGGCCCCGCGCCCACGTTCCACAGGCACTCTGGCGTTGGCGTAGTTGTTAGGCAGGGAAACGATAATATGTCCTCGGGAAACACGCACGAGTTCGCCGAAAGTCAGGTGCAAGTTGTCAAGGTGCTCCAGCACGTCCGAACACAAGACACAGTCAAAATCCTGATCGGGAAACGGGATTCTTTCCTTTTCAAGATTCACCGTTATGTCCGGTGTTCCTCCGACATCAATGCCGACGTAATCGAGTCCAGGAACGAGTTGCTTCAGATGGGCACGGTCACAGCCCACATCCAACACGCGACCCTTGATGTAACGAGCGAACCTGTGGGCGGTGAAGGCTGAGCGGGCTTCACGGTTTTTTATGGAGACGAATTCTCTAATCATTCCAGAATCGGACAAATGACAGGGCCATCTAAACGGAGCCAGCCGCGAAGTGGTTTTATTGAAGCTGCCGGAGGCAGGTGATCCTGAGTATAAGGCAGAGTCCCTGGAAAGGCGAAGGCTTTCTAGCCTGCCTTGGCCTCCTTTCCCCGCAGGGGGTTTCTTTCGAGTCTTCGGTTCGCGCCAATACAGGGCCATCATCCGCGACTGAGGCCCGAAACGGGAGCCGGAGCGCAGTCCGAGATAGCCTGCCGCAGGCAGTCCGAAGTGTGAGCGCAGCGACGCGACGCGAACCATCACTCCCTGCGTTCCTTATCAAAACGGTCTTTGCGAACGGTTCACAAAGCATTGAAAAAAGAACTCTGCCGGGCAAGGCGGTTCCATTCCATCGAGCACGCCCGTCTCGCGATTCGGGCCTTGTTCGAGCATTGCAATACCCGGCGAACATATCACTCTATCAACCCCCTCGCCCCAGCCCAATACAAAAAGATTATGCAAGCAGGAAGCCAAAATAAGATCAAAGGTTGTCCAACTTTCAGGGGAGGACTACAATAGAATTGCGGATCATAACCATGATACTGCGGAGCTTCTTACGATTCTGCTTCCTCCGGTAAAAGCACTGATTGAAATGATTAAGGTATGATCAAGACATGTCCCAACTGGATGCCAAAGACGATGTGGCTGAGGATGATGCGGAGCCGCGATGCGGTTAAGGCGATTCGGAGGCAGTTTCGCAGGTTTCTCAAAAGCCGCTCTCTCGCGCTCGCCTATGCTCGTTATCGCAGGGCGGTCTGGTCCAAGGATTGGGATCTCACGGAAGCACGAGTCAAGGCTCTCGCCAAAGTGGCTACCGAGCAGTCTGACTACAAGACCACCTACGAGACAGTTCGGTCCCTGGAACGGCTGGGCTGCTACGAGGAAAGCAACGAACTGTGGCGATACCTGATATCACGTCTCCCCAAAGTGGTTCCCAATGAATGGCGAGGCGAGACGCTGCAGGACAAAAGCGTTCTCCTAAACCTCTGCCCTACCTTGCGACAAGGATTGTCCGTCGGGTATGTATCCGCCCTTCAAATCGGTCGTATCCTTGCCCAGGCGAGTAAGGTTGCAGCCATCGTCGAGGAGCGATTAGTGCCCACCTACCAGCGGTCTTTCCCGGGGATGGATGTTTACGGTTATGGCACCACCCCGCCTCAAGATGCGTTTGATTACGTAGTGCTGCCCCACCAACTTCGCGCCTTTCTCTCGCCTACCACTCTCGAGCCGAGGGATTCCGATTCGTTCCTCGTGCCAGACTGGGACTTTACCGCTAAACTGAGACAGAGGTATCTCAACGACCCTCTTCACAGGGACGGAAATCGAATCATCGGGATCTCCTGGGGTAGCGCTCATCATGGCAAAGAGTTGCCCCCACTCAAGCATTGGGCCAAGATGATTGCGGGGAGAGGGGCGGCCACCCTGGTCTCTCTGCAGTATGGCAATATTTCCTCCGACTTGAAAATACTGGGTGAACACACCCTGATTGTCGATTCGGACATCGACCAGTTGAAGGACATGGATACCTTCGCTTCACAAGTCGCGGCCATGGATGGCGTCTTGACCATAACGAACACGCTGACCCATGTCGCAGGGTCATTAAACGTGCCCACCGTGGTGCTGAGAGACGACCAGCTTCGCAGGGAATGGCCGGTTCGTAGCGATCGCACGCCCCATTATCCGAGCATCCGTATCGTGGGGCAAGATGGAAGGGATTGGGGGCGGGCGCTTGAGGATTCCTGGAACCGAATCTCAGAATTTTCCGAACCGCGCTTGTGATCTCACGAATATCGTGTTTATCCGTAGGGTGGCTGGTGACACCCGCCAACTAGAACGCATGAAGTTGAAAGAAATCCCAGACCGGGGAGTGAAGGAGTTGCTGCAGGGACTCGCTCACCTCGGTCGCACAGACTACGTCCCGGTCTTCATCTGCGGTATTCAAAATTCAGGCACAACCCTTTTGCTCGATTTGCTGGATCAATCGTTCATTACGGCCGGTCGTTCGAATGAAACGGCTTTTTACATCTCCAAGCGCTCATCTTTGAAGATTTTGCCGAGCTGGAAGTATGCTAGTCTTGCAGATTTCCGTGCGGCCCTCAAGATTCCAGAGTCTTACCCTGATTCGGCGATCAGCCGCGATCTTTTGAACCGGTATCGCAAGGTGACGCGCATTCCCTGTCGCTCGAACCGGATCCTCGACAATTCTCCCGGGGCCAATCTCGCGAGGATCCATCGGTATAGGGGACTCTTCGAGGATTTCCGAGTGGTGGTTCTTTTTCGGGATCCCGTCGCCACGATCGAAGGATTAATGCGAAAGTGGGAACTTTATAGGAAAGCACCAGTGGAGGAGTTGGCTCATTATTGGAATGATTCATACAAAAACGTCCTGGAGACTTTGGAGCACTCGTCACCTTCCATGGTGGTTGTGGATCACCGCGACTTGTTGACCCGCACCGTGGACGTTGTCGACCATATCGCGTCCCACTGCGGATTGGAACGACGAACGGAGCCTTTGCATCTCGGGGACCGCCCTCAAGCCGGCATCAAGACAAAAGGCCTCACGGGAATCAAGGACGGCAAGATCGAGATTGATCAGGCCCGATTGAACGCCGCCCCTTCACTCCTCACCGGTGATGATATCGAAATCGTTTCCCAACTGACAGAGACCATCTACAAAAGACTTCAATCCTCCCAACTGGGGAGAAATCCCGCCCTCGGTTCGTAAACTTCGATAAAAGTATATCCGCCAACGTAAATTAGTTTAATCATCGCCTCACGAGGGCACTAAGTGAAAGAAGGGACACCTAACATGCAAAAACTTTCAAAGAAAATAAGGAAAGCGGTCGCCAAGGCAAAATACATTAAGATTAGTTTCAATGAACACACCTCATTGATCGCGAACCAGGCTATCAATTTTGAAAAGGAAGCAATCTTTGTGGCTATTCCCAAAACAGGCACAACGACCGTTAGAGGACAAATAAGCCCAAAAGGGATTCCAATCATTGAAAACCCGCACTTGAATATCCTTCAAATTAGAGACCTAATCTATATCCATCTTTTGAGAGAAACCCTGGGGACGAATAGGGCGTTTCCAAAGGGAAACATAGAAAGCGACGCCGCTTTGCGACTAAGGGCGAATGAAGTCTTTACCTCATTTTTCAAGTTCTCCGCCGTTCGAAACCCATGGGCGAGGGCCGTTTCCCTATATTTCAGACGAGAAGGGATCCAATTGAAGGACAAACTAACCTTCGATGAATTTTGCGAAGATCACATTTACGCTAGTGATACTTGTCGCCAACCTACGTTACATCAAAACCAATTTGACTGGCTGTGTTCCGATGAGGGGAAGATCATAATGGACTATGTTTACAAAATCGAAGATTTTGAAACGGCAATCACGGACATCCAGAACATGACTAATGGAAGATTGGTGCTCAAAAATGAAATTAGAAATCGAAATCCGAATTCTAAATCAAGTGATTATAAGAATCTCTACAATGAGAGATCTAAAAAGCTAATTGAGAAGAGGTTCGAGAAAGACATCGATTATTTCAAATACACGTTTTAACAAACGCGAGCGCAAGCGCTGTCACACTTGACCGTCCTCTGCCGGGAGGTCTCTGGAAACTGATTAGACTTATCGGTAAGAACCGAACAGCGTCCGCAACCAATAACGTCGAACCCACCAGGGGTCGCGGCGCTGCTCAGTCGGCTTGGCGCGACTGCACTCTTTCATGACCTTCCAGGTAAAATTGAGGAAAAGGCGACTATGGCCAGCTTCGGCCCCCGCCGCCAGGGCTTCCTCTCGCTTGCGCAGGTAAAGCATCCCGTTGGTGGACTTGTCGCGCACGAGGCCATGATCGCGCGTCGCCGCCTCAACATCGTGCCGAATATAGTGGTATTTCCTTGGTAACTTCGGCATCCACGAACCATGATAACGGTGGAAACGGGTCAGCCAGCCGCCGAAATACCCGTAGTGGCCGCAAAACTCCTCATCGTATCCGTGGAAGCGAAAGAAATGCCCGCGCGACATGAGGAATGAATTGGCGTGCGTCCGCTTAAGTATCCTTTTCTGCTTTTCGCTATATCTATAGAACCGAAACATCTTCCGGCCAAGGTTCTGCATTCTAGAGGCCTTACTCAAAGTGATCTCAGGGAACTCGCAGCGCAAGTCAGTCAAGAGAATGGTATCGGACTTCGCGTAAACCGATCCCAGATTGCGGGCACCACCAAGATTCCAGGGTATGTTTTCGTTTATCCTGAGCCAAGTGATGTTGAGGTTGAAATCCAGAATCTCGAATTGTAGAGGGGAGCCGTCGTCCACGATCACGAACTGAATCTGGTCAAGTAAGGAAGGGGAGTATGCCTCGTAGTTCCTCAATAGGGAGAGAATTGAGTCGTTTGAACCTTTGTCAAAATAGATCGCCGTAATATAAGTTAACTTAATATGCTGCTTATCGAACGCAGCGGTATTGATGGGGGCTATTTGCTTGGACTCTGACATGGCGTGACGGCTATTGGACTGCTTATACCGGGTTTTGAATGAACACAACGCCAATTCTACCCCAGGGGAAAACGCAAAGTCGAGCACGCGAGCCCTTCAAGGGCGTCCAAGCGGGACATGACGGTTTCGCGAATTCGCTTGCGAGCGGGAACCGGGTGGATGTCGCTGACACTCTGGCACCTATCGGGCTGCTGCCCCGCCAAGAGATCCAGCCAGCGGTTATCTTCCTCATACCCTAAGTCAATCAGATCGCCGCTGATATCGCCAAACAGATCCAATTGGCCCGCGATACGGGGCAGGTGCTGCTTCCAGTTGCCAATTCGATCTGCCCCAATCGGCCGCACTTCACCCAAAGCCAGGTTCGATGCTTTGGAAACGTTGGACCGACCGCCAAAGGAGCTAAAGTCAGCGGTCTTCTTGAGATAGGTAATCTGCTCAATGATTCGATTTTGGCAAGCGTCCGGGTCGCAGACCATGTCTTCATATTTTACAACAATGAAGCGCGGATGGTTTTGGAGGCGCTTGACGAATTGGTATCGTTCTTTCCAGACGTCTAAGGACACGTAATATTGATCTGGAAACTTTCGATGTTTGCTGACGATTACGTCTCGAGGATCCCTCATCATGCAAACAACAATCAACCGCGGATCCACTTTCAGGCGCGGGCTGACGTTCAAGATGTCACTCGGACGCTTGGTCAGATAAATGCCCGGCCGCCAACGCGCCTTGGTAAGGCGAACTTCATGCTCGCCGTACGAATCAATATGAAACGAAGTGCGCATGCACTCGGCAAGCAGGGTCGTCCCGGTCCGCGGACTGACGCCGACGATGTGAATACGCTTCATGGTGATCAGGGTTTCGAAGTCTTACATCGATATGGCCGCCTACAGACAGGAAGTTTTTTTCCATTGCTCCTCTATCTCACCGAAGGCCCGGGGTCGGAAGGACGATCATTGCTATTGCGCTCAAGTTTACAAACCTCCCCTCAAAAGCCACCGCGTCGGGCAAGCTTCGCAATCGCGATCAGGATTACCGATGGCGGAAGCGATAGGTTGTTCGCGAGTGGATCGTTCCGAAGGTATGGGTAACATTCATTGCAATAATTTTCGCAGCAGACAAGCGTTTTTATCGAGGAGGCTCGATTTCTGGGCCGGAATCGTTTCGAGCGAGGAGGGAATGATGGGGCCGGGAAGTTGCCACGGCGTTCAGAGGCTGCCGGAGAATCGAGACCAGAGACCGCCCCCTGATCAAGCCTGTCCCCGTTTCCTTCCGGCTTGGCTTTACGAGTGGCTTCGCATGCCGCTGTGAACATCGGGCCGCGTCCGAGTTCCTCCCGGGCGGCACGCGGCAATCCCCGGCGAATTCGAGAGCCGCTGTCTATTCGCTGCCGCCTTCGTCAAGCATTACGGCATCAATTGCCCAACTTCTCCCGCGTTGCGGTCGTTGCAGAAGACGGTGTCAGGGGAAACCAGGAAGATAGTCAGAGGGCTCATTCCCCCTCAATCAAGTAATCCACGATTTCCGGCCCATTTTTAAAACCGGCGAGAAATGATGACTGCCTCCGCAACTGGCCAATCTGACCCTCGGTCAACAATTCCCGGCCACGGCCGCTGAGTCCCTGGTTGAAATTTTCGACGACATCTGTTCCGATCGCCGCCTTGCGCCGAAAATCAATCCCGTTCCTTTTCGAGAACTCGAAAATTTCAGATACCGTTTCCGAAGGCCTATTTTTGATATCGTCAAACCTGACGATGAGGAGACGTCCCGATTGTTCCCAATTGAGCCAACTCGCCATATAGCGAGAGAACCACGGCATCACGAAGTCGATGAGATATTGATACATCTGTTCATCATTGAGGGTGTTGAAGAATGGATTTCCTTCAACAGCGCCTTTCACGCGGGTATCCAGAGGTCCGAGTCCATATTTCCGGATGTGATCGGCGTAACTGACGACAATGTCAGGCAACGGACGTATCGTGATGACGGATACGAAGCGGGGATCGATCAAATGCAAGGTCCGGTGATTGAACTCCGTAAGCGGCGTGTGACCGTATAACCGGAAAATCCTACCTCGACCCGGCATGAGTTTCACCTTCCGCGTTTCCAGGAAGTTATGACCGTAGCCCAATGTAATTTTGGGTTGAAGAAATGCCCCCCCATTGATCGAAGTTTCCTCCATGACTTTACGCAGGAAACGTGATGCCGACTTCGGCATCGAGCTTTGCACAAAGAGCCTGGTGCGGATCGCCCGATAAATGGCTGGTCGAACTATCCAATCCATCCGCCTCCCCTCACGCTAGCATACAAAGAATTCAGCGACCGGAGATCGTTCACCGACACCACATAAAAAAAGCAACCACCATCCATGAGAGGACGGCTTATGGGATAACAGGCTTTCATCAAGAAACGAGCGTAGGTTAACTCAGCTTAGCCGTCAAGCGGATGTCGGATGCGAGCTCGGCAAGTTTCCTGCTCCTTCGCCACCTGCGTCCAAATTTGTCAGCATCAACAATTCGGATCCGCTCCTACCATCGCCAAGCTCCCCGAAAAGATCCTCCAAATACCCCTCAAAGACCCCAAGCTGCCTGAGGCGGATAGTTGGAATCCTGCCGCAGTTTCAAGGGATGTTCTCAATATTGATAATGAGCGTCTTGCGCAGCGCGGTGGATGGACCAGTCATCGCCGCAACCGCATGCCACGAATTATAGGTTTTGATGAAGAACACGCACTGATTCGGCACAAAATCAAAGGTCTTAACGAAGTCAACCTCATCAAGTCGCTTGAACTTATTGAGGTGGTTATAAAGCTGCGACTTATCCTTCGGAACCACCACCGAAGTCCCACCTCCGTAACTAGGCGTATCCCATTCGCCATCAGAAATGAAGGAAACCACCAGGGTAATGATCTTCAGCGGCCCATCGGTGTGGGCAATCACATTCCCCCCGTCCGCCGACATGCTGGAAAACTCAAACCTTGAACGAAGCACCGTCGTGTTGAGGCTCCGCCTGATCGGACCGCGTCGCCGATAATCCAAGCTCGGTTCATAAACAAACTTCCGGATCCCAAGATCAATGTGGTTGCGGTTGAGGAAATCAATAACGTTCTGCACAAACTCCTTGGTCTTGATTTTCTTGTAGAAGGCGTTCCAACTGGGTGTCTCGGCCAGAAATCCGTGCAGGTTTTTCTTATTGGTAGTTTCCGAAAGCGTGTATTTGGCTCCGACATTCTCCGAGTAGTCAAAGATCTCTTTTTCGGGATAAGTGCGTGCCAATTCGGCGTAAGTTTCGGCATCGAGAAAGCTGGGAATATAGGCAATCGGATAGGGCTCGTAGTCAAAGGCTGCGTTCTGAAAATTTATCTTCATTTTCTTATCTATGGAGGGTTACAATGCGGTTTGATCCGGTAAATTGAATTTTGGTGAGGATTTAGGGGTATTTGTTTCGGTAATAAAAACAAATCAATCCGAGTCCGGTCGCACCGAGAGAGAGAATCGGAAAGGGCCGTTGGTCCAACAAATTTAAACGTCTTATCGCCCAAACTTGGCGCAAATACAACCCTGGGCTATTGGTTTTTCGCGATGTCCACCCGATCAGTTCGCTTGCAGATCGCTCGACGCCGGGCGGCTAACCGGCAGGCGCATTGCCCGGCCCGGCCTTGGCATTCCAATCGAATGCACCACCAGATCGGGCACCCTGCCTTGATTGATCGGTCGGGCGGTGATTCGGGACTGGGAGTCCGCTGTTGCGCGGAAGCTGCCCGGGTTCTCGTCGAGTTGACCCAGAGGAGTGCCGAGTCGGCGGCAGTCGCCCCCGAAGAGGTCCAGGAGGTTTTACGGAATCATCAACTGTTTACGGAATCATCAACTGGCGGGCTCTTTCCAGGTCCTCCGGCGTGTCCACGGAGATGGAGGCGGATTCGGTGGTTTCAATCATCCTCACAGCAAAACCGTTCTCGAGGAACCGCAGCATCTCAACCCCCTCAGCCAATTCGAGTGGTCCTGGTTTCTCATTCCCGAAAATCTCGAGACCTTGCTTGCGGAAGGCATATAGGCCCAGCTGCCGGTAGTAGGGGGTTGGCGTGCCCTTCGGATAAGGAATTGGCAATCGGGAATATGCCATCGCCAACTTCGACTTGTTCATCACAACCTTCACCATGCCGAGGTCGGCTGCCTCTTCCCGTTGCTCAATTTTGTTGTATCCATTGGAGGCCATCACATTGGGGTCTGGGTCGCTCAAGATTGCCTGGGTCACGAGTTCAATCGAGTTCGGCTCGATCATTGGCTCGTCTCCCTGAACGTTGACAAAGATATCAGCGTCGAACTTCGTAGAGCACTCAACAAGGCGATCAGTTCCCGTATGATGATCGTCTCTGGTCATGATGTGGTTCAGCTTGAACCTCACGCATGCTTCCGCGATTCTATGATCATCGGTTGCGATTACCAGATCGTTCAACAGGGAAACCTTCAACGCCTGGTGATACACATGCCAAATCATGGGTTTACCATGAATATCCGCCAAGGGCTTTCCGGGTAATCTTGTTGCTTGGTAGCGACAAGGAATGATTCCGATTATCTTTGTCATGGGATTCCCTCTTTTACGGCGAGATGATGCGAAGATCTTTGAGCTGCGAAATATCGGAAAGAGTCCAACCATTACACGGAGGCGGAGAACCATAGCCCCACGATGCGTGAGCAAAGTCGATCCCAGCTCGTCGGGCAGCTTCGAAGTCGGTATCCATATCTCCTACATAGATCGAATCTGCCGGATCGATATTCGACCGGGCCATCGCCAGAAGCAACTGGTCCGGGGCTGGTTTGCCGCGAAGACGTTCGTCGGGCGCTTGGACACAAGTAAAGGTTATCGAAAGCATCGCAAGAATCGCACTTGTTCTGAGGGCGTCCTTCGATGTGACAACCCCCAGTTTGAAGCCGCTTCGCTGAAGGTGCTCAAGCGTTTCAGGAACGCCGGGATAGAATCTAAGGAGATCAATGCCTTCCATGGAGGCAGTCCGGTAGGACGACTCGATTTGCTCCGAATGCTCGGCGAGTCCCATCCTTCGCATGATGTCTGGAAATGGACGGCCGATCTCGTTGAAGTAGAGTTCAAATGGCACGCTGAGCCCGGCCCGCGAAGTAGCCTTTTGCCATGAAAACTCCATGTTTGCCTGGGAATCCAGGAGCACCCCGTCCAGATCGAAGATAATCAACTTCTTGGCAGGAAGGAGCGAAATATCCGGGAGCGTCATGCGTTTCGTGGTTTAGGCCGAGGTCGGTTACGGACCGGTTCGCACCTAAAGACGTTCGACTTGGATCGTCAAGGGGGTATGAGGGGCTGGCCTGCTTTTCCCCATTCACTCCAGCACGGTCAGCCTTCCCCGCTCAGCTGCGTCCACTCGGGGTGATCGAGGATGGCGCGCAGGATGTCGTGGGTGACGTGCACCGGAGCCTGGTTGGCATTGATGTTGGCACAGCGGTCGGCATAGTGGTCGATCAGGCTTTTGGTCTCGGCCTCGTAGTTGCGAATGCGGCGCTGGATGACCTCCTCGCTGGCGTCGTCGATGCGTCCATCCTTGAGGGCGCGCTTGCGGATCCGGGTGATGAGCTCCTCGCGATCAGGACAGGAGAGATGAAAAAGCTGGAGCACCTCGATGTGATTCTCCAGGATCCTGGCCTGCTCGACACTGCGGGGGATGCCGTCGAGGATGAGGATATCGATGTCGGGTTTGAACATGTGGAGATCAGCCCGGGCATCGACCTGCACTTTGAAATAACGGACGGTCAGCTCGTCCGGCACGAGGTCGCCCTTGCGGGAGTAAGAAATGAACTCCTGGCCGATGGGAGTCCGCGTATCCATGGAACGGAAGGCGTCGCCCATGGAGAAATGGTAAAAGCGGGGAATCGCTCCGAGGATGAGTCCCTGGGTGCCTTTGCCGCAGCCGGGGGCTCCAACGAAGATGATGGCTTTGTATTTAGCTGGGCGGTCGCCGATCATGGAGTGGGTCGCGGAGGGATGGAAATGAACTATCGGATTTAGGATTAGCGGCTAAGCTAGGGGCGCGTCAACCCCGACTTATGTTCTTCAGTCCCTTTCTCGCCTCGCGCTACCTAAAACCGCGCCGCAGTTTCGTCTCGATCATCACCCTGATCTCGATCATTGGAGTGGCTCTCGGTGTCTGGCTGCTGGCGGTGGTGATCGCGGTATTCACCGGATACGGGGAGCGGATCAAGGACAGCATCCTTGGTTTCGAGCCGCATCTGGTGGTGGATTCGGGCGGGATCATGACGAACTGGCCTGAGACCGTTGAGAAAATCAAAGCCGTCGAGGGGATTGTGTCGGTCAGCCCGTATGTGCGCGGGCAGGTGGTGATGGATTTCGGCGGCCTGCGGAGCGCGCCTTTGATCCGGGGTATCCTGCAACCGGAGGGCGCGGAACTTGAGCACATGCAGAAGAAGATCGCGCTGCGCCCCGATCCGCAAGATCCTGCCAAAATGATCCGTCGAGGCGAATTCTTGATCAACGATCCCTACTCCGCCGTCATCGGAGATGGCATCGCCGAATCCCAGAATATCGACATCGGCGACAAGCTGGTGCTTTATTCTCCCAAGGACGTCGAGGCCGTCATGAGCACGCTCGACGCCGTGGAAAAGGCCACCACCGAGGAAGAGCGCAAGACCGCCCTGAACGCCGCACGCCAGGTGACCGCTCCGCAAGAGGTCACGGTAACGGGGATTTTTGATTCGGGGCATTATGACTTCGATTCCAACATCGTGTTCGTGAATCTTGAAACGGCCCAGATCCTTTACAATTTTGAACTGGAGGACTGCCACGGGGTCGCTGTGCGGACCGACGACGGCTTCCTCGCGGACAAGTATCAGGAGAAACTTTATACCCTGCTCCCCCAGCAATATCGTATCCTGACTTGGTTCGAGATGCACCGGGTGATTTTCGACGCGGTAGCGGCGGAGCGGCAGGCGATGTATCTGATCCTCTTCATGATCATGATTGTAAGCGGTTTCTGTATCATGAATACGATGGTCACGGTGGTCTCGCAGAAGCGCTCGGAGATTGGCCTGGTCAAAGCGCTCGGAGCAACGGAGGGGCAAATCGCGTGGGTCTTCCTGTTTCAGGGGATTTTTGTAGGCATGGTGGGCGTGGTGCTCGGCATGGTCATCGCCCAAATCACGCTCCATTTCCGCAACGACCTGGCCGGCTTCGTCGGCAGCCACTTCGGGGTCGAGCTCTTTTCGGAGGAGGTTTACAAAGTCGATGGCGGTCTTCCCGCAAAACAAACCTGGTCCGACGCGATCATCATCTCGGTCGGGGCATTTCTCGCCTCGACGGTGGCCTCGGTGATCCCAGCCCTCATTGCGGCATTTCTGCAACCGGCCCGCGCCTTGCGCAGCGAGTAAGGAGAACAGACGATTTTGAGCTAAACAATTATGGAGTATTTTCTTTCGATCAATGAGGAGCGTCAGGGGCCATTCTCGCTGTATAAGGCCGGTGAACTGATCGAGGCCGGAACAGTCGACGGCGACACGCTGGGTTGGCACCGCGGGCTGAACGTGTGGATTCCCGTTTCGGAGATCCCCTCGCTGGCGGCGATCTTGCCCGAGGTGAGCAAAACGGTTGGTGTTCCGATCGCACCCGTCTCCAGAAAGGCTTCGCCGCCTCCGCTATTGCCAAAACCCGAGCCGATGGCTGTCCCGACGGGACCAGCACCTGCGGAAATGCGGCCAGCCCGCCATGCCCTGCGGCGCTTCGGCGCGAGGATGTTTGACTACTCCCTGGTGACGTCACTGGTCTTTTTGACCTCGGGATTTGAATTCCCCCAACTTCAGCCGGGACAGACTTTCAACGACTTTTTCCATACTTACCTCGAAGTCATGCAACAGCCGGAGGCGGTCGCGTTGGCCCGAACCCAGTTTTTCGCCCTGATCTGCTGGCATCTGCTGGAGGCGGTCCTCCTGCATATGTTCCGCACGACTCCCGGCAAGGCTCTTTTCGGCATCAAGGTCGTGGCGCCCGACGGAAGCGTTCTCACCATCCCGCGTGCCCTGGGGCGGTCGTTCTATGTCTATGTCATGGGAGTGGGGTTCTACACCGCGCCTTTTATCCTCGTCGGGATGATTTTCAGTCTGATCCGCCTGCTGACCACCGGGCAGGCTATGTGGGATCAACAGTTGAAAATAAAGGTTGATTGCGCCCCGCTCGGAGGTGTTAGGATTGGCATAGCAGTCGCCGCCTTCGTGGTGCTGTTTGTGCTCCAGTCACTAAGCATCGCATGAGTCGCAACTGTTCCCTGGTGTTGAATGCCCACGTTCCGTGGGTGCGGCATCTGGAGGTGGAACATTGCCTTGAGGAGGACTGGTTCCACGCTTCGATCCTGGAGACGCATCTGCCACTGCTCGAGATGCTTTACCGTCTGCGCGACGAAGGGATCCCGTTTCAGCTCACTCTCAATCTGTCCCCGACCTTCCTCGCGATGCTGTCGGACCGCTCCCTCAAGCGACGCTGTCTCGCGTATCTGGACCGAACCCTCCGCTTGTGTCAGGACGAAGTGAAGCGGGGCAACATTACCGGTTACCGCGAGCTGGCGATTGCCTACGAAGAGCGCTTCCGGAAGCTGCGCTCTCTCTTTGTCGATCAATGGCAGGGAAATTTGGTGCGGGCCTACAGTGACTTGCGCGACAGCGGGCATCTGGAGATCACCGCCAGTGCCGCCACCCACGGGCTACTGCCTCTTTTGATGCGCTCCCCCGAGTCGGTGCGGGCGCAAGTTCGAGCTGGATTCCGGCAATACGTGCAAAGTTTCGGGCGGATGCCGCGAGGCTTCTGGCTCCCCGAGTGCGCCTTCTCCCCGCCGCTGGCCCAACTCTTAAAGGATGAAGGCGTCGAGTGGACCGTCATCGAAGAGCACGGCCTGACCGGAGCCCGCCATTGCGACGAGAGCATTCCTTTCGTCCCGGCACGAACCCCCGAGGATCTGGTGGTCTTCGGCCGGCACCAGGAGAGCAGCCGCGAGATATGGGATGCCGATGAGGGATTCCCGAGCGATCCACGCTATCGGGACTTCATGCGGGACATCGGGATCGACGCTCCGCCGGAGTATCTGGCCGACTACCTCGATGGGGCGGGGGAACGGCAATTCACGGGCATCAAGTATTTCCGGAGCGGCACCCGGCGGGATGGAGCTTCTCTCTACGATGCGGAATCGGCCGGACTGGCGGTAGAAGAACACATCCAGCACTTCGTGGCGAGCCGGGGGGCGCAACTGGCCGCAATTGAAGCCACCGGAGTGGAGAATCCGCACCTTGTCTGCGCCTTCGATGCCGACCTCTTTGGTCATTGGTGGTTTGAGGGAACCCAGTTTCTCGAAGGAATCTTCCGGATGGTCGCCGCCCGGCACGATTTTGTGTTCACCACGCCAGGGCAATACCTCCAGGCCAATCGCGGAAGGCACTGGCCGGTCGTCGCGCCGGTCTCGTCATCTTGGGGCGAAGGAGGCTATTTCGAAACTTGGACCAGTGAGGAGAACAACTGGACCATCCCCGAACTCCAGCAACGCGTCGTCCAACTCGCGAGAGCGGTGCGGCTCTTTGAGGAGGAGCGGGCAGCGTCCCTGGAGCAGGCGGCCCATCCCTCTCGGCAACGCTGCTTGCAAGTCATGACCCGGGAACTCCTGCTGGCCCAGGCAAGCGACTGGAGTTTCCTGATGCGGGCGGAAGCATCGCGAGCTTATGCGGAACGCCGCTTCCGCACTCATCTGGAGAATTTCGACGAGGCAGGGCGCGTGGCGGCGGGTCTGGCTCCTGAAAGCGACCTGCAAGGACTCGTCGAAGCCGACCCGATTTTTCCAGACTTGCCCTGGAACATTTTTGAATCCATCGGATAACTCTCATCCATGGGGAAAAACATCGTCTATTTCGACCTCGAAACTCAACGCTCGGCCAACGACGTGGGAGGTTGGGATCGCAAGGCGGACATGAAAATGTCCATCGGGGTGACCTTCAGCACCGCAAAACAGGGTTATACGATCTATGAAGAAGATCAAGTCGGAGGGCTGATCGATGAACTGCGGCAGGCTGATCTCGTTGTCGGGTTCAACCATCTCTATTTCGACTACGAAGTCCTGATGGGCTATACCGTGCTCGATCTCCGCGAACAGACGACGAATCTCGATCTTATGGTCGAACTGGAGAAAGTGCTCGGCCATCGCCCCAAGCTCGACGCCATCGCCTCCCAAACCCTCGGCGTCGGAAAAACGGCGGCGGGGACCGACGCGCTCAAGTGGTGGAAGGAAGGACGCGTCCGCGACATCGCCCAATACTGCTGCGGAGACGTCAAAGTGACCAGACTCGTCCATGCCTACGGCGCGAAACATGGCCTGGTGAAGTATAAAAACCGGCTGAATCAGTCGATGGAGGTTCCGGTCAATTGGTGAGCGGGAGTGGGCTGGGGGAATGAGGAGCGACTTCGTCAAGGAGGATCCAGATTCATTCTTAAAATGCGGGTGGATTCTAAAAAAATATGACATTTCTGATAACTCAGTTATTTTAACCAAATTTTGACAGAATCACCGAACCTGCCCACGTCTTGAAAGTCATAGAAACCAGCCTCCCGGGCGTACTTTTGATCGAACCCGCTGTTTTCGGGGACGAGCGCGGTTTTTTTCTGGAGACTTATCAGGCGGAGCGCTACCGGGCGGAGGCAGGCATCGAGCTGGCTTTCGTGCAGGACAATCACTCGCGTTCCCGGCAGGGCATCCTCCGTGGTTTGCACTTCCAGAAAAGTCGGCCCCAAGGGAAATTGGTGCGGGTCGTCCGGGGGGAGGTTCTCGACGTAGCGGTGAATATCGATCCATCATCCCCGCACTTTGGCAAGACGGCGACGATGCTTCTTTCTGAGGAGAATAAGCGCCAAGCCTACATCCCACCCGGTTTCGCCCACGGCTTCCAGGTGATCTCGGAGATCGCGGATTTTGAGTATAAGTGCACGGACTACTACGATCCCTCGGACGAGGGCGCGGTCTTGTGGTCCGATCCTGATCTCGGAATCGACTGGCCCTTCCCCGAGCCTTTGATCTCCGCAAAAGACGCGGCGGCGATGACGCTGCGGGAGTTATTTCCTTCCCGTTTTTAGCACCGACGCCACTACAACTATGAAATCGATCATCGTGACCGGAGCGGCCGGATTTATCGGATCCGCCGTCGTCAGAGAATTGCTCAAGCAGACCGACCTCCAAGTCGTCGCGGTCGATAAGCTGACCTACGCGGGCAATCTGCATTCGATCCGGGAACTGCTCGATGAGGAACGGTTCACCTTCGTCAAGGAGGACATCACGGATCGCGCGGCGATGAACGAACTCTTCGCGTGCTACGAACCGCGTGGCATCATGCATCTGGCGGCGGAGTCTCACGTGGATCGCTCGATCGATGGGCCAGGTGACTTCATCTCGACGAATATCGTCGGCACTTTTTCATTACTGGAGGCGGCCCGGAAGTATTGGCTCGGTCTCTCCGGCGAAACCAAAGAGGGATTCCGTTTTCATCATGTATCGACCGATGAGGTCTATGGTGATCTCGCAAACACCGGCGATTTTTTCACCGAAGAAACTCCGTATGATCCGAGTTCTCCTTACTCCGCCTCGAAGGCCGCCTCGGACCATCTCGTGCGGGCCTGGAGCCGCACCTACGGATTGCCCGTCGTAGTGACGAACTGCTCGAACAATTACGGTCCGCGCCATTTCCCCGAGAAGCTCGTTCCACACATCATCCTCAACGCCCTCTCCGGCAAACCGCTTCCCGTCTATGGTGACGGCAGTCAGATCCGCGACTGGCTCTATGTCGAGGATCACGCGACTGCGCTGGCCACGGTTTTTCTCAAGGGGGAGACTGGAGAGACTTACAATATCGGTGGGCACAACGAACGCAAAAACCTCGAAGTCGTGAAGACCCTCTGCCAACTCCTCGAAGAGCAGGCGGCGGATCGCAAACCTGCCGGACTCGACCGATACGAGGACCTCATCACCTTCGTCAAAGACCGGCCCGGTCATGACCTCCGGTATGCAATCGATGCGTCAAAGATTCAGCGGGACCTTGGTTGGACCCCCCGCGAGACTTTTGAAAGCGGGATGGCCAAGACGGTGCGCTGGTATCTCGATCACCCCGAGTGGTGGCAGAACATTCTCTCGGGCGACTATCGACTCGCCCGGATCGGCGAATCGGCGGAACTGGTTGGCTAACTTGATATTGTATTCCACGAACACATGAAAGGTATCGTTCTCGCCGGAGGCAGTGGCAGCCGTTTGCATCCCATCACCTTGGGCATATCCAAGCAGCTAATCCCCATCTATGACAAGCCGATGGTCTATTATCCGATCTCGGTGCTGATGCTGGCGGGGATTCGGGAGATTCTCATCATCTCGACACCGGAGGATCTCCCCGGCTATCGACGGCTCCTGCGCGACGGAAGTCATCTCGGAGTCGCCATCAGTTATGCGGAGCAACCAAAGCCAGAGGGACTCGCCCAAGCTTTTCTCATTGGGGAACCGTTCATCGGAGACTCCCGCGTGGCGATGGTTCTCGGCGACAATATTTTCCACGGGCAGAGTTTCACGAATATGATCGCAGGGGCGGTCGCCCGGACGTCGGGAGCGACCGTCTTCGGTTATCGGGTTTCGGACCCGGAGCGCTTCGGCGTCGTCGAATTCGATGCCTCGGGCAAAGTCGTCGGGATCGAAGAAAAGCCCTCCAAGCCGAGGTCGAGTTATGCAGTGACCGGCCTCTACTTTTACGACAACGATGTCATCAGCATCGCGAAGGAAATCAAACCTTCCCCGCGTGGAGAGCTGGAGATCACCGACGTGAACCGCGCCTACCTGGAGCGGGGTGACCTCTTTGTCGAGCTTTTCGGACGAGGCTTCGCCTGGCTCGATACCGGCACCCACGAGTCGCTCATCGAGGCTGGTGAGTTTGTCAGGACTATCCAGAAGCGCCACGGCTGGCAGGTCGCTTGTCTCGAGGAGATCGCCTTCCGCAACGGATGGCTCAGTTCGACTGAACTTGAGGATTGCGCCCGGCGCTTCGGGAAAACCGAATACGGCAACTACCTCGCTCAAATCCTGGAGGAATCCAGATCATGATGGATCTTCCGCCCGTCAGAAGCATCGTCAGCGGAGCCGATGGCCTGATCGGCAGTCGGCTTCTCCACCTTCATGGCGGATCGCATACTTTGATACCGGCGCGATTGGCCGATGAGTTTAATCTCCTTGATCGCGATAGTGTTTTCCAATACATCGAAAGACATGCTTCGGCTGCAGATTCGCTGATCCATCTGGCCGCATTTACTGATGTGTCGTCGGCTCATCAACAGAGCGGCGACAAGAGCGGGCTTTGTTATCAGCTCAACGTCGAGGGAACCTCCCACGTCGTGGATGCCTGCAACGAATTCGGTCTGCATCTCGTCCACATCTCGACGGATTTCGTGTTCGAAGGGACTTGCGAATCGCCTATCGATGAATCATCCACACCTCGCCCGATCGAGTGGTATGGCGAGACGAAATGGCTGGCCGAAGAGCTCGTCACTGCGACGGCCGATCATTGGACGATCCTTAGAATCGCTTTTCCCTATTTCCGGGAGCCTGGAGTCCGGCCTGACCTTGTCACTCAAATGCGCGGTAAGTTGTCGCGTGGCGAGCCCCTCTACCTCTTCGACGATCAGATCATCACCCCGACCTTTGCAGACGACATCGCCGATGCTCTGATCCGGATGGCCTCGCTCCGACCTGATGGGGAGCTCTTTCACGTCGTCGGAAATGACCCTGTGTCGCCCTGCACTCTGGGTCATGCCGTTGCGAAAGCTGGCGGTTACGATGCTGGAGGAATCGTTCAGACCTTTCTCGTGGAATATCTGAAGAAGGACCCCCGTCCGAGGCAGCGATACCTTGCCGTTGATAACTCGAAGTATCGACGCTTTTGCGCTGAACACGGGTGGAACGGCCCCCTCGACTTGGCCACAGCCCTTGCTTTGAAAGCCTGAAGGTCGGCCCAAAAGGTCGGCCCAAAAGGTCGGCCCAAAAGGTCGGCCTAAAGGTCGGCCAAAAAGGTTGGTTTTACTAAGAGGGCAGCACCAAGCCCATCGCTTCGGAACTTTTCCATTGGCGATCTGTTGAAGCAGACAACCGGACTGAATCCGAACGCGTGCCCCTCGGAATGGATACGAAAGCCGGTTGCTCCTTCGTCGTTGCCTGCAGGTAGCCTTCCAGCCCGAGCATCTCGAATACATCAGCCACCAGAGGAGACGCTGAAGAGAGCACCCCTTGCAGGCCTCTCCCGAATTTGATCGCTTCAGCATGGCGACAAAGGCGCACGGCGGTGATCGTGCTCAACTGCTCCACCAGACTCAGGTCGAGCAGCGCCCGCCGATGGTCCCATCGGGCGAAGGCCAGCAACTCCCGAAGGTCGGTGGCAAAATCCGCATCGGTTTGATCGTGGTCGAGACTTGCGGGTGCCTTGATCGCAATAGCCGAATTGTATGACAGTGGATCGGAGAGCTCCGCCCAAGCTTCCAGAACGAGAGGTTGCCGGAAAAAGCAAAGAAAAGGATCCAAGCCCAATTCCCGGCAATGTTGCTCAAGTTGTGGCGGCGCATTAAATAAAGCTGCCTCGACGCTTTTTTTGCGACACACCCGCAGGAAAGTTACGATTTCACTCATGATCGAGGCGTCGATTCGCAGGGTCGATGAGAGATCCATCACTGCTGAGCTGACCGGCCTCCCACCAAGTTCGCTTGCGACGTCGTTCCCTGAGCCCGGACGGACGATGTGGCAGTTCCGTAAAATTGATCCCGAGAGTGCACGACTGTCGCCACGGTTCCTGAGGGGGCGAGCGAGATACCGCCGCATCTGCAGCGATCCAATTCTCACAAGCCCGATGAGATCGTGCGCGTATCGTTTCGCGAGGCGTTTCGGATCCGTCAGGAGTCTCCAGGACCACTCCAAGCCGGTGCGGCGCATCCAGCGCGGTGCCCGCGTCTGCTTGCCGGCGATGAAGTCCAGGCTCGCGCCGACCCCGATCGCCAGAGCAACCGTTCCGATTTGTTCGAGGTAACGATGGATCCACACGTCCTGTTTGGGGAACCCTAGGCAGACAAGAAGCAGATCGGCTTTTGACTCACGAATCTGGTTCACGTAAGCGCGGTTGTCCCAGGAATCGATATCGCCGTAGGGTGGGGCGGCCGATCCGACAATTTGCAGACCTGGATAGAGGAGGGGAAGTTCGTGCTCAAGAGTGGCGCGAGTTGCAGGATCGCTTCCGAAGAAAAATACCCGGTAGCCGCGTCGGGCGCTCAGTTCGAGGAGGCGGGGAGTCAGATCGGAGCCGGCCACACGGGCGGGAATCGGCATTCCAAAGAGCTTAGACATCCAGACGATCGGTTGGCCATCGCAAAAATTCCGGTCGGAGTGGAGGAGTATCCTGCGAAGCTCGGGAGAGTTCCAGGCACGGGCAACAAAGTCGGCGTTCGCGGTCGTGAAGTGGTGCGGATTTTTGGAATCCAAAGCGGCCTCACAATCTGCCAAAGCCTCTCCTTCAGTGACCCGATGAAAGGGCAATCCTAACGTCATCGAGATGTCTGGAGCCTTCCGATGGTTGACCCAGGAGATCTGGTGGTGACGATGAGCCACACTGGTGGATGGATGTGTCGAAGATATCATCATGAGAGAATGGGCAGCGCCTCGTTTCGGGCTTTTCTACTACCGGGAAGATCAACTGTGCAGCGCCCGGCGACCAACAACGGGTCGAGTGAATGGTGCACCAGCTTCTTGGCACGGCTCCAGACCACCCCGTTTTCGATGGAGCGTCCTTTGATCGTGATGTGCGGACCGACCCGGGTGCCGCTGCCAAGATGCGAGTGTGACACGATCGCTCCCGCTCCGACGACGCAATCCCGATCAAGGCTGGCATAAGGACCGACCACCGCACCGACCCCAACCTCGCAACCTTCGCCGATCCAATATGGCTCGACCAGGGTCGCACTCCGATGCACGGAGGACCCTCGGCCGACCGGGAGCCCCGGTGCGAGTCGCTCATATTTTTGCCAGAGGGTCTCAAGGCGCTCTGTGACCAACTTCCAGTGATGATCGAGCATGTCCCAGATGCCGGGATTCTCCAGATGTTCCCCTCCGACGTTCAGCGTTTCCACACTGACCGCCGAGAAATCCGGTCCGCTGTCTTCTGTAGGCGGGCGATGATGGGTCATCGAAAACCGGATCGGCCAGAGCGAGAGTCGGTCCAAATACCGATCCTGCCAGTCAGCGATATCGATTCCGTTGGGAACGTGGAGAATCACCGCCTCGATATCGCATTCCTGAGCTAAATCCATCCAATGGAATAGCATCGGCTGATCCCCCACATTCCAGAAGGGGAAAGGAAGTTCGACGCCGGCCCCGGAGGCGACCGTTACCCAATCTGGTATCGTGATATGCAGAATACTCATACGAGAAGACAGTGGAAATGTTCCGTTTTAGTAGGCGCCCCGCGCGAGGATGACGGCGGGCACTGTTTTGAAAAGAATGACGATGTCCCTCCAAAGCGACTCGGAATGGATGTATTCCAGATCCAGACGCACCTGTCCTTCAAAGTCGATATCGGATCGGCCTTGAATTTGCCAGAGACAGGAGATGCCGGGTTTCACATCGACCCTGCGGAGTTGAAACCCCTCATAAAGCGCCACCTCTTTATAGAGAGCCGGACGGGGCCCGACCATCGACATGTCGCCGCGCAGCACATTGAAGAACTGCGGCATTTCATCGACGGAGAACTTGCGGATCCAACGTCCCACCTTGGTGATGCGGGGATCCTTCTTGATCTTGAAAGTGACCGCCACGTCGTGTTCGTTTTCGTCTTCAAGCTCCGCGCGGACTTTCTCCGCATCGACGCGCATGGACCGGAATTTGATCATGGTGAACGGTTTACCATCCTTTCCGACCCGTTCCTGATAAAAGAAGATCGGCCCGCGATCCTCCATCCAAATGAGCAACGCCGTCACCAATAAAAGTGGACCGAGGCAAAGGATCGCGAAAAGACTACCGGCGATATCGAGCAGCCTTTTCATCACCCACGCTCGCTTGAGGTGTTGTTCCCAACTTTGCTGTTTCCGCCGGACCCGCGAGCGCAAGAGGCGCAGTTTCCTTCCATCTCCGGTGGCGGGACCCTGGATGATTTGCTGAAAGGGTCCGCTAGGTTCGTCCACCTCGCTCTCGCGCCTGGTTCTGACCCACCGACTGCCGCTCCCGCGTAACAAGAGGCGGACATAGACCGGTATTTTCCAAAGAAGAAAGAGCGGAACCGAGAAGAGAGATTTCCAGACGTCGAGCGAACAGCCGCGATGCAATAAGGCGGCGGCTATGTGAAGGGGAATGATGGCAAGGCCGCCTGCAAGGATCGCGGCGGGGACGTAGGCTCCGCAAAGCAATGTCGTGACCAAAAGAGCAAGAGCGGGAAGCACGTAGAGCGCCAATGGCGGGAAAAGCAGGTCACAGAGTGATTCGAGCGCAGCCCAGTTTCGTCCCTTGAAGAGAAGTTTGATCAGTCGGGGCACATACTGTTTGACGACTTCATGACGACCGCCTTCCCAACGCATCCGCTGGGAAGTGGCGGCATCGGAGCGAGTCACCATCTCTGCCCCGATGATTGCATCGGGACAATATTGGACGCGGATGCCTCGCTCCAAAAGAAGTAGGGAAAATTCCAAATCTTCGACGAGGGAATGCGCGGGCCATCCCGTTTCCAGCAACAAATCGCTGCTGAAGGCCATGCCATTGCCCTTCAATCCGGCTGTCGAACCGAGCGCATTGCGACCGAGGGGGCGGAGATGGTGGGAGACTGCGAAAGCAACTTCAGATAGCGCGGCCCGCCAACCCGAAGTGATGTTCGATGTTCCGTAGTAGCCCTGCACCGCCTTCACTCCTTCGTCGCTGAAGGCTCGGTCGATTTCCGCAAAGAACTGGTGATGAACGATGGTGTCTGCGTCGATCACGGAAATAATGTCCGCTTCAGACAGCTCGCTGCGGAACTCCTGCAGCGCCCAATCGAGGGCCTGGCCCTTCCCTGGATTTTCCAGATCGGTACGTTGCAGGACCCGGGCTCCGGCAGCCTGGGCGATCCGCGCCGTGGCATCGGTGCAATTGTCAGCGATGACATACACGGTGAGCTGCGTGTCGGGATACTCGGATTGGTGCAAAGCTGCGACGGTCACTCCGATCATGTTGCCCTCGTTGTGCGCGGGAACAAGAACGGCGATCTTTGAGCGATGGATGGGAGCGGATTCGGAATCGCGTTTTCCCCGGACCAGGCCGAACACGGTCAACACGAGAAGATAGAGCGCGGGCAGCGCCAGGATGATGCTGAGCGCGAGCAAGGAGATTTCCACAAGCTGATTCATTGGGATATGCGATTCTTTAAAATTAACGGAGAGGGCTCTTCTCAATGCACCCGACAACCCTCGGCGTAGGAGAGGCTGCGCCTTTTCCGATGCGCCCGAATCAAACGGGAGATTCCCCGCACCAGGAACGAGCGCTGGTCCGCCAACGGTCCCCGCGCGGCGACCCAATCAGCCACATCTGGGCGAGTCTGCCGGATCACTGCCACGAGACGGTCGAATCCATCAGGCCAGGCGGATCCGAAGTAATGAATAATACAACTATTCTCCAGCCTCTGGGGATCAACCTCATCAAAGCGCAGCTTGTTGACGGCGAAGTTGTGCGAGGCGTTCAGAATGCGGTAGCGCGCATCCTGCCGATGGACGGCCACCGCCAGCCCGATCTGCTCGTGAAAGTAGGTTCCTGAGTATTTGGAAGACAAATTGAGGCGCATCGTCTGATCAGTCGCCTGGAGGAAGGTCGCGCCCAATTGGGTGGACCGCCGATACGAAAAAGCCCCGGCCTGCCAATACATCCGCATCGGACCTTCCTCGCCGGGTTGCGTCGGGATCATGGGATAGGTCGTCGGAGAGATCCCGTGCCCTTTCAGGGTCTGGACCCAATAGGCATCGTGCTCGTGAGTCGAACCGGTCGATCCGATGTCATGGTGGCAACTTGAGGGATGGGCGGTGAAGTCGATCCCTTCTTCGAGGATGAACTCGGACGGCTCGCGCACCACGAAGACGTCGGAGTCGAGCCAGATCATATACTCCGACTCGCTGATTTCTTCGGCGGCGGCCAAGGCGAGAGGTTTGTTGAAGGGACCATAGAAAGTCCATTTCGAACTGCCGGAGAAGGAGATCCATTTGACCGCCATCTCTGTGAAGCGCTTCAAGGTTTCCCGCTGCAGCGGCATTCCGCGACGGGGCGTCACCGCGATGACTTCACAATCGGCGAAGCGGCCTCCCCATTTGCGAAGACTCTCGATCGCCCAGAGGCTTTGGGTCTCCAGCGGACCGGCCTCGACACAGATCACAAACGTGGCGGAGACGGTCTCGCCCTGCTTTCCGCTGGTAGATGTCGGGATCGGGGCGTTGTTTCTTTTTTCCAAAGTCGCGTTCATAGGTGGGGGATGGGATGAAACTCGTCTCAGAGATACTTTTCAAAAAGCCGCCCCATCTCGGGGCCGTTGACATTGAGGTTGTAAAGATCGAGGACCTTGCGGCGACCTTCCTCGCTCATCGAGCGGCGCAGCCCAGGGTCGCCAAGGAGGCGGCGAATCGCCTCGACGAGCGAGTCCACATCCGACGGCGGAACGAGGAGACCCTCCTTACCGGATTCGATCAGTTCGGGGATGCCGGTGATGCGGGTCGAGATGACGGGAACTCCCGAGGCCATTGCCTCCATCAGGACGACAGGCACCCCTTCGGCGAACGAGGGCAGGATGAAGAGATCGGCCTTACTATACTCGGATTTGACCCCGGCCGGATCGAGCCCGCCGGTGAAGCGCACGTGGTCCATCCCGGCGTGTTCCGCGTGCTCCGCGAGGGGCGTCTGGTCCGGGCCGGTGCCTACGAAGGTCAGGGTGTGTTTTGTTCCCTGATCTCGGAGTCGCTGCGACGCCGCTAGTAGGATGCGCTGGCCTTTCGCCGGGACGAGACGTCCGACACAGAGGAGCGCTGGAATTTCATTGGCCGGTTCGGGTCGAGGGGTGAACGTCGCCGGATCGATCCCGCATCTCACGATCTCGAATCGGGACCAATGATGGCCCTCGGTCAGCAGGCTCAACTGGCTGCTGCAATAGTGACTGATACTCCGGGCGAAGCGGCAACTGCTGAGCTTAAGCGGTAGCAACTCGTCGTCGGTGTTGTAGAAAATGTCCGGGCCGTGGATGCTGAGGCTGTAATGGACGAGGTGCGAGGCGGAGGCGATCAGGGCGACGGTCGCGGCGGCATTTCCGAAGTGGTTGTGAACGTGACGCAGGTCGTTCTTCAGCATCCAATCAAGCAGAACGAGGCTCTCGAGGGCGTAGGCGTAGGTGGAAGGCGAGAACGGCTTTTTGAGAAAGACTCGAAACCAGGTCGATGCCATGCACTTCAGGTTGGCGCGGTGGCGGATCGCACCGACCAGGGCTCCAGGGAGGCACCGCAAGAGAGAGGGCAAGAGATAGAACGTGCGATCGCGATCCTTGTTTCCCTCGTCTCCGAGGATCCCGAGATTCGAGGGAAGTCGCACCGAAGCCAAGAATACCTCGTGTCCATCCGCCTCAAGGGCCTCGACTTCCTTTTTGATGAAGGTGTGGGAAAGCGCCGGATACTGGCTCACGAGATAGGCGATTCGCAGTTTTTGGGTCGCTCGTTCGGGCAGCGCATGGGAGACGAGGCGACGCGGCTCTCCATCGAGAGATGTTTGTGGTTGAGACGGCGGTGTGACGGTCGATTCCATGGTCGTTTCAGATGTAGCGCGGGCGGGGCAGCCCGCTCCCGAGATAGGGTGGTAGGGGTTTCTCCGCCGGGGTGAGGCTAGAGGTCAAACCAAGTAGAGGGAGCAGGCCGGGAACCTGGGTCATTGTAATCAAGCCTCCCGCGATGACCATGTAGATGGGATTCTTCATATCGTTGAGGAGGCAGTCCTGAGCGTAGATGGGCAGGAGAATCGCCAAGGGCATCACGAGCAGGGCACCGGAATCTCTCCAACCCTCAACCGGAAATTTCTGGAGCAAGCGGACGGTGGGAACCGAAACCACCAAGACAAAGGAGGCTAATCCAACGATACCGGTCGTCCCGAAAACAATGATCCAATACGCATCCGTCACCGAGATATCGACCCCCTCTTCATCGAGGACGCGGGATCTCCCCCAACCGCCCCATCCGAAGGTCGGACGCTGGAGTGCCCTCTCGACGAGTATTTCTTCATTGTTTAATCGAAACTCGAGCGAGGCGGCCCGATCTTCGCTGATATAGGTGCGGATGAAATCAACCGTCCCGTGTTTTCCCGACCCTCCTTTGAGGCTCATCGTCATCGAGTAGGCGGGGTAGGCGATCAGGAGAAGCAGGAAGAGTTTGGTCTTAAACTTTCGACAAAGGAAAAAGACGAGGCCCGCTTGGATCAGGAGGGCAAGTGCTCCGACCGATTGGCAGGCCAGAAAGGTAACAAGGAGCGCGAACAGCAAATGGGTCGGCTTCAGCCAAGCGGGCACCTTGAGCTTTTTCAGAAGCCCGCTCATCTCAGGGAGCGACCCCGACATGTAAAGCCCGATCCCGCAGAGACAGGCCGCCGCCATCCACATCCCAACCATCAGGCCATGATGCATGAAGATGACGGGTCGGAAGCTGTTTCCGCGAACGCTTTGGATGAAGTCGTGGGGATGCCATCCATAGACCCACATGTGAAGCTGGGGACTGAGAAGGATCTCAATCCAACAAAGGGGAATGTAAATAAGTCCTCCAAAAAAGATGCCCCAGACGAGATCCTTGACCGCAGCCCAGTCGGTGATGTAAAGACGCCCAACTAGGTAGGGGAGGAACCAAGTCGTGACGTAGCCGTTCGAAGCGGCAAAGCCGTCGTAGGCTCCGAGTCCATTCGTGAGCGAGGCGAACATCGGCGTGAGGCACCAGAGAGCCATGATGCCGTCATACCAATCGAGCTTCAATGTGGAGAACCGACCACTCGCATAGAGGTAGGTGGCAAATAGCACGGCCAGAGAGGCGGCCATCGTCTTGTCGTAGTCAGGCAAAACAGGTAAGGTATAAGCATACTGGGGGAGGAACATCCAGGCCAGAATGATCGAGGCGATCGTGGCACGACGGTGCGTCAGCTTGAGGAAAAGCTGGGCGACGAACGGGATCCAACCGAACATCATCAATGGCACGGTCGGTCTCATCCTGCCAGAGCCACCTCCCCGGACTTTCCTTGTTTTCCCGCGACCGCCTCGGCGACAATTTCAAGAAGGCGCTCCGCCTTGTTGCTCCAGCGATACGCTTCGGCCCGCTCGCGCGAGTTTGCGGAGCAGGTGTCGTAGCGGGCCTTGTCCTGATCGAATTCACAGATGGCGTCGGCCATCCGCGTGACGAGATGTTCGCGACTGCTCGGCGCGATTTTCACCCCGCAGGCTTCGTTGACATATTCGCCGATGCCGCCGTGATCAGCAACGATGCAAGGCACCCCGGAGGCCATCGCCTCAAGGACAACGGCCCCGCCGAATTCCCGAATGGAGGGGAAGCAAAAGAGATCGGCTTCGCGGAAGCGCTGCGGCATGGTGTCGGGAGGGACAAGACCGGTGAAGGTGATCTGGGCGCTCAGTCCGAGTGCGGCGGCTTGTTGCTCAAGCTTGCCACGCTCCGGTCCGTCGCCGACGAGGGTTAGATGGGGGAGGAGCGAGAGACGTGGCGAGGCGAGTTTCAGCGCGTCGAGCAGCATGTCGGCCCCTTTGTAAGGCACGAGACGTCCGGCGAAAAGAAGGGCGAGCGGCTTCTCCGGGTCGCGAAGTCTGATCGGGGCGGAAAAATAGTCATCGACGACTCCGTTTTCGGCGAGGAGATGAAGTCGATCGGGCTTGACCGCGAACGTGTCAGCGATCCAATCCCGGGTGAACGCAGACCCCGCGATAATCCGGTCAGCCTTTTCATAGGTTGCGACGTAGTGCGGAAGAAGGCGGCAGAATTGACGGAGGAAATTAAAACGCGAGGACTCGCTCACGGCGATGCCACCGAAAGCTTCAGGGAAGGGCAGCCCGCCATTGACCGGTCCGAGGATGAAGGGCACTTTCTTGGAGAATCCGGCGAGACTGTAAGGATAGCGGGGCAGGACCGGAGTCATGCCAAGGATGGCGGCATACTCACCGCGCTCGATCCGGGGTCCGAAGATCCGTTTCACCCCGCGGTCGAACTCCGCATAGACGGGAAAGCTGAGGGCGTGCTGGAGAGGCCAGTTCACATTGCCTCGCGAGGTCGCCCGCGCGACGACGCCGTAATAGTCGCGGACGAGCCGGGACTCTGCCAAATACACAATATCGGCGTGTGGATGGGTCTTTGTCAGCCCTTCGCGGTTGCGTTCGTGGGTCACGAGAGTGACGTCCGCGAGCCTGTTCAGTTGATTGTAAATTTGGAACGCGACCTGCGGCACCGAGGGCCAACGCGGATTGCATTGTTCCATCACGAGGAGCAGCTTTTTGGTGGATCGGTTCATTGTTCGGTTCTCAGCGGGGCAGGATCGCCTCGGTGGCTTCGACTTCGGCAGCGACGGCGCGGGAGTCGCCCTGGATGCAGTGGAGGAGCCGGGCCGCGTTCTTGCGGTGGTCGAAGTGGCGCATCGCCCGGGCTCGCGCGCCCTCTCCGATTTTTTCCCGTAAAGATTTGTCGCGGGCGAGGGCTATGATTGCTTCAAAAAGATCATTCTCATCCTGCTGTCGCACCAGCCAGCCGTCGGTGAGGTGATCGATCATGTCCTCGGTCCCGCCGATGCGCGAGCAGATCACGGGCAGTCCGCAAGCCATCGCCTCCATCACCGAGACGGGGGCTGCCTCCCCCAAGCCGTAGCTGGGCAGCAAGAAGACATCGACCTCGTCGAGGAGACACCGCACCTCGCCTTCGGAAATACTGCCAAGGAGGGAGACATGTTTTCCCAATCCAAGGGCGGCGATGCGCTCCTGAATTGCCTCAAGAAATGGGCCGCTCCCAGCGACCGAGTAATGAATGTCGATCCCCTCGTCGCGCACTTGAGCGATCGCTGCGAGAGCGTGAAGGTGTCCCTTTTGCGGAATGAGCCGGGCAACTGTGGCGAGTCGGATGGGTGTCCCGGCTACCGAACTCGAAGGCCGAGTCTCCGGGGTAAATCGCTCGACGTCAACGCCCATCCAGATGACGGGGACTTTGTTCGCCGATGTTCCCGTCGTGCTCACGATCTGATGATGGAGCGGTCGCGTCACCGCTGAGACCCACCGTGCGCCGGCGAATTTTTTGCCATGATCGCTTCCGTAGATCTTGAGATCGCCGTGCAGGGTGAGGCTGTATTCTGGACCACCGAGGAGCCGGGCGAGGGCCCCGAGATGTCCGGCATCGGCGCAGGAGTGGAGATGGACGTGGCCGATGTGGAGCTTCTTCGACCAAACGCACAACTGTGCGGCACAGGGGATGAGGGCGAGGGTTCGCAGCCGCTTCGTCATTGCGGTGTCGCTTAAGCCCAGCGTGTAGTGGATCGCCCGCAGCGTCAAGAGGGGATGGTGGAGTAGGTGGAAAAACGCGGCGGGCTTCAGGTCAGTGAGATAAATTGTCTCCTTCCGAGCGGCGTCGGCGAATTCGTGAAGGCACTCGGCTCCTTTCGGCGCACTGGTTGAGAGGATCTGGACTTTGGCACCGGCGGAACGCATTGCCGACAATTCGCGCCAGAAAAAGGCGTGGGTTTGGGCGGGGAACTGCGGGACGAGGTAACCGATGGTCACATCCTGCGGCACAGCGGGATCGAGGCATTGGTCGAGTTGCGCGCCCCACGACTGGCTGCCGTCGAGGAGTTTGGCGAGTAATGCGGCTCGCTCGTCGGTGCCGGAAACCGGCGCATCGGCCCGTCGCTCACTGACGGCGAGGAGTGCATCGGCAAGTTCCTCGGCGGAGTCCGGCGAGATGACCGTGACGGCAGCGCCGAGCTCAAGCGCCGCCGGGCAGATCCGGGTCGCCACGACGCGACGACCGCAGAGCAGGCCCTCGGCAATCACTTTGTTGAATCCCTCAACAAATCGGCTCGTGGTCGGGACGCAGACCAGTTGGCAGGCAGCCATGTGAATGCGGAGCGCGGCACTCCCGCAATGCCCGTGCATCGCGACGAGACCTCCCAGTTCGGCACTGGCGACAAGGGCGGTGAGTTCTTCGAGAGCCTGTCCCTCTCCGCAATAATCGAGCCGGAAGCGGTCCGGGTAGAAGCGCTCCAGTCGCTCGAAGGCCGCGAGCAGATCGAAGACTCCTTTGTCCCTTTCGATGCGGCCGACGTAAAGGATGTGATGGGGTAACGCGGTGATATCGAGCAGCGGGAAATCACGGAAACGGTCCGCCTGGTAGCTCGGGTAAAATCGATGACACTTGATCGATTTGCTCGTCAG
>Ga0163144_10002104_pt1 | contig 46504 bp, 41 predicted proteins | sample OliLak19BULKMAT1_FD_123175 | JGI IMG/M metagenome (GOLD analysis project Ga0163144, IMG submission 123175) | Freshwater microbial mat bacterial communities from Lake Vanda, McMurdo Dry Valleys, Antarctica - Oligotrophic Lake LV.19.BULKMAT1 | ecosystem: Environmental > Aquatic > Freshwater >... | reverse complement strand
TCCTCTCAACTAAATTTCGAAATCATCGAATTTCGCAGGTTTTATCCGGCCCATAAAAAATAATCATACCCGGGCAACTGCGTGATCTGGTTCGATTTAATTTCAACATTCCGGGAAAATTAATAGCAATTAAATCCGTATTTTTATTACATGAAAACATCAAATCTCTCAAACCATTCAAGTGGATTAAATTACAATCCCTTAGGGATGTTGTTGGTAGACAGAAATTGGGCGGCTGGAAGTGAGTATAAATACGGTTTTAATGGGAAAGAAAGTGATGATGAGATAGCTGGAAATAATAATACGTTGGATTTTGGTGCGAGGATTTATGATGCGAGGTTAGGAAGGTGGTTAAGTACAGATCCACTAATGAAAGAATATGCGTTTGCGAGTCCTTATTGTTTTGTGTTAAATACCCCGTTACAGGCGATTGATCCAGATGGTAAATTAGTTGTATTTGTAAATGGTTTTAGACTCCGAGCATATTTATGGGATGGTTCTGTGCCATGGGAACATAAAGAAAAGATTTACAATAACGATAAATTTGATTATTGGTATGGAAATGATGCATCAGGTGCTCGAAGCAACAACACAAGTGACCGATTGGATTATAAGTTCAAAAAACGGTTTGGCGATTATAACTCAGTTTATGTAGATGGTGCATATAAACCGCAATCATCCGCACAAAATAGATATGATAGAGGTATTGAGGATGCTAAAGTTTTAATAAAAAAAATAAATACGGGTGAGATTATATTGGCCCAAGATGAAACTATCAAAGTTGTAGGTCACAGCATGGGTGGGTTGCATGCCAAAGGAATGGCTGATTATTTAGCACAACAAGGATATGATGTTGAAGGACTTTATGCTTTAAGACCCCACCAACCAAATCAAAAAGTTAAATTGTTAAGTAATGTTGCTAATTATTTTGCAGCCCAATATTCAATTAAAAGCGATCATGTTTCGTCTGACCAATCAAAGTTACTGGGACCTGGTGCGGCATTGGCAGGTGATTCACAATTTGGCAAGATGCAAGGCACTGATGCGATGCCGAAATTAACTGAAATGCCAAATGCTCCGCGAGGTGGACACAATTTACAAGACACGGGCAATATTTTTGATATCATTAGCGGAGGAGATGGTTATGTGCGTCCTGATGGATATTGTCCTAAGGAGGGTGATTGTGATTAAAAGAAAATATTTTCTATGAAACTATTGATATTATTTTTAATGCTTATTTGTGCAGGTTGCCACTTTGCTAAAACAAGAACCACAGACTTAAAAACTCTTGAGCTTGAAAAACAAGCATATTTAAATTGCTTTGAAACATATCATGATAGCATTTCAAAATTGGCAATCTATAAAGAAGTCAAGCAGAAATTTACAGATTCATTAAATTCATGGATTGCATTAAGTTTAGCACCGAAAGGTAATTTTGAAGGTGACATTTGGAAAGTCGAAGATGCGATTTTTTTTAATGGCGATAAGACTAAATGTATATTACTTATTTCGGTTTTAGCTATTGACTCTGTAAAAAAATATGACATGGTAAAAATTAATGTTGGAGAAATAATTAATGGAAACTGGCATTTTTATTACAAAAGCTACCCTGCCGAGTATTATTTTAGAGATAATAATTACAACAAACCATATACAGCCCAACAAATAATAAATAATTCAATTTATAACATTTGTAGTGATGGTTTTATTATTTTAGAAAGTTGTAAAGTAAATGGAAAATATGTTGAAAGTGAAATCTGGTTTATGGATTGGATGCGTGAGCAACATAAAGTATTTTTACATCACTAATCAATTTGGGAACTGCTTACCAAATTATTAGAGTCCAGTTTTTATGACAATTGAGCTAAACTGCGCCACAATCTAGCAAATCACTAAAAAAACATTCCTTTAAAACAAGCGAGTCATGCAAAATATGCAATTTTTACCTTAATTTTAGTTCGTGAAATATGCAACTGGAATAAATGTTTCAAGCACTAAAGATTACAATCCCTTTGGGATGTTGTTGGTAGGTAGAAATTGGAGCGCTGGTAGTGAGTATAAATACGGGTTTAATGGGAAAGAAAGTGATGACGAGGTAACGGGAGATGGAAACTTTCAAGATTACGGCTTTAGAGTGTATAATACAAGGTTAGGTAGATTCATATCTGTTGACCCACTTACAATAAAATATTCATATTGGACACCATATCAGTTTGCTGGTAATATGCCAATAAAATATATTGACCTTGACGGACTTGAACCTGCAAATAATCCTAAAGATCCTGCAAATCAAGACGGAAGAAATCCAACAGAAACAATAAATTCTATTTTTGAAGGAAGTGGAGGTCAAAAGAATTACATGAAGAATTTTGCCATCTATATGAAAGGTACATATGACGCAACAGCACCAACAAGAGCTGGCATATCCGATAAGCCTGGATATACTTCTGACTCTAAAGATGGAGCAGATAAAGGTAATTTATGGGTAAATAATACTGGAGTTTTTAAAGCAAATGATTATCCCAATATTGATTCGAGAGACTTTAGTAATTTTTTACTTGGGAATATGATTAATGGAACTGGTCCTGAAAATATTGAATTTCCTTTGAATGGAACAGTAAGCAATTATATGAAGGGTGCAGGCATAGTAAATGATGCAATGGCTTCTTGGTATTCTTTAAATAAAGGGCGGTCTACTTTGGTTGGTGGTGAAGCTGAATTTTCTGGAAACAAACATATGCCAGGAGCAGCAATAAATAAAGGGATATTTCACCCTGAATCTTTTGTTGGTTCAGCTACAGTTATGATTAACCCAATTAATAACAAAGAAGTTATGGTAAAAATTTTCAATGTTACAAGTATAACTTCAGGCGACCCTTTCAAAATGCCTTGGAAAACACCAACTTCAATAGTTAGGGACCCTTCAAAACCAAGTAGTTCAGGGGCAAACAACTATGGCAACATTAGTCAGCTTTATCAATTTACAATGCCTATCGATGCTGCAAGTCTTAAATAATAACTATATGCTGATTAGAAAGTATGCAATTGGGTTTTTAAATTTGTTAATTCTGGCTTTGTTTATTTATGTATTCTTTGTTCCTAAAGAAATTTCAACTGACTTTTTAGGCGTATTTTTCTTTTTAATTATAGGATTTTGGATAGCTTTTAATATTTATGCTATATTGCTTTATAAATTTTTTACTGCTAACGAACAAAACAAAATAGTATTACAAATAATTTTTATTTTACTTCTTCTGTTACCGTTTTTTATTGTATGGTATTTTACTTCATAAATTAGATTTGCCAGGAGACTTGTTTAAAACAAATTGAGACATTTTATCTTTTTATATCCTTTTTGTATTGGACCCTCTTCAGAAAAAGTTTACTTATTTTAGACCTTATTTGGGAATTACTATATAATATATATAAATATGTATTACACAGAGTATTTATTTTTCTACCCGTCTAATTAGTGTGAAATAATTTATATAACATTTAATGATTTAAAAAACCAGCTCATATTGAATTTCTCCCTCTGCACGCTCCTTCTGAAAATTATGAATTTATTTACGATAAACTAAATGAATTAGTGAAGATTATTTTGTACAGCCAGCATTTAAAATCTATTAATGGAGTTATCTTTAGTGAGCCTAGCCTTACAAAAGCTTTAATATTGGTACACTAAGCCATCCGCACGTCCAACTTCAAAATACACATTTGGTTGAGCTTAACTCGGTAGCAAACAATTTTTTTCTGAGTTGGGTTCTAATTGTCATTATCTCAATACATAAGTGCAGTATTGACAAAACTACTTTACAACCAAATATTGGTTAATAATATACAACTTTTAATTTGAATAAATTTAATTTCAACTATACCCAATATTGGCTATTTATTTAATGCTCATGCTGTATTTTCTTTGCAACATAAATTCTTTTAAACTTTAAAATTGCAAATATGAAAATTCAAACACCGCGTATCGCATTCTATTTTATTTGTTTTGTCGCAGTAGCATTAAGCATTAATGGAAATTGTTGGCCGCCTTCGCCACCACCACCTCCACCACCGTCAGGCACGATAAATTCGCTTACTGCCAGCCCTTTACCAGTTTGTATTAGAAATTTGTAAGGTTCTACCACTGTATTTTTCAGTGCAACATCCTCCTCTACACAAAGTGTTTATTTGACTGTAAACGGTGTACCAATTACGTTGCCAGTAGGTTTAAATGCATTGCCTACAGGAATTAATAATTGGAATGGATTGTATGATTTGAATTTAAATGCAATTTTCCCTGCCGGTATTCCTCAATCATTTGAAGTTAAAGCGTCTTTAAAAAAAATAGTAGTCCATTGGTAACAGCTATTATAATGGACGAAGATAGTATTATTATTACTACTAATAGAGACTGCCCACCTCCTGGGCTTATTGGTAATTAGAACTATTTTTGGTGTATTGTTTGGTTAGCTGATTTTTTTGCTTCAATCTGTATACAAAACACTTTATTTTATTGCCCAAAGGGTCATGCTACTATTAAAATTTTGGCATGACCCTTTGCCATTAATATCAATAATTGAACCCAGAATAAGCAATGAAAGCAGCAACATCTTTTAGTTTGTAATAAAATCAGAAAACGCCTATAATTCCATAATCTTTTCCAATTGTAATCTATTCTGGTTAACCGAACTATATCAGTATTTAAGTTGATTTTTAATGTCTATTGATGGAATTGGGTTAAACCCTATCGAGTTGATTGTTTTAACTTCTTTTCTGCTGCTCCAAATGTCATCCCTTACAATCTTTCCAACCCCGGCACCTTAAAAAAACTGCACATTACTAACTATTTTGTGATATTTCACTCTTTTTTGCACCTTTTTTGAACTTTTTTACTTGCTTTCAAACATTAAAGGTTCAAAACTATTTCGGTAATAATTTGATTATATAATAGATTTGTGTGATTAAATAGCGCATTGTGCAGTTTAAATCGCATTGCGTTAGGGATTGTAGTGGAAACCCCTCATCCGTCCCGATCCCGATTGCTATCGGGACGGATGAGGAGTTGAAACGAAAAGCCCGACCCTTATAGCAAATATTATTTTTCGCCCTCGAAAATAATATTTGCTACAAGGGTAACGCCAAAATAAATGTAACCATGGAAAGTGAAGAGCCTTTAGATTTGGAAAAAGAACGGAAGCTGATTCTCAAAGAGTATAAAAACTTGTTGAGGGGTTTACGTAGTAATTTGAATACTGCCGAGCGGAAACAAATTCGTTTGGCTTTTGAAATGGCTGTAGATGCGCATAAAAATATGCGGAGAAAAAGCGGGGAGCCATATATTATTCATCCGTTAAGGGTTGCTCAAATTGTGGTGAATGAAATGGGCCTGGGGGTTACGGCTGCAATTTGTGCGTTATTGCACGATGTTGTTGAAGACACGGAAGTTACGCTCGATGATATAAAAAAGGAGTTCGGCATTAAGGTAAGTCGCATTATTGATGGCCTTACCAAAGTTTCTGGTGTATTTGATTTAACGAGTTCGATTCAAGCAGAAAACTTTAAAAAATTATTGCTTACACTTGCTGATGATGTGCGGGTGATTTTAATTAAAATTGCTGACCGTTTGCACAATATGCGCACCATGGACAGCATGCCGCGCAAGAAACAATTAAAAATTGCATCGGAAACATTATACCTATACGCTCCATTGGCGCATCGACTTGGATTTTATGCCATAAAAAGTGAACTAGAAGACCTAGGCATGAAATATCAGGAGTCGGAAGCTTATAAAGATATTGCCAGACGATTATCGGAAACAAAACGCGAGCGTACGCGCTATATGAATGAATTTATGCGTCCGTTGCGCGAACGTTTAGAAAAAGATGGATTTACTTTCGAAATGTATGGCAGGCCTAAAAGTATTTATTCTATTTATAATAAAATAAAAAATAAGGGTGTAACTTTTGATGAGGTTTATGATTTATTTGCCATTCGAATTATATTAAAAACACCTGTTGATCAAGAGAAGGCAGATTGTTGGCGGGTGTATTCGATGGTGACCGAATTTTATCATCCCAACCCTGACCGTTTGCGCGATTGGATTTCGACGCCAAAAGCAAATGGTTACGAAAGTTTACACACTACGGTGATGGGTCCGAAAGGGAAGTGGGTAGAAGTGCAAATTCGCACCTTGCGTATGGATGAAATTGCCGAAAAAGGGTTTGCGGCACATTGGAAATACAAAGAGGGTTCGAACGATAAAGCCTTGGATACCTGGTTGCGGGAAATAAGGGAATTATTGCGGAATCCAGAATTTAATGCCTTAGAATTTTTAGATGATTTCAGACTGAATTTATTTTCGAAAGAAATATATGTTTTTACACCTAAAGGCGATTTAAAAATATTGCCGCAAGGTGCTACAGCGCTCGACTTTGCGTTTGAAATTCACACAGATGTGGGCAACCATTGCATTGGCGCAAAAGTTAACCATAGGTTAATTCCAATAAGCCACATGTTGAATAATGGCGATCAGGTTGAAATTATTACTTCAAAGAAGCAAAAACCAAATGAGGACTGGTTAAATTTTTTAATTACTTCACGCGCTAGAAGTAAGGTGAAAAATGCGTTGAAGGATGAAAAACGTACCATTGCATTAGAAGGAAAACTGGTTTTGGATAAACGGTTAAAAGCCATGAAGATTGATTTTGTGGAAAAAAATATTCAGGTGTTAATGGAATATTATCACCAGCCCACAAGCATGGAATTGTATTATAGAATTGCCACCAAAGATATTACGCTAAAGGAGCTAAAAGATTTTACCTATTTGGGCGGAAAATTAATGGCACCTGTAATAACAAAAGATACGCAAACGGAGTATGAAAAGTTTGAAAAAATTGCTACTTCGAACGCTGAATTATTAATATTTGATAACGCGATGGACAACATTAAATATTCGCTAGCAAAATGTTGCAACCCAATTGTTGGTGACGATGTATTTGGATTTATTACCATAAACGAAGGCATAAAAATTCATAAAACTAATTGTCCGAACGCCACTGAGTTGATGAGTAAATATGGATACAGAATTGTAAAAACGCGGTGGACACAGCAAAAAGATATAGCGTTTTTAACAGGCATAAAAGTTACTGGCTTAGATGATGTTGGATTGGTAAATAAGGTTACACATATTATTTCGGGCGATATGAAATTAAACATGCAAAGTTTGTTTATGGATGCCAAGGATGGCATTTTTGAAGGCACGATTAAAACGTTTGTAAAAAATACTGAACAGCTTGAAACTTTATTGCGTAAATTACGCTCAATGAAGGGTGTAATTTCAGTAACAAGAATGGAAACTACTTAAAATTAATTAAAAATGGACGCTCAACTTTTAAAACATATCGACGAAATAAAAAATATTTTCGCAGCATATCTCGAAACAAAGGGTTTGAGAAAAACACCTGAACGCTTTGCAATTTTAGAAGAGATTTATAGTCGCACCGATCATTTTGACGCGGAGAGTTTGTATACGCACATGTTAAAAAAAGATTATCATGTTAGTCGCGCCACGGTTTATAATACACTCGAATTATTGCTAACATGCGATTTAATTACCAAGCACCAGTTCGGAAAAAATTTAGCGCAATATGAAAAGTCGTACGGGTATAAGCAACACGACCATATTATTTGTGTAGATTGTAAAAAGGTAGTAGAATTTTGTGATCCGCGTATCCATCAAATTCAAACCATGATGGGCGATTTGCTCAACTTTAAAATAACGCATCATTCGTTAAATATGTATGGTATTTGCGGTAATTGCCAAAAAATTCGTGAAATAAATGAACAAAAAGCGGCGTTAAACGCTTAATTATTCTTGAGGGTTAGTTATGGAATACAAAATAGAGCAGCAAAAGCATAACACGTTAGTGGTTAAGCTGGAAGGAAGAATGATAGGCGAGTATCAAACCATTGATCTTGCTGAGATTTTGGATGAGCATATAGAAGATGGATTTATACATATTGTTTTTGATTTAGGCAATTTGGCCTTTATTAACAGCAGTGGTCTCAATTTTTTGTTAAAAACGCTCACTAAAGTCAGGCGTTTAGACGGTGAGGTCGTGTTGTGCGATTTGAACGATTTGTTAAAAACCTTGATGGTAACCACCAAATTAAACTCCTTTTTTACTATTTCCGATAATTTGGGCGATGCATTATTGCACTTGGAGCGCGAAAAGGCTTGATATAGCTACAAATTGCAGGTTTTAGTGCTACTAATAGGCAAATTTTATGTTGCTTACATTTAACTGGTAGGTTGTAATTGTTAGTATTATCTTGAAAAAAAACCACTTGCTTTGTTGCTGAAGGCGCCGCCATAGGATAATTTCGCATTTTAATCCATGTTATGAACGTAGACGTTTTATTAGGACTTCAATGGGGCGATGAAGGCAAAGGTAAAGTAGTTGACTACCTAGCAGAACAATATGATGTTGTTGCTCGCTTTCAGGGTGGGCCGAACGCAGGACACACACTAATTTTGAATAATGGTGTAAAGTTTGTACTGCACACCATACCTTCTGGTATATTTCTCGAAAACTGTTTGAATTTGGTTGGCAACGGTGTTGTTATTGACCCTATTACTTTTCGAATGGAAATTAATAAATTGGCTGCGGCCGGCGTTTCGGTTAGCAACCGCCTCGTTATTTCTAGAAAGGCGCATCTAATTTTGCCTACACATAAAATGTTAGACGCCGCCAGTGAAGCTGCAAAAGGTGCCGATAAAATTGGTTCTACCTTAAAAGGAATTGGTCCTGCATACATGGATAAAACAGGTCGCAATGGATTAAGGGTGGGTGATATTGAGTCGCCAGCATTTTTGGAAAAATATACCAAGCTTAAGGAAAAGCATTTTCAATTATTAAAAAATTATGGTGATGTTCCAACTGAGGTTCCTATGGAGCAAGAATGGATGGAAGCCATTGATTTTTTAAAGCAAATTCCCTTTGTAGATGCCGAGTATTTGATAAACGATCAAATTTTAGCCAATAAAAGAATTTTAGCAGAAGGTGCTCAAGGTTCGATGTTAGATGTTGACCACGGTACCTATCCGTTTGTAACATCAAGCAATACTATAACGGCTGGTGTTTGCACAGGATTAGGCGTAGCGCCACAAAAAATAAAAGAAGTAATTGGTATTTCAAAAGCATATTGCACACGCGTTGGTGCAGGGCCATTTCCAACTGAATTATTTGATGCAACTGGTGATGAGTTGCGTAAAATAGGTAATGAGTTTGGCGCAACTACAGGTAGACCTCGCCGTTGTGGATGGATAGATTTACCGGCTTTAAAATATACAATCATGTTAAATGGTGTAACACAAATTGCCATCACTAAAATTGATGTGTTAAACACATTTGCCGAAATAAAAGCATGCGTTGCCTACAATATTAACGGCGTAGTTACCGATCGCTTACCTTACGATATTGTTGATGCTGTTATTGAACCTATTTATAAATCGTTTAAAGGTTGGGAATGTGATTTAGATAATTACAAAACCAAAGCAGATTTGCCAATTGAACTGTTAAATTATCTCGAGTTTTTAGCGCAGGAATTGGGTACAAAAATTTCAATGCTTTCTGCCGGGCCTGAACGCGATAAGTTGATAATTATGTAATTTATTTTTTATGCGCATCAGTAAAACATTTGCCATTGCTGATCCAAATGATTTCCGCAACAGGCTGTCGTATTATGCAGCTCAGTTTTCTGAATTTGCTTTACTTGATAGTTGTAGAAATAATGTATATGGCAAACCACAATTCGATTATTTACTTGCAGCAGGCGCACATGCAGCTATTACCCAAAACGCTGGTAATGCATTTAATTTATTAAAGCAATTTGTCGACGTAAACCGCGATTGGTGTTTCGGATTTTTAGGCTACGATTTAAAAAACGAAACAGAGGCCTTGCAAAGCCAAAATAAGGATGCGATTGGGTTGCACGATATGGTATTTTTTGTTCCCGAAATTATTATTGCTGTTGAAGGTAATACTGTTGTTATTCATACAATAGCAGATTATGGCTTGCCATGCGATGAAATATTGCGGTTAGTATTACAAGCTGAATACACGCCGTTTCAAACAAACTTAGCACCATTACAACCACAAATTCCACCAGAAAGGTATAAGCAAAAGGTAAGCGATATTTTACATCATATTGCCGAAGGAAATATTTACGAACTTAATTTTTGTCAGGAATTTTATAGCAATGGTACGCTTGATGCGATAGCTGTTTTTAATAATTTATGTGCAGTAAGCGCCGCACCTTTTGCTGTTTTATTTAAATGGGAAAACAAATGGTTAATTTCTGCAAGCCCTGAACGCTTTCTTAAAAAATCGGGCAATAAAATTATTAGTCAGCCAATAAAAGGAACAATTAAAAGAAGCCTGGCGGCAGATGAAGATAATGCGCTTAAACTGGAATTACAAAATAGTAGTAAAGACAAAGCAGAAAATGTAATGATAGTAGATTTAGTGCGTAACGATTTAGCGAAAATTGCAGCAACTGGCAGCATTGCTGTTGATGAATTATTTGCTATTTATTCTTTTAAACAAGTGCATCACATGGTGTCAACCATAAGTGCAAATTTGTTGGAGAATATACATATTGTAGATGCAATTAAGGCTGCGTTTCCTATGGGAAGCATGACCGGTGCGCCTAAAGTAATGGCGATGCAGCTTATTGAGCAGTACGAGGTAACCCGTCGCGGATTATTTTCAGGCGCATTTGGATATATTACGCCGGAGCAGGATTTTGATTTTAATGTTGTTATTCGCAGCATATTATATGCTGCTGATGCGGAATATGTTTCAGTTCAAACTGGTGGAGCTATTGTTTACGATTCTGTTCCAGAGCAGGAATTGGCAGAATGTTTGCTCAAATTGTCGGCGCTAAGGCAAGTATTATTTCATCAGCAAGTTTGATTGTAGCAGCTTGCAGCGATTTTACTCATCCGTAAAATAAAATAGATATTTCTGCGTTTTGTGATTAAACTTATGAGAACTGTTTACTCGATTTTATTAATTGCGTTGCTATGCAACAAAGTTGCGGCACAGTCCATTTTTAAAGATTTAACTGTAGTTCAATTTGGTGATAGTGTTTTGGTAGACTGGACACTTTTGGCAGGTTCAACTTGTTTCGACATGCATTTGCAACGGGCATCACCAACAACCGAATTCGCGCAAGTTTACACGGTTAACGGTGTTTGTGGTGGGGCAACCGACCAGTTTTATAATTATATAGATTTTGGCGACTTGGTAAGCGGAACTACTTATACTTACATGATTGCCGCTTCTAATGGTACCTTTGCAAGCGCCCCCGTGGAGATATTGTATGTTAATGCCGGTGAGCAACCGTTGCTCATTTTCCCCAACCCATCAACCGACGATATACAGGTTACGGTAGATAATAATTATACGCCTTCGTTCTTGGTAGAATTATATACCCTTAATGGCCAAATGTTAATGCAAACTGTCCGATTGCAGCGGTTATTTACATTGAATACCAATGAGCTTACTGCTGGTATTTACCTCCTAAAAATAACCACCGAAGCAGGTGATTTATTAACCCAACAAGTTATTGTGCAATAATTAAAAAATAATTCTTTTTACCACGTTGCAATAAAATATATTTACCGTTAATTAAATAATCGGAAGTAATTAGTTGTTCAGGTTCGCTCACTTTTTCTTTATTTAAGCTCAGCGAATTTTCTTGTATTGCTCGTTTAAATTCTCCTTTTGATGCAACAATTGTTGTTTTTTCAGTAAGTAAATTGGAGAAAGAAATGCCAGCAGTGAATAATGATTTATCTACCGTAAATTGTGGTACACCATCTAGCACGTCCATTAATAAATTATCGCTCAATTTTTCGAAATCTGTTTTGGTTGCTTTGCCAAATAATATATCACTCGCAGCAACGGCGTTTTTATATTCGTTTTCGCTGTGCACCCTTACGGTAATATCTTGGGCTAAAGTCTTCTGAAGCAGTCGCAGATGTGGTTCTGCGCGTTGGCGTTCAATCAGGTTTTCGATTGTTGCACGATTTAGTAAGGTAAATATTTTAATATATGTTTCGGCATCGGCATCGCTTGCATTTAACCAAAATTGGTAGAACCGGTAGGGGGAGGTTTTATTAGCATCGAGCCAAATATTTCCGCTCTCTGTTTTTCCGAATTTAGTGCCATCTGCTTTTTTAATAAGTGGTGTGCAAATAGCGTATGCTTCACCCTGACCTTTTCTGCGAATTAGTTCGTTACCTGTTGTAATATTTCCCCATTGGTCGCTGCCGCCCATCTGCAACATTACATGATGATTTTTCCATAAATAATAAAAATCATATCCTTGCACTAATTGGTAAGCAAATTCAGTAAAAGAAATTCCTTTTTCTAATCTTGATTGAACCGAATCTTTTGCCATCATGTAACTAATGGTGATATATTTGCCTGCTTCGCGTAAAAAATCGAGAAAGGTAAATTTGTTTATCCAATCGTAATTATTTACTAAAAGTGCAGCGTTTTCGCCATCGTTAAAATTCAAAAACTTGGCTAATTGTTGTTTTTGGCAATTTATATTATGTGTCAAGCTTGCTTCATCCAATAAATTACGTTCGGCACTTTTTCCTGAAGGGTCGCCAACCATACCAGTAGCCCCGCCAATAAGTGCAATAGGTTGATGTCCGCATTGTTGAAAATGCAATAAGGTCATAATTTGAACCATATTGCCCACACCTAGCGAATCGGAAGTTGGATCAAAACCAATGTACCCTTTAGCTAATCCTTTATTCAGAAACTCCTCTGTGCCGGGCATCATATCGAATAACATCCCTCTCCAGCGCAGTTCTTCTACAAAATTTTTCATGTTGCAAAAATAATCACTCCAAAACAATAATGATTAGCCCAACTTAATCAATACACTTATGCAAATTAATCAAACTATTGATTTAGTTGGGCCTAACCTGAATAGCAAACAATATGAAAAGCGCATTTATTGGTTTGGAACATCTAATTATATTTCAAGCTATTAACATGTTACGAATTATATTACTTATGCTGGTTCAGCCCAATTGTGAACCTTTTTTTCGTATATTTATTGTATTAAATTATCTAGTAACTTAATAAAGCAAGCAGATTGAATTTTTTATCACATTTTTATCATGAATATCCTATAGCTGATGCCTATTTTGCAGCAGGGGTAATTTTGCCAGATATTTTATCGAATTATAGCCTTAGGAGCGGTGTGGTGGTGAAATTACATCCCCAAAAAATGAAATTAACCGACCAACAACAGCTAAATGCTTTAACAGCTGGCGTTAGGCGGCATCACCTTGTTGACGGCTACTTTCATAAATCGTTGTTTTTTGCGACAAATACAGCGGCTATAACTGAAAGATTATTGGCAGAAAATTTTAGCTGTTTCAATAAGCGTTTGTATGCAATTAGTCATGTGTTGCTAGAATTATTACTCGACAGGAAAATTCTTACCGAAAACCGAGATTATTGTGACGAGATGTATGCCATGCTCGAATCGGTTGAACATAGCGCCATTAGTGCATTAGTAGCATTAAACACAACCAATGGTCAAGCTTCAGGCGTGGGGCAACATTTTAAGGTATTTACCGAACACAAATTTGTATACGATTACATGGAAGATGCACGTTTAATTGGCATAATGAACGGAATTAACACCCGTTTGGGCAATCCTGCTATGACAGCAACCGATAAACACCAATTTAAAAATGCAATTCATGACCTTGAAAAGACAATTCTCAACCAAAAATTCCCTAAATTTCCGACTGATTCGTAAACCTTTCATGAAAAATAGTTTATTTATATTTTTAGTGAGCGCAATGCTCGGCAACTTGAACGCTCAAACTACTGCACCAAAGTATAGTAATGAGTTCCTCTCGATAGGTATTTCTGCGCGCGCCTTAGGTATGAGCAATAGTGTTGTTGCCTCTGTTAACGATGTTACCGCAGGTTATTGGAACCCTGCTGGACTAACATTTATTGAATCTGATATTCAGATTGGGGTTATGCACGCTGAATATTTTGCTGGAATTGCAAAATATGATTACGGTTCCATTGCTGTGCCATTGCCAGAAAAAAATGCAACGATTGCGCTTTCACTCATTCGATTTGGGGTTGATGACATTCCTAATACGTTATTTTTAATAGAACCTGATGGCAGTATTAATTACGATAATATTACTGCCTTTTCTGTTGCCGATTATGCTTTTTTAGGCTCTTACGCAACCAAGCTTAAGTGGCAAAATCTTCGCCTTGGCGGAAATATTAAAGTAGTGCACCGACAAGCAGGTAGTTTTGCAACAGCTTGGGGTTTTGGTTTAGATGCTGGCGCTCAAATGGATGTAAATAATTGGAAATTTGGCGCTGTGGTTAAAGATATTACCTCAACATTCAATGCCTGGAGTTTTTCTTTTACCGAAGAAGAAAAAGCAGTTTTGTTAGCTACCGGAAATGTTGTGCCTGATAATAGTTTGGAGATAACCACACCGAAATTAATTATTGGCGCTGCATACGATTTTACGTTAAGCGAAAATTTTGGATTGTTGGCAGAAATTAATGCTGATATTACTTCCGATGGTAGAAGAAATGTTTTAGTAAGTGCCGAACCATTTAGTGTTGACCCACATATTGGCGTTGAAGCTGATTATAAAGAATTTATTTATCTGCGTGCAGGGCTTGGCAATGTGCAACGTTATATTCCCGACGATTTATACGAAGAAGCATGGACTATGCAACCCAATATTGGTTTGGGAATTGAAATTGGCCCTGTTCAGTTAGATTATGCCTACACAAATATTGGAAAGCAGGCGGAAGTATTGTATTCGCATGTTTTCAGCTTGCTGTTTAATATAAATAAAACTGTTAAACCCACAACCGTTCAATAGTGTTAATTGTAAATTAAGGTAAAATTAAAATGAACGCATGAAAAAACTTTTACCGACACTATTTTTAATTTGCTCGCTTCAATCAATATTTAGTCAGCCGTATGCTAACGAATGGATTAATTACGACCAGCAATATCTTAAATTCCCTATTGCAGCTGACGGCATTTATAGGATTAATTATGACGCATTAAATGAGGCGTTGAATTTGGTTGGTGTTTCACTTTCAAGTATCAACCCACATCATTTTCAATTGTTTAATAAAGGGGAGGAGCAATTTATTTATATTGACGGCGAAGCAGATGGTATTTTTAACACTTCCGATTACCTTGAATTTTATGGTCGCGCCAACGATGGCACTTTCGATTCATTATTATACGACAACGCAGACTATCAATTACATACCTACGAAAGTATTATAAACGATACGGCCATGTATTTTCTTACATGGAATAATTTATTTACCAATAACAGATTGTCCATACTTGAAAACAATTTAACCGATGCTCCCGCTCCAGTTGCCTATCACAATTATCATGTAAAAACAGTTTGGGGTAGCATTTATGGTTCAGGTAACTTTAATGGTGGACCAACCTATTACGAGATATTCAGTTCAAAATACGAAAATGGTGAAGGATATACCACCTTTAAATATAACCTGAGTAATTTTAATCCAACCATTAATACGCCGGGAATATACACTGGGGCAGCCTTTACGCCTAATTTAAAAACAACAGTTATAGGGGTTAACTCATCTGAACATCATACAGTTATTACCTTAAATGGAACGGTGCTTAAAGATACCACCTACACGGGATACAAAGTATTGCGCTATAATTTTGATGTAGATAATCTGGTTGATATTAATACCGTTATATTTTCAACTGGTCCTCTAACTACCGATTACCAGCGATATGCATTTATGGATATTAATTATCCAAGAATATTTGATTTTGATAATGCTTCAACTATTAATACCGAAATTCCAGCAATTGCAGGTGCGAGTACGTATATGGAATTTGAAGATTTTAACGAAAATTTTACGGCGCCTATTTTATATGATTTAAGCGAACATAAACGCATTACAGCAATTGTTGAGTCCGACATTTCGAAATTTCATCTCAACTATAACGCTTCTGGTAGTGCCATTTTTGTTGCTAATCAGGATGCAACAGTTATAATGGCTGTTAATGAATTGTATCCAGTTAGTTTTGTTGATTATACCAATCCTGCAAACCAAGGCGATTATATTATTATTTCAAATAAATTATTGTATGATGATGGTGCTGGGGTTAATTGGGTTAATGAGTACAAAAACTATCGCTCGGTAACTGGTCCCGATCCGTTTGGTGCAATTGTTGCAGATATTGATCAATTATATGATGCATTTGCTTATGGCATTAAAAAACATCCTTTGGCAATTCGTAATTTTTTAATGTATGCCATTGATAGTTTCGCTGTAAAACCGGAATTTGTTTTTCTAATTGGAAAATCATTCAGTTATGATGTTACGCGCGCTGAGGCAACACCAGAGTATGCATTAAATTTAGTGCCAACATTTGGGCATCCAGGTGCTGATGTTATGCTGGCAAGTAGACGCGGAACCGTATTGCCGTTAATTCCTATAGGACGTATATCGGCCCAAAGTGGAAATGACGTTAAAATATATTTTGAAAAGATAACAGCGTTTGAAAGTGTTCAGCAAGATCCCCTTCAAACAATTGCAAATAAAGCTTGGATGAAAAATGTGTTGCATTTTGCAGGTGGACTAAATGCATTTGAACAATCACTTTTTAATAGTTTTCTCTTTCAATATCAAGATATTATTGAGGATAGTTTGTACGGCGGAAATGTATATCAATTTAATAAAATAAGCGGCGATCCAATTTTTTATAGCGAATCAGAATACGTTGATTCACTAATTAATTCGGGTGTTTCGCTTATTACGTTTTTTGGACATTCATCGTCCGGTAGTTTTGATTATAATATTGGCGACCCTGCTACATTTAATAATGAGGGGAAATATTTTGCGGTGTTTGGTAATGGTTGTAACACAGCTGCTATTCATGGAGAAACATTCACTTTAGGTGAGCAGTATATTTTTGCAGATCATAAAGCAGCGATAGCCTTTATTGCCGCATCAAATTTTTCATTAGCATCTAACTTACACACGTTTGCTACAATTTTTTATCGCGAATTATCGGCGTATGCTTATAATTTACCTATTGGTGTGGCATTAAAAAATACGGCAGATACACTTTGGCCAACCCTTAATATTTTTGATCAAATTACATCTGAAAATATGACCTTGCAAGGCGACCCTGCTTTGCGTCTTAATACACATAATCAACCCGATTATGTAATTGAAGAACCGTATGTATTTTTTGAACCTAATGTAATTACCGCTGCTACAGATACTTTTTATTTGAATGTGGTAGTCACCAATATTGGCATGGCGCTAGATTCATCGTATTACGTAGAAGTTAAACGCACAAAGCCTTCTGGCGATGTAGTTACGTTTTTGGAGCGATTTGATGCAACTTTTTTCAGAGATACTTTACGCATTCCTTTTGCCACCGACCCCGTTGCAGGAATTGGTGAAAACGACTTTAATATTCATATTGATAGGTTTAATGAAATTGCTGAACCTGATGAATTAAATAATATTTTGGGTGCCAGCACATTTATTATTGCAGATGATGCCATTCCAATATATCCCGTTGAGTTTAGTATTATGAATCATGTACCCGAATATTTTGCTGCTTCAACTGCATATACTTTCGCTACAGTTAAAGATTATATTATTCAGGCTGATACTACCATGTTTTTTAATTCTCCATTTTTGCGCGCTACTATGGTTACCGAGTCGGGTGGTGTAATTAAATGGCTGAATCCACCTGTTACCTATATTAACGATGTTGTGTATTACTGGCGCATTACACCTGACACGGCATCTGGCATTGCACCTATTTGGCGCTCCAGTTCATTTTTATATTTGCCTGGCGAAATTACGGGTTGGAATCAGTCCCATTATTTTCAATATTTAGAAGACGATTATCAATATATTGGGCTGCAACCTTCGCGCACATTTGAATTTGTTCCCGATGTGCAAACGTATGAAGTGGCAACAGGTATTTATCCAACCACTAATTGGACGGAAGTTACTTCGTTTGCCAATGGTGAATTATTGGCAGCAAGTTCGTGTGCCTCAGCTGGATTTGTTGTTTTGGTTGCAGATGCTAATTCAGGTCAACTTTGGCAAGTGTCGGAAGTTGGCGCAACAAATACAGGCCCATACGGGGATATTTATTGCAGCAGCGATCCTTTTGAACGTGTAATTCAATTTAACACCAATACACCCGCAGCCCGTGAAATTTTATATCAGTTTATGATGTCCACGGTGCCTGACAGCACTTATTTTATGTGTTACAGTAATAACTATGCTGAATTTAATGCGTGGTTAGGTGATACATTAATTTATGGCCATAGTTTATTCGACGCATTTGAAGCGTATGGCGCACTTGATATTAATTCGTTAGCCGTTTTCGACTATGACCGGTCGTATATTTTTTATGCGCAAAAAGGAGCGCCTGAAACTAAATTCGAAATTATTGGCGATCCACTTGGCACAAAAATAAGCGCCACATTTGTTGTTGAAGGAAATTGGAATCAAGGCAACATTGCCACACCACTTATTGGGCCAGCTTACAGTTGGGATAAGGCACAATGGGATTTATTTTCGCTCGATGACGAAAATTTCGATATTAATGGCATCGACATTATTGGTGTAAACTACGATGGCGCAGAAACATTATTGTCAACAGCTTTGCAAAGCGGTGATACAAGCATTGCATTTATTGATGCAGCAACTTATCCTTATTTAAAATTGCAATTAAATACATTAGATGATACTTCCAGAACACCGGCTCAATTTAATTATTGGCGCGTAATTTATGCGCCTGTTCCTGAAGCAGCACTTAATCAGCATGTACATTTTGTATACAATTCAGATAGTGTAACTCAAGGCACTCCAGTTCAATTAGAAATTGCCGTTACCAATGTTAGTGATTATAATATGGATAGTTTGTTAATTGGATTTTCGGTTATTGATGCCAACAATATTAATCATGCTATTCCCTACAGTCGACAAGATTCATTGTTAAGCGATAATACGATGATTGCAACGCTGGCTTTTTCATCGGCTGACGTTCCGGCAGGTAATAATTTGTTGAAGATTGAGGTGAATCCAGAAAACGATCAGCCTGAACAATATCATTTTAACAATATCGGCTTATTGCCATTTTATAATGGAAAAGATATTAGCGACCCTCTGCTTGATGTAACATTTGATGGTGTGCATATTTTTGATGGCGACATAGTGAGTGCAAAACCTGAAATTGTAATTAATTTAAAAGATGAAAATCCCTATCTCGCGTTGGCAGATACCGCATTACTTAAAATTGCAATTAAATATCCTGATGAAGTAGTGCGCGATTTTTATTACGACGGTGTTACCACGAAGTTTTATCCTGCCGATACTTCCAATTTAACTGAGCATAACCAGGCAAGAGTTGAAGTTGCGCCAGTATTCGATATTGATGGAATATATGAATTACAAGTGCATGGTGAAGATGAATCAGGCAATGTGGCAGGCGATATTGATTACCGCATTACATTTGAAGTTATTAATAAAGCGATGGTGAGTAATGTAATGAATTACCCAAATCCTTTTAGTTCGCAAACCAAATTCGTATTTACTTTAACGGGTAGTGAAGTGCCCGATTATTTTAAAATTCAAATCATGACAGTTAGCGGAAAAATTGTTCGTGAAATAATGCGGAACCAATTAGGCGATTTACATATAGGCAATAACATTACCGAATTTGCATGGGATGGCACCGATCAATTTGGCGACCAATTGGCGAATGGTTTATATTTATACAGAGTAGTAACGCGACTGAACGGCGAGTCGCTCGAAAAATATAACACCAATACTGACCAGTATTTTAATTCAGGCTATGGAAAAATGTATCTCGCTAAATAAATTATTCGAGAAAAACTGTCAGCAAGGCAATTCCAGCTCCAGCTAGTATTGCAGCAAATTTATATATCCCAATTTTATGCGCTTTGCCACTTGCTTCAAAAATAATAGTTGTAGAAATGTGAATGAGTGAACCGCAAACAATTGCAATTAACCATTTAAAATCCATTAAATTACCTGACGTTAAGTAATTGCCAACCACACTTCCCAGTGGAGTCATTACTGCAAATAGTGCTAGTAAAATATAGGCATTCGCTTTTTGTTTCACCGAAAAGAAAAGTACCGTTGCTAAAGCAAAAGCTTCTGGAATTTTATGCACTAAAATTGCGGCGTAAAGTGGTTGCAATTGGCTAGAATTAATATTACCTGCGCTCAGCGGTACGCCTTCCATTAAAGCATGAAAACTCAATCCGAAAAATACCCCAGCAACATATCCTTTGCTTTGGTGTTCGTGTAAATGCAAATGACCATGTTCTATACCGCGGGTAAATTGCACAATAATCAGCTGAATAAAAAAGCCCACTAAAATATAAATAGCATTCGTGTAATCATGGTGATGCGCAGCAGCCGTATGCACTTCGGTTTCGGCGAAAATTTCAGGTAATAAGTGCAATACAACATTGCCTAAAAGATAAGCGCCACTGAATGAAAGCAGTATACTTAAAAACTCGCTATGCGTTTTATTGCGCAAAAGCCATGCAGCAAAAATGCCTGCTAAAGAAGCTGCAATTAATAGTAGAAGTTGGAATGTGGTCATTTAAAATGATACGGTTTTAGTTGCATTAAAGTTCCGGACCGAGCCTTGGGAGCACAAACCGAGATGCAATTTTATATAAAATTAAGCTAATAAGCGAACCTAACAGCGCTCCTCCCAATATGTCGAGTGGATAATGCACACCCACATAAATTTGCGCATAAGAAACCAAAGAGGCCCAAAATAAGGCTATTGGCGCAACCCAACCATGTTTCCTGCGAAATAATAAACAACACATTACGGCAAAGGCAAAAGTATTAGTAGCGTGGCTGGATGTAAAACTTTTTCCAGCTCCACATTTTTCGATGCGTAAATGCACAGATGATTGAAACGCTGCATCATTGCATGGTCTAACGCGGCCAACCGCAGGTTTTACAACGGAGCTGCTAATTTGGTCGCTCGCTGCAAAATTTAATCCTAATAATAAGATAAGTGTTAAGCCTTTCCATTTATATTTTATGGATATTAATAACGCGATGATGGCATACATCGGAATCCAAAAAAATTTATCGCGCACTGGTGGCATAATTGTATCAAAAAACGCATTTCCCCATTGCTGATTGATAAGCAGAAAAAGTTTTTCATCAAATTGTTGTATGGCTTCAAGAAAAATCATTTTACTGCGATTATGATTAGACGTTCAGAATTTATTTTATCGTATGGTTGCAATTTGTAATCGCCAAATGTATTTACAATTGTTAAGCCAGCATGATTAAAATATTTTTCGAAATTACTTAATTGTAAAGCGCGAACACGCTCAAAAAACGCATATTGTTTGCCGTTGTCGGTAACAACAATTTTTTTTGTAATCATGCCATCAGCATAACTTTTTGTTATCTTAAAATGAACATTGCCAATAACTTTATATTCGTCTTCCACCAAGTTTTGTAAAGTTGGTAAAACATTAAGGAAATCGATTATTAATTTCCCGCCAGGCTTTAAACCTGCTGCAAATGCATTGATGCATTTTTCATCCTCCTGAGTTGTCTCAAAATAACCGAAACTGGTATAAAAATTAAAAATAAAATCGAAGTAATTAATTCTGAATTTATTCCGCATATCATGTTGAAAAAACGATAAAAACGCATTTTCTTGCGGTTTTGCCTCTTTAATGGCAGAAAATGATAAATCGATGCCTGTTACTTCAAATCCTTTTGTGGCTAAATAAGTCGCATGTCTGCCCTTGCCACAAGCCGCATCAAGCATGGTGGCATTGGGTTGTGGCTGCAAATGTTGTAGCAAGCCGGTTATAAAAATAGCCGCTTCATCTTCATCGCGATGCTGATAAAGCAAGTCGTAATAAGGCTGACTAAACCATGTTTCGTACCAGTTTTTTGAACCGCTCATTTTTAAATTGTACAGCAAATGTATAAGATTTGAACATTAATTCGTTACTCCCCATCGGTTGAATTTGTTTAACTTTGCAGCGCGACTATGACACTTATCAAATCTATTTCAGGAATTAGAGGCACAATTGGGGGAAAAGCAGGGCAGAACCTTACGCCAGAGGACATTATTAAATTTACTGCTGCATTTGGCACGTGGATAAAAAGAACTACAGGTAATCCAACAATAGTAATTGGTCGCGATGCACGTATTAGCGGCGAAATGGTAAATCACCTCGTTACAGGAACATTGCAGGCTATTGGTGTAAAAGTTATTGATTTAGGATTAAGTACAACGCCTACAGTTGAAATTGCCGTACCAAGAGAAAATGCTGGCGGCGGAATTATAATTACGGCTTCACACAATCCGAAAAATTATAATGCGTTAAAACTATTAAATAATATTGGAGAATTTATTTCCGGTGCTGATGGCGAAGAGGTTTTGCGTATTGCCAATACCGAAGAAATAATTTATAGCGAGGTAGATAAATTGGGTGAGTATCAACACAAATTTTACTACATCCAAAAACATATTGATAAGATTCAAGAATTATCGTTAGTAAATAAAAAAGCAATTAAGGAAAGAAATTTTAAAGTAGTAATCGATTGCGTTAATTCTACAGGTGGAATTTCGGTGCCAGAGTTATTAGTTGCACTTGGCGTTACCGATGTAGTGGAATTATTTACAAACCCTAACGGACGTTTTCCGCATAACCCAGAACCACTTCCCGAACATCTTTCAACCATTGCACACGAAGTAAAGCATCAAAAAGCCGATGTCGGCTTAGTTGTTGATCCCGATGTTGATCGGCTTGCTATTGTTTGCGAAAACGGCGATATGTTCGGTGAAGAATACTCGCTTGTTGCCATTGCCGATTATGTGTTGAAGCACAAAAAAGGAAACGTTGTATCCAACCTATCATCTACCCAAGCATTGCGCGATGTTGCGCTTAAACATGGGGTAGAACATTTTCAAAGTGCAGTTGGAGAAGTGCATGTTGTTCAAAAAATGAAGGATGTAAACGCTGTAATTGGTGGTGAGGGAAATGGTGGTATCATATTCCCAGAGCTACATTATGGTCGTGATGCCTTGGTTGGTATTGCGCTATTTTTATCGCATTTGGCAACCTCAGGAAAAAGTTGCACCCGTTTGCGTGCCGAATATCCCAATTATTACATGGCCAAAAATAAAATAGAATTGCCCGAAGGAACCGATGTTAAGGGAATTATTAAGCAAATGGAAGAAAAATACAAGAAGGAGAAACTGAACAAAGAAGATGGGCTCAAAATAGAAATGGGTGGCGATTGGGTGCATCTGCGCGCTAGCAATACCGAACCTATTATACGTATTTACTCCGAAAGTTCAACCAAAACAACAGCTGAAAGCATCAACCGCAAAATTATGGACGACATTAAACAAGTCATGAAATAATCAGGAAACTTGTCGTTTTGCGCCCATTTCCGCGAAATGTTTAAATTTGCACCTCAACTTTTAATAATGCGCGTTTACTTAGACAATGCTGCTACAACTCAGATAGACCCAATGGTTATTGCTGCCATGTTGCCTTATTTTGAGCACCATTATGGCAATCCTTCGTCAATTCACTCGTTTGGACGTGAAACAAGGTCGGCTATAGAGAAAGCAAGAAAGCAAGTTGCTACTATTTTCCATGTATCGCCGGGCGAAATAATTTTTACCAGCGGTGGAACTGAAGCTAATAATATGGCTTTACATTGCAGCGTGCGCGATTTAGGCGTTACCAGAATTATTACTTCCGAAATTGAACATCACGCAGTAACGCACACTGCTGAAGCTTTAAAAAAGGATTGCAATATTCAACTCGATTATGTTGATTTGAATTCTGATGGCAGCGTTAATTATGAAAATTTAGAAGCATTACTCAAAGCAACCGATGCCAAAACATTAGTAAGTTTGATGCATGCCAATAACGAAATAGGCACCATGCTCGACATTGAAAAGGTAAGCGAATTATGTACTACTTATCATGCATTTTTTCATTGTGATACTGTACAAACCATAGCACATTATAACCTCGATTTACAAAAAACTAAAATTCATTTTGTTTCCTGTGCTGCACATAAATTTCATGGACCAAAAGGGGTTGGATTTATTTATATCAATGCAGATGCAAAAATAAAACCGCTTATTTACGGCGGCGCACAAGAAAGAAATTTACGCGCTGGAACTGAGAATTTATATGGCATAATCGGATTAGCAAAGGCGTTAGAAATTGCCTATGCCGAATTAGATACCGTGCGTGAGCATATTGAAAATTTACGCGATTATATGCAAGCTAAATTAGAGGAAACAATTCCAGGTATTCAAATTAACTCATCGCGAGATGGATTGTATACCGTTTTAAATGTGAATTTTCCAGCATCCGATAAAAACGATTTATTATTATTTAACCTCGATATTGCCGGCATAGCAGTAAGCGGTGGTAGTGCTTGTAGTAGCGGAACAGATATTGGCTCGCATGTTATTGCACGCCTGAAACGCGCGCCCGGAACTACGGCTGTGCGTTTTTCGTTTTCTAAGTTTAATTCCATTGAGGAGATAGATTTCGCCCTCGGCAAAATTTTCGAAATGATGCCTGTTGCGGCACATTAATGTTTCTTAAAGATATTTGTATCTTAACGGTTCCTAATACCTAAAATTAATATCATGGGTAACCGTAGAAGTTTTCTAAAAAAGTCTGCTTTATTGTTTAGCCTTTCTGCTATGCCTGACCTCTTGCAAAGCGAAGCAGTTAAAGAAGCCGTTAATCGCGTACAACATTTAAACCCGCTTGAAGTAGCGCAAGATGAAAGCTTTTGGGCAACAATTAAAACAGCCTATACTACATCAGCAACAATAATTAATTTAAACAACGGCGGCGTAAGTCCATCACCAAAAATAGTGCAGGATGCCATGTTGCGTTATAGTCAGTTAGCCAACGAAGCACCAAGTTATTATATGTGGCAGATTTTGGATAAAGGGAGAGAAAATTTGCGCAAAAAATTAGCTGAACTCGCCGGATGCGACCATGACGAAATTGCTATCAATCGAAATAGCACGGAAGCATTAGATAATATTATTTTCGGATTAAATTTTGAGCGTGGCGATGAAGTAATACTCACCAAGCAAGATTATCCAAATATGATTAATGCCTGGAAGCAGCGTGAAAAACGCGATGGCATTGTTTTAAAATGGGTGAACCTCGATTTGCCTACCGAAGACGCAGCTTATTTAGTAAAAAAATATACGGAACAAATTTCACCGAAAACGAAATTAGTGCAGGTTAATCATATTATAAATTGGAACGGACATATTAACCCTGTTCGCGTTATTGCAGATGCTATTCATGCAAAAGGCCCTGATGTTATGATTGATGGTGCACATACATTTGGACATTTTGCGTTTAAAATTCCTGACTTGGGTGGCGATTATTACGGCACAAGTTTGCATAAATGGTTGAGCTCAACTATTGGTTCTGGCATGCTTTGGATTAAGAAAGATAAAATAAAAAATGTTTGGCCCTTAATGGGTGCCCCCGATACGATGGATGTAAATGATATTCGCAAATTTGAAAATTTAGGTACACGTAATTTTCCAATCGAATATTCAATAGCCACGGCAATCGATTTTCATAATATGATTGGCGCTGAGCGAAAGGAAGCTAGGTTGCGATATTTAAAAAATTATTGGGTAAATAAATGCAGCGATTTACCAAAATTTAAATTAAATACTTCGATGCATAAAGATTATGCTTGCGCTATCGCCAATTTTGCAATAGATGGAATGGAACCTAGTGATATTGCATCGAAATTATTTACCGATTATGGGGTACACTGTGTGAGTATTGTTTGGGAAAATATTAAGGGCGTTCGCATAGCGCCGCATGTTTATACTAATTTATACGACCTCGACATGCTCGTAAAAGGCGTTCGCAATATGGCAGTTTAATTACACTGTACTCAAAAATGCCATTGTATCAATATGATCTGCATAATCGCTTAATCCCGGATATTGTGTTGCACCAAAATTGGTGTTTCCTGGCGCATTTGCCACCACACATTGCAAATTTTCGGATATAGCATCTAATTGCAATTGTAAATTTTTGGTATCATAATAGGTTTCGCGATATAAAACAGATAAGGGCGAAAACAATTGGTCACTCTCCACTAACATATAAAAATCGTTGGTTAAATATGGTGTATTATTTAACATTAATAAAGCGCGATTGTAATCGTAATTATTTTTGAATTTGGTATTTTCTGCAACATATCTGTAATCTTCCCAGAATTTAAACAGTTGCTGCAAATCGTAATTTTCAGGCATAAATATCTTGCTCACGTTTCGGCATCCTAATCCGTAATAATAGAAAACATCTTTACCCAAATCGTATAATTGTGTTTCAGTTTCGGCTCCGGTTAAAATGGCAATCGATGTTCTGTTTTTTCTAATAATGTGTGGATACTTGCCAAAATAATATTCAAAATACCGCGCCGAATTATTGGAGCCTGTTGCAATAACGGCATCAAAATGTTCAAGCTTTTCTACAAATTGAATCGCATTTTCGAAATAATTATCCAAGCTAACTAATGCTTGTTTCATCCATTTAAAAAAGAACGTGTCCTTAGTACTCAATTTAATTTTTGCTTGATGGCCACTCACTAACACACAAATTAAGTCGTGCATGCCAACAAATGGAACGTTGCCTGCCAATACCAAGCCTATGGTTTTACGTTGTTGCGGTAATGCAGATTTTTGTATCAAATTTTCAAGCGCAGCGGTATTTAACATCTGTTTCGAGATACTTTCTAACATGCGCATACATTCAAGGTTAGTAAACCAAGGGTTATGTATTTCGGTTTTGTGTAAAACGCTTTTTAACGCATCGTTTGGTGCTAATAGCTGCTTTCCAAGGCTGGCGAGTGATTTTATAATTGTTGCTGTATCCATGTTTCGGAGTTGGTTCAACCCGTTGTAAAATTACTATAACCCAACTTAATCAATAGCCAAAAGCAAACCAATTAAAATCATCGTTTAGTTGGGTTAACCTGCATTGCACGTAGTTTGAAAACAGATTGCTATTAATAGGATATTTGTTATTTTGTTAAAAGCTATTAGATGATGCCATTTCCATTGCATATAATAGGCCTAAGTAATACTTTGATGTAACGATGACCTGAAATCATTATTTAGAATCATTATAAATTTTGATTAACTTAAAGCGGTATTTTGAAATATCGCTGCTCTGCATCTATATTTGGGCACTCAAAAAAAAGAAAAAAACTATGGCAATTCATATTACTTCCGATTGTATCAACTGTGGCGCATGTGAGCCAGAATGTCCTAATAACGCAATTTATGAGGGTGGTGTAGAATGGGCATTTGCCGATGGAACCACTGTAAAAGGTGCTGTTACCATGATAGATGGCTCAACAATGGATTCAGATCATAAAAATGCTCCTGTTGCTGATGATATTTATTACATTGTTCCTGACAAATGCACAGAGTGCCAAGGTTTCCACGAGGAACCGCAGTGCGCTGCTGTTTGTCCTGTTGACTGCTGTTTACCAGACCCTGAGCATGTTGAAAATGAAGAACAATTGTTGGCTAAAAAAGCAAAAATGCATATTTAAAAATCTAGGTATAATTAAGATGCGCCATTTCACTACGAATTGGCGCATTTTTTTTGTGGGTATGTCAATTTGTTTACAATTCGAATACTTTGTGATATTTGATTTCCGTTAATTTGCTCCAAATATAGACATGAAAAAGAACGTAGCCGTAATATGTGGCGGATATACAGCAGAGCGTAACATTTCGTTAGCAAGTGGTGATGTAGTTTGCAGGAATATTGATGCAACAGTATATAATATTTACAAAGTGGTTGTTGACACAGACGGCTGCTTTGTTGAACCTGGGCATATTTTAGTGAATTTGAGCGATTTTAGTTGTATACAAAACGAAGTGCACGTAAAATTTGATGTTGTTTTTAATGCTATTCACGGTTCACCAGGAGAAGATGGTCGCATTCAGGGTTATTTCGATATGTTAAAAATACCCTACAACAATTGCGGCGCGGCAACTTCAGCCCTAACGTTTAATAAGTCGTGGACAAAGCGCGTGCTCGCCGATGAAGTTTTTATGGCTAAAGGCAAGCTCATTAAAAAGGCAGATGCTGCTTTAGATGCAGATTTAAATGCGATTACCAGCGATTTTCAACTGCCTCTTTTTGTAAAACCAAATAATAACGGTTCGAGTTATGGCATCTCCAAAATAAAAGATTTTACAGCGCTGAAAAACGCCGTGTTAGAAGCCCTTAAGTTTGATGACGAAGTGCTTGTTGAAGAAGGCGTTACAGGTTTAGAAGTAACCTGTGGTGTATATCGCTACAAAAGTGAAACCATTGTATTGCCTATTTGCGAAATTGTAGCCGGAAAACATGATTTTTTCGATTATACGGCAAAATATGTTGCTGGCGAAAGCGATGAAATAATTCCTGCGCGCATTAGCGATGCCGTTGCTGATAAAGTTGGGGCAACTTCTGCCAAAGTTTATGCGTTACTTAATTGCAAAGGTGTGGTGCGTATCGACTATATTATTCAGGAAAATACGCCTTATTTCCTAGAAGTGAATACCGTTCCAGGCTTAAGCGAAGCAAGTATTGTCCCTAAAATGGCTAAAGCTTCAGGCTTAACACTTAGTGCATTTTTTGGCAGATTGCTGGAAGAAGCGAAAGCAGGTTAATTATTGCCTCCGGTTCCTTAATTTCAATTAAATTTGCGACACATCTAATGTCCAAGAAAAAGCAATCCACCAACCAAGGCCCAGGAATAATGCGCTTTATAACGAGCAAAATATTCTGGCTTAATATTTTTGCCGCTGTTGTGGTAACTGTCATTTTATTATGGGGATTGCTGTTTTTCATTCAACAATTTTCGCGCCACGGCGAAAGTCAAACAGTGCCTAACCTTACAGGCAAAACCACTGTTGAAGCCATGGAAGAGCTTGACAACCTCGATTTGGAATATGCTGTAATGGATTCCACATTCGACCCCGATGAGCGGCCTTTGTCAATAATTAGTCAAGACCCATTGCCCGATTCTAAAGTAAAAAGCGGCAGAACAATCTACGTTACTGTAAACATGACCCAAGCGCCAAAAACAGAGATTCCAAGATTTGAAATCGGCACCAGTTATATCAGCGTTCGTGAAGTTTTAGAAAGCAGAGGCCTTAAAGTTGGAGATATCATTTACAAACCATTCGAATACCGCGATGTTTATTTAGATATGAAAGTGCATGGCGAACGTAAATCGATTCAACCAGGCTCAAAACTCGCAAAAGGCACTAAAATTGACCTCATTCTTGGCAATGGACTAGGCGATACCAAAATAATTATCCCCGATCTTACGGGCTTGTCGTACATAGAAGCCGCAAGTTTAATTCAGTTAAAAGAACTTTCACTTGGCACTGTTGTTACTAGTGGTACAATTAAGGATAGCGCAGATGCGTTTGTGTTTAAGCAATTCCCGACTGCGGGCGACGAAAAAACGATTAATTTAGGGTCAATGGTTGATATTTGGATTACTGAAGACCCTTCCATGTTGCCAGTTGACGGAGAGCCAATATCAAACTAACGAATAGTATATAGCTGAAAATAATTTTCATGAAAAAAATCATTTTACTTATCGCTGGATTTTGTTTTTACAATGCTATTAATGCACAAGAAACACTAAACCCTCTAAAATATAATACCAAATTATTTAATCAGGTAAATGCCGGCAGTAGGAGTGTGGTAACAAACGAGGATACTTTGTGTTTGCCTTTTATTGACGATTTTTCTGCTCGTCAAATATTTATCGACGGATCATTAACAGCTTGTGGCGATACCATTATACATGAAGCTGATGCCGTTTATCCTGCAGCTTTATTTTGGGTGGATAGCAATGCGTTTGTAAATAACACATATGGTGCACTTCCGCCAACTTACGGTGTAATTACTTTAGACGGATTAAATAAATTTGGCAAGCCCTACAACGAAGGTTCCACGTTCGACCTTGCCGATGTATTAACATCTAAGCCAGTTTATTTGGCAGATGCTATTGATTCTGTTTACTTGAGCTTTTATTATCAGCCAGGCGGTTTTGGCGAATTTCCAAATACGAACGATTCACTGTTGCTCGAATTTCAAGATGCAGATGGCAATTGGGAAGAGGTTTGGTATGCATTAAATACTTTAGGCAATGCGCCACAGTCTTTTAAATTGTCAATGGTGGCTTTAGATGATATTTATATGTATGATGGATTTCGCTTTCGCTTTAGCAATTGGGCAGGCGTAAACGGCAATAACGATCACTGGAATATCGATTATGTTTTGTTAGATGATGATAGAACGTTTAATGATACCATTTTTCGTGATGTTGCCATTGTTTATCAGCCTGAAAGGTTTTTGAAAAAGTATAGACAAATGCCATGGAATCAATTTAAAAATAATCAAGCGGAAGAATTAGCTGCCGACCATGGTGTTTTTATGTATAATAATTTTAATACTGTAATTAATACATCGCATCATTACACAGCATTCGAAAAATATACATCTACAGAAATTGTTGCACCCACTACACCAGTTACCGTTAATTTAGACCCTGCTTCACTCGCTTTTAATACGTATCCAACTTTTACAATTCCAGCAGCAACACCTGGATTTAACGATGATAGTTTAACGGTAAAATTTAGGTATTCAATAAACCCTTCGGGAGATATTAATCATAGAAACGATACGCTAGATTACGAACAAGCATTTTATAATTATTATGCCTACGATGATGGAACAGCAGAAAAAGCTTACGGATTAATAGGCACGGGAGCTAAATTGGCAATCCATTTTCATGCTAACGAACCCGATACATTAAAAGAAGTATATATCCATTGGGCTTATGTTGATGGCAATAAAGGTGGTTTGTTTTTTTCGCTAATGGTTTGGGACGATATTGATACTTCATTAGCTACCGCAGATGAAAATATTGTTTTTCAAAACGATTTTCTTACACCCAAATATATTGATAGCATAAATGGATTTTATGTATATAAGCTGCAAGACTTTTTAGGTAATGCAACACCAGTTGTTGTTGATGGCGATTTTTATGTCGGTTGGTTACAAAGTCAAGAAGGATTTTTAAACGTTGGCTTCGATTCAAATAATGATGCGAACAGTGAAGTATATTTTAATGTTGGTGGCGCTTGGCAAAGTTCAGCATTAAACGGAGCTATCATGATTCGACCGCGCGTTGGTGGCGACTATTCAGTATATACGCCAATTACAAATGAAGCAACCCTTGCCGAAGCGTTAGTAATTTATCCTAATCCTACGGAATCGGTTTTAAATATTCAAACAACTTTAACCGGCGACTTATTTTTACAAGTGTATGATCAATCGGGCAGAATGGTAATATCAAAACAAACGAGTAATAAGCAATTAAATGTAGAGCAACTTAGCAGCGGATATTACATTTTGAAAGTTAGCGATTTAAGCAACGGCGCTGTTAAGATGCAGCAATTTATTAAATCAAATTAATATTAGTTTTATGCAGGCAAATTATAATTCTAATTTTTAAACAAAGAAAAGGCATTTATTTTTATGGATATAACAGTTGAAGAATTAAAGCAACGCATGGACGCGGGCGAACAATTATTTATTATCGATGTGCGCGAACCACACGAATATGAAGAATTTAATATTGGTGCACTAAATATTCCGCTTGGCACTATACCAATTAAATTATACGATTTCGATGAAGATAAGGAGCGCGAAATTATTGTTCATTGCAGGTCGGGTGTTAGAAGCAATACAGCAAAAGCATTTTTAATGCAAGCAGGATTTAACAATGTAAAAAACGTACTTGGCGGCATGCTCGAATGGCAAGCTAAGTTCGGTTCCAAATGAGCGAAGTAAAGAAACAAATTATATTTTTTGATGGCGTTTGTAATTTATGCAACGCGAGTGTTCAGGTAATTTTAAAAAACGACCGCAAAGCCCGCTATCTTTTCGCATCATTGCAGTCGCAATTTGCCGATGAGTTTTTTGAAACCCACGGATACATACCTGCCGTTAAATCTATTATTTTATACAACGGCAAATCTTTTTATAGTAAATCAACAGCCGTTTTAACCATTGCCGCTAACTTGCGATTTCCTTATCCGCTATTTGTGGCATTTCGCATAATCCCAACATTTTTGCGCGACCCTGTTTATAGTTTTATTGCACAAAATCGCTATCGGTTGTTCGGTAAAAAAGATAGCTGTATGATTCCTCAACCTAAATGGAAAGATAGGTTTTTAGACTAATTGACATTCAATTTGGGGCCTCATTATTTATCCCAAATTAACCCGAATTAATCAATTGATTTTAGCAAGCTAACCAAACTTAAATGTAAGGTATCATAAATTCCATTGCTTAATCCGCGTTTATCAATTATTTTTACACTAAGAATGAGAACAGGTATTTTAATATTCTTATTAAGTGCTTTGATGTTGTTGCTTACTTATTGTACAAAAAACAACGAGTCAGCAATTGAAGTATCGCCTTGGCTTAATCAAAATGATACCGTTCAATATGTTGGTATGGAAACTTGCCGACTTTGCCATATCGACAATCATGGCACATTTATTCATACTGGAATGGGACTTAGTTTCGACAAAGCCACCAAAGCAAAAAGCGCTGCATTTTTTAACGAGCACGCTGTTGTTTTCGATTCTGTAAACAATTTTTATTACAAGCCATTTTGGCGCAGCGATTCATTAATGATAATGGAGTATCGTTTGGCAGGAAACGATACCATTCATAAACGAACAGAACCAATTGCCTACATTATTGGCAGTGGGCAACACACTAATTCGCATTTGTTAAATGTAAATGGATATGTTTTTCAAGCACCAATTACATTTTATACACAGAAACAACAGTGGGATTTGGCTCCAGGCATGGAAAATGGATTTAATTCTCGTTTCTCCAGAATTATTACTGCCGAATGTATGACTTGCCATAATGGTTTATCCGAAATGGTAGCAGGCTCAGTGAATAAGTTTACCAAAGTGCCATCTGGAATTGATTGCGAAAGTTGCCACGGTCCAGGCAGTTTGCATGTTGCCCGAGTTAGTAATAATATTTTGGTGGATACTGCTATTGCAACTGATTACAGCATTGTAAATCCAAGCAAATTATCAATTGAATTACAGAACCAATTATGCATGCGTTGCCATTTGCAAGGTGTTAGCGTATTAAATGAAGGTTCCTCATTTTTCGATTTTAAACCAGGCGATAAAATCAACGAACATTGGAATGTTTTTTTACCGAAGTTTGATGGTAAAAATGATAAATTTTTAATGGCATCTCAAGCAGATAGAATGATGCAATCTAAATGCTATATTTCATCCCAAAAAATAAGTTGTATTACTTGCCATAATCCGCATATTACTGTTAGCCAAACAACCGCAGCGCAATTTAATGCGCCTTGCATATCTTGTCATCAACCCGCCAAAAACGATTGCAAAGCTACCGTTGCAGTGCGCTTAACAAAACTGGACGATTGCAGTGGTTGCCATATACCAAAATCGGGCGCAATAGATATTCCACACGTTTCTATATCTGACCATAAAATTCAAATTCCTGGGAAAAATAGTACAGCCAACGATGGAAAATTTCAAGGATTAGTTAGTTTAACTTCCGATAACCCCGAAGCGCTTACGTTGGCTAAAGGATATTTACATTATTTCGAATCATTTAATAATGATAATATGTTGTTGGACAGTGCCTTGTGGTATTTAAATAAAGTGAAAGATAAAAATGATAGCTATAATTTTGTTTTAATTCATTATTACTATTTGCAAAATAACTATTCAAAAATTATTGCCACGACAAAATTGATTAAACAAAAAAAACAAATTGATGGTTGGACTGCCTATAGAATTGGTGAAGCTTATTTAGCATCATCAAAGTATGTGGAAGCCGTTAATTACTTTACCATAGCTGTTGAACGCGAGCCTTATGATTTGGATTATAATTTCAAGTTGGCAACTGCCCACATATTTAACGGGAATACGAAAGAAGCTGAACGGTTGTTGCGTTTTGTAACCACAGAAAATCCAACCTACCAAAAAGCATGGAATAATTTAGGTGTATTAGCTGCCGGAAAGGGTAATTTTAAGGATGCTGAACAATACTTACTTAAGGCAGTAAGCTTAGATCCTGATTACACACTTTCGCGCATAAAATTAGCGGAGATATATATTGCATCGCGACAGCGTTCTAAAGCAAAGGCAGTTATTGATTATTTAAAGCAGTATCACCCAGAGTTGCCTGAAATTGCAGCACTAACCAAGCAATTAAGCAATTTTTAATGCTTAACTTTGCCCCCAAGCAATTAATGCATGAAAATAATACCTGAACCAATAAGTCGATTGTTAACCAATAGGTATCGTAATGTAGTTGCATTTACCAAAACAACCAGCCTTCCAGGGTTCGACAAAATTCCAATTTACGATGTGATTTCATTTTTTAGGCAAGAAATAAAACGCGACCAGTTACCAGTGCGTGCATCTGCAATTTCGTTCAATTTCCTGCTTGCGGTATTTCCATCAATCATATTTCTTTTTACCCTAATACCTTATATTCCAGTTAAAGGATTAGATACGAGTATTCACCAGTTTTTTAGAGATGTATTACCAGAAAGTGGATATGTATTTTTAGAATCTACCATTACCGGTATTACCAGCATTAAACGAACAGGTTTATTGTCGATAGGTTTCTTATTGGCATTTTACTTTTCTACTAATGGTGTTAGGATGCTGTTACTTACATTTAATAAAAATCATGCTATTTATTCGCGTAGAGGATTTTGGAAAAACCGGTTGGCGTCTTTTCGATTAACATTGTATTTGTTTTTATTATTTATTGCATCCATTATTTTAATTATTGCGGGTGATGCTATTGTGCACAAGGTAGGAGATTTAATTAACTGGCAAGATGCTACAGGGTTAATATTTTTAACAATATTCCAATATGTAGTAATTCTATTATTATTCTTTCTGGGTATTTCATTAGTGTATTATTACGGCCCATCCGTGAAACATCGCTGGCGCTTTATAACGCCTGGCGCTACATTTGCTACTATACTTTCAATTTTAACTTCATTAGGTTTTGGATATCTTGCCAATAATTTTATTAGCTATAACGAAGTGTACGGTTCAATTGGAACGCTAATTGTACTTATGATTTGGATACATTTGAATGCATTGGTTTTGTTGGTAGGGTTTGAAATTAATAATAGTATAGATGTAAATAGAATACTAAGACAACGAACTGATGAACAAGGTGGAATAGTGTGAACAAATTACTGAATTGTTTGTATTGATTGCACACTGAAAAATAAAAATTACTTATGGAACTCGAATTATTTTACCTCTCTAGTTGCAGCACCTGTGCAAGAATTATGAAGGATTTAAAAGTGAACAATTTCGCATTTAAATTACAAGATATTAAGAACGAACCAATAACAGCTAAACAAATTGATGCCATGAAAAAAATGGCCGGTTCCTATGAAGCTTTGTTTAGTCGCGTTGCCTTAAAATATCGCAGCTTGGGTTTAAATAATATGGCGCTCACCGAAAAAGATTATCGGAAATACATCCTCGAAGAGTACACTTTTTTAAAACGACCAGTTTTTATCATCAATAACCAAATATTTATTGGAAATGCACCTAAGCAAATAGCTGCAGTTGCTGAAGCACTTAATGCTTGAAATAAATCTTAGCCGAAAACGCTCGTTCTATTTGCCGATTATTTAGTTGGCTTGCATACCCGCTATCTCCGAAATACTAACCTCAATTTGGTAGATATTGAAGAAATGCATACTTTTATTTGACTAAATAATGCCAACATGCAGAAAATAATTACGCCTCTTTTTCTTTTATTTGCTTTAACAGGACCCGTTTTTGGCGCTAATTATACCGGATTTACTGCCGAATTGCCAGTTCCAAAAGGGCTTCCGATGTTACTCGATGGCGACGATTGCTACGATGCTGTTACAATTGGTGAAGGCACTTACACCGCACCTAATCCTGATTATTGGTATTTATTTGTGGTGCCGGTAACTGGAACTTATGTTTTTTCGACCTGCGATTTAGGAAATACCTGCGACACCAGACTATACTTATACGACCACTGCATTGGGTTGGTGCCTACAGAACTTGCAGAAGGAACGCTCGCTTTTAATGATGATTATTGCGGCGCACAGTCGCAAATTACTGCAGTATTAGCCGCAGAAGATGAAATTTATATCCGCGTTGGCGACTTAGATGCTGATTGTGCCGGCGAAGTAATTAGCTGGTCACTCACTTATGCTGGTTTGCCAACAGGTTGTATCGACCCTTATGCTTGTAATTATGCTCCATTAGCAGCAGTAAGCGATGGTTCGTGTATTTATCCAGGTAATCCCGATTGCCCAAGTGGACCAGATTTAGTTTTGGATGAAACTTATTTTGATGGTGATATTGGAACCGGTTGGGGAACAGATTTTCAATTGGGAACTATTAATGCTGATGATGGCTCAAATGAATGTTATATTGATGAAGGATCATTAATGGGTCCAGGCATAAGAACAATTATTCGTTTCGGAATTAAAATCTGGAACTTTGGTGATGAAGATTATCACATCGGGACAGCAGCAGAAAACCCTTTATTGCAATACGATCCTTGTCACGGTCATACACATTATGTTGACTATGGCGAATATATGCTTTATGATGAATTAGGAAATGAATTACCTGTTGGGCATAAAAACGGTTTTGCCGTTATGGACCTATGCGGAATTGGCGGATATACAGGAGCTGATATGGGTATTTCGTCAGGATGTTATGATGTATATGGTTTAGGAACTGGTGGCCAATGGATTGATATAACCGACGTTCCAGACGGTACTTATACATTTGTTGCCCGTGTTAACTGGGAAAATCATGCAGATGTAGATGGTCGCGTTGAAGTAAACTTAGCAAATAACTGGCGTTCACGTTGTATGGAAATTACACGCGATGTTGCAGGGGTAATAAGTGTAGAAATGGTTGACGATTGTGTGATGTATATTGACTGCCTCGGCGAAATTTGGGGAACTGCCGAAGTTGACTGCGAAGGTAACTGCAACGGATGGCATCATTTAGGCGATTTAAATGAAGATAGCACACGCGCTGGCGACGATGTTGATTTATACGTTACCAACATATTAAATAATACCATAATCTCTGATATTTGCAACGATGCAAATGCTGATGGCGATATTGATGTAGTTGACGCTGCACTTGTAATGGGTTGTGCTAACGAAAGTGCCGGTTATGTGCATGATGTTGAATTATGCGATTTACCTCAAACTATATTTAATACTGCCGATACCGTAACTTATAGTATTGGAGCAGTAAATGACCCCTTCCATTACCTTGATATTTATAGCTTGAACCCAAGTGCAAGAGTATTAGGCGCTCAGTTTGAGATGGAAGGACTTAAAATCGATTCGGTTCAAAATCTATCACCCGAAACATTTGGCTACAACTACGAAATAACTTATACCGATAACGAAGTAATTGCTTTGGGCCGCATGGAAGTGCCTTATCAAATACATTTTGAGCCTATTCCTACTTTCCGAATTTATTATTCAACAACCTATCCAGCCGAAATTTGTATTAAAAGGTTTACTGCTGCCGTAAACGAAAATTTCGAGGAAGTTGTTACTGCATTAGATGCAAGCTGCGTAACAATCGATGCTACAGGTGTTCAGTATTATGCTGCCAATCAAATGCAAGTTAAAATTCAACCAAATCCGTTTAGCACAAGTGCTATTTTTCATTTTGATAATGCTGCTGGTAACAACTTCATGTTATCGTTAAGCGACATAAATGGCAATATAGTTAGAACATATTCGGTTAATACTGGAACTGTTACTATTGACCGTTCTGCGCTTGCTGCAGGCGTTTACATTTACCGTTTAACCGGCGAAAACGGCAGCCAAAGTGGTAAATTTATTATTCAATAAGCATATCAAACTTTTATATAATGCCCCGAAGCAACATCGGGGCATTTTTATGCCCATTGCTAAATATCACTAATGTGTTCAGATATATTATCTTCGCGCCATGCGTATAGGTTTTGATGCCAAGCGAATATTTCAAAATGCTACTGGATTAGGCAATTACAGTAGGAGTGTAGTAAAAAACCTCGCTGAAAAATTTCCTGAAAACGAGTATGTTCTATTTACGCCCAATGCGCAAAATATATTGCCTTTTAAAGCTGAAAGCAATGTTAGAACAGTAATTGGAAGGGGTTCTGTTTGGCGCAGCTTTGGTATTCGCAGAGACATCGTGAAAAATAAAATAGATGTTTATCATGGCTTAAGTAACGAACTTCCATTCAGTATCAATAAAACAGATGCCAAAAGTGTAGTTACGATTCACGATTTAATATTTGAACATTTCCCACATCATTATCCTGGTGTTGACCGAACATTGTATGATGTTAAAAGTAAATTCGCTGTTAACCATGCCGACATAATTGTTGCCGCAAGCGAAAGCACTAAAAACGATATTGTAAATTACTACCATATTGCTCCTGAACGCATTCAAGTTATTTACCAAAGTTGTGATGATGTTTTTTATCAGACCGAGGATGCTGATTTAAGCAGCTATAATTTACCTGCTGAGTTTATTTTATACGTTGGTTCTGTTACAGAGCGAAAAAATTTGCTCGCCGTTTGTAAATCATATATGCTTATACCTGATACTCAAAAAATTCCATGTGTAATTATTGGCAATGGAAAAAGGTATGCCGAAGAAGTTAAAAAGTTTATTGCGGAACATCACCTACAGAAATGGTTTTACTTTCATGAAAATATTCCTACTCCGCTTTTACCAACATTTTATAGAAAAGCAACTTGCTTTATTTACCCAAGTTTATACGAAGGTTTTGGCATTCCGGTGCTGGAAGCTATGGTTTGCAATTGTCCGGTAATTACCTCCAATATATCAAGCCTACCGGAAGTTGGCGGTGATGCCGCAATTTATTTCGACCCAAATAAACCAGCAGATATTGCTGCTAAATTGTTAATGGTATTAACCGATTCTAATCTTAGAAACGATATGATTGCACGCGGAAAAACACGCTTACCACATTTCGAAAAGGGAATACTTGCCGAACAGATGATGCAGGTGTATCGGTAATAACCTCGGGCGCTTGCGTGGTAAAGATATTGTATAAAAGGTATTTCCCCTCTCCAGCTATTACGGTTTGATTGCACATATAAAAAAGGAATTTTTTTTCGTTATTCATTTGTAAATATGAAATTATTCACACGAATTACCTTAGTTATTGTAATTATTACAATAAGTATTGGCGGTTACTTGCTTATTCAATTTCCATATTTAAGTCCGTGGTACCATAATAAGTTTAATGCTGATGCCTACCAGCATGAAGTTGCCAATATCGAAAACATCAGTTTTACAGAAATAGAAACTTGTGTGCTCTCAAGATTCGAAACTTTGTATCCCTATTGGTTAGGTACGCGATGGAACTTTAATGGAACCACCGAAGTGCCAGGCGAAGGCAGTATTGCCTGTGGTTATTTTGTTACTACAATGGTGCGCGACATGCATTTTAATATTCCAAGAGTTAAGTTGGCCCAATGTGCATCAGAAGAAATGATTACTACTTTAGTGGAGGCACCAAAAATTAGAAGATACAATGGGAGTCAAAATGAATTAATGCTAGCATACATCCAAAAAAAAGGAAGAAACTTATACATAGTTGGTCTCGATACACATACCGGTTTCATTTTGAATGATGGCAGCAAAACTTGGTTTATTCATAGCAGCGGTGCCTTTCCCTTTTGTGTAATAAAAGAAAAGGCTGAGTCAGCAAGTGTATTATTGAGTTCACAGTATAAAGTGCTGGGTAGCCTGAGCGAAAGTTCGTTAATTTGGACGATGTGAAACTTGCCATGCTGCAATAGGAGCAATAGGGCAATGATATAACTTGGGGTAAAAAAAAAATCCCGCCTTTGAGGGCGGGGTAAGTTATAGCGGAGAGAGAGGGATTCGAACCCCCGGAGGCTCACACCTCAACGGTTTTCAAGACCGCCGCAATCGACCGCTCTGCCATCTCTCCGAGGGCAAAGATAGATTATCGAAATCACGTTTTAAAATATTTTAAAAAATATCGTATCTTGTTTCACCAACTGTTCATTTAACTACTAAATTTTCTGCTATGTCAAGCGTTCACAAAATCCTTGAGAAAAAGGCAAGACCATTGTTTGTTACTTCTCCCGAATCGTCAGTTTATCAAGCAATTCAATCTTTAGCGGAGCACAATATTGGTGCCCTTATTGTTAAAAATGGCGACAAGTTTGCAGGCATTTTTACTGAGCGCGATTATGCAAGAAAAATTGTTTTGCAGGATAGAAATTCACGAGAAACAACAGTAAAAGATATTATGGATGTAGATTGTGAAACTGTTTCACCTAACACTTCTATTCAAGATTGTATGGAATTAATGACTAAAAATGCAATTCGCTATTTGCCAGTTATAGAAAATGGAAATGTTTTAGGTATCATTTCTATAGGTGATGTAGTGAAATCGATTATTGATGAGCAAGCTTATACATTGCAGCAAATGGAGAGTTATATTAATGATTCCAGATAAGGTTATGCATTATTGTGATGCACAGTCACAATGCTATTCCTTAAATATTGCTAAAACAGGCTTAAAACTTTGAAATAAGGGTTGCTTTATCGTATTTCGCGGTATCATTAACTCTTATATATGAAGCAATACCTGATTATTATCGCCTTTTGTGCAACGTTGCCAACTTTTGCGCAAAAAAATGCTAAGCAAACTTCAAACGTTGCACTTCCCTATGACACTGCCATAACTGCAGAACTAAAATTTCGCAATGTAGGTCCTTGGCGTGGAGGCCGCAGCACTGCCGTTGTCGGCGACCTTGTAAATGAGCAGCTATTCTATTTTGGTGCAACGGGCGGTGGCGTTTGGAAAACTAACGATGGTGGTAATAATTGGAAAAATATTTCTGATGGTTATTTCGGCGGTTCTGTTGGTAGCATTGCCATCAGCAAAACAGACCCTGCTATTATTTATGTTGGTATGGGAGAAAATACTATGCGTGGAAACGTAAGCGAAGGTTTCGGTATGTGGAAGAGTGAAAATGCCGGAAGAACTTGGAAGCAAGTTGGCCTTAACGATACAAGGCATATTATGCGTATTGTTATTCACCCTAAAGATGAAAATATTATTTACTGCGCAGCATTGGGACACTTATTTGGTCCTAATAGTGAACGTGGAATTTTCAGGTCAAAAAATGGCGGCCAAACTTGGGATAAAATATTGTATGTAAACGAGAATGTTGGCGCATGCGATTTAGTTATAGACCCAACTGATCCAGAAATTATTTTAGCAACCTTTTGGAAAGTAAATAGAACACCTTACTCACTCGAAAGTGGTGGCATCGGTTCTGGTATTTATAAATCAACAAATGGTGGTGATTCATGGACAGATATTTCAACAAATAAAGGTCTGCCGCAAGATACCTTAGGCATAATTGGCATTACTATTTCAGCAAGTAATCCTGAAGTTTATTATGCCGTTGTTGAATCAAAAACTGGTGGAATTTTCAAAAGTATTGATGCCGGAAAAACATGGACAAAAACTTCATCTGATAGCAACTTGCGTCAGCGCGCTTGGTATTTTTCAAAAATATTTTGCGACCCGAAAAATGAAAATACAGTTTATGTTTTAAATGTTGAATTTTGGAAAAGCACCGATGGCGGAAAAACATTTAGTGCGATAAGCACACCGCATGGCGACCATCACGATTTATGGATAGACCCAAATAATACCCAGCGCATGATTATTGGAGATGATGGCGGTGCACAAGTTTCGTACGATGGTGGCAAAAACTGGAGCTCGTATTATAATCAGCCAACAGCGCAAATTTATAGAGTAAGCACTGATAACGACGTGCCTTATCGCATTTACGGAGCACAACAAGATAATTCTTCATTGCGCATTCGTCACCGCAGCAAAGGTGGTCAAATTGGTGATGGCGATTGGGAGCCGACAGCAGGTTTTGAAAGTGGTTTTATTGTTCCTGATCCTTTAGATAATGATATTGTTTATGGTGGAAATTATTCTGGATTTATTGGTGCTTATAATCACAAAACCGGAGATGCAAGAAATATAACAGTTTGGCCAAACGACCCGCTTGGGCAAGGCGCTGATGCGCAGAAGTACAGATTTCAATGGAATTTTCCTTTGTTCTTTTCACCGCATAATCCGAAGCGACTTTACGCAGCAGGTAATGTTTTGTTTTATACCGAAGATGCAGGAACAACCTGGATTGCCATGTCGCCCGATTTAACAACTAACGACAAGTCGAAACAACAACCGAGTGGTGGAATTATTACAAAAGATAATACAGGTGTAGAAGTGTATTGTACCATTTTTGCAGCCGCGGAATCGCCTATCGAAAAAGATGTTTTGTATGTAGGTAGTGATGATGGATTGCTGCACATAACACGCGATGATGGAAAAAATTGGGAAAACATTACACCAACTGATATGCCCAAATGGATGATGATTAATTGTATTGAAATTGACCCAATGCAGAAAGGTAAAATGTATTTCGCAGGCACTAAATATAAATCAGATGATTTTGCTCCTTATATTTATGTTACTGCCGATTATGGAAAAACCTGGAAAAAAATTACCAAAGGAATTGCCGAAAACCACTTCACAAGAGCTATTCGTGCAGATAAAGTAACAGCAGGTTTATTATACTGCGGTACTGAATACGGAATGTACATTTCCTATAACAGCGGCGATAATTGGTTTCCATTTCAATTAAACTTGCCCATTGTTCCTATAACGGATATGACTATTAAAAACAACGATTTAGTTATTGCCACGCAAGGGCGAGGATTTTGGATAATGGACGACCTATCCATCATACAAAAAATGGATAACGCAACAAGTAAAAAAGGATTTCAAGTATTTCCAGTGCGCGATACCTATAGAATTGATGGATATGTAATTGAGCATCCTGTGAATGCAGGCAAGAACCCACCTACAGGTGCTGCGATAAATTATTATCTACCGCAATTAAAAAATGTTAAAGGAGCAGATTCACTTGCTGTTGTTGAAATTACTTTTTACGACCAGAAAGACAAAAAAATTAATACTTATGCATCGAATGCCACGGATAAAAAATATCAAATTACACCAAAGGCAGGTTTAAATCAGTTTAATTGGAATTTCCAATACGAGGGTTGTCTAAATGTTGAAGGCATGTTTTTGTGGAATGGCACACCAGATGGCCCTGTTGCAGCTCCCGGAAATTATACAGCAAAAATTAAATATGGCAGCGACAGTTCCAGTGTTTCATTTAATGTGATTAACGACCCAAACTCAAAAGCTACAGTTGAGGATTATCAATTACAACACGCATTTTTAATTGAAGTAAGAGACAAATTTAATGCTACTCAAAACGCAATTAAAGATATGCAAGCATTACAAGCGCAAATGGATGCCTACGTTGCAAAGTTAGATACTATTGCACCGCAGCAGTTAAAAGATTCGGTAGCATCATTAAATAAGCAAATAAAGGCAATAATAGATGTGTTGTATGAATCGCGCAATAAGAGTAATCAGGATATGCTTAACTATGGCATTAAATTAAATGATAAAATTGCAGGTGTATATAATGCAGCGTCGTATGGTAATTTTAGGCCATCAAATAATCAACGAGAGGTGTTTAAAGATTTAAGTAAACAGGTAGATGAACAACTTGCAAAGTATCAGCAAATTAAATCCATTCAAATTGATGCGATGAATAAAATGATAACTAATTTACAACTACCAGTTATTGTAGCAAATTAAAAAAAGATTAAGTGGGTAAATTTGTATTGTTATTTTTAACAACATTATAAAGCTTAGCATGAAAAAATTACTATTAATAGTGATGGTAATAGCAATTGCCAAAATAAATTTTGCGCAAGTAGTAAACATTGAATACAAACGAATTAAAACCGATACCATAGGTTGGGCAGAAAGTGGTGGGGCGTTGTTATTCATAAATAAAAATAATGATTTTGTGCTTTCGTTTATTACGGATATTCATTTGCAATATAAGCATAAAAAGAGCTTGTACTTATTGCTTACCGATATTACAACTGTTCAGGTAAACGAGGATCAAAGCTGCATAAATTCTGGATTTCAGCACTTTCGATATAACTATAAAATAAGAGATAAATTTGTTTGAGAAGCATTGGCCCAAGCGCTATACAACGAACCACTTGCAATTGATTATCGCGTTTTAGTAGGAACTGGTCCGCGGTTTAAGTTGGTTGGAACCGATAAATTTAGATTGTAGCTTGCAGCATTATATATGAATGAAATCGAACAAAATGCTGGTGTTGAGTTTGCACAAAATAATGATAGGTTAAGCAGTTATGTGTCGTTTACAGTAACGCCCAATAAAAATTATTCGATTATAAGTACAACCTATTTCCAATCGCGTTTAGATGATTTTAGCGACTGGAGCATTTCAACTACCATCGACCTAAAGTCATATCTTACCAAAAAATTGTATCTCAACTTAAATTATAATTTATTAGATGATTCGGCTCCGGCAGCAGGAGTGGTTAACACCATTTATGAAATGACAGCTGGAATTGGCTTAGCGTTTTAACCCAACTTAATCAACATTAAGCGGTGAATCAACTTTTAGTCAGGTTAAATCTTAGTAATAAATAATTAGAAAAACGCATGTCATTTACTTGAAATAGTTGATTTTATTGTAAAAAAAGAAGATGGTATTATTCCATTGCTCAATCAGGGTTTAAATTAAAATATTACTTTTGGGAGGAAGTTTATTGGTTTAAATAGGAGGTGGTGTTAGTGGTTCGTGCTTCTTCGTACACTATGCTGGTTCTTTTGATTTATCGTAGTTGTAAACGATTTTGAAAAGTGTTTCTGAATGTTTAAAGATGTCGTCTAAAGAACTGATTTCATTTTTAACTTCTTTCTTTTGGTCGTCAAGTGTTACGAAAAACTTTTTTGCTCCACCTAAATAAAGTCTGCAAATTGTCTTACGATTATTGTCGTCAAGTAAGATTGCGAAGTAAGATTGTGCGTCGCGATATGTTACTCTTGTGGCATTAATTTTTTGTCTAAGAATTGTTTTAACTATCATAAAGGCTTCAAGTTCTTCAGGACTTGTAATCACTTTTACTTCTTCCAATTTAGCTTGTTCTTCTGCTTGAATTGCTTCTTGTTGTTTAGTTGCTTCATCTTCTTTTGTTAATGCTGTCTTTAGTCTTTCAGTTATGAGGTCGCTAATATGTTGTTGAATTGATTTTTTTGTCAAGTTTGTAAATTGCTCTAAAACTTTTGCGGAAATATTGCTTGGATAAACTTGTTTCGCAAAATGCTTTACAAAGTCAGGCGTTGGATTGATAAGTTCTTGTTGAATAAGTTGTTTTAATTCGTTCATATATTTCAACTCACTTGCAGTATTTACAATGCTTTCAGCATCAAAAACTGTCTTATGAAACTTTTTAAGTTCTTCAATTTGGTTGTCTTTGATTTCAGAAATATTAAATTCAAGAAAAGGTTTTTCATCCATTTTATTAGGTGCAACCAAGTCAGAATAAAAACGGTAAATAATTCCATTTGTCAATATTCCGAATTTTGCTTTAGAAACATGAAAATATCTCAAAAGTTGTCCATCGTGAATACTTAAATTTTCTTTCCAATGTTTACATTCAACGAGAATTGTTGGATTGCCGTCTCTAAAAATCGCATAGTCTATTTTTTCGCCTTTTTTAAGTCCGATGTCGGAAATAAACTCAGGAACAACTTCGGTCGGATTAAAAACGTCATAACCTAATGCTTGTAAAAAAGGCATAATGAAAGCATTCTTTGTTGCTTCTTCTGTTTGGATTTGGTCTTTGAGTTTTGTTACTCTGTCACCAAGTTGTTTGATTAAATCTTTAAAGTCCATTTTGTATCTGTTGGTTAATTATTAATTGTTTTTTGTCAAAGGTAATATTTTCTGTAACGGTCGCACATAGCATTACTGGTAACCCTGAACCAGTCGCAGTGGGCAGTGGCAGTTGGCAGTTGGCAGTGGCAGATGGCAGTGGGCTGATCGTCTACCAGAATAGAACTCAGAACCAGTCGCAGTTTTCAGTGGGCGGATCTTCTATCCAAAATCTGAACCCGGAACCCAGAACTCAAAACCTGCCTGATGCT
>Ga0163144_10002103_pt1 | contig 46515 bp, 49 predicted proteins | sample OliLak19BULKMAT1_FD_123175 | JGI IMG/M metagenome (GOLD analysis project Ga0163144, IMG submission 123175) | Freshwater microbial mat bacterial communities from Lake Vanda, McMurdo Dry Valleys, Antarctica - Oligotrophic Lake LV.19.BULKMAT1 | ecosystem: Environmental > Aquatic > Freshwater >... | reverse complement strand
TTCGCAATAAGCGCGACTGGCCGATGATGCTCGGGCAACTGAAAATCGTCTTCGGGGACCGCATCCAAGAGAATGCGATCTGACATCTAAACCGGCCGGTTACACAAAATTATTTACACTCTCACCAGCTTTGGACCAATCCCAATCCGGACGAAACTCGGGACGGGATTCGCGGCGATATTCACGGCTGGAATTTCCTGCGCAACAGCGCCGCAATCGAAGACGATCATGGCCACGGCTCGCATGTTTCCGGAATCATCGGCGCGGAAGCCAATAATGGAAAAGGCATCGCGGGCGTCAACTGGAAGACGACGATCGTCGAAGCCAAGTTCTTGAGCTCAGGCGGATCCGGTACCGACGCGGGTGGAATCGCGACGATTCTTTATCTGACCAATCGGGGCGCGCGCCTGATCAATTGCAGCTGGGGAGGCGGAGACTTCAATCCGGCCATGCTCGATGCGATCAATTACGCGTACTCGAAAGGCGCGCTCGTGATCGCGGCGGCCGGCAACAGCAAAGAGAGCACCGACCTTAAGCCGCACTATCCTTCGACCTATCGCTCGCCAGGAATCATTTCGGTCGGCGCGACCGTTCAACCCGGATACATCGCGGAGTTCTCCAACGTGGGACATTCCACGGTGCATCTCGCGGCGCCCGGCCAAGAGATCACCTCGACTTTCATGAAGGACCGCTACATGACCTGGAGCGGGACCTCGATGGCCACGCCGATGGTCGTAGGTGTAGGGGCGTTGATTCTGTCCATTCATCCTGAACTTTCCGCCAAGGATCTTCGCAATGCGATCCTGAACTCCGCCGTTTTCAACAAGCGGCATGAGGAATGGCTCGCCACGGGCGGTGAGGTGAACGCCAACCAGGCAGTTCGGCAATTCGAGGCCGGCTTCCAAGTTTGGCCGAAGCGCTTCACAATTCGCCAGCTTGGGGATCACTCGTTCACCGCTTGGGGTGCCACGGGTGCGGTGAAGTGGTCCGTGATGCCCGCAGGTATCGCGACGATCGAACCGGACGGCACGCTGAAAGCGACTTTGGTCGAAGGCATCGTCAACGTGACGGCCACCGACTCCGCGGGCAACGTCGCGAGCACGACGCAAGTCGAGATCGTGACGGACTTCCATCTGGCTACGGGTTGCGATCCCGCGATCAAGTCCGCCGAAGCCCGCGCGCGAGCCGGCATGGACTGGGCGGGGTTGATGAACTTCAGCCTTCCGTTCGCTTTCGGTTTCATCGCGATCCGCAGCGCTCGACGTCGCAACCGACGGGGGCCTACATTCGGGTTTTGACGCGCGGGATTAAGGCATGAGGCGAAGATCGCAGGATTCGCTCTGGGGGTCGAAGACGATCACGATCTCGCCGCGCTTCAGTTGCCGGCGGACGTCTTCATTTTTGCGTTCGAATGACGCCTCGACGATGCCGTAATCGGTTCCCGCGCGAGATACGAACTCTTCGATCAACGCCGCCAAAGTTTCCGGCTGCAGAGATTCCCAGGGGACTGTGATCATTCACTCCTAGTTCTGTGAACTCATTGAAATTGTCAAGAATGCCCTTAGACTGGACCCATGGGCGACCGCTACGTGAGCTGCACCTTGGATGAGATACTGATCGGCGAAGCCTTGCCCGGTACGGTTTATCTGTACATGCACTTTCGGTTCGTGACGTTTCGGGCCGAAGGCGACGTCATCGATACCGTCACGTTTGACCGGCTCGACTTCAAAAAGGTCAAAAATCTTTTCATTCTCGAAAAGGACCGCGATAAATTCAGCGCTTGGCTCGGACGCCGTGAAGCGGAGATCGCGGCCGTGCCGCCGCTCCCTTCCGAAAACCAGTCATTCAAGGCCGTTCGCGAAGACGTAAAGCGCAAGCTGCACGATATTTTTCAGGGCAACCATCCCGAAAAAATGGTCGCCGAATCGATTGAACTTTCGAAAGCCCTCGTCAATGAAGTGATGAAGTTTCCCTACGCCGTGCATAGCCTGGCGCAGCTTCAGTCCTACTCTCGCGGCACGGTCGATCATTCGATCAACGTGAGCGTTCTCTCGGTTTATCTCGCCATGCAGATGGGTTATTCGCACAATTTGATTTTACAGCACGTGGGTACCGGGGCTTTGCTCCATGACATCGGCAAGCCGAAAGTTCCGATCGAAGATGACGACACTCCCGAAGGAATGGAAAAAAAGATGCTCGAGCATCCCACCATGGGACTTCGGCTCATCGAGAGCCAGGCGAACGTGCCCAACGAAGTGAAGATGATCATTGCCCAGCACCATGAGTGCAACGACGGCACGGGATATCCCAAAAAACTCCGGGGCGGCCAGGTGTATGATCTCGCGCGGATCGTCTCGATCGCCAACGTTTTCGATGAACTCACCGGCGACGCGACGGGCACTTTGCACGAGCGCCAGAAGCACGCGATTCAGCAGATCGATCAGGTGCTCTATCGTAAATTCGATCCTCAGAAGCTGGACAAGGCGCTGAAGATTCTCAAACTCGGCGTTTGAGGCGGAAAACTAGTTCTTCCGTCCGGCTTCGGCGCGTTTCCAAGCATCGATGAAGTGCCTGACGGTTGCCTCCGGCGTGCTGAACGCCGCCGCCTTGCGCCCGACGAGCCATTGCCAGAGATCGCGGGACTGGCTGATGTTCCAGTAGCCTTCACGATCCACCGAATTGACGGGTGAATGGCCGCCGGGGGTGCCCGCACCGGCCGCGGCGCAATTCGGCGGCAAATGTGAAATTCCGCCGTTCGTGTCCGACCCGATCATGACCGATTGCGGTCCGAGCACGGCCGTAAGCGCTTGGTACTGCAAGACGAAAGCATCCGCGCGATTAAAGCATCCGCTCGACGGCTCGGGAACGCCATTCAGGTAGTCCGCGGCGGGCATGAGTCCGAGCACGCCTTGAGTCCGGGCAACCGCCGCCAGCTGGCGGGCGGAAACGCCGCGTTCCGCGCCATGGTATTTCCGTAAAATCGTATGCGTATAGAGAACGGGCTGACCGCGAGCTTCGATCAAAGGCAGAATCGCCTCCTGACTCCGGTCCGAAGCGTGCGAAAGATCGAGCCACACTCCGCGATCAAGCAGCTTGCCGATGAGCGCGAAGCCTTGCGAACTCAGCCCTCGATCATTGATGCGCACCCCCTCGTCGCCGTAAAGGGGACGAAAGATCTGCCGGATCAACCCGAACGGGTTGAAGAAGGTGAGGGGCGCCTTCAGAAACGCGACACCGCCGAATCGATCATCCGTCAGGTGAAGCGGAGTGATGATGCGGATCCCGCGCCTGACGACGAACTCGTCGATGTCGGCATCGGTTTCGATCACGCCGAGCGCCCCTTCGAGCGAAAGCACCAAGACGCTTTGATTCGCTTTCAACGCGCGCTCCGCTTCGACGGGCGAATGCGCGATGATCCAGCCGGGCGTCGTGGCGACGAAACGTTCGGCGATCGCGATCTGATCCCGCACGCCGTCCCGCATGTCCAAACGAAACAACGGATGAGCATAGAGCGACACGACCAGAATCTTCAGCCCCGATCGTTGCACGGCTTCGGTGTTCGCCTGCGAGCTGAGGCGGGCCTGCCAGTCTTTCGCGCGAAGCGGACCCTCGAAGTCGCCCACGAACGCCCAGGTCATCGCCTCATTCATGAAAAGATGCGAATGCAGCTCCGAGTTCGCGAACGCGGAGCTGGAAACGAGGCAAACGGCGAAAAAGGCGGTGGCGCGCGCGAACATCGGAATCAGAATAGCCCGAAACCCCCGGTCTGGGATAGATATGGAACGTGTCGTCCGCTTCTCCGAAAGATTATTCCCAACTGCGAACTCTGCTCCTGGCACAGGAAACGTTTCCACTCGACTACCTTCACAAGTTCATCGGACGTAAGACTCCCGCCTTCGACCGGGATGTCGCGGCGCTGGAACGAAACTTCCCCGGCTTGACTCAGGTCGCCTCCCGCCCGAGCGCGGACGCGGCCCATATTGCGTTGACTTACAGTTATCGCGCGCCGGACGTCGACTCCGTGATTCGCCTCCTGCAGGCGACCGATGCGGTCGCTGACCTCCGGATGGTCCTGTGAAGTTCCTGCGGCTTGCGCTTCCCGTCGTCCTTTCCTACCTCGGGCTCATGCTCATGGGATTCGTCGACCTGCTTTGCGTCGGGCGCGTCAGCCCGCTTGCGGTCGGTGCGGTGGGAACTGGAAACACTTTCTTCAGCTGCGGCATGGTGTTCGGCATCGGCTTGCTTTCAGGTCTTGAGTACCGGATCGGATTCGCGCACGGCGCGCGCGATCCGAAAGGCGCATGGACGGCCTTCGTTCAGGGGCTTTGGATTTCGCTCGGGCTGGGAGCGGTGCTGACTTTAGGTCTGCTGCTGGTGTCTGACTGGTTCGGGAGTCTCGGAGTGAATTCGGAACTCGTTCCGCTCGCGAGCGTTTATCTAAAAATCACTGCGCTTAGCCTGATCCCGTCGTTCGTTTTCACGGCGGCGCGGCAGTATCTTCAAGGACGTGGCAGCGCGGTGGCGGCCATGTGGATTCTCATCATCGCCAATCTGCTGAACCTGCTCGGCAACTACGTTTTTGTCCTCGGTAATTGGCGATCCCCGCAGTGGGGGGCCGTCGGGTCCGCTTGGGTCACGGTGGTTTCCCGGATTTTCATGATGATCGCCATGTTGGCATGCGCGCTCTACAAAGAAGAGCAGCGTCGAAAAGTCGGCTGGATCCTTGATCGGAACATGTGCCGCGAGCTCATCCGGCTCGGACTGCCTTCCGGAATGCAAATGGTGCTGGAGGTGGGAGTTTTCGCGCTTGCGACCATTCTCGCCTCGCGACTCGAGCCGCTCAGTATCGCCGCCCATCATATCGTGCTCAACCTCGCGAGCATGACGTTCATGATCCCGCTCGGGATCGGCTCCGCGACCGCGGTCTTGGTCGGTCAATCGATGGGCGCGAAGGATCCGCGCGCGGCCGCGCGCACCGGGTGGCACGGGCTCAAGATCGGCATCGGCTTCATGGCGTTCTCGTGCGCCGTCATGCTCGCGGCTCCGCAAGTATTGCTTGGCGTTTACAGTCAGAACGAAGCGATCCTCGCGGTCGCCCGCGATATCCTTTTTCTGGCGGCGCTTTTTCAGCTCGCCGATGGCGCCCAGGTCGTCGGCACCGGCGCGCTCCGGGGCGCGGGGGACACGCGTTTCGCCCTGATCGCAAACCTGTGCGGCCACTGGGTGGTCGGCTTGCCGATGGGTCTCTGGCTCGGGTTCGGAATCGGCATGGGCCTGCGCGGGATTTGGATGGGCCTCGCGCTGGGACTGGTCGTGGTGGCGATCGCACTCTTGCTGCGCTGGCGCCTGGTTGCACGCCGGATTGTCGCGCTCGAATCCGGCCCTATTTAGCGGCGGCTCGGCGCAATCGATCATCGATGGCGTGGTCGAGCCCTCGAAGCGTTCCCATTTGGCTTTCGACGAAAAGCCGCGTGGCTCTCGAAGTATCCAGCGCGCGCATCGAAGTGAAAAGTTTTTGTGCGGCTTCCACGCGGTCTCCGCGCTCGCTCAGGCTCAGGACGAACGCATTCAACCCGACCAGCCGCTTGATCCGCGCGAAAGTTTCGTCGGGATCTCCGGCCAGGAGCAAAACGCCTGGCACCTCCGCCTCCTTGCGATCGGCGAACCAGGTGCGCACCGTGGCGTCGTCCGCGTCCCGGAAACATCCCGGCAAACGCATCAACGGTTTCACCGGTGCGTAGTGACTGGCGAGCATACCCGGGGCCGCGAGCCCTGCTGAAGTCGCGCCGGGCGGGTCAATCCAACGGACGACTTGATCGATCGACTCCTTCGGCGTACCGCCAGGTCGGAGTAGGCTTGCGGAACCGTCCGGATGGAACGCGACGACCGTGGATTCAAGTCCAACCGTGCACGGTCCGCCGTCCAGAATGAGCGGTACTCGACGGCCGAGTTCTTCCGCGACATGTTCCGCGCGGGTGGGGCTAATCCGCCCGAAACGATTCGCGCTCGGTGCGGCGAGTGGCGCGCCGACTCGCTGAATCAGCTCGAGCGCGACGATATGCCGAGGCATGCGCAGCGCGACGCTTGGGAGTCCGCTTGTCGCAAGATCAGGCACTGCGCTCGTTTTCGGCAGTACGACCGTCAGGGGACCTGGCCAGTAGGCCTGGAGCGTGGCTTCGAGGCGCTTACGGGCGTCTGCCGTGAATGTCGAGAGATCCACCCATTGGCCGTCCAGCTGGGGAAGAATCATTTTTCCGATGTCGACGTGAACATGCAAAATCAGCGGATCGAACGTGGGCCGGTCTTTGGCCGAAAAGATTTTCGCCAGCGCCCCTTCGTGGGTTCCGAGGCCCGCGAGCCCGTAAACGGTTTCCGTCGGCATGCCGACCAGCGCGCCCGCCCGAATCAGCGCCGCGGCCTCGGCCATTCCGGCGTCATCCGGCGCTACGATGCGAGGAGCTTCCAAACTTCCTCCATGCGAGTGCCTCGAGATCCTTTGATGAGAACGGCCGCCGGGGTCGGGGCCGCGAGGCCGCTTTTCAGCGCCCGTGCAAGCTCGGCATGCGATTCGAACCAGGCCAGAGTTCCCGTGAACTTTTGCGCGATCAGCTCGGCTTCGAGCCATTTCATCCGCGATCCGTAGAGCAGAATGTGTTCGACCCCGTGCTTGAGGAGGGGACGAGCCAAAGCGCGGTGAAAAGTTTCTTCATCCGGACCGAGCTCCAGCATGTCGCCGAGACAGGCCCAGCGTTTACGGTCCAGTCCGGCCGCCGCCACGCGAGTGAGCAGTGCGAGCGCGGCTTCGACCGAAGTAGGATTGGCGTTGTAGTAGTCGCAGACGACCGGCGTGCCGTTGGAAGTTTTTCGGAGCTCGCTCCGCCCTTCCGCGCCTTTGAAAAGCGCGAGTCCCCGTTTGATCTCGTCGCGCGTGAGGCCCAATCCCGCCGCCACCGCGACCGCCGCCATCAAGTTCGCGGCATTGTGCTCGCCGGGAAGCGGCGACAGAAGCTCAAGTCCGTCGAGTCCGAGTCCTCGGAGCGTTAGCTTGAATTCCGCTCCGGCATCGCTCAAGACGCCGTCGAGAAGCTCAAGCGGCGGGGCCGGACGCGGACCGAGGTTCACTTTTTCGCCTCGAAGCGTGTAACCGATCCGTCGACCGGTTCTCAAAATGGTCGCGTAAGGTTTGATCCAGGGGTCGTCGAGGCAAATCGCGGCGATGCCGCCCGTCCGCACGGTAAGACTGAGGGCAAGTCCCTCTTCGCGAGCCACCGTCGGCACATCCAGCAACTTCTCGAGATGTTCCGGGCCGATCGCGGTGATCACGGCGGCGCTCGGATGGACGAGTGGGATGTGCTTTTCCATGGCGCCAATCTCATCGATGCCCACTTCGATGACTGCCGCCTGATGGATCGATCGCAATTCCAGCAGCGTCATGGGAATTCCCACGAATCCATTTTGACTGCCCTGCGTCTTCAAAACCTGGCCTGGCCATTTCCCTTCGAGGATCGCGGCGAGCAGTTCTTTAGTGGTCGTTTTTCCCACGCTGCCGGCAACCGCGACCACCGAGATGGCGAACCGTTTGCGCCAGGCTTGTGCAAGCCGTCGATAAGCGGTGATCGTGTCATCGACCGCGAAGGCTCGCAGAGAGGGAGGCGCCGAAGTCCCGCGCCGGCAGATCACGCCTCGGGCGCCTTTGGAAGCGGCTTCGGCGATAAAATCGTGCCCGTCGAACTTTTCACCGGGAATCGCAACAAAGAGGCAGCCCGCCACCACTTTCCGGCTGTCGCTCGTGATGAGGGCGAATGGCTTTTCGTCTTGGGCCCCCGGCAGCTGCAGCCCGAGGGCTTGGGCGACGAAATGAGGGCTGGGGGCCAGACCCTGAGAATCGGGCTTCATCTTCGGCAAACTATCATGAAGAATCAGGACATGGAAACGCAACGCGTAGGGATCCTCGGCGGCGGTCAGCTGGCATGTATGCTGATCTCCGCGGGCCGTCAGCTCGGGCTACAGCCCCTCGCGCTTTGCGGCTCGGCCGATGACCCGGCCGCCCAGCTGGCGCCGGGATGCATCTACGGCGAAGTGAGCGATCCCACCGCGCTCCGAAGAATCTTCGCGCAAACGGATCTGATCATTTTCGAAAATGAATTCGTCAATTGCGACGCCATTGAACGGGTTCTCGCGGAGTCTATCTCGCCGCCAGCGCTTCAGCCGTCCATCGCCGTCATCCGGGAGCTGCAGGACAAGCTTCGGCAGAAGGAGGTTCTGCAGCGGCTGCGAATTCCCACCGCGCGGTTCCAGAAGTATGAAGGATCGGAAAAAATCCAGGACTGGGTCGCGCGAATGCTCCGGGACTTCCCGACGGGCGCCGTCTTCAAATGGGCCAAGCTCGGCTACGACGGGCTTGGGACGTGCATCATTGACGGCGCCGCCCCGGAATCCATTACGCGCGCGACCCAGTTCGCCGAACGCGCTCTCAAAAAGGGCGTGCCTCTCTATGTGGAAGAAAAGATCGGCTTTCGTCGTGAACTGGCGATGGTTGCTTGCCGTTCAAGCAGCGGGGAGTTCGGCGCTTATCCGCTCGTCATTACGGAGCAGGAAAACGGAGTGTGCAAACGGGTTCAGGGACCCGCGACTGCCCTTGGAGTTTCGGAAGCGCTTGAGACCGAGGCCCGGCGATATGCGGAGGATTTGGCCAAGGCATTGTCCATCGTGGGGACGTTCGCGGTTGAACTTTTTGAAACCGACGCCGGCTCGCTCTGCGTGAACGAACTCGCCCCTCGCGTCCATAATTCCGGACATTTCTCGCTCGACGCTTCCCCGACGAGCCAATTTGAAAATCACTGGCGGGCGGCTTTGGGATTGCCCCTGGGCGCCTTCACGCGACCCGGGCACGAGGGGTGTTTTGCGATGGTGAACTTTCTCGGCCCCGCGCGACTCATTGGGTCAACGGTATCTCGCGCGCCGACACAAGGACTCTCGCCTGAACTCCACCTGCACTGGTACGGTAAGAAAGATGTCAGAGCCGGTAGAAAAATGGGCCACGTGAACGGACTTGCCGCGAATGCCGCAGAACTCGGCGCGGTCCTCGAACGCATGAGCGAGTCGGACTCACGGTGGCAGTCGAGCCTTGAGGAGAGTCGATGAAGAAGCGGGAAACTGCACGAGTAGCGGTGATCATGGGCAGCGACTCCGATCACCCGATCATGAAGGACGCAGTACTCGCCTTGAAGGAACTCGGCGTACGTTGTGAAGCTTCCGTAATCTCCGCCCATCGGACGCCAAAGGAAATGGCCCGCTTTGCGGAAGCCGCCCGCAAACGCGGCATTCGCGTGATCATCGCGGGCGCCGGGGGGGCCGCCCATCTTCCCGGCATGGTGGCCGCGCATACGGAGCTTCCGGTGATCGGGGTTCCGGTGCCGGCCGGAGCGCTCAAGGGTCATGATGCACTTCTTTCCATCGTGCAAATGCCGAAGGGCGTTCCCGTCGCGACCGTCGCGATCGGAAACGCCTACAACGCCGGACTTTTGGCGGCGCAGATTTTGGGCGCGGGTGGTGACGACGCGCTACTGGACCGGGTTCGTCGCTACAAACAGCGCCTTCGTAAAAAGGTGCTTTCGAAGCGACTCCCGCGGCGCTAGTCTAAAGGCTGTGCGACCGGCAAGATTCATGTGGATCGCGGCCTTTGCGCTGGGTGTTTTAGGCATCCAGTCCGTCGCGCTGCCCGTGCACGAGACTTTTCATTGGGCGCAATCGGTGTTCCAACCGGCCCAGGCCGTCCAGCAAATTGTCGAGGGCGGCTGTGACCTTTGTCAGTCCCTTCATTCAAACCCCTCTCATTTTCTGAGCGTGCCTTCGGCCGAGTACCTACCCACGAGTCTTCCGAAGGCGAGTCCACGAGCAGAAGCCCAGGTCAGCAATGTCCGCCTCAGAGTCGCGGGTGCTCGTGCGCCCCCCGCCAGCTGATCTCGCGGACACCTCTCTTCAACTTCCCATTCTGAATCAACGTGGCCTTTGCGCCTGAAAGTTTTTACAATGTCTCTTCATCGAAACTTGCTTGTCCTACTTGCAATTATACCGCTTACCGCCATTGCAGAAAGTCCGCCCACGGACGGCGTCGCTACGGATACAAAGCCCCGTGTAAAAGGCCTGAATCCCGACGTCAGCGCGAACTTTCTCGGCCTCATTCAGCACGGGACGGGTTTTTCGAACAACCGAACGGCGCCGCCTTACAACGGCCTTTCGATCCAGGAGTCGGAGATTCAGTTTACATCCGACGTCGATCCCTATCTGAGGGCTTCCGCGCTCTTCGCTTTTGGACAGGAATCCGGCACGACCGAATTTACGGCGGGCATGGAAGAAATCTATTTTGAGACGATAGCGTTGCCGTCCATCACCTTTCGGGCAGGCAAGTTCAAGCTCTCGCTCGGAAAGCACAATCAGCTGCATGCCCACGGATTTCCCTTCATCGATGCCCCTTTGACCCATCGGGCGCTCTTGGGCGACGAAGGGCTCAATGAGACCGCGATTTCCGCGGCCGCGCTGCTGCCCTTCAGTTGGTACTCGGAAATCATTCTTCAAGGCTACTCACCGTCCAACGAAACGCTATTTTTGGGCGCGGCGCCCGACGTCGGTAGCCGGAACTCCGGTGACTTCGGGGGGTTGGTGCGACTCAAGAACCTTTTCGATTTGAACGATGATCTCACGCTCGAGATCGGGGCCTCCGGCACGAGGGGACAGAACCAGTTCGGATTCCGCAGCCAGGTTTACGGCGGAGACCTGACCTTCAAGTGGCGTCCGTCCGAAGGTGGAAAATATCACGCCCTCGTCTTTTCGTCCGAATACCTCAACGGTCGCCGCCCGGGATCCAAAGATTCGGCGGGTGACGAAACCGAGAAGCTCGGTGGGGTCGCCACCTGGGTGCAGTATCAGTTTTCGCAACGTTGGTGGATCCAGTGGCGCAATGAACGTTTTGGCCTGCCGCGCTCGCCGGCGATCGCCGCGCAAAACAAACAGAGCGGTCTCATCGGTTTTTTCCCGTCGGAGTTTTCCGGATTTCGATTTCAGTACGATTATTTGAAAACGCTCGGAGCGGCCGGGAGCGATCACACTTTCGCGCTCCAATACAATGTCAGTATCGGCGCGCATCCCGCGCATACTTACTGAGGAGCAACGCATGAAAACGAAATTCTGGTTCCTGTTCGCAATGTCGGCGATCGTGCCGGCTTCCGATGCCTTCGCCAAGCTGAACGTGATCGCCACGGTTACGGACCTTCGCGCGATCGTCGCGGAGGTTGGCGGTGAATTCGTCTCCGTCGAAAGCATCGCCAAAGGCACGCAAGACCCGCATTACATTGAAGCCAAACCGTCGTTCATGCTCAAGCTGAACCGCGCGGACCTCGTGGTGGCGATCGGCCTTGATTTGGAAATCGGCTGGCTGCCGAGCGTGGTTCGCGGAGCCCGGAACCCCCGGATCAACCCGGGACAGCCGGGATTTCTGGAGGTGGGACCGCTTGTCAATCCGGTGGACGTCCTCACGGGCAAAGTCACGCGCGCGGAAGGCGACGTCCACCCGTTCGGCAATCCTCATGTGACGCTGGATCCCCTTCGGGCAGGCGAGATCGCCGTCAAAATCGCCGAGCGTCTCGGGCAGCTCGATCCGGGTCACGCTTCGGACTACGCCAAAAACGCGCACACGCTCAAAAGTCGGCTGGAGGCGCAGACGAAAATCTGGAAAACCCGGATCGATCAAAGCGGCGTCAAAAAAGTGGTCAGTTATCACAAGACGCTGACTTATTTCTTTCAGCGGTTTCAAATCGAGAACCCCGCGATCCTGGAACCCAAGCCCGGGATTCCGCCGACCAGCGGACACATTCTCGAGGTCATTCAGTTGATCCGCACGCAGAGGATTCCACTCATCCTCGTCGAAAATTACTTCGATCCGACGGTCACGAAGAAGGTCAGAGACGAATTACCCGCGGTACGGTCCCAAACCGTCGCAGTTGCCGTCGACGGAGCTCCGGGAGTCGTGAAGATCGATGACCTCTACGAACATCTCGTCAAGGCGATCGAAGGCAAATAGATGGCAAACGCAGGCTATGTGATTTCATTTCTCGCCGCTCCGTTCGCCATGTGTCTCGTGCTGGCGGGTATCCATTGTTATCTCGGCCTCCATGTACTCGCGCGGGGGGTGATTTTCGTGGATCTAAGTCTGGCCCAGGTCGCGGCGTTCGGGGCAACGCTCGCGATCTTTCTCGGATTCGATCACGATGCGTCCGCGACCTATTTCATCTCGCTCGGCTGCACCTTCTGCGCTGCTGCCCTCTTCGCTTTGGCCCGCCGTCACGAGAAGCATTTTTCCCAGGAAGCAATGATCGGTATCGTCTATGCGCTCGGATCGGCTGCGGTCGTGCTCGTCGCCAACAAGATCGCGCACGGGTCCGAACACATCAAAGATCTTTTGGTCGGACAGGTGCTCTGGGTCTCGTGGCACGACGTGATTAAGACTTCGCTGATTTACATTGTCGTTGCCGTGATCCACTACGTTTTTAGAAAGCCGCTGCTCGACGTCTCGTTCGGTCGCAAAACCGCGGGCACCGGAGTTTGGGATTTTTTGTTCTACGCGCTTTTCGGCGTGGTCATCACGTCATCGGTCAGCGTGGCGGGCGTGCTGCAAGTCTTCGCTTATCTAATAGTCCCCGCCGTTGTGGGCACACTGTTTTTCACCAGCATCCGTGCGCGCCTCTGGTTCGGTTGGGCGCTCGGCTTCGTCCTGAGTTTGATCGGAATGGTGCTCAGTTATCTCTGGGACTTGCCAGCCGGCGCCTTCATCGTTGTATGTTTCGCTGGACTGCCCGTGTTTTTGCTTTTGATCTCGCCGTTCGTGAAGTTCAAAAACGCGTCTTCACTGTTGAAAGGCCGCGGCGGGATTCAAAGCTAGGGGATCGTCGATGGTCCCCAAAGCAACCACGTCCGCCGCGAGAATCTGATTGAGCAGAATCCGACTCGCGACGCGGCCGAAGAGGCGGGAGCGCCAGGACTTCGTGTGCCCCGAAACGGAGGCATGAATGGTCGATCCCTCCGTCGCATTGGGGATGATTTCGATCGACCAGCTGACCTGATCCAGGAGTTTCGTGATTTTCCCGGTGGAATCCTCCAGCAGGCGGAGTGAGATCTTTTTGTAAGGAACGTATTCCGTCACTTCAAGTTTAAGGGTGAAGCGTTTCCAAGGTTTGTCTTTAGGGTCCACGGTCAAAAGAATAAGCGCACCCGGAACGGCGTACTGATCGGAGACGGCGACCGGCTGATCCCGAAAGCCCAGGCGTTCGGCGCTCTTGGCGAAATGATGCCAACGGGGCCAGTTGCTCATGAAGTGGACCGCAGCCCCGATCTTATCTGCCGCAAAAGGACTCGGGACCACCCGTTCCATCGATACAGTCCGGTCCGACCCCAGCGCCGCGACGACTAAAAAGCCCACGAGCGCCACTAGGCTCATTTGGACCGATCGCCAGAACCACTTCGCCGTGTTGGATTTCTGCTTCATGCCTCATGGGTTAGCATGGGGAAGATGCGGATTGAACCCAAAGTCATTCAAGAGACTCCCTACTTGTGGGTCATCGACAAACCAGCGGGCTGGCTGACCATTCCGGGGCGCGGCACGGCGGCGCCGGTGGTGAGTGAATGGGCTAAGCGAGAACTCGGCCCAATCTGGATCGTGCATCGACTTGACCGCGACACGAGTGGCGTCTTGCTTTTCGCGCGCAGCGGCGAGATTCACCGCGAGGCGAACGGTTGGTTTCAAAGACATGAGATCACGAAATCGTATGATTGCTTGGTTCAAGGCAATTTCGCCGCACCGATGAAGCGAATCCAGCGTCCCGTCAATGGTGCGGCGTCAATTACCCAAATCGAAGTCCGCGAGAAGCGAAAAGAAGGTTCCTGGATCCGCGCGCGGCCTTTGACTGGACGCCGCCATCAGATCCGAATTCATCTGGCGGAGGAAGGCCACCCGATCTGGGGTGATTCCCAGTATAAGGGCCCCATGAAAATAACTTGGACCGACGGATCGCCGCTCGATGTCGATCGAGTCGCCCTTCACGCATCGACCCTCCTTTTGCCCACCGGCGAAAAATTCGACGCGCCGTTCCCCGACGATTTTAAACTCTGGGTCGAAACGCTTCAGGCCAAGGGCTCGCCGTGAACTCGGCGCTCCTCAGTCAACTCGAAGCCGCGTGGCGCGCGCGCGGGGACCCCGCGAACGCAAAAGTGATGCGAGTTTTTCACGGTCCCGGAGAAGGTGAAGGGGCGCTTCGCGACGTCGCGATCGATCGCTTTGGCGACCACGCCTGGGTGACGGTTTGGGAGCGAAAAGGGACGCTGCCCGTCGCTGTACCGCGTGCTGAAATCACGCAGTTCCTTCAAGGCAAGGGCCTGCGTTCTGCGGTCCTGTTGGATCGGCCGCAGCAAAACGTGCCGTCGGAGCCGGTGGTGATCTTCGGACAACCGCCATCGGGCCGTTTTGAATGTCAAGAAGGTGACCTTAATTTCCGAATTCAGCTGCTCCATACTCGCCATCCCGGACTTTTTCTCGATCATGCGCCCCTTCGCCAGTGGCTTCGAAAAAACGCCCGAGGTTGGCGCGTGCTGAATACGTTCGCCTATACCGGAAGCCTTTCCGTCGCCTGTGGCAAGGCAGGTGCGGCGTACGTGACGACTTTGGACTTATCGAAACCGACGATTCGTTGGGCGGAGGAAAATTGGGATGCCAATGCCCTTCCACGCGACTCCGCGCGGTTCATTGCGGGCGATGCGTTTGACTGGCTCCCGCGGCTCCGGAAAAAAATGGAACGATTTGACTGCATCATTCTGGATCCCCCTTCGTTTTCGCGCGGGCCGAGCGGAGCTTTTTCCACAAGCCAAGATCTGGCGGCCTTGCATGAACTCGCTTTCGCCCTGCTCGCGCCCGGCGGGCATCTCGTGACGTCGATCAATTCCGCCAACGTGACGCGCACGAAGTTCTTGTCCGAAATTCACACGGCGGCAAAGGCGAGCGGGCTTGCCAAGGAGGATTTGCTGATCGTACGGGAAATCACTCAGCCGCCGGATACCTTTCCCGCGCTCGCACCCGAGAAAGACAAAGACGAAGAGTCGCGCTACCTGAAGGGCTGGATTTTCAGATCCCCGACAAAATAGTCGCGATCGCATGCATATCGGGGGGCAGCGGCGATTCGAAATCAAGCATTTCGCGGCTCATGGGATGAGGGAACCGGATGCGCCAGGAATGGAGCGCCGGACGCTTGAATTCAAGGGACGCTTTCGGCGATATTTTCGGGGAGTACTTCTGGTCACCTAAAAGCGGAAAGCCTTCGTGCGACGCCTGGACGCGAATCTGATGTGAGCGGCCGGTCTCGAGTTTGAATTCAGCAAGTGTCAGTTCAAGACCGTTCCAGCTCGCCCGTCCGCGCGGCTCCACGCTGAGCGTCGCGTCTTTGCCCTGCGGATGAGTGGGCGAAACGACCAGCGTCCGATTCGTGGTGGTGTCCTTCCACAGTCGGTGCTTCCAGCGCGCCGGGGCGGGCAGGTGGCCGACGAGCCAGGCCAGGTAAACCCGCTCGAGTTCGCCTGACTGAAGGGACTCCGTGAGCCTATGCGCCGCTTTCGTGCGCTTGGCGACGACCATCGCGCCCGAGGTGTTTCGGTCCAAGCGATGGACGAGACCGACGTAGGGGCGATTCCAGCGCGTTCTGAGCCAATCCACGAGATTGGGGTCGCCCCTCTTCTCGCCCTGGCTGAGCAGCCCCACGGGCTTTGAGATCACGATCAGGTGCTGGTCTTCGAAGAGGATCTCGGGGTCTCGCATCGAATATCAGGATACCAGAAAAGCCGATGGCAGCTTTCCTTGCGGAAAGCTGCCATCGGCTGAGAACGTGAGCTCTCTGGACTTATTGCTGAATGAAACGAGCGAACGCGCTTGGTGAAGTCACGTCTTCCCCTCGGCAATCGGTTTCAGCGCAGACTTTCGTCACCATACAGCCTTCGGGCGAACGCTCGAAGTCGGTTTCCCCGCGGACGAGAACGCCCTCGAGTAGACCCGTGCGCTCATTGAAAACTCCGCTTCCGGAGTTCCCGCCGTACGAATCGGTCGTCGCTACGAAGTAGCCGTTCTTGAGGCTGCGAAGGTGTGCATCGCCCGCGACTTTCGTCGGCAGGCCGGATGGGTGACCGATCATCACAAGACCTTGCGAAGAAGTCAGGCCGCCATTCCGATTGACACGCATTGCAGCATGATCCGGAACCACGCGGTCGATTTTCACGATCGCGAAGTCAGCGCCGGTACCGACCTGTTCGCGCATGACGATCGACGTGCACTGATAGACCTGATTGCCCGCGACCGCGCGAGGCGTTTGGCTCGCGGTGTTTACGGCGAATCCGAAAACGAAGGCCGTTTGGGCGCAATCGGCTTCGGACGTGATGCAATGGCCAGCAGTCAAAATCGTGTCGGGACCGACCAACGTGCCCGAGCAGAAGGCGCCGTTGAGCTGGTCAAAAAAGCGCTCGGATGGGCAAAGGCCCATTTGGCGTCCGTATGAATTCAGCGCAAGTGTGGCAATGCCGGTGTTGCGATCCATTTGGATGTTCCGGGTGCGGAACAAGGCGACCGTCGAATCTGCAATCTTGCGGATCATCGGATCGCGGACGTCTTTCAAGTCGGTTCGGTCATCATTGCCGTAAACGACGTTGGGACGAATGGTCACTGGTCTTTCAGGACCAGCGAGCGCGAGGCTCGAAAGTACTAAAACTACACCGCACAGAGCCACCGAAACAGGCGCAAATTTTGATTTCATCGTAGATCCCCCCCTTACACAGGTAGTCAGGAGAAATCATGGATGCACCTAGGTCGTCAATCGGGGGTGAAAAATAATTTATAAGTTTCATAGACATCCACGCGCTGGGTCATAGGTCGTTCAAATGACTACTGAATATCCATTAGTTTAAATGATAGATCTTTTTGCCAGCGCCTCGTCGCCTCGGGTACACTGGCTAAATGCGCATCAAGCTGTGGGGGACAAGGGGTTCTCTACCGTCTCCGCCTACGCCGACAGCCCAGGAAGGGCGAATCCGAGAGGTCCTTGAGGGCTTCTTCGAGAGCGGAATGAGTACGCGCTCGCAGATCCAATCCTATCTGAAGTCACTGCCTCCGCACCTTTTCGGAGGCTACGGCGGCAACACTCCGTGCGTGGAAGTTCGAAGCGACACGGCCCGCGTGATCATTGACGCCGGAAGCGGCATCCGGCAGCTGGGCTACGAGCTGCTCGGAGGTCCGTGCGGAAAAGGGCAGGGCGACGTCCATATTCTCTTCACGCATTTCCACTGGGATCATCTGATCGGGTTGCCGTTTTTCACGCCGATTTTCATTCCGGGCAATACTTTGCACCTCTACTGCGTTGAGGGAAACACTCAGCAGATGCTCGAAACGGTCTTCCAAAAGCCGTATTTTCCAGTGCCGCTCAATGCCCTCGGATCAAAGATCATCACGCACGTGCTTGAGCCGCGGAAGCAGTTCAGCATCGGCGATATTTCGATCACGCCTTACAAGCTCGATCATCCAGACCCGTGTTGGGGTTATAAATTCGAGCACCAGGGGAAAGTTTATTCGCATTGCGTGGATACCGAGTGTACGCGCGTGTCGCGCGAAGCGCTCGGACTCGATCTGCCGCTGTATCAAAATGTCGACCTCATGGTTTTCGACGCGCAGTACACGTTGATGGAGACGATTGAGAAAGTGAACTGGGGTCACGCGGCGGCCTCGCTCGGGATCGACATCGCGCTTCGGGAGAACGTCAAGCGCGTGCTGTTCATGCATTTCGATCCCGCCGCGCCCGACGAGCGGATCAAAGCGGCCGAACAGCAAGCCCGTCGTTACTACCTGAGTCAGCTCAAGGCCGCGCAAAAAACCGGCAAACCTTTTCGGGAAGTCGACTGGGGCTTCGCGATCGAAGGCATGACGGTCGAGCTTTGAACTCGACCCGTCGTGATTGAAAGAGGTCGAGCTTTAAGCAAGCCGCGTCTTCGTGGTACGACCCATTCGTGAGCCGGGAAAAACGTGGAAAACGCGACAAACGTGAAAACGCCGAGCCGCACCCGAGTCCGACCATCGGTGATCCGAATTATTACGTACTCAATCCCGACGACGTGGATCCCGCGCGCATCAAAGCCGAGCGCGCCAAGGCGCGCGACCTCAAGAAATCCACCTGGTGGCAGCGCCAGCTTCAGGCCGGACTGTGCCACTACTGCGGAAAAAAATTTAAGGCCGCCGCATTGACGATGGACCATGTCGTGCCGCTTGCCCGCGGCGGGCTGAGCACGCCCGGCAATCTCGTCCCCGCCTGTCACGGGTGCAATCGTGACAAAAAACTGGAAACCCCCGCCGAAAAGCTGCTGACCGCGCTCCGAACGGACGGCTCTTCTTCGGGCCAGGGCTCCGATCCGTGACCAATGAAAAATCGCCGGAATCCGTCGCGAGCCGCGCGTCGTGGGGTGACGATCAAACGAAGTTTTTTTTCTCACTGACGCCGGACCGGGTACTCGCCGCCGTCGAAAGCGCCGGGTTCCTTTGCACCGGGCGCTGTATGGCGCTCAACAGTTTCGAAAATCGCGTCTACGACGTCGAACTCGAGACGGACGAAAGGCCGATGACGCCGTCGGAGAATCATCGGGTCGCGAAGTTTTACCGACCGGGCCGCTGGAACGAAGACCAGATTCTTGAGGAGCATCGGTTCATCAAGGACCTGATCGATGCGGAAATCCCCGCGATCGCGCCGCTCGAATTTCCCGAAGGCGGAACTCTACGGAAGGCGCCGGATTCCGGGATTTTCTACACGCTGTTTCCGAAAGTCGGTGGTCGCGCGCCGGATGAACTGACGCCGGATCAGCTTCGGTGGGTGGGGCGGCTGCTCGCGCGAATTCACACCGTGGGGGGCATGCGCGAGGCCAAGCACCGCGTGCAAATCGGTCCGGACTCTTATGGGCGCGCGAATCTCGAATTCCTCCTTGCCAAGAACTGGCTGCCGATGGATTACCTCGCTCGTTATCGGGACGCAGCGAACGCGATCTTCGCGGAGTGCGACACGCTCTTCCTTCAATTTTCGAACATTCGACTGCACGGGGATTGCCACCTCGGAAATCTCCTCTGGAATAAAGACGGACCCTTTTTCTTGGACTTTGACGACATGGTCCGCGGTCCGGCCGTCCAGGATCTTTGGCTTCTCATGCCCGGCCGGGACGAAATCGCGCGTGCGAGCCTCAATCACCTGATCGAGGGATATGACGAGATTCGAATATTTGACCGGGCGAGTTTAAGATTGATAGAGCCCCTCCGGGCTCTTAGACTGATCCATTATGCGGCCTGGATTGCTCGACGTTGGGAGGACCCGGCCTTTCCTCAAGCGTTTCCGGAATTCAATTCTCACCGTTACTGGAACGATCAGGCCCAAGATTTGGAAGAGCAGCTCAGACAGATTCGACAATAGCCCTGGAGAAGGTCCTTGAAGATAAAGGTTCTCATACGAAACTCGGCGTTGGTTTGCGGAATGGCTCTGCAAGCAGTCACGTACGCCGAAAGTACGAGTTACCCGCCGGCCCCTGAATCGGAGCCGATTGAATCCATTCTGACCGGGATCGATACGTCCTTTTGCTCGGAATGGAATCCCGAATACCAATACCGGGGCTTTCGCTGTTGTTATCAACAACGCCCGAGCACTCGTCGAAATCGGCCCCGCTGCTCGCCGAAGCGTGTCAAAACCAATTTTTGCGACGAGATGACCGATGACCAGCGGGATTACACGCGGGCCGGGGAAGAAGGTCGCCTCGGCGACGTTCTGGATCTGATCGGCCGCGAAGCCGTCGCCCGACGTCAACAGGCTTACTGCAACATCAGTAATGGTTTCCTAGTGCACGGGCGTCGCCTCGTCCCGACCCCGCAAAATAGAATCCGCCTGAAGTCGCCCACCCGCTGCATTGATTTCGGAACGGATCCGATGGTCGGGATGCTCGAATGGGTCGGCCGCAAGTTCGCCGTGGAATACGCTGCACCCGAATACGCCGGGGTTCACTTTTTGGTCGGTGACATTTCTGCGCCGCGGGGGGGATGTCTTTCGGGTCGGAGCGGCCGGCGCGGGCATGCGTCGCATACGTCGGGACAAGACGTGGACGTGGGATTCCTTCAGGTCCGGGCGGGCAAAATCTCGCCTTATCATTTCTCGAAAGATTTCGATCCCAAAGCGGCCTGGTGGCAACTCAAGCAGATCTTCGCCAACCCGCATGCGTGCGTGAAAGTCGTTTTTCTCGACCGCAAGCTCATCGGAAAACTCGCGCGAGTGGCTTCGGGAGATCCGGAATGGGCGAAACTCGGGCGTTTTGTTCGCCACGTGAAGTATCACAAAAACCATTTTCATATTCGAGTCGGCGAAGGTCCGGGCGAACCCGGCTGCAAGGCTCCGATCGAGACTGATGAAGAACTCGATGAATCCGGCGATGATCCAGAGGCGAGCGAAGTGACCCAGGGAATGCCCAAGCCGATTGATGCCGCCGTTCCGCAGGCCAAGGTTCCGACAGCCGATACGATTCGGACCCCGGCGGGCTCGAGTGCTTCCCGGGCATCTCCGCCGCGATCAAAGCGAAAACGTTAGGCGCCGCCTCCCAAGTTGCAGACCGCCAGGAGATTCGCTTGGGTTACTCCCGCGATGACATGTTCCCGAACTTTTCGGTCGTAGTGCTTCTTGACCATGGCCCGGCAACTCGTGACGTCGAGGGGGAGCTTCCCGGCGGTCAGTCGAAGCGGAGTTTGATCACCGCCGACCCGAGCGCAGACGGACTGCCACATTCGACCAAGCTTTTCGACATTCGAAGCCTGCGCTTCCGCGGCACGCCGGCAATCTTCGCAAACGGCTGGGGCGGCTCCGGTGACGCTTTTCGTGACGATCAGCGCGCGATTTGAGTCTAAAGTTTGGCCGACCATGATTCGACCGTCTCGCATGAATCCGGGAAATGAGTACGACGCGTCCCTACCTCCAGCCCCGTGAATCGTGGTTTCCACCCACTCGGTTCTACGATTGTCCCGATTGTAGACGACGACGCCGCTTCGGCGCTGGCCCTGCGGATCGTTGCCTTGGCCGATGTAAACGTAGCGGCCGCGACTCCCGGCTTTCGGATAACTGAAGTTGCCCTTTTCACCGGTCGGCCCGACGTATTCGGGTCGGCTACAATTACCGTTCTCGCCGATTTTGAAGATGAACGTGCCATCTCGTCCATCGTGGTTCGTGTACATCGCGATCTCCGTCCCGTCCTTGGAAAGAATCGGCGTGCTGGAGTCGGTGATTCCGAGGTTTCGGCAGACGTGGCCTGACGCCGTTTTCCTGTAGGAGATCACGTGACCGCTAGCATCGACTTGGGTTTCGAAATCGCTGTATTCAAGCGAGGCGTACTGGACCAGCCGGAAGCGTTTCACATTTGGATTCGTCGAGGGGAGGTCAGCGGCCGTCTGATACCAATTGTTCACGTGCGTGTCGGTGAATTGTTCCTGCTGGCCCGAAGTCAGGTTCTTCGCGGTGATCGCAGGCGCTTCACCGCTCGTGGCCACCAGATCGCGGAAGTCGTACATCTTCATGTGCTCGGTGTCTGGACCCCCGCCGCCATGATGCTTGGATGAAGCGACGAAGGACCAAGATCCTTCCGTCGGATAGGCTTCCGCGTTCAGCGTTGTATTGATGAGTCTGGGTCGCCGGATCCCGTCCGCTCCGCGTTGACGCAGGTCAACGATGAAGGAGCCATTGCCGGTCCCGATGATGTAGTCGCCCCGAGGGTGAATCCGCGTATACATGCCGAATTGAATGTCCCCTTCGAGCGGAATGACCTCCGTGAGGCCGCTTCCCGACATGCAAGCCGCGTCCGGCCCGGCCGCGAATGCGAAATTTGAAATTAAAGCGGTCAAGGCCAGAGGGGCGACTGCGATCCAGGGCATAGGTGATTTCATTTCTTATTCCTTGATGCTGAGGCGATTTTGAATCGCTTGGGCGTAGAACTCGGTCGAGTTGGCGCCGACGATCGGTTGGCCTGCGATCAGCCCTTGGTGAAAGACGATCGTTTTCGGATAGTGACCTGAGACGTTTCGCGCAAAGAGTTCCATCGCGCTGAAAGTTTTCGAATCAAGCCCTTGAGCCTTCGCCTTCGCGGAAGTGCTCTTCGTCAGATCCGCTGGCGAAGCGGGATCCATCGCGGAAAAGACGGGCACCCCGACTTTTTCCGCGGCGGCCTTGAGCTCGGTGAACGCGGTCAGTGAATGCGCATAGCGCGGTGACCAGAGATACAGGATCCCTTTCGGATTTTTCTTCATCATCGCTTCCAATTCCACATCGCCGAGCCACGGCAGAGGTTCATGGCGTAAGGTACCGGGCAATACGGACAGGGTCGGCGCGCAATCGGCTTTCGCGAATTCGACGTGGGTAGTGCCGTTCTCAGTCAAACGCATGAGAATGGGCGCGGCGCCGGGATGTCTTTGTATTTCAAGCCAGACGCCAAACTGCTGAGTGGGAGTGCGGAACGACATCGCGTCCGACGCGGGATCGGTTTGCCTTTGCCAAGCTCCTTTCGAACCCCATCGATCGGCGAGTTGGCCGGCCGCTTTGGAGCAGGCTGCGGAGGCGACTTCTTCAGGCAGCGTGTCCGCGGCCGAAGCGGTTCCTGAAGCCGACAGGGCAAGAATGAGCGGAAGAATTCGAATGGACATGAGCACCCCCGACTGCAGTGTATTTTCTCGAAGGGACGCGGTCAATTCCGGTAAAGGTCGTCATTTGTTTGACAACGTGGCGCCTGGGCGATTGGGGGTTCGTCTGACGTTGACGGCGGCGGCTGATAATCGGACAATTTCGTGGGGAGTGTGACCGTGTTAGTTCGTCCATGGATTGTCATCGCGCTGGGATCAGTTTTCGCCAACGGCGCCTTCGCGGCATTTCCGGAATGTCCGACCGGCCGATCGGGAGAGGCCGTTCAAACTTGGCGGACGGAAGCCATGAGGCCCCCGGTCCTGATGTCCCACGCCGAAAATCTCGCGTTGACCATCGAACGATGTTTTCCCGCCGAAGTTCCAGCCTGCTTGAAGCGCCTCCACGCTCAGCATCAGCTCACGATTCCCGGCGCCCGTGAGGACGTGACCGAAGCGGCGGTGGAACGCGCGATGCGCGAGCTGCCTGCCGAACTCGCGTCTCCCACACAGCCCGGCGCTTACAATCTGTTTCAGGGGTCACCTGCCACTCGAGACTTCCTGGACATCGAAGAGATCGCACGTGTGAAGGGCTGGCCCACGGTCCGCTACAAAAGCCGGCACTCGGGCGGATTTGACACCGAAACTCCGTCGCTCCTCATGATTCGCGTTCCGGGGGCCTCCCGCGAACCGCCCGTCGACTACGACCAATACATCAATGTCGCCTTGCCGGCGGATTCCGACGAAGGTGGATCGCAGTCCAGCGTGGATCCGGTCCCACGCGCCCGCGTTCCGGGACCGAAAGAGTACCGTCAGGAGAGAGAAGGTAAGCGATTTCTGCTCTTCTGGCGCCGCGCCGTTACCTATCCGTCGACGACGACGATCGTTTCAGTTCGTAGACGGCAGGGCGATCGTCCGGCCAAAGTAGTTTTCGGAATGTACAACCGAACGTCCGGTTCTTCGGAGTTCATGAATGCAGGCGCTCAGTCAGCAGGAAGTTGCGTCGGATGTCATCCCAACGGGCTTCGCGAGATCAGTCCGCTCGGTTACCACGTCCGGGCCGAAGAAGTCGCACGCGGACAGGTCAAACCGCCGGAGAACTGGCTCGCCGTCCGTGAAATGAACAACGCCATGATGATGAGTAATGGCGCGCGCGTGGTCAGCTGGGGCAACCGCGTGGACGCGAACGGCAAGTCGAGACCCAGAATGGACCCGAGCGCCTTCGGTCCCGCCTATGGCCCTCTGAGGCCGCTGACTCGCTCGATCGAACGCGACCCAAACGGCGGCGAGCGGGTGGTCTTTCCCACCCGGACCCAGGCCTTCATCGATTCGTGCGCGGTTCGCCAGAGTCAATATGAGCTGAAGGATATTTTCGGGCGCTCGCCCGGCAAGGACAATGTCTATAAGCTGACTCGCGAACCACGGGTCGACTGGCAGAAGGTCAAGACCGCGATGAATTGTGCTTCGTGCCACAACGGCTCCATCCGCGGCACTCTGAATGGACAGACGGATTTCGCAACGATCGCTTTCAAAATTCTCGTGGATCAGTCGATGCCCTTCGGAGCGCATCGCAGCCCGTTCGAAACCGAATCGGGTGCGGGCCCGGTCGAAGACGATTTGAATCCGAACGAGCGAATCGCCCTGACGAATTGCTTGCAGGCGGAGTTCAATCTGGAGCAGGGCAAGATGACTGAGTGGCTCACGGACGTCGATTGCCGGAGCAATCAATCCGTGCCCGACCTCCACGTACCGGGCTCCGGAGCCCCGGCCCATTCGATCAGCCCTCGGGCCAATCCTCCGGTCTCACCGCCCGTGGGTGCGCCAAACCCGGTTGTTCCGGCGGATCCATCGGGGTCCGGCCGTTAGTCCACGCCTTGCGTCCAAGCCGGGATCGGAGATACTCAATAGCTATGTCTTCGCCCACTTCGACCCCCATTCGTCACGTTCGATCCCATACTTGCGGTGAGCTGAGCGCCAATCAGCTGGATCAATCCGTCTCGCTCTGTGGATGGGTTGCGAAGCGCCGAGATCACGGCGGGCTGGTCTTCATCGATCTTCGCGACCGTTACGGACTGACTCAAGTAACGTTTGACCCCGCCGTGGCGGGCGCGACTCGCGCCCATGAGCTAGCCGGTCGCTTGCGCGGTGAGTTCGTCATCTGGTGCCGCGGAATAGTCCGGCGTCGCCCCGAGGGGATGACCAATACCAAGCTCGCCACCGGCGAAATTGAAATCGCGGTGACGGAACTCGAGATCCTTTCCGAAGCCAAGACGCCGCCGTTCGCGATCGAAGACGAAATCGACGTCGCCGAGATGGTTCGCCTCAAATATCGCTATCTCGATTTGCGTCGGCCTGCGCTTCAGAAAAATCTCATCGTGCGCCATCAGATGCTTCAGGTCGCACGCCAGGTGCTCGACGAAAACAGCTTCATCGAGATCGAGACGCCGATCCTTTACAAATCCACGCCGGAAGGCGCGCGTGACTTCATCGTGCCATCGCGCCTCAATCCGGGCACGTTTTACGCACTCCCACAAAGTCCGCAGACGTTGAAGCAACTTCTCATGGTCAGCGGCATGGACCGCTATTATCAGATCGCCCGTTGCTTCCGCGACGAGGATCTGCGCGCGGACCGCCAGCCGGAGTTCTCTCAGATCGACATCGAGCAGTCGTTCATGGACGAGGAAGGATTTTTCCCGATCATGGAATCAATGATGGCGCGAATCTGGAAGCGCGTACTGGGAGTCGAGATCAGAACACCGTTCGCTCGCATGCCTTATCGGGAGGCGATGGAACGATTCGGCAGCGACAAGCCGGACGTTCGCTTCGGACTCGAGCTTCAGGACCTCACCGCGCTTTTCTCGCAAAGTCAGTTTCAGGTATTTTCTCGCGCACTGGAAAAAAATTCACGCGGAATTCAGGGCAGTGTCCGTGGAATCGTCGTTCCGGGCCAAGCGGAGAAGTTTTCCCGCAAGGACTTGGACGATTTACAGTCGCTCGGAGCCACTTACGGCGCAAAGGGTTTGCTCTGGATTAAAGTCCAAGCCGGCGGCGAGCTGCAAAGCCCCGCAGCGAAATTTTTCTCGGACGCCGAGAAAGCCGGCATCGTCGGCCAGCTTGCCCTCAAGCCCAGCGACTTGGTCCTGATCGTCGCCGATCCAAAAAATAAGGTCGTATTCGACGCCCTCGGAGCCATTCGCCTCCACCTGGGCGAGCGCCTGGGAGTAATTCCGAAACCCGGAGACCACAAGTACGCATTTCTCTGGGTCATGAACTTCCCCCTGGTGGAATACGACGAAACCGAAAAACGTTACTTCGCGTGCCATCACCCGTTCACGAGTCCTCGCCCTCAGTATTTCAATGACTTCATTGAGGGAAAGAATCTCGACGCGATCGAAGCCTCCGCCTACGACTTGGTCTTGAACGGCGTGGAGATCGGCGGAGGGTCCCTCCGGATTTATCGAAGCGACGTGCAAGCCGCGATGTTCCGGCTCCTCGGGCTCACGCCGGACGAAGCGCGCGAAAAATTCGGATTCTTCCTCGACGCTCTTCAGTACGGAACTCCCCCGCACGGCGGAATCGCGTTCGGCGTCGATCGCCTGGCGATGATCCTTTGCGGCGCAAGCGCGATCCGAGACGTCATGGCGTTTCCTAAAACCCAGAAGGGCTCCTGCCTCATGTCGGATTCACCGTCTCCGGTATCTCCCGCGCAGCTCCAAGAGCTTCACGTTTCCGTCACTCGCCCAGTCAACGATGCCAAGTAGCTTAGGCGAATTTTCCCATCGCACACGGGCGGATTCACTTCGAAGATTTCGGGAAGAGGAGTTTGATTTCCTCGTCATCGGCGGCGGAATCACGGGTGCCGCGGTCGCGCGTGACGCCGCCATGCGCGGGCTCAAAGTCGCGCTCGTCGAAAAAGGGGATTTCGCGCAGGGCACGTCGTCCAAAAGCTCGAAGCTGATCCACGGCGGACTCCGGTATCTGCAGAACTTCGAATTTCATCTCGTCTTCGAAGCGTTGGCCGAACGGGCACTGCTCATGCGAACGGTCCCGCATATGGTGCGGCCCCTCAAATTTTACTTCCCGATTTACGTCGGCGATGCCGTCGGTAAATTCAAGCTCGGCATGGGGATGTGGCTTTACGACATCCTCGCGCTTTTCCGGGCGCCCGGCTTTCACCGAAATCTTTCGCGCAAGAAAATGCTCGCCGAGATCCCGCATCTCAAGGCAGAGGGACTTCTCGGCGGATTTCAGTACTGGGACGCTTCCATGTGGGACGATGCGCTCGCGGTGGAAAATCTGCGAGCCGCGCAAGCCCGCACCGTGGCCATCGCGAATTACGTCGAAGCGATCGTGCCCGTCTGGGGTCAGGGTAAGCGCAGTGCAATGATCACCGGCTTTAAAGTGCGAGACGTCGTCGGCGGCGGACCCGAGTTTGTCATCAAGGCCAACCACATTCTCGTATGCGCGGGCCCGTGGACGGATAGGGTTGGGAAAAGCCTTTCCAAGGACTGGCGCCCGTGGCTCAAGCCGAGCAAGGGCGTCCATCTGGTCTTCGATGCCAAGCGATTCTCGATTCCGGGCGCCCTCGTGATGAGCCAGCCGCAGGACGGCCGGATTTCGTTCGTGATTCCTCGGCAGGATTACGGGACCGGCGTGGTGATCGTGGGAACCACGGACGGACCGACGCCGGATGATCCCGAGTCCGCGCGCGTCGTTACAGACGACGTCGAATACCTCATGGTGCTCCTCTCGAAATATTTTCCGGAGCTTAAGCTGACTGCGTCCGATATCGTCAGCGCTTACGTCGGCGTGCGACCCTTGTTCGGGAGCGAGGGGGTCAAGTCATTGCAAAAAGTGAGTCGCGAACATCACATCGATCGCGGACCCGGCGGCACGACCGTCGTCGCGGGCGGTAAATACACGACCTCTCGAAAAATGGCGGAAGAGATCATCGAGTTCGCTCTCGCCCAGTGGGCTCTAGACGCGAAAGCCGGACTCGCGGAACCGGTACCGCCGACCACGCCGGCCGATACTCGGGACCCGATCAACCCGGATACGTTGCCGGAGCGGATTCTGGAGACGGCCCGTGCGCTCGGCCCGGGTTACCCCGAAGTGTTCGTCGGTCGTTACGGCGCGGAAGCCCGTCGGATCGTCGAGATCGCCGAAAAGGAGGGCAGTGAAAAAAACCTTCCGGCCGCGCCCGATGGATTTCCCGTCCTCGGCGCGCAGCTGCTTCACGCGATTCGGACCGGGATGGTCATTCGGCTGGAGGATTTTTATCTACGTCGGGTCCCGTTGTTTCTGGCTCGTCGCGATCACGGTTTGCCATGGCTCGACGGCTTAGCCGGACTCTGGGCGAACGAAACCGGGCAGCCGGCCGGGGCCGCGGAAGCCGAAGCCGAGGCCGTGCGGGTGCGCTTTAAAGCTCTGGAAATCTGGCGCGGTTAAAATCTAGATGAGTTCGTGGAGACCGACGGTCGCCGAACAGGGGGCGCCGACGCCGAGCTCCACGTCCGTCTGGATCAGCATGGTTTGGTTTGGCCAACGCATGAAGGCGCGAACGCGTTCCAGCGTGTCGATCGAGTCATAGTCGCGCTTGCGGTAAGTCTTGTAAATCTCGCGTCGCGAAAACGAATCCGTCCTTTGCGGAGTTAGCGTCAGCACCCGTTCGCGCATCACTCGCGTTTCGGGATCAGGGCCGGTCACCGTTCGATCGTCACGCAAAACTCGTGAAACATGGATGCCGCGCTCGAAGATTTCACAGTCACGCTGGTTCAGCGGATCGCGGCAGAGAAAGCTCGCGTCCATATGGCGGAGTTCATAAACATCCCCTCGAACAGTTTGCGAGATTTCGGTCCGATTCAGAGTCAGACCTGTGTAGGCCCCTTGGAGGGCCCGCTTGAATTCAATCCGATCCGCTTCGGATAAATATTGATACTCGTCCCAGAGGCGTTTCGCCTGGGTCCAAGCGCATTCGTCGATCTCGTCGGTAAGGATTTCCACCCGGATCCCGAGCTCTTTTGTGAGCTTTTTTTCGTAACCCCTGAGGGTGCCTGTACAGCCCATGAGGGTCAGGGCCAGGCTTAGGCTCACGAGAGAACATGCTGAAAATATGGGTCTTTCTCGAATTTCTGTCATTGAAACCGTCAATAATGCACTTGCCAGCTCGTGTCACTTGGAATTCTGCGTACCGCGTTATACCGCTGTGAGCGATTCAAACCAAAAGGGAGATCTGTCGTCATGAAAAAAATGGGAATGATTTTGTCCGCGCTACTCTTCAGCCAGGCCGCTTTCGCTTCGAGCTATGTGTTCAGCGTTTATCCGGAAGGCAACACGCGCACCGAACAAAGCATGAGCTGTGAAGCGAGCGCTGCCCTCGTTCGTGGCAACCTGAGCGCCGCTGAAGTAAAACTTGGCCTTGCCAAGGATTCGCTCACGGCCCGCAGCCGTTTTAACGTCCGCATGGAATGCGACATGATGGATCACATGATGGATCACGGTCGAAATTATCGTCACGGATATTACCACGTTCGTTCATGTCATCAAGTCGTTGAGTGCGCGGTCGTCATGATGACCACTCAGTCAGTAAACGTTGATTTCGTCGGCTTCAAAACGGAACGCCACATGGGCGACGACCGCATGAAGGCCTGCGGCGACGAGCTCGTCGGCGTCATGAAGGATAAAGCGATCGCTTACTCCAAGACTCGCGACTATCGCCGCGTTCTCGGCATGTTCGGACACAAAGTCTGCCACGTCGAAGGCGTCGAAGTCCTCAAGAACTAAACTGCGTCGTCGAGGCGAATGACTCCGTCATTCGCCTCGACGACGTTTTTTTTTTGCATTTCCGGGGCTAAAAGAGCTGTACCTTCACGCCTTCTTTTTGAAGGAACTCTTTGATCGCCTTCTGATCAAGCGGCTCGAGCCTCCATAGGAGGCGATACATGAGGTCAAGCGTCTTCTGACCGTCCGGCGAGCCCGTCTTGTCGGTGACTTTTCGAATATCGCCCGTGATCGCGATCAAATTTTGAATGAGCTTTTGCAAATCTGTTTTGAAGATGGCGCTTTTGTCGACCCAAGCGAGAGTCTGGTTCAAGTTCCCGCTGAGTTTATACAGAAGGTCGATTGACTTCGTAAGGTCGCCCTTGTTTTCGTCGACGATCTCTTTGATTTTACCGAACAGATCGAAGCTCTGACTGATGAGCTGATCGATACGCGGAGGATCGACGCCCGCGACCACGTCGCCGCCTTTGATTTCGAGCGAAGTGCTCGAGCCCGGAGTGACCTCGATGTAACGTTCGCCGATGATCCCGGCCATGTTGACGTAAAACCGGCTGTCTTGTTTGACGCCTTTAGCGGCGTCCGTGCGAACCGAAACCGTGATCCGAAGCGGAGTGATCGTCTGATCCGGGCGCGCGTCGGCGCTGCCCGGCTCCGTCAAAGCGACCTGCCGGGTGTCGGTCGGCACATAAAATTCAATCTGTTCGACTTTCCCGACTTTGATTCCCGAAACCCGTACTGGCGAGCCGACTTCAATCCCGCCGGCGAAATTATAGGTGACCTGAAAGGTGACGTTGCGCCGGAACGGGTTTTCCACCCCGACCATCCACGAAAATCCGATGGCCAGAACGATGGTTCCGACGATGAGTGCGCCGACTTTGGCTTCATTCGATAGAGATTTCATGCGTATGTCTATCGAGGCTAACAGACTAATACAGGGCGGTGAAGACCCAGGTCAGGATGAAATCGAGAACGATGATGACAATTGTCGACGTGACGACGGACTGAGTCGTGGCGGTGCCGACGCCCTCTGCGCCGCCTTTGCAGCGGAAGCCATAACCACAAGCGATGATCGGTATGACCGATCCGAAAACGACGCCTTTAACGACGGCGCAAAGCACGTCTTTTACGCCGACAAACGGGCGCAGCATGTTGATGTATTCGAGCACGGAGAAGTTGTAGTTGATGACTGCGGCCGCGATCGCGCAGCCGATCGTGACGGCCGAGGCGAAAAGCACCAAGCACGCCAAAGAGATGACGGAGGCCACGAATCGCGGAAATACGAGATAGTTGATCGGGTCGATTCCGAGGAGCTTGAGCGCGTCGATTTGTTCGGTGACTTTCATGGTCCCGACTTCCGCGGTGGTGGCAGCGCCGACTTTAGAGACCAGAAGGAGTGCGGGAATGGCGATTCCGACCTCTCGTAAAATAAACTGCGCGGTGAAGCCCGGGATCATCGATACGGTGTGAAGCGCCTGATCCATATGCCAGGCGATTTCGTTGGAGATCACGAGTCCCGCGAACGCCGTCGCGATCGTGATGATCGGAAGACTTCCTACTCCGATTTGCACCACGTAATGCGCGATCTCACTCCAGCGCCAAGGCCACATAAACGCCCGGCGAAGGGTCTCCGCGAAAAGCTTGATGATGAAACGCATGGTTTCGAAGGTTTCAACGATCGGGGCGCCGAGCCGATGAAGCCAGCCGTAGACGGGTTCGGCGGGAGGAACGATGGCGGCTTCGACGGTGCTCATCCGATCCAGGCCTCACGGGCCATTTTGGCGAGATTGTCGAAAAACTGCAACGCCTGGGTCGAAGCGTAGTTGCCGAGGACGATATAAAGGTTCGTGTTGATCGCGGCCTTGGTCACCGCGCGTCCGACGCCGCGAGCGCCGCCCGAAGCCGTGTACCCTTGATGACAGGAAACGCCCGCCACGATGACGCCGTAAACCAGGCATTTGAACAGGCCGCCCAGAAACGTTTCGAAGCCAGTGAACTTCGGCATGCTGTTGAAGAACATCTTGGGATTGACGCCGCAAAACACGTCGGCGACGACGATCGAGCTGCCGATCGAAACCATGATCCCAAGCAGCAGCAAAAGGGCACTCGAAAGAATGATCGCGATGAAGCGCGGCAAGATCAGATATTGAATCGGATTCGTTCCAAGACATTCGATCGCGTCGATCTGCTCGGTCACTCGCATCGTTCCGAGTTCGGCCGCCGTGAAGGCGCCGATCTTCCCGGCCAGTAAAAAAGAAATGATGAGCGGCCCGACTTCCCGAATCACCGCCGACGTATTGAGCGCGCCGAGAAAGCTTTGCGCTTCAAACTTGAGCAGCATCAAGTTGAATTGAAGCACCAGAATTGCACCGACAAAAATTCCCGCGAAAGCGATGGTCGAAAGGGATCGGTAACAAATAAAAGCCATCTGCTGGATCACGGGCCGGGTGTTGCCCTTCGTCACTTTGAGCGTGCGCCAGACTTCTCGCATGAATATTCCCAGGCCGCCAAGATCGTGGAGCGCTTCCGTCATGACTCGGTCTCCAGTGTCGCGCGCTCTTCGGGCGGCAGGAGGGACAGCGTTTCTTCGAGAAACTCACGAATCAGCGGTTCCTTGGAACGCTTGATGGCGGCAACCGAGTCGAGCGCGAGAATGCGCGCCTGATCGAGAATCAGAATACGATCCGCGATTTTGAGCGCGCACTGCATGTCGTGCGAAACGACGAGGCTCGTGACCTTGAGTTTGCGCGAAAGGTCCTTGATGAGATCGTTGACTGCGTTCGTGGTCACGGGATCGAGGCCAGTCGTCGGTTCGTCAAAGAGTAGATAGTCGGGGCTCGGGGCCAGCGTGCGGGCGAGTGAAACGCGTTTCTGCATTCCATACGAGATTTCGGGCGGCATGCGGGGGAGAACCTCGGCGCCCAGGTTCACGAGGTCGAGTTTCTCGACGACGATCTTTCGGATTTCCAGTTCCGAAAGTTTCCGCCCGATGCTCTCGGTGTATTGAGGAGTGCGAAGCCCGAAGGCGACATTTTCGTAAACGGACAACGAGTCCAGGAGGGCCGGATGTTGAAAAACCATCCCGCAGCGGCGCCGAACGCGTGCCAATCCCTGGGCATCGAGCTTCGTGACGTCTTCTTCTTCGACGAAGACTCGCCCGCTGTCCGGCCTCATGACGCCGACGATGTGCTTGAGAGTGACGGATTTTCCGACGCCGCTTTTTCCGAGAACAAAAAGAATCTCTCCCTTGGCGACTTCAAACGAAACATCACGCAAGACGACCTTCGGACCGAAGCTCTTGCTCAGCTGATCGAAGCGGATCGTCATGCGGTGGCCCGGATTCCGTAAATGAAGTTACGGATCACGGGATCTCGCGCATTTTGAGTTTCCTCGGACGAACCGGCATGGATGAGCCGACCTTGCGTGAGGAGGCAGATGCGGTCGCCGATTTGATAGGCCCTTTGCATGTCATTGGTCACGGTCAGAAGGGTGCTCCCGCGTTTTCGGCGAAGATCACGAATCAAATCCGCGATTTTTTTGGAGGTGATCGGGTCAAGCCCCGCGGTCGGTTCGTCGTAAAGGATGACCTCGGGTTCGACGATCAGGGCGCGCGCGATGCCGAGACGTTTCTGCATTCCGCCCGACAGATCCGCAGGAAACAGCTGTTCATTGCCGGCCAGCCCGACCGCTTCGAGCATCGCCACCGCGAGCTTCCGCGCCTCGGCGCCAATGATTCCCTTTCGTTCTTTGAGCGGGAACGTGAGGTTCTCCTCGACGCTGAACGAATCAAAAAGCGCGTTCTTCTGGAAAAGCATCCCGATCTCGGCGGGCCCGCGCGACACGATGCCTTCGTCAGCGGTCATGAGGCCGGCGATCATTTTCAGGAGGACGCTTTTGCCGCCGCCTGAGGGACCGATCAAGGCGACCGATTGCCCGGCCTGAATGTCGAGATCGATTCCGCGAAAAACCCAGCCGGCGCCCGGGAAACGTTTGCCGGCGTTCGCGACCTGAATCATCGAGCCCGGCTTCACGGATTCAGCCAAGGAAGAAGCACATCCTGCATGAGGAGTTTCTTGTTCAAGGGGGCCGTCGACTCCCGGCGAGCGCGGAACACGCGTTCCGCCTGGCGTTCCCAGAACCGGCGTGCGGCCGGCAGGGAGCCTTTCCGCTTTTGAAGGCGCGTCGCGTGTTCGGCCAGAGCTTTTTTGCCGTCCGTCGAGACCGGACCTTGCGGATCGACGCTTGCGCGCATCAGGTCTGAAAGAACCTGCTCGAGCATATCCAGCACCAGCTGGAAGTTTTTCGCATCCGCCGCCGCCCAATCCACGAGTTTCCCGATCTCCGCCGCCGGCTCATCGATGAATTTAATGAGGGCCTTGCGGGTTTCCCAGGCTTCGTCGCCGCACATCTGCAGCGCTCGGGTCAGACTTCCTTGCGCGAGGTCCGCTGCGAGTTTACGCCGGTCGGCCGGGGTGTCCGAGGCGTCGAGCAAAGCGAGCAAAGTTTCGTGGGTTAAAGGGCGCAAGCGGAGCGCCTGACAGCGTGAGACCAGGGTGGGCAAAAGAAGCGAGGCGTCCGCGGCCGTCAGTAAAAAAATCCAGCCCGGCGGCGGTTCTTCCAGAAGCTTCAGAAGCGAATTCGCCGCCTGCGGCGTCATGCGTTCCGCCTCGCGAATCAAAGTGATCCGAAAAGCGCCGTCGAAGGCGCCGAACCCCATCGACGATTTCATCGCGCGAAACTGGTCGATTTTGATCGAACCCATCGCGCCTGAATCCGTTTCTTCCGGTGCGATTTCCGTGAAGTCGACCCAAGTGCCGCTCTGGGCTTTCTTGCAGGCGCTGCATGATTCGCACGGTTCGCGACTGCTGCCCAAGGGTGCCGGGGAGAACGAGCCACCGCCGAACATATCCAAGTTCTCCGCTTCGGCTGAATGCGCCGTTTTCGAAAACCCCGTGCGCTCGCAAAGCAACCAGCGCGCGAGCCAAACCGCGACGTCACGTTTGCCGATTCCGGATGCGCCGGTGATGAGAAGCACGGGAGGTACTTTACCCGTCGTCTGCCACTGCGTCAGCTGGGCTTCGAGATGCGGAAAGTGGTGCGCGATCAAGAGACTCTTAGGCACGTCGCGCTCCGAGTTTCTTCGCCAGTCGCACGAAGACTTTTTCCGCGAGCTGTTCCGGCGTTCCGGAATCCGCGTGAACGATCTGCCAACGACCGGGATTTGCTTTTCGCGCCTTCAAGTAACCCTGTCGAACTTTTTTCTGAAACTCGACACCCTCGTCTTCGAAGCGATTTTTGTCCGACGCGCGGTCCAGCCCGCGGGCCGGGTCGATATCGAGAAAAACCGTGAGCTGTGGTTTCAAACCGCGAGTGGCGATGCGGTTCAGGCGAGCGACCTCCGACCATGGCAAACCGCGGGCGTGGGCCTGATAGGCCAAACTCGAATCCGTGTAACGATCACAAAGGACCACGCGACCGGAAGCGAGCGCCGGCCGAACCGATATCGCGAGGTGCTCGGCCCGCGCGGCTTCGTATAGAAAAAGTTCCGTCCAAGGGTTCATGGGTTCGGCCAGAATCACCGCGCGAATTTTCTCGGCGACCGGGCTTCCCCCCGGCTCGCGAGTTTGCATGCAGGGAATTCCCTCCCGCTCGAGCTTCGCCGCCAGTGCACGAATCAGCGTCGATTTGCCGGCACCCTCCGTGCCTTCAAACGTGACGAAAATCCCTTTCGATTTGGGCATGTGCTTCAGGAATATTCTCTTCAAGAGGGGGGCGTCAAGGGCTCGGAGCGCACTTTAATCGCGCGGCGCGTTGAGGGGGGCGCTCGGATTTCCAGAATCCTTGGCGTCATCGGGGCGTCCGTCATCAGAGCGCCAATCGCTCGGTTCAAATCCGTCTTCGCCTGCCCGTACGGGCGCTTTGTAGCCGGGTGGCGGAAGAGTTGGATTGCGGTCTTCCCAGCTGTCGACGATCGGTTCGTCGCGCGGGTCGCGATTGTCCCGGTCGTCGCGTTCATCTCGGCGGTCCCGGTCGTCGCGTTCATCGCGTGACTTGGCCTCACCATGGCGCCAGTCTTGGGCGGGCTTCGGCGGCGCGACGAGTTTTGGTGCCGGAAGGATGACTCGGGTTTGCGCCGGAAAGAGCGAAACCGCGGGCTTCGCCGGACTCGTTGCTGAAAGCGGTGGTGGAACGACGGTCGGCTGACCCAGCGCCCTCAAAGGCGTCGAAGCCGGTTTGGCGCCGGATGTAGAAGCTTGTTGAATATTTTGGCCGGTCCGCTGAAGGAGCGACGAAACCCCCCAAAGCGCGGCTCCTAGAACAACGATGATACCGGCGAGAAGAATGATCTGGGGCTGAATCCGGTGATCGATCTTGGAGCGTTTGCTGGAGCTGCTCCACGAGGCCGAGGTCCCGGGATTCAGCTTACTCTGGGCCATTTTATCGCGCGCTGCCTGCAGGGAATCAAAAAGGTCGCGTGTCGGATCGTCCGGCGCCTCCTGTTTAATCTGCGGCGGGGAAGCGGAGGCCGGAGCAAGGAGTCCAGGATCGAGCGTCGCCGGCCGCGGAGGCGGCGCAAATTTTCCGCCTGAGGCCCGCGCCATCTGCGAGACGAGCTGCCGCACTTCAATCCATTCGCCTTTGAGGCGGTCGCTGGTCACACGGTGGTCCGCCCGAATCTCCTTGTCTGAAAGGAGACCGGCGATCTGCTCAGCCGAGTAAGGACCGATTTTTTTTCCCTGAACATCCAGGAACCACTCGGAGGTTCCTGATGACGGGGTGCGCGTGCCCATGTCATAAAAATGATAACGTGAAAACGCCTTCAACCCAAATCCTGAGTGATTCCCTGACTCACCTCGCTCAGTACGCCCATAAGGCGGTTTCCGCATCCCGTCTAATGGATAAGTGCCTGGTTTGGGCTCCGGACGACGCGATTCTACTTTGGGGAAAGACTGCCTGCGAAATGGCTTGGGAACTCAAGCGGCGTCGAATTCTGGGTGGAAGGCCCTGTTTTGCCATCGGAGTCGGTCTCTGTCGCACGGAATTTCCGCGCGAGGTACGGAGCTGTTGGGGTGACCATCCCGTCCCGGGACCCGCTAGTTTGCACGCGGGACAGGAGCTCGTCGATTTTCTGGCCGGCCTCAACGGCTCTCGGGTGCGCCGCCTGCGCGTCTTACTTTCCGGCGGAGCCTCGAGCGCGGCCTGGTTGCCACCGGCCAACCTCAAGCAGGCGGCGGGTATCGCGAAGTTCGAGCGCCTCTATCGTTCCGGCCTGTCAATCCATCAACTGAACCAAGCGCGATCGGACCTTTGCGCACTCAAAAAAGGAGGAACGCTTCGCTGGCTCGAAAAGGTCGCGCCCAAGACCCGCCTTCTCGTCGAAGTGGTTTCGGATGTTCTTCCCTGGGGCCCCGAAGTCATCGGCAGCGGACCGTTCTGGGATCCCGCGCGGCCCGCCCTGGGGCGCCGCACGCACCGTGTATTGGGCGACAATCGCCTTTGGCTGGAGTCAATCTCCGGGGGACTTTCCGCCACCATCGAAAGGTCCGGCTGGGTGGCTGATTGGAGTGCCTGGGTTTCCACGCTTTCAGAAAAACTGGACTCCGCATCATCCGGATTTTATTTCTGGGGGGGCGAGCCGCTGATTCGCATGCCGCCGAATATTTCGTCCGACTCATCCGGCGGGCGGCTTACGCATTTGGCGGCAGAACTGCTGAGAGTTCACGCTTCGTCCTTTGCGAGCGGAAGAGCGGAAGCCTATTTCCTGACGTCGGACGGGGTGGATGGCCGCTCGGGCTTGTCCGCGGTCGGCGTGGGTATTCAGGCCGGGCACTGGGCGATCCAACGTCGGGGTCGCCTGGCGATCAAGCGAGCGATGGAGCGATTCTCCACGGCCGAGCTGTTTCGCATGCCGAATGGTTTAGGGCTACCGGCGTACGCGACGGGATCCAATGTCCAAGATTTGGTCGCGCTTCGAATTAGAAAGTAAGTCCCCAGGAAATTCCGAAGCTGAGGGGTGAAACTTTTCGGCCTTCTTCGTTTTCCGCGAGGCGCGCCTGGGAAATCCAGGGAGCCAGAACAAACTCCGAATGAGGGTTCCAGCGGAATCCGGTTTTCCAAAGACTGGAATCGAGAGAATAGAACGCAGCTTCCGTCTCCGGCGACAAGCCGCGAGAAGTCACGAATTCGTAGCTCGCAAATGTCTCGAATTTTTTGAACAGGCGAAAGACCAAAGTGGGAACCGCTTCTACCCGCCAAGAGGGGAGATCGTTCACCTCCGCATAACGATCCCAACGGACACGTATCGACCCTTCCAGGCTGAGCGCTCCCCAACCCGTCTCAATCTTTTGGTTCAAAACGCATTCGATCGCGCCCAATCGGCGGATCTCCCGCGAGTGGCTCCCGACCGGCAAATGAAGCCTGAACTCGATGTTTGTGAGCGGAGTGTCCCGGCCTACGGCCAGCCAGGGATCGATCAATCGCACACCCGTTTCGGCTGATTGAATCACCGGAACCGCGACCCCGATGGACCATGCATGCAGGCTCAGGCCAATTTGAGGGAGCCATTGGCTCTGCCGCGAATGATCCCCGGAAAGATCTCCCCAGTACGAGATCTCCGTCCCCAAGGAGGTCGAGGGGAATGCCAAGAGGCGGAACACCACGATGCCGATGAGTCGTCGCATCCGCTCGACCGAGCAATTTCGGGTCCCCTCAGATCCCGAAAAAACCAAAGGCCCGGTCACGCGTCAAGCGTAACCGGGCCTAGAGTATTGAAACTGGATCAGACTGACTTAGAGAGCCTTTACGGTGACGTAGAGGTTCATGGAGGTCGTCTTGAGATTCATCGTCTCGCCCGGGCCGGTCTTTACGTTCAAGACTGGGCTCAGGTTGATCTTCTTGGTCACGTCCCAGCTCACGCCGGCTTCGATATCCGAGAACATGAAATCCATTTCCATGCCGCGGCTTTTTGCACGGTGGCCGGACTGGATTTCATAGAGACCGATCAGCGCGAGCTTTTCGGTGAGCTGATAAGTCACGTTCGGGTTGGCATAGACCGAGTAGTGGGGGCGGTTTTTCTTGATCCGGACTTCGCGATCAGACGAATTAAACAGCGCGTGCTGCACGAACGTCTCAAGACCCAACGAAAGCTTGGTCTTCGGAACGTCATAGCTGAAAGTGCCGGAAGCGCGGCTGCCGACGATCAAGCCCACGTCTTGCGAAAGTTGCGAAGTCGGGACGTAAGCGCGAACGCTTCCGCCGAAGTTAACGCCGGCGAACGAAGCGATTTTCGACTGCTTCAACTTGATCCAGGGATCATTGAGCATTTGAATGTTTGCGTTGCGGGTGACGGCGCCTTCTTCTTCCGAGGCCCGAAGAGTCTGATTGAAGCGAACGACTGGCTCAAGGGTGAGGCCCTTGCTGTTCAGCTTATATCCAACCGCGATGTCGTGAAGAATCGTGAGCGGAGCGCTGCGATCTTCAGCGGCGCCGGTGGCGGCCTCTGGCTGAAACATGCTTGGGCCAGTGACTGATGGGCCATAGAAAGATGGCATGTACGTTACTGACAAACGGCTCAGCATGCCGGCTGGCGCAACTTTCGCGGCGTCAGCTGAAACTGCTCCGGCCGCCGGTGCGGCTGCGGGAGTGGATGCTGCCATGGCGGAACCCGCGATCAGCGAGCTGACCATAGCGAGAGTCGTAAGGCTCTTCTTGTTAACGAACATTGCCAGATCTCCTTGTTACATTTCGGTGCCTATAAGTAGGCCCGTAGCTATTTGGCATCATTTTTACTTCCAACGCCGTGTTCCGTATAGCAATCCATTTGCCAGGTTGCAATACCTGATCACAGGTACTGAGTATTTTTTTAATGTAGATACAACCAATTGAAGTTACTCCGTAATAATTGCTGACGCCATTGGCTCGCGAGCTGCGCCAACGGGGGTGCAATGCAGGCATATTGGCTCTAGGCGCAATTCTTCCCCACCCAACTCGCGTGACGTATGTAGAATTCGCCTCACTCGGAGGTCTGAGGAAGCGTGTAGCAGAGCGGTTGAATGCGATCGAGTAAACCGCGCGCACGATCCGGTTCGTAGGTCACGGGCAAGTGGACGACCATCTCGTCATCTACCCAGCGCGCGAACCCTGCTTTACCGCCCGCGATGATTCCAGCGATTTGGAGTCTGAAGAGATGACGATCCGTCTCATATGAAACGCCAAATATTCGTACTCGGGGCCCGTCATAGGTCCATAACGATTTCGTCTTCTCGAGGAAGCATCCTTCTCGGTTGAAGAAGACAAAGCCGCGATCGGGGCTAAGCACGAAATCAAGCACTTCACCCGGCGCCGAAAGCGTTTCGATGAGCGATCGCGAACCCAAGCCCGCGAGCCACTGGGTGAGGAGGAGGGCGCCGCCCACGAAGAACGAACCGGCCACGTGCACGATCAGCTCGAAACCGGTTTCCTGATAATAGAGGTGACTGCAAAGCGCAGTCAGGGCCGGCAGCGCGATGAGCAGCGCGAACCGGGAACGACTCGCGCCAATCCGGTGTTGTTCACGGATTCGCCGAAGCTGGTAATCCAACCCGGTGTCGATCGCCAACGGTGAATTGGCGGATGTAGTGGAAGGCCCAGACACGACGTAAATCATAACCCGTCCCGAGGCATTCAGGCCAAGGGACTAGTTAGGGCTCACGCATTCACGCAGGCCGTTCCTGACAGTGAATTGGCGCTCGTCGCTGCTTCGTAGCTTAACGACGGCCTTCGGGACGAGGTCCACGACCACCGGCTCCGCCAAATCCGCCGCCACCGCCGCCGCGAGGTCCACGATCGCCGCCGCCACCGCCGCCGCCTTCACGAGGCACATGCCCCTCAGGAAGTGGGAGGAGGACTTTGCGCGAGAGACGCACTTTGCCGGTTTTGTCGACTTCGATGACCTTCACTTCGACTTCGTCACCTTCTTTGAAGTAGTCACTCGCGTGGTTGACACGCTCGTGAGCGATTTCGGAAACGTGAAGCAGTCCGTCCTGGTTCGGAAGTACGCCGACGAAGGCGCCGAAATCCACGATCTTTTTGACAATGCCTTTGTAGACCTTGCCGACTTCGACTTCCATCACGATGCCTTTGATGATGTCGATCGCGTTCTGCATGGCGGCCATGTCATTGGACGCGATGTTGATCTTGCCGTCGTCGTTGATGTCGATCTTGCAACCGGTGCGGGCCACGATGTCTTTGATGACCTTGCCGCCAGAGCCGATGACTTCGCGGATCTTGTCGACCGGAACCATGATCGTCTTAATCTGTGGAGCATACTTCGACATTTCGACGCGAGGAGCGTCGATGCCTTTCGCCATCTCATTCAAGATGTGAATGCGGCCTTCGCGCGCTTGGGCGAGGGCGGTCTTCATGATGGCTTCGTCGACGCCTTCGATCTTGATGTCCATCTGAATGCCCGTCACACCGTCTTTGGTGCCGGCCACTTTGAAGTCCATGTCGCCGAGGTGATCTTCGTCGCCGAGAATGTCGGAAAGCACCGCCACGCGCGTGCCTTCTTTGATGAGTCCCATCGCGATGCCGGCCACGGGCTTCGTGAACGGAACGCCTGCATCCATGAGCGCCATGCTGGTCGAGCATACGCTTCCCATGGACGAAGAACCGTTACTTTCCAGCGTCTCGCAAACGATGCGGACGGTGTACGGGAACTTCTCGGAAGTCGGCATCATGGCCTTGATCGAGCGTTCGGCGAGAGCGCCGTGGCCGATTTCCCGTCGTGAACCGCCGCCTAAACGTCCGGTCTCGCCGACCGAGTACGGGGGGAAGTTGTAATGAAGCATGAATTTGCGCATCGAATTTTGGAACATCGTATCGACGATCTGTTCGTCATCCGAAGTACCGAGGGTCACGGCAGCCAAGACTTGCGTCTCGCCCCGAGTGAACAAGGCCGACCCGTGGGTGCGTGGAATCAGGCCGGCTTCGACGCTGATCGGGCGAACCGTTTTTAGGTCGCGACCGTCGATGCGCTTGCCTTCGGCGAGGATCATCTCGCGCATGAGGTTGTACTGCAGGAGTTCAAATGCGGTTTTGGTCTCGGCTTCGAGTTTCCCGGCGGCGTCTTTGTCTTTGGCTTTCATATCAGCCGTGACGATCGCCTCGAGCGTTTTTTTCCGGGTCGCGTCGACCAAGTCGTAGCGCTCGCCTTTATCCTTCGTGCGAAGGGCCTGGGTGAGACCGGCTTTTGCGGCGGCGTCGACTTTGGCTTTCAAAGACGGCTCGACGTCGACGGATTTCACTTCGCGCTTGGGTTTGGAGCCCGTGAGCTTGCGGAGTTCTTCGATGATTTTGACGACTTTCTTGATCTCGTTATGGCCTTTGACGATGGCTTCGAGACAAATGTCTTCGTGGACTTCGCGCGCGCCGCCCTCGACCATCATGATGGCCTTGTCGGTGCCGGTGATGAGGATTTCGAGATCCGACTCACCCTTTTCGATTTGGGCCCAGGTCGGGTTGACGACAAACTGACCGTTCACGCGGCCCATGCGGCACGCGGCGGTGGGGCCGCCAAAGGGAATGTTCGAAATATGAAGAGCGGCCGAAGCACCTACCGCAGCGGCGACATCAACGTCGGCTTCCAAATCAACCGAGAGAATCGTCGCGATGACTTGAGTGTCGCAGCGAAACCCTTCCGGGAAGAGCGGACGAATCGGGCGATCGATCATCCGAGCCGACAACGTCGCTTCGGTGGTCGGACGGCCTTCGCGCTTGAAGAAGCTGCCGGGAATTTTGCCGGCAGCGTACCATTTTTCCGCGAACTCGACGGTGAGGGGGAAGAAGCTTTGGCCGGGTTTCGGCTCCTTGGCGGCGCAGGCGGTGACGAGCACGCGCGTATCGCCGTAGCTGACGAGCACGGCGCCGTCGGCTTGACGGGCCATTTTGCCCGTTTCGATTGAGAGGGTTTTTCCGCCCATTTCACATGAAACTCTTTGGATCATTTTCTTTTCTCCTGAATTATTTTCTTAGATGCTTTGAATACACGACACCGCGAACGGTGTTTCCCGCGCGTGAAGAAGGACCACAGACGATAAAATGTCTGATGAGATGGCGCTCTTGGAGGAGCGGCAGCAAGGGCGATCGTTCATTCAAAGGCGCGAGCGAGACACTTCGGACTTACTTGCGTAATCCGAGATCACCAATGAGCTTGGTGTAGCGCTTGAGATCCGCATCGCGAAGATACGCGAGCAGACGGCGACGCTGACCGACCATCTTCAAAAGACCACGCTTGGAATGATAATCCTTGTCGTGACCCGCAAAGTGGAGGTTGAGCTCGTTGATTCGTGTCGTGAGAAGGGCGACTTGAACTTCCGGAGATCCGGTGTCCTTCGTTCCCTGTGCGAACTTCTTAACGATTTCGGCTTTTTTGATTCTGATTTCTGTTTTTCCGGCCATTTCTCTTCTTCTTTTTTCTTTATTGTTCGGTTCGAAGTAGCACGCGCCACTCCAAATCATCAAGCAGTTTTGACCGGTTACTTGGCACCTACTTGAAAAACGGGGCTAGGAAATCCCGAAGCTTCAAGATCACCTTGGCCTCGATTTGCCGGGCGCGTTCCCGCGTTAAGCCGTAGAGATCCGCGACTTCCTGAAGGGTTTTGGGTTCCTCGGCGAGCAATCGATCATTCAAAAGGCGAAGCTCTTTATCATTCAAAATCTTCTGGAATGCCGGCAGCTTGTCTTCGAGTAGCTGAAGCATTTGGCCCTTCGCAAGGGCGTCATCCGCGCCCGGAGCCCCATCCGATATAGTTTCGGAGTGGGTGCGGGGACGATCACTTCCGCGGTCAATGGGGGCATCGAGCGGCATTTCCGCGCCCTTGCCGGAAAGGCGCTGCTCCATTTCAACCACGTCTTTTTCCCGAACCTCCAGTCGCTCAGCCAAAAGCTTCGGACCGGCGAGTAGGCCCTGGGCTTCCAGGCGCTCTTTTTCGCGAACGAGGTGATAAAAAAGCTTCTTTTGGGCCTGGGTCGTTCCGATCTTCACCAATCTGAAGTTATCGAGCAGATATTTCAAAATATATGAGCGAATCCACCAGGATGCGTAGTAGCTGAGCCGAGCTCCCTTGTTAGGGTCAAATTTCGATACCGCTTTCATGAGGCCGATATTCCCTTCCTGAATGAGGTCGAGAAGGTTGATGTAGAGGCTGCGATATTCCATGGCGATCTTGACGACGATCCGGAGATTGGCCTGGACCAGGCGCTTAGCTGCGTCAATATCGCCGGAGTTTCTTAGCTTCATGGCGAGCTCAAACTCTTCCTGAGGGTCGAGAAGCGGATAATGCTTCAGCTCGTCAAAATAGCGTCGAAGTGGATCGGATGGCGAAAGGGCTCGAAGCTTGGGCTCGGGGTCTTCGATGAAGGGGACGAGGGCCTGGGAACCGGTTTCAAGCTCCCCGATCTCCGCTTCATTGGGCTCGCCGTCTGCATTTTCGACAATTTCGGCGTCCTCGATATCGGAATCGTCCTCTCGACCCTGCTCGTTTTTAGCCAGCTCCGCGGGCATGACTTCGGGCTTAGTGGAAGAACGTCGACGAGGAGTCTTCTTTTTTTTGGGTTTTGAGGGGTTAGCCATTGGCTCGTCCGGTCAATGATTCTTATAATAGAAGGGTGAAGCAGAAGAAACGGCAAACCGCCGTGACCTTCCGTAAAACCGTCCTTCGTAACGGTCTAACGATCGTGACCGAGCGGCAACCCATTTATCGAAGCCTCTCCATGGGAGTTTGGGTCAAGGTGGGTACGCGCAATGAGCGAACGGTCGAGGCCGGGGCCTCCCATTTTCTGGAGCACATGCTCTTCAAGGGCACGGACAAGCGGGAGCCGCTCGACATCGCGCTCGAGATCGATCAAGTCGGCGGCGAATTCAACGCGTTCACCTCACGCGAGCACACTTGCTTTCATTTGCTGCTGCTCGATCGCGACATGGAACTCGGGGCGGACATGTTGACCGACATCGTTCTCAATTCGCGTTTCGACGGCGAGGAGTTCGAGCGCGAGCGAAAAGTGATCCAACAAGAGATCTCGATGGTGGAGGAAAACCCGGAAGAACTCGCTCATGACATTTACTACGAGCTGCTCTACGGAAAACACGGACTCGGCAAGCCGATTCTCGGAACCGATACCAGCATGCGCAGAATCCGACGCGGCGACGTACTTCGTTATTTTTCACGCTATTATCGGCCCGAACATCTCATCGTGTCGGTGAGCGGGAATGTTTCACATGCCGCGGTCGTGCGCGCGTTTCGCGCGCTCGCCCGGCGCGATTGGCCGGGGCGTCCCGCGGAACGGCCGATGAAGTTTCGCCAGGATCCGGCACCAAAAACGAAGCACGGGATGTGGTGGATCAAGCGCCGGTCCGAACAGGTGCACCTGATCTGGGGCGTGCCCGGGCCGAAGTACGCGGACCGGGATCGGTTCGCCGCTTATCTCCTGAATATTTTTCTGGGCGGCGGCATGTCGAGTACGTTGTTTCAGGAGATCCGCGAAAAAAAGGGACTCGCTTATACGGTCTACTCGAGTCTCGAGTCGTTCGTCGATTCGGGCATGTTCACCATTTACGCCGCATGCGCGATGAACCAGGTCCCCCTCTGCCTCAAGTTGATCGAGGAATGCGTGGGGAAGCTGCGACGTGAATTGCTCACCGAAGATGAGCTTGAGGTGATCAAGAACAACCTCAAGGGAACGATTTTACTGAACTCGGATTCCGTCGAAGCCCGCATGTCCAGCATCGCGAAGAACGAAATTTACTTCGGGCGTTATGTCGACGTGAACGAGGTCTGTGCCATGATCGACGCGGTCCGTCCCGCGGATATCCGTCGCGTCGCGCGAAAACTCCTGGCTCGACCGGAACGAGCCGTTCTGGCGCTCGGGCCGCGGCCTACGCCAACGGTGCGCGCCAAATTGAAGCCGCATTTCCCGTCACGCTTTCAACGCTGATTGAAAAGACGCGCGTCCACACTTTGAAAATTATATTTCGTCCCTCGGTTGCCTTCGTGCAAAAGAGGGGGAAAATGACGAGTAGGCTAAGAATTAAGTAAATGTCCTGCGCCAATGTTTTGGCGAAACGTGCACGGATGCGCGGAAGGGATGATGAGCATGAAGCGAATAATCTTGGTGGGTTTCCTGGGGATTTTACTCGTCGGCTGCGAAGGTGTTTATCCGACGGGAGGAAAGCTGACCGAGGATCGACCCCAAGAACCGATCCGCAATTTGCCTCCGTTCGTGCTGGATGCGCCGGACGTGATGAACTTCAAAGAGAAGGTCAGAAGCGAATTCGTGCTGCGCGTGAGCGTGCCGCCACCCGGCCGCGCGGTCGTGACGGCTTACGATCTGCCGCCCGGCGCGGTTTTTTCCGCGGCCGACTTCAAGCTGAGTTGGACGCCGGGAAAAAAAGACGGCGACGAGCCGAAGATGGCGCGCGCCTACATCGTGCGATTCGTACTGCAGTCGAGCGAAGACCCGATCACGATCTTTGAGCGCTCGGTCGTTCTTGTCGTGAAGAACGTCGCCAAGAGTTTCGAAGTGGAAGCCGGGCAATCGCTGCGGATTCCGATGCCGATCCTCGATGCGGATCAAGTTTCGATCGAGCCACTCTCGATGCAGTCCGTCGCCATATGGTCTGACCACGAACTCCTGCTAAGTCCGCGGAACCCAGGCGTGCGTGAATTCGATCTCGTAGTGCGAAATCGCGAGGGCGAGGAAAGACGCGAAAGCATCACTGTCCGGACTCTCTCGAGAGATGAAAGATAGGGGGCCGACGATGAATTACAAATTCGAGAATCGGCTGAGCCTAGGCCTGCTTCTCGTCCTCGTGACCGGCGTTTCATCGTAAGCGCTCTATCCGCGCCACCGGAGTCCGCTACTTTTTCCAGCAGGACTGTGCGTTCGCTGTGCTGAGCAGCAGCTCGGTAAGTTCCTCGTAGTCTTCGATACCCGTAGCGAGCGGAAGC